>ERZ888423.2778-NODE-2778-length-12509-cov-7.702104_pt1 | contig 12509 bp, 12 predicted proteins | sample MGYA00520523_ERZ888423 | MGnify/ENA primary metagenome ERZ888423 (study PRJEB32303, sample SAMEA104408611) | aquatic metagenome | biome: Brackish water; feature: Pelagic; material: water | place: Baltic Sea | collected 2014-06-08T10:24:00 | depth 30,27 m ...
ACAAAGTCCCCAACCCTCACCTGTATAGGTTAAATCTTTTTCGATTGCAAAGGTTGATTTATTGTACACAAAACACTTATGATTCTCCCAAGTCAACTGATACAATTTGTCTTTTAAGATTGTAATTCCCTCTCCAAAATAAGTTCCATCTAGCCCCATTTTTTTAATGATTTCCCCTGAATTCAAGTTGACTTGTGCAACCATACTTTGTCCAAGTTGACCTGTGCCTTCGTATAAAACACCTTCATTAAATTCCAAGCCTTGCGTAAAACTTGTGGAAAGATGAGGTAACGTTGAAGCAATTTCTGCAATCCAAATTGCTGGTTTTACATCTGACAATACACTAATCATTCGATTATCCGTATATGTTGTTCCGTCATTTAAAGTGGATAATATAACAATTGAGCGAGTGCCTAAACCAAAATAACCGGCATCTAATTGAAACGTTAAGTTTCCTTTTGGTGCAATCCATGTTTTAAAAACACTGTCATTGTAAATCAATTGAAGTTTTTTGACATCCTTCATATTCACATCAATCGAAATAGGTACCAATTGATTCCATTTCGTAGCGAGATTCTCTTCGAAAGCAAAAGTTGCCGGTGCTTGATCTTCCGTTGGGTCATCTCCTTCCGAACCTTTCAACATAGGTCCAATAATGAATGCTGCTCCAACTAATACAATTAATCCAATTACGATATACTTTTTCATGTTTTCAAATTATGAATTCACTTCTTTTTTTATGTCTCTGGCCGAAATGGAGTTATGAGATTCTTCGTATAAAACCTCCCCTTTTCTCAATACAATAACTTGTGGCGATTGATGAATAACACCCGTAATTTCTGAAATCTTATTGGATATATCTCTATAAGCAATTAAATCCAAAAAATACAGATCACAATTACTTATGTTCAGGTCCCACTCACTTTCAAAACGTGTTAAAGCCATCATTGAAATACTGCAACGGGTGCTGTGTTTAAAAATAAGTACGGCATTATCCTGTGTCAATGAGACTAGCTCATCAAGCATCTGAATGGATTCGATGTTTTTCCAAGGAAAAATCGCTTTAGGTTTTGATGAACTGAAGAGTCCCATATTAAATTCCTGGTGTAAATTGTTTTAAAAAGCGTACATCATTTTCAGAATATAAACGCAAATCGTTCACTTTGTATTTCAATTGCGCAATGCGTTCAATTCCCATTCCGAAAGCAAAACCACTATATACTTTCGAATCGATGCCGCATGCTTCTAATACATTAGGATCAACCATTCCACAACCAAGAATTTCTAGCCAACCTGAATACTTGCAAACATTGCATCCTTTCGAATTACAGATTGTACAAGAAACATCCACCTCCGCGCTTGGTTCTGTAAAAGGAAAATAAGAGGGGCGCATTCTAATTTGTGCTTTATCGCCGAATAACTCTTGTGCGAAATACAAAAGAGTTTGTTTCAAATCTGCAAAAGACACATTTTTATCGATGTACAATCCTTCCACCTGATGAAAGAAACAATGTGCTCGTGCAGAAATTGCTTCGTTTCGATAGACTCTTCCTGGAGAAATGGTGCGAATAGGGGGTGTTGAGTTTTCCATCACGCGGACTTGAACAGAACTCGTATGCGTACGCAAAGCCATTTCATTTTCACCTTTCTCAATAAAGAAAGTGTCTTGCATGTCGCGCGCTGGATGTTCAGGTGGAAAATTAAGTGCAGAGAAGTTATGCCAATCATCCTCAATTTCAGGTCCTTCCGAAACAGTATATCCAATGCGACTAAAAATTTCAATTATTTCACTTCTTACTAAAGACAGCGGGTGACGCGCGCCTATCTCGTCGCTATCACCTGGTCGAGATAAATCCAACGAATTTGCATCTTCTTGTGAAGAAGCAAGCGATTCTTTAAAAAGTTCAAATTTATCCTCAGCTGTTTTTCGAAGTTCATTCAGTTGTTGACCAACTTCTTTTTTTTGTTCGTTTGGAACCGATTTTAATTCACCAAAAAGTTCTTTTGTCTTTCCTTTTGAGCCGAGAAAGTAAATTCTAAAAGCCTCTAGGGATTGATTATCGGTTATTGCGAAAGCAGCAATTTCATTCTGTACGTTTAGGATCAGATCTTTCATTTTGTTCGGACGCTAATTCAAGTTTTTTAAATTCAACTGTAACTTTATTTACACAATCTTTGTTTAAGTGTTGTGTGTCTTTGGTTGAATTGACGAAGGTAGCAAATTAAGAGGAACAATGATGTTCTGAATTTTACAAAAAATAGCTTATATTTGGCTTCGTATTATTGAAATAAGATGAAGAAAAACTCAATTAAAGGATTATTTGCCATTGCATTTGTCGCTACAGTGATGATTTTTAGCGGATGTAAAAGTAAAGATCCGTCTATTTTAAAAGTATTCGTTCGTTCAGAAAATAACGAGTTAGTTGCAAGTGCAAAGGTTGTTATTATTGGAGATGTTAACTCCAACCCTCCCACTATGGCATACGTTGATACAGTTGTAACGAATCAATCAGGTTTCGCAGAATTCAACATGGATGATTATTTTAATAATTCAGGTGAAGAAACGACTGGTTATTTTGATATAATAGTTAAAAAAGATATAAAAACAGGAGAAGGTCGCATTCGTTGTAGACAGCATATTACAGCTGTTGAAACAGTATTTTTCCCCCAATAAAAACAGAAAACATGAACACTACATTTAAAAAATACGCACTTCTTTCATTGCTTGCAGTAATGGGATTGGGACTTTCTTTCGGATGCAGAAAGAAAAAAGATACAATTGCAAAGATCTATGTTCAAGATATTTCCAACCAATATGTAGCTGGAGCTACAGTGATATTGTATGGTAAGTCAACAACAAATCAACCTGCGAATGTTGTATTATATGATACAACTGAAACAAACTCATCAGGTGTTGCGATTTTTAATTACAACGATGTTTACCAATTAGGTCAAGCAGGTGTTGCTGTACTTGATATTAAAGCGTACAAAGACGGTGCAAACGGACAAGGTATCATCAAAGTAGAAGAAGAAGTTACTTCTGAGGAAACTGTTTACATTCAGTAAAACGATTTTTTAGTTAAATAAGGGCGAAAGCCGTTCCTGTGTTCTTACATTGGAGCGGCTTTTTTTATTTAGCAGAATATTGAATTTCGGAATCATCCACCAAGGCATCTCCTTTCATGCGCAAGAACAATTGAATCAATGCCACTACATCTTTCTCACAATATACTTTAATGCGTTCCAAATCATTTTCTTCGTAGTATACACGTGCGACATCCGCACCTGAAATGTCATCCTTTGGAGTTGGAATTTGGAAAACATGACATAGTAAGGCCAAAGAAGTATATGCTTTATAATCACCAAATTTCCATAATTCCATCGTATCTAAATGCGAAATTTCCCATGGTTTTTTTCCTGCAATATCCAAAGCGGCAGGCAAGGTAATCCCATTGATTAGCATTCTTCGGCAGATATAAGGAAAATCAAATTCCTTTGCGTTGTGTCCACATAAAATATGAAAGGGTGTGTTATAACGATCATCTAAGAGTGCTTTGAATTGTTTTAGGAGTGTTTCCTCATCGTCATGGTAAAACGATTTTAAACGCATTTGTTTTCCAGTTCTCGTTTCGGAAACAATACCAACGGAAATACATACTATTTTTCCAAATTCAGCATATATACTAGCCCGTTCACCATATAATTCTTCAAACTGCTTGTCCTCTTTCTGCATGAAACGCGTCTTTGCTTCAAACAGTTCTTTTGATTTTTCGTCTAATGTGTTGAATTGATATACCTGTGGTACAGTTTCAATATCTAAAAATAACACTTTGTCTAATTGTACTTTTTCTAGCATTTTTATTTATTTGATTCTTGAAGATAAAGCAAAAAATTGGAATATCCATGTAAAAAGGTCAATTTTGTCTTAATTAAAACACCATGGCAGAAGAACTAATTCAAGTCAAAGGATCAAAAGTAGAACAATACGAAAACCTAATTCCTCAACTTAAAGCGTTGGTGGAAGGGGAGCAAAATCATATTGCCAATCTCGCTAACATTACTGCAGCGCTGAAAGAAACATTTCATTTTTTTTGGGTGGGATTCTATCTTGTGGAGGGCGATGAATTAGTATTGGGACCATTTCAAGGTCCGATTGCTTGCACCCGAATTCGAAAAGGAAAAGGAGTGTGTGGTGCCGCATGGGAACAAAAACAAACCTTAGTAGTACCTGACGTGGATGCATTTCCCGGTCATATTGCCTGTAGCTCAATTTCAAAAAGTGAAATAGTGGTTCCCATCTTTAAAAACGGTCAAGTCGTTGGGGTCCTTGATGTTGATAGTGAAAACTATAATACATTTGACACAAACGATGCTCATTATTTAAATCAGATTTGTCAATGGCTTTCCGATTTAGTTTAATTCTTAGCTCCCTCTTACTTCTTGTAAGTTGCGCTCAAATAGGCACCTTAACTGGTGGTGATGAGGATCTCATTGCTCCTATCCCCAGCAACATAACACCACCTCAAGAAACATCTCATTTTTCAGACAATTCAGTCGAATTTACATTCAAAGAGTTTGTTTCACTTAACAATCCGCAACAAAACATCTTTATTGTTCCAGCAGACGTAATACCTACTGCGTCATTGACAAAAAAAACACTGACGGTTTCATGGGGAGATTCTTTAAAACCAAACACAACGTATGTGTTGTACCTGAATAATGCAGTAAAAGATGTTTCTGAAGGAAATGATTCTTTGATGACCTACGTCTTCTCAACGGGTGCTACTATTGATTCACTTACGTATCAAACCCGTGTGCTGAATTCACTCACAAACGAACCTATTTCAAATTGTTTAGTTGGACTGTATAAAAATGAAGATGATAAACGTCCCTACTATTTTGCAAGAACAAACAACTTTGGAAAAGCTAATTTCCGTTATTTAAAAGCAGGGTCTTATCACGTAAAGGCGTTCAAAGATGAGGACAAAAATATGGAGGTGCTTCCTTCCGAACAAATAGCTTTTCTAAGTGAGGCGCTTACACTGGACTCGTCTCAAATTGATTCTGTGCCATTAAGACTTTTCACACCTGTCGCTGCAAAAATTAGCACATTTACATACTTGGCACCAGGTTGTTTTAGTGTTGGTGCAAAATTCGATTTAAGTCAAAGTCAATTCACCTTAAATGGCAAAGCAATTAACGACGAAAATAGTCGATTTATAACAAGTGATTCTTTACTCATCTTTACTAAAGTCGACACTATTTCATCGTTTCAACTTATTGCCAAGCACACCTTATCGAGCGATACGCTATCTCTGCGGGTTTCTTCAAAAGACAAACTTGTACCGCTGAAATTAAGTACGGGCAAAACAGACAATTCTTATGGTCCTCATCAAGAAATAATTTTTCAACTAAATGATAGGATTTCAGCCGTTGACACTTCTAAAATAAAGTTGTTTAACACAAAAGACTCGAGTGAACTAAAAATTCAAGCGGTCTCATTTAAAGACAACCAATTGATAATCCAATTTAATCGCACAGATGTAAAACAAGTGAAGGTCGATTTTGGTGTAGCCTCTATTATTACTGAAAATGCTTCTCTATTGGTACTTTCATCTCATTTATTGAACATAAAATTAGAAAAGGATTTTGGTGCAATCGATGTTAAATTATCTGATTTCGAAACAGATTTACTTGTTGAATTGTATTTGGGAAAGGAAAAGATTGAAACCATCCAAACAAAAGAAAAACATTGTCGCTTTGAAAACTTAATTCCTGGTGATTATTCGTTTGTGGTTGTTGACGATAAAAACAATAATGGTCGATGGGATACTGGTGATTTAAAAGAATCAATACAACCAGAGCAAGTTTACCTATTTTCCACCCCCTCAAAAGTTCGTGCAAATTGGGAAATTGAAGTTGAACTCAATGCCAACAATTAATGCAAAAAGCACCCATTGTTCAAAAGTCCTTTAGTTCATGGAAAATAAAGTTGGCCATACTGTTGGGTGTTGGTATATCGCTGTGGATGTTATACCGGGGAATTTCTGAAGAACGCTTTATCCCTGTTGAAAATAAAAGTGGAGATTATAATTGGATAGATGCCAACGGAGATGGTAACGTTAATTCAAACCTGTCTGCAGAATTTAATGCTGTTCCAAAAGGGGACTATGTAAAACAAACATTTACAGATGCGCTTTCTGCCATTCGATGGAATTCAAAAACATTCTTATGGTTGGGTGTTGCACTGCTTTTTATGGTTGGTCGCGACTTCTTTTACATGCTTCGAATTCGTCTCTTAACAAACAAGGAACTGACTTGGAAGTCTAGCTTTTCAGTCATTATGTTATGGGAATTTGCCTCTGCGCTTTCTCCTGGGGTCGTTGGAGGAGCGGCAGTAGCCATGTTCATCTTGAAACGTGAAAAGATTGCTCTAGGTCGATCAACTGCTATCGTTCTCATTACAACACTCTTCGACAATCTCTTCTACATCATATTAATCCCCTTCGTCTTTCTTTTTATAGGTCAAGCTGATTTATTTCCAACAGAAACTGCTGGTTCGCTCACTGTTCAATATGTTTTTTGGATTGGTTTTTCTGTTATACTTTTTCTGAGTCTTTTTCTTTTCACAGCTATTTTTATTGGTCCCCAATTAGCAGGTAAACTTCTCGTAACGATATGCAAACTACCTTTTTTGACTAAATGGCGTGACAGAGCTTCGAAAACGGGAGAAGACATCGTTCTTGCGGCTACAGAATTTAAAAAAGAGAATTTGTTTTATTGGATTAAACTATTTTTAATAACCTGCGGAAGTTGGATTTCAAGGTACTTGGTTATCAACGCTGTACTTCAAGCGTTTTTAGTCCTTGGGTTTATGGATCACATACTCATCCTTGGAAAACAATTGGTGTTGTGGTTGTTTATGTTGATTAGTCCAACACCTGGCGCGAGTGGTGTGGCTGAATACGCCTTTGGTGAATTACTTTCGGGTTTTAGCCAATCGGCCCTTTTGCTTGCTACAATGGCGATTATTTGGCGCTTGATTTCTTACTTTCCTTATTTATTTATTGGAGCTGTTATGTTGCCAAGATGGTTGGGGAAGAAGAACAAAGGGTAAGGGAAAAAGAGCATCCTTCTGCGGGCTCAGGAACCAGAGTGTTCTGAACAATTGAGCTTACGTTTTCGTGGGGGGTAGTAATTTATATCCTGAAGAAATAGCAACAATTAATAAAATCACGAGCCATTCTGGTGGGGAGATAAATGAAAAAACTCCGAAGGCCAAACCGATAAAAGCAAGCTGTATAATGTTTGCCTTTTTATGTTCTTTCCATATGGCTTGCAGGTTGATTGTTCTGAATAAACCGGGCATCAAAAATTCCATTTTATATTTCTGGTAGGCAACAATAATTAACAAAGGAAGCAAGATATAACCTTGTTCTATTCCCATATCTTTATACGACCAAAAAGCAAGTGCTTCTTGTTGAAAATCAATTGTTGGATGTAATTCTTGTACCGCAAGGTGGATTAAAATGCAATTTACAACAAAGAGTACTGTACTTAGAATTCCTTGTTTATACCAAATAGATTTGTCTTCCGTTGTTCTTTCTTGCAGTGTTTTTTTAGTTTTCAAGTTTATAACAACCTCGCCAAGCAGTATGTCAATGATGTAAAACAGAAGTATAAAGTACAGACTCCAATTCCACAGGAAAAACCCTAGAAGTGGAATTACTGCATCGCCAATTAACTGAATGTATTTGGGTTGAATTTTCATTTATCGCAAGGCATCCGCTTGAATACGAGAAACTTCAAATTCTGGATTGTATTTCAATGCCTTACCATACGATTGAAGCGCTCGGGTTTTGTCACCTTGTGTTTCGTAGCAAAGACCAAGGTTATGCCATGCTTCTACAAATCGTGGTTCGGTTTGAAGGGCAGAATTGTAATAATAAATTGCGCTGTCGAGATCTTCAAATGTAAATTGCTGAATATATCCAATTTGAAAAAGTGCTTCGTAATAGGAAGTGTCAATTTTGATCATTTTACGATAGATTGGCAAAGCACCATCTGTATCACCAAAAATTTGTTTTGCATACGCCAATGCATAAAGCACCTCCGTATTTTTAGGCTGTAATGTTGCAGCGGTTGTGAAGTATTCAATACAAATTGCATTTTCCTCCGCCTGATAAAGCGAACCAAGCATCACATAAGCCTCATAAAATTTTGGGTCTTGTTGAACCGCCGTTTCATAAGAAGACTTCGCTAAATCTATTTTTCCTAAGAACATATAATTTGTCCCTTTCAGAACATATGCATCTCGGTAACGAGGATTCATTCTTAAGGCTGTATTGATATACTTGAAAGATGTTTCAAAATCTTGTTGTTGACTATAAGTAGATGCCAAACCAATTAGACCTTTTAAGCTCTTAGCGTCACTCTTAACGATTTTCTTGTATTGTTCCTGTGCCAACATTACATCAGCCACAGATCGATCCGGACGATTGTTTAATACATCTGCATATAGCATGCGTGCATCCATGTTCGAAGAATCCAATCGCAATGCTTTCGCGCCATCGGCCATTGCCTTATCAAATTTCAAATCTTTCAACATTTTATTTCCATGCTTCACCAATAATTCTACAGAATCTGGAAATAAAACCAATAAACTATCTAAATCTTTTGGAAGCGATTTTGTTGGTTTTCCGTCTCCACAAGAAATAAAAAACAGAGGCAATAAGAAAAATAAATACTTCATGTGCTAATTTAAAACTGAGCAAAGAAACAAAGTTAAATTAATTTGTGTGAAACAATGAACTGTGCAGTCGTTCAATTCATCCGATTAGAATAAAAAGCACTCGTTTAAAGTCTTGGCTTATAGAAAAACTGTAAATTTGTAATATGAATAAGTCAAAAATTCTTCTGCTTTTACTAATCACACTTTTTATAGGTGATTTAGTTTATGGACAAGGGTGTTCACAGTGTAAAATGCTTGCTGAACAAGGAAGTGAATTAGATGAAGCGTCTTTTGGAAGTAATATCAATACAGGTATTCTTTACCTAATGATAATTCCCTATTTGATTATTATGTTTTTATTCAGAAAGCGCATTTTTACATTTGTACGCTCTCTGATTAAACGTTAATTATCTTCTTCTTCCTTTAAATAGTGCGTGACTTAGATTCGTGTACGATAATGAGAATTCCAATGAACCTCCCGAATACGCTTTTCTCAAAGCAGAAATAGTGATATCGTAAGAAACGCCAAACTTAAACCCTTTGAAATCCACCATTATTGAAGGAGCAATAGCATCTTTGTGGCGATAATATGCTCCAAATCCAACAAATGCATCCTGAAAATTTCCAGTGATTTTTGTTCCATCAGAAAAACGATAGCGCAACATTGCTCCAATTATAGTTTCCTTGTGTGGACCTTGAATCACCTGAACAAGACTTGCATCATACGCTATTCTTGATCCAGCAATATCACCAATGATATTTGCATGACCAATCCACTTTCGGTATAAACGGTCACCATCAACGGTCGCATACTTCAAATAAGGTCGATTTAAATTATATCCAGAAAAACCAACTTGTAGTTTGAAATCATTATTACGTTGAAATGAATTTTGTCCCGCATCATAGGTATAAAACAATCCTGCACCAGCGTCAATGTATCGGAAAGAAGTTGAATTATTTGCTTCACCTGAAATAATCGTTTGATCAAATCCAGTTCCATTCCATTGGGATGCCCAATTCAAACGAGATAAATCCGCATTGCGCGATGCAAAACCACCCTGGATACCAGCAGAAAAAATATGTCCGTTTCCAGCAGGTAAGATTCCGCTTAAGGTTAATGAACCTTTTTGCATTCCAAACTTTGAATCACCACCGATGTCATTGTAAAACGAAACACCTAAACCCAAATGCGCTTTATCGTTCATTCTAGATTTTCCAAAATTGGCATCCGCCGCAATATTGGTAGTCATAAATTGTGTGCCCGCTCCAAGCCATTGGTTGCGATGATTTATAATAACGCGTTCCCATCCATCATAAACCCCAGCAGCTGCAGGATTGATTAATAAAGGCGTTTGCGCTGTTTGCGTAAAATGGATGTCTTGTGCAGATAAACCCGCTGCAAGAAGAACCGAAATACTTAATGATAACAAACGCATAATTAACGAATTAAAGTGATGTTACCTGAACGCGTTTCAGAAACTCCTGTGTCGAATTTCACTTCTAGCATATAGGCATAAACTCCTGCATTACATTCTTTACCATCGTACGTTCCATCCCAAGTGAATGTTTTATCGCTAGTTTGAGCAATTTTATTTCCCCAACGATCATAAATTGAGAACGTAAACGAAATTACATCCCTACCAACAAATAATATTAACTCATCATTCATTGCGTTTCCTGTTCCATTCGGAGAGAAACCTGTTGGTATAAAGAATCCTAAACCACAATCTGGAGCTGAATTATTTGGATCACATTCATCACATGGGTCAGTTCCATTTGTTGTTTCAAGACCATCAGCAAGACCATCACCATCCGTGTCTGCATTTGTTGGACTAGTACAAGACACATTTTCTTGAGCGTCTGTTAAACCGTCGCCATCCGTATCTACTTGACAATCGGATGACGAATCATCCGGGTCACATGGGTCTAAAGGATCAGAACCTGCCGCAACTTCACTTCCATCATTGATACCATCACCATCTGTATCTGGATTTGTTGGGTCCGTTCCAGGAGCCGTTTCTTGTGCATTTGTTAGACCATCGCCATCTTGATCACATGGACCCGCATTGATGTTTGGAATACAAGGGTCAGTATTTGCTGGGTCAGCCTCATTGTTTACACCATCACCATCTGTATCAGTAGAAGAAGACTCTAAAGCGTCGATAATTCCATCACCGTCAGTATCTAATGGATTCGCTGGATCAGCGCCAATTTCTGCACAATCATTCTCACCATCTCCATCTGTATCCGGGTTGTTTGGATCTGTTCCAGCCGCTACTTCATCTACATTCAAACAACCATCTCCATCTAAATCTGGATTATCCACAACAAATACAGCAACGATGTTTTCCGGACCTAAAATATTAATTGCATTCGTATCTTCAATAATACCAAGTGCCATTGGTCCAGTTGTAAATTCCCAATGATCAAAAACAAAACCGGGATTAGCTCTGGCAATTACATTCGTACTAATTCCACCAAAGTATTCTGTTGCCCAAGGATAAGTTGGTGCCCATAAAGAATTCACTTTAATTTCTCCAGCCAAAGGGGGAGTCACATTGAACGTTACAGGGAAAGGGCCCGTTAATGTGTAACAATCGATTAACCCCTGTTCAAGCGCTAAACATCTAGCATCAATAAAATCCCTTAAGTCTTGTACATTATTATTCCATCCTGCCATAGAACCTCCCCATCTTGAAATGTGGCCTGGCATTTCAGGATTAATTTCATTTAGCATACTATCAAGTAATTGATTCATATAATCACACGAAAAATAAGTGTTTACTAAATCAATGTAGCGTGTTATATAATATTGCTCTACAATTGGATTTTCATCTATTAATTTTTGCAATATGTCTGTGTGACCTTGTCCGCCTGGATTTGGCAAGTTCTCTACGTTACATGGATCAGCATTTGCAGTTACATCAGGAATTCCTGTATAATTTACGTAATGCCCAAAAGATGCGTCCATATCCCAAAGGGTATAGCGCCATTTCTTTTTATCACCAAGAGGATCTAATCCTCGCCACCATGCTGTATTCCAATTTAACCAATCTTGACTTACGATATAAGAATTAAGAACAAAATAATCAACCAATGATTTCCAATTTAATTGACTATCAACATACGTAAAATTTGCAGCATTTCCCATATTGTTGGCTGCGATATATGCGCGCAATGCGTTCCAGTCAGGCTGAGCATTTGGAGCTCCGTATTCCTCCCAGGTTCCTCCCCACGTTTTTAAAAACTGAAGGTTATATTCATCTTGATCTGCATAATAATTGGTAAAATCATGGTCATCTACTTTTTCACGTATTTCATAAACCCCCCAATATTGACCATTTACATAAAGCACACAAGGCCTCCATGTTCTTTCGTCTAATTTTAACTCTGCATTTTGAGACAACGTATGCACAAAAGCATCACGAATATGCGCTCCTCCGCTTTCAAATGGGTAATTATCACTTGCGCCAGGTTTCAATATTAGTCTTTGAAATTCATCGCGCGATTTATTTGGAAACAACTGATGGTCTAGGTCGCCATTGTAACCAAATTGATCTTTAAAAATAAAATCTAAGCCTCTTTGAGGATAGGCCCACGAGTCATTTCCGTGCTTATTAAATTCACCTTCTCCTTTATCAATATATGTACCGCCTTCTTCAAACAATTCAAAGAAGCCTTGTGGCGTTAAACTACTATTCCCACCTAAAAGACTCGCAACACTTCCTGTGCCCGCCCCGGCGATTGAAACCACAGGTACAGTGTGTGTAACATTAAT
>ERZ888423.2779-NODE-2779-length-12508-cov-28.442303_pt1 | contig 12508 bp, 15 predicted proteins | sample MGYA00520523_ERZ888423 | MGnify/ENA primary metagenome ERZ888423 (study PRJEB32303, sample SAMEA104408611) | aquatic metagenome | biome: Brackish water; feature: Pelagic; material: water | place: Baltic Sea | collected 2014-06-08T10:24:00 | depth 30,27 m ...
CCACGCGCCACCTTTATTGCGGTTATTTCGATCTTTTTCGTGTCAATGTCGATCGTGCAAGTCCCAATGTTGATTGGATTTGGTATCTTGACGGGCCCTTTGTTGGGCTTGAGCCTTGTCGGCACGACTTTGGTTTTTGCGGGCATGCCGATTGGGGCATGGCTGGCCAAACGCCTAAACGCCAGCCGATTTGATCTGCTGATCCAAGCCGTCTTAGGGTTGATGGCGCTGGGCCTTATTGTTAAATCACTGGGGCCTGCTTCAGATCTTTGGTGACGATATGAGCCTCAGCTTGCAGCACCGAAAGCAACAGATTTTGGGCAGCCGTTGGCACCCAATCCGTGCTCAAGTTTGCGGATGGCTTCGGTGACTGCGGGCTGCGACAGATGGCAAATTTGCGCAGCTTTACTGAAAGAACGCAGCCCTCCCACGGCTAGAAACAGTCTAAGATGGCGTAGGATCATGCTTTTGCCTTCGTCTGAGTTGGGTTCATTTGACTGTAGTAAAAACTTATAATCAAATGACCTCTTTGTAATTGCATTTTAGCCTGCGCGCTTGCATCCTTATTGACAGAAAAGGGGCCCCTTATGGATAAGAAAAAAACGGCACTTGTCATATCTGCGCATGCGGCAGATTTTGTATGGCGCTGTGGCGGCGCCATCGCTTTGCATGCAAAAATGGGCTATGAGGTGACGGTGGTTTGCCTGTCTTTTGGTGAAAAGGGCGAAAGTGCCCGGCTTTGGAAGCAAGAGGGGATGACGCTTGAAAAGGTGAAAAACGCTCGCCGACAAGAGGCAGAGAGCGCCGCCACGATCTTGGGGGTACACCAACTGATTTGTATGGATTTGGGCGATTATCCACTGGAAATGTCGCGCGCAAACAAGTCATCGCTGGTGCAAATCATCCGCGATGTGCAGCCGCACTTTATGCTTAGCCATAGCCAATATGACCCCTACAACACCGATCATATGTATACGACCCAAGTCGTGCTCGAGGCACGTATGATCGCGCAGGCTTGGGGCCATGATCCTGGTGAAAAAGTCTTGGGAGCGCCGCAGCTTTATCTGTTTGAGCCCCATCAAACCGAACAGATGGGCTGGAAGCCAGACACGTTCTTAGACATTACCCAAGTTTGGGACCAAAAACGCGCCGCAATCGAGTCGATGGAAGGGCAAGAGCATTTATGGGACTATTATACACGCGTCGCCATGAACCGTGCTAATCATTTTAAGCGCAACTCAGGCGGTCAGTCGGGTGGGCGTGATTGCAAATATGCTGAAGCTTTGCAATCGATCTTCCCGCGCACGGTTGATGAACTATAGGCGATTTTCAAAGATAAGGTGAACCATGTCGCAGCGGCCAGAGATTTGCCATGACGTAGCCCATCTGGGTCATGTTGAGATTTACACAAATAAGTTTGAGGAAAGCCTGGATTTTTTCACCCGTATTTACGGGCTGACTCTGTCGCATCAAGATGGTGAAAGCGCCTATCTGCGAGCTTGGGATGATTATGAGTTTCATTCGCTTAAACTGACGCGCCATAGCCAGACTGGAGTGGGGCACATTGGCTACCGCGCCGCTAGTCCGCAAGCGCTGGAGCGGCGCGTTGCCGCCGTAATGGCATCGGGCTACAAGGTGCACGGCTGGGTTGAAGGCGACGTAGGCCACGGCCGTGCCTTTCGGTTTGAAGATCCGTTCGGCCATATTTTTGAACTGTACTATGATACAAATCGCCCCGTTTTAACTGATGGGACCCGTCCCGCCCTTAAGAATATGGCTAGCAAATTTCACGCCACAGGCGCTTGTCCGCGCCGGCTTGACCATCTTAATCTTTTGGCATCGGACGTGGCCGAGTTTCGCCGCTTCATGGAGCTTTGCTTGGGCAGTCGCGTGACTGAGATGATCTTGCTTGATAATGGACGTACGGGAGGCTGTTGGTTTACGGTCAATAATAAAACCTACGATCTGGCCTGCACGGAGGAACATGGCAAAGGCCAATCTCGCCTGCATCATGTGACCTATGCCACCGATAGCCGAGAAGACATTTTGCGCGCTGCCGATATCTTTTTAGAGAATGGCGTTCATATTGAAACCGGCCCACATAAACACGCCATTCAAGGTACCTTTTTCCTTTATGTATGGGAACCCGCAGGCAATCGGGTTGAGCTTGCAAATGCGGGCGCGCGGCTGATTTTAGCACCCGATTGGCAACCAGTAGTCTGGACCGAGACTGAGCGTAAAAAGGGCCAGGCTTGGGGCCTAAAGACGATTGAGACTTTTCACACACATGGCACGCCCCCCACGGCTTAGGCTATAGCGGCTGTTATAAAGGAGCATTCTTTGTCCATTGTTATGCAAAACAACCAAAGCGCTGATCTTGAAAAAATGGCGCAGCTTGCCCAAGCGGGTGTCGCCACTGTGCATGAAGCGCAAGGCAGACGCGGCTGTTTGCAATCCTATCTTCGGCCCATTTTTGCGGGAGGCCGCATCGCAGGGCGCGCTGTTACAATATCAGCCCCACCGGGGGATAATTGGATGTTCCATGTCGCCATCGAACAGATTTTACCCGGTGATATTTTGATTTTCGCGCCCACCTCGCCTTGCGATGATGGCTATTTTGGTGATCTTTTGGCGACCTCGGCGCAGGCGCGGGGCTGTATAGGCTTGATAATTGACGCGGGCGTACGCGATGTGCGCGACCTAACAGAGATGGGTTTTCCCGTTTGGGCGAAGGCCATATCTGCACAAGGTACCGTCAAGGAAACCATCGGTTCGGTGAATGTGCCAATTGTATGTGCCGGGCAAATTATTCGTTCGGGTGATTTAATAGTGGCAGATGATGACGGGGTATGCGTCGTTAAAGAAGAAGAGCTAGACGATGTGCTGGCTGCCTGCTCTATCCGCATGGCGGCAGAAGAGGTCAAACGCGCCCGTCTGGCTTCTGGTGAACTGGGGCTTGATATTTACGATATGCGCAGCCGTTTGGTGCAAAAAGGCCTTAAATATGTATGACGCAGATCATGCTTTGCGCATGGGCATTCCTTGTCTTTGGATGCGGGGGGGCACCTCAAAGGGAGCGATCTTTTTAGCACAAGACCTGCCGTCTGATCCGTCAGCGCGCGACGCGCTGTTGCTACGGATAATGGGCTCGCCCGATCTGCGCCAGATTGACGGTATTGGTGGCGGTGATAGTCTGACCTCAAAGGTAGCGATCATATCGCGCGCGACGCGGGCGGATGCTGATATTGATTATTTGTTTTTGCAAGTGTTCGTGGATCAGGCTTTAGTTTCAAGCAAACAGACCTGTGGGAATATTTTGGCGGCCGTCGGCCCAGCTGCTATTGAGCGTGGCCTTATAGCCCCCACTGCCCCCACCACCTCCATCCGCGTGCATATGCTCAATAGTCATGAGCAAGCGCTGGTCGAAGTTTCCACCCCAAATCAGCTTTTAACCTATCACGGCAACCAAAAGATTGACGGCGTACCAGGCCATCATGCACCCGTTAAACTCACTTTTAATAATATCGAAGGGTCCATGTGTCAAACGCTGCTACCCACTGGGCGGGCGGTTGATCAGATTGACGGTATTGATTGCTGTTTGATTGATAATGGCATGCCGATTGTAATTATGGCTGCGCAAGATTTTGATCTGACGGGGCAAGAAATGCCCCAAACCCTAGATGCCAATAGCGCCCTAAAAACGCGAATTGAGGCGATACGTCTGCAGGCTGGCCAGATGATGCATTTGGGCGATGTAGCCGAAGCCTCGGTGCCAAAGATGGTGCTGGTCTCGGCGCCATTGGGGGGAGGCTTGATCACGACGCGTGCCTTTATTCCTAAAAAGGCCCACAGCAGCATAGGTATTTTCGCGGCCATCTCGGTGGCCACGGCATGTCGCATGCCACAAAGCCCCGCCGCCAAATTTGCGCGATATGAGGCGGCAGGTCTTTGTGATATCGAACATCCAACGGGCAAACTATCAGTGTATCTTGATCTTGATGCTGCGGGGCAAGTTGTTGGGGCGGGCAATATGCGCACGGCACGCAAACTTTTTGATGGGCGCGTCTTTATCTAGCACTTGGCGCAGGGGAGATCGACTTTGAAAACGCAAGTTGCCATCATCGGGGCAGGGCCCTCGGGGCTTCTATTGTCACAACTTCTTAATCAAGCAGGTGTTTCTACGGTGCTTTTAGAGCGCGCGCCGCGGGCCAAGGTTTTGGCACGCATTCGCGCAGGGGTGCTTGAGGCGGGTACAGTAGCGTTACTAAAAGAAGCTAGTGTCGGCGCGCGTATGATGCGTGAAGGCCTACCCCATCATGGCTGTTTACTCACCGACGATGACCTGAAAGTGCACATTGATTTCCAGGCTTTGTCGGGTAAAAATGTTTTGGTCTACGGTCAAACCGAAGTGACCGCTGATCTTTACCAAGCCCAAGATGTCATGGGCACCCAGATTTTGCATGAGGTGGAAGATGTCGTCATATCACAGGCCGATACTACTCACCCCTTTGTCGAATTCACCCAAACTAACCAGCGCCACCGCTTAGATTGCGCATTTGTGGTGGGGTGCGATGGCTTTCATGGCGTAAGCCGCACCAGCATGCCTGCCGCGATTGTTAAGTCGTTTGAACGTGTTTATCCCTTTGGATGGCTGGGGGTATTGTCGCAAACGCCGCCCGCCAGCCCCGAATTGATCTATGCCAACTCGCGCAATGGCTTTGCCTTAGCTTCGATGCGCAATGAAAACCTAAGCCGATATTATGTGCAAGTGCCCCTAAGTGACAAAGTAGAAGATTGGAGCGATGCACGCTTTTGGGAAAAGCTGAAGTCCTGCCTGCCAAGCGATGTGGCGCAGCGGTTAGTCACGGGCCCCTCGGTCGAAAAATCCATCGCGCCGTTGCGGTCATTCGTGCATGAGCCGCTGCGTTGGGGGCGGTTGTTTTTGGTGGGTGACGCCGCCCATATAGTGCCACCCACGGGTGCCAAAGGTTTGAACTTAGCGGTGTCGGACGTCTTTTATCTTTACCAAGCCCTGATCGATGCGGTGCAAAAGCAAGATGAGCGTGGGCTTGATGCCTATGGGCCAAGGGCCTTGGCGCGCATCTGGAAGGCCATGCGCTTTAGCTGGCAGATGACCAGTATGCTGCATCAGTTTGCAGGAGAAGACAGTTTCGCTCCACAAATGCGTAAAGCCACCTTGGCTCATCTGGCCCAATCCGAAGCGGCACGGCGGGATTTGGCGGAGAACTATGTTGGCCTGCCCTTTTAGGCGGGTTTATAGGCCCAACCCGGTCTTGGCCGCCCGTTCAATTGCGTTAACAAGGCTGCGTTGTTCGGGTGACATAAGCCCATCTTCGCGCATAGAAATGCCAACAGGGCTGCCTAGCAAATCTTCGCCAATATCAACCGCCACCAAGGCCTTTACGGCCAGCTCATTTGCCACTACCCCACGCGAGATGAACCAAACTGCATCCGAGGCTTGGACAAGCTTGCGCCCAAAAGCCAGTGAAACGGTCTCAAAGGCATGGGGGCGCGTCGGGGGTTGGCGGCGGGCCAAATAGGCGCGCACAATCGGCCCTATCACCGCACCCGGGGGTGGCAAAACCAGAGCATAGTGCACCAGATTTTCGGCGGCTTGTGGATCTAGTAGTAACGGATGATCGGGGCGTACCACTGCATAAATAGGTTCTGAGTAAAGCGGACGGAACGACAGCCCCTCCATCACACTTGCAAGCCCCATGCGTCCCACAACTAGATCAAGCGACCCATCCCGCAGCTGCGACATCAAAAGCCAGTTCGGCCCCGTGGTCACGCGCAGCAAACAATTAGGGCGCTCGGCATGAAAGGCTAGGGCTGCGCGTGGCATCAGTTCGGTGGCCGCTGTGGGCAAAACGCCTACCGAAATGCGTGTCAATTGGCGGGCTGCGTCTTGCAGCAGGTCTTGCGCGCGCGAAAGCTCAATAAGCGCAGCACCCGTATGTTGCTGAAAGATTCGCCCCGCCGATGTCAGGCTGAGCCGGCGCGCGGCGCGATCAAAAAGCGCGCGGCCCAAAATATCTTCTAATTCGCGAATGGTTTTTGAGGCAGCCGGCTGCGAGATGCGCAATACGCGCGCCGCCGCCGAAAGCGAGCCAAGTTGCGCAGTTTCCAAAAAGCAGCGCAAATGGCGCAGGCGGATGCGGTGATCTAGCATTCATAACCTATGGGTTAACTAAATTACTCAATATAATAATTTTATAAGCGCGTAAACTATGTAACAAAGGGTCAAAGGAAACATCATGCAGACCCTAGACCTTGGCGACCATACCGCTTTAATACATGTAAATGGGCCCGAAGACGGGCCTTGCGTGATGTTTGCCAACTCACTTGGAACGGATTTGCGTGTGTGGGATCAGCTGGTGCCCCTTTTACCGCAAAGCTGGCGCGTTGTGCGTTATGATAAGCGCGGCCATGGCCTTTCTGACTGTCCAAATGGCCCCTATAAGATTGAAACCTTGGCCCAAGATGCCGCGGCAATTGCCGATGGTTTGGGGCTGCGCGATATTACCTTTGTGGGCCTTTCAATTGGTGGGTTGATTGGGCAAGAGCTGGCGCTCGTGCGGCCTGATCTTTTAAAATCGTTGGTTTTAATGGATACGGCCGCAAAAATTGGCACACCGACCCTATGGCAAGACCGCATCGCCGCTTTGCGCCAAGACGGGCTTTTAGCCATGTCTGACGCTATTTTAATGCGCTGGTTTACGCCTGCTTATCAAAACCAACCTGCACTTTTGGCTCCATGGCGCAATATGGTTGCACGCACCCCTCTTGAAGGGTATTTGGCCTGCTGCCACGCCCTTGCCGAAGCTGATCTAACCCATCGAATTGGGGCGCTGCGCCTACCCATCTTGGCGCTTGTCGGCGCGCAAGATCTGGCCACTACCCCCGCTTTGGTGCGCGCAACAGCCGCAATTTGCAGCGCGGATTATCACGAAATCCAAGGTGCAGGGCACTTGCCCTGCGTTGAAGCGCCCCAAGAGACGGCGCGCTTGATCGTGCAATTTGTGAAGGAACAGCACCATGTCTGAGCGCCTAAAAAAGGGCATGAAAGTGCGCCGCGAAGTTTTGGGTGACGCCCATGTTGACCGCGCCGAAGCGTCCAAAACTGATTTTGATTTGCCCTTTCAAACCCTGATTACCGAAGGCGCCTGGGGCACGGTTTGGGCCTCGGACGCAATCACACGGCGCGAACGCTCCATGCTGACGTTGGCCCTTTTGGCCGCGACGGGCAATTTCGAAGAAATCCCGATGCATATTCGGGCCACAGTGCGCACAGGGGCCAGCAAACAAGATGTGATGGAAGTGTTCCAGCACGTCGCGATCTATGCTGGCGTGCCTTGCGCGAACCATGCTATTAAACTTGCAAAACAGACCTTTGCCGAGATCGAGGGGCCCCATGTCTGATCATTCTTCACTAATGCCAAGACGGCGCGAGATGCATCCTGAACCCTATTGGACAGATTACAAAACCTCGCTGACCCGGTCACCAAATTTACCGCTTCTGTCGATGGAATCGACCGTCAGCGAAGAAACGGGCCCACGGTTTGGCCATAATTTGCTGGGCTCTTTGGACAATAATTTAATCTTGAACTACAGCCAAGGTAAAGAACTGGCCATCGGCGAACGCATACGCGTCCATGGGTGCGTACTTGATGAAACAGGCCGCGGCGTGCCCCATACATTGGTAGAAATTTGGCAAGCCAATGCGGGCGGGCGCTATCGTCATGTGAAAGACACTTATTTTGCACCCCTCGATCCGAATTTTGGTGGTTGTGGGCGCACCATCACTGACGAAAACGGATTTTACGAATTTATGACCATTCGGCCCGGAGCCTATCCTTGGCCCAATCGGGCCAATGATTGGCGCCCGATGCATATTCACTTTTCCATATTTGGCCATGCATTTGGCCAAAGGCTGATAAGTCAAATGTATTTCCAAGGCGACCCGTTGATTGACCTTTGCCCGATTGCGGCAACCGTGCGTGATCGCAGCCAGCTTGACGCGCTGGTGGCCCCGCTTGATATCCAACAGTCGCGCGGCATGGATTATTTGGCTTATAAATTTGACATTGTTTTGCGGGGCCGTCGGCAAACCATGTTTGAAAACAAGCCCGAGGGAATGTAATCATGGTGCAAAAATTGACCCAATGGACCGAAACGGCTAGCCAAACTGCAGGCCCCTATGTGCATATAGGCTGCATCCCGACCTTTGCAGGCATTGAAGGTGTCTACCCCGAGGATTTGGGTCTAAGCCCCATTTCCATTGCTGCCAAAGGACAAGTCATTACCATAACTGGCTCGCTCTTTGACGGCACAGGCTGGGCCATTCGTGATGCGATGATAGAAAGCTGGCAAGCGGATGGCGCGGGCCTTTATGCGGGCCAAGTGGGTGCTGACCCTAATGTGTCGGGCTTTTGCCGTTTTGCCGCCGATAAAGATACCGGCGAATTCATCCTTAAAACCATCAAGCCGGGCCCCGTTAAAAACCGCGATGGGAAGATGATGGCACCCCATATTAGCCTCTGGATCGTGGCACGCGGCATCAATATTGGTCTAAGCACCCGTGTTTATTTCGACGATGAAGACAATAGTGCCGACCCGCTTTTGGTTCGAATTGAGCAGGGCCCGCGCGTGGACAGTTTGATTGCGAAGAAAACTGCAGCGTGGCAATATCGGTTTGATATTCGCCTGCAAGGGCAGGGCGAAACTGTCTTTCTAGACCTATGACGGCCAGCGCTTTTGATCATCCTTGGTTGTCGGGCCTGTTTGGCGACGCCGAGATGGGTGCGCTTTGGTCAGCCCAAACTCAGCTGGAACATATGCTCGCATTTGAAGCAGCATGGTCTCAAGCAGGCGCTGCGGTGGGTCTTTGGCCCCAAGACCAGGGCGATAAAGCCGCCCTTGCCATCAAAACTGCAAAAATTGCCCCCGCCGACCTGCGAGCAGGCACGGGCCGCGACGGGGTTTGCGTGCCCGATTTGGTGCAGCATCTACGCGCGCTTGTGGGGGAGGGGGCTTTGCATGTGGGGGCCACCTCGCAAGATGTGGTTGATACAGCCACAAGTCTAAGCATCTCAGCCAGCCTTAAGCTGATAGCAGAGCGTCTAGGGGCGCTTGATCGTGCTCTTTCAGAGCTGGAGAACCGATTTGGCGCACAGCCCTTGATGGGGCGCACCCGGATGCAAGCGGCGGTGATGATTAAAGTGGTCGACCGTATCTCGCCTTGGCGCTTGCCGCTGCACGATCACCAAAACCGCATCGGTGCGCTCATGCCGCGGGTGGCGCGTGTGCAAATCGGAGGGGCGGCGGGAGATCGCGCGGCCCTTGGTGCAAAGGCGCAACCTTTTGTCGACCATATGGCAAAGTCCCTTGGTCTGGCCGCAACCGAGCGCAGCTGGCACGCGATGCGCGACGGAATTGGCGAATTTGCGTCACTTTTATCGCTTGTTACTGGTAACCTTGGGAAAATTGGCCAAGATGTGGCCCTTATGGCGCAGCAGGGCTTGGATGAAATTTCCCTTTCGGGGGGAGGGCGCTCATCTGCAATGGCGCATAAGCGAAATCCCGTGTTGGCCGAGCTTTTGGTCACATTGGCTCGGTTTAACGCGGTGCAACTTTCGGGCATGCATCACGCGCTTTTACACGAGCAAGAGCGTTCAGGGGCGGCTTGGGGGCTTGAGTGGATGATTTTACCGCAAATGGCCCAAAGCACGGGGCGCGCCCTTGTGGCGACCCTAGAACTGGTGGGCAGCATTGAACATATTGGCACCCTCCAAGAGAACAGTTAACAGCTAAGAGGTCATGATGGACAAACAGATTTCAAGCCCTGCTGCAGCAGTTGCGCAGATCACCGATGGGGCTGTTGTGATGATCGGCGGATTTGGCGGCTCGGGTGCGCCCATCGAGTTGATCCATGCTTTGATTGATCGCATTTATGCGACGGGCCATCCACGTGATTTAACGATTGTGAACAATAATGCTGGCAATGGGCATGTTGGACTGGCCGCTTTGATTGAAACGGGGCAGGTTAAAAAGCTGATTTGTTCATTCCCGCGTTCGGCCGATCCAGTGGTGTTTACGAAAAAGTATCTGGCGGGTGAGATTGAACTGGAACTGGTGCCCCAAGGGACCTTGGCAGAACGCATCCGCGCTGGTGGTGCGGGCATTCCAGCCTTTTATACGCCCACAAGTTTTGGAACAGATTTGGCTGCTGGGAAAGTCGTAGCCGAGTTTGACGGGCGCCCTTATGTGCAAGAACGCTGGTTAAAAGCCGATTTCGCCTTGATTAAGGCGCATCGCGGTGATCCTTTTGGAAATTTGATTTACCGGATGGCGGGGCGTAATTTTAACCCGCTGATGTGTATGGCGGCGGCGCATGCAATTGTACAAGTGTCCGAGCTTTGCCCCGCTGGGGTGCTTGATCCCGAAGCGATCATCACCCCAGGCATCTTTGTGCAAAGCATTGTTGAGGTGAAAGGTCCTGTGCAAGAAGAAGATCTCAACCGCGCAAATGCAACTTATCAGATGGTGATAACATGAAGCTGACCCCAACCCAAATGGCCTGGCGTGCCGCTCAGGATATTGACGATGGGGCCTATGTGAACCTTGGCATTGGTTTTCCTGAATTGGTGGCTAAATTTCAGCCGCCTGGCCGCAACGCGATCTTTCACACTGAAAACGGGATTTTGGGCTTTGGCCAAGCCCCCGCCCCTGGGGCCGAAGATTGGGATCTGATCAACGCCGGCAAAAAAGCTGTCACAATCAAAGAGGGAACGGCCTTTTTCCACCATGCCGACAGTTTTGCAATGGTGCGTGGTGGGCATTTGGATGTGGCGATCTTGGGCGCTTATGAGGTGGCTGAAAACGGCGATTTGGCCAATTGGTCAACAGGGCCAAAGGGCGTGCCTGCGGTTGGGGGGGCGATGGATTTGGTGCATGGGGCCAAACAAGTGGCGGTTATGACCGACCATGTCACCAAAGACGGTAAACCCAAACTTTTAAAGTGCTGCAGCTTGCCCCTTACGGGCGTGGGCTGTGTCACGCGCATTTATTCGAGCTTGGCCGTCATTGATATTTTGGACGGAGGATTTGTGCTGCGCGAAAAGCTCCCCTCGATCAGTTTTGACGACTTGCAAGCGCTGACGGGCGCGGCCCTGGGCACGCGCGGTGCCATCGCCGATCTTATTGTTCCAGAGGTGTAACATGACCCAAGATGTCTTTATCTGCGACTATATCCGTACCCCGATTGGCCGCTTTGGCGGAGCCCTGTCCTCGATTAGGCCAGATGATTTGGGGGCGATCGCCTTGAGGGCCTTAATGGCGCGGCAAACCGCGATGGACTGGGCGATGGTTGATGATGTGATCTTTGGTTGCGCCAATCAAGCGGGCGAAGACAATCGTAATGTTGCACGGATGTCTTTGCTGTTGGCTGGCATGCCCCACAGCGTTGGCGGCACCACGATTAACCGTCTTTGTGGTTCCGGGATGGATGCGGTTTTGGTGGCGGCGCGTCAAATCATGGCAGGCGAGGCCGAGGTGATGATTGCAGGCGGCGTTGAAAGCATGTCACGTGCGCCTTTCGTGATGCCAAAGGCCGATACAGCCTTTTCACGCACCGCTGAAATCTATGACACGACCATCGGCTGGCGCTTTATAAATCCCAAACTACAAGCGGCTTATGGCGCAGAGTCGATGCCTGAAACAGGCGAGAATGTGGCCAAAGATTTCAACATCAGCCGCACCGACCAAGATGCTTTTGCGCTGCGTTCGCAACAAAAAGCGGCGGCGGCACAGGAAAATGGCCGGCTCGCGGCTGAAATTACTCCCGTGTCCATTCCAACCCGCAAGGGCGAACCTTTGTTGGTCACGAAAGACGAGCATCCACGCCTGACCAGCCCCGAGGCTTTGGCCAAACTGGGCACACCCTTTCGCGCCAACGGTACCGTGACCGCCGGCAATGCAAGCGGTGTGAATGACGGGGCCGCAGCCCTTATTTTGGCCAGCGCCAAAGGCGCGCGCGCGCAGGGACTAACCCCGATCGCGCGGATCATCGGGGGCGCAAGCGCGGGGGTTTTGCCGCGCATCATGGGCTTTGGTCCTGCGCCAGCGGCGCAAAAACTAATGGCGCGCCAAGGTCTTACTATAGCTGATTTTGATGTGATAGAACTGAATGAAGCCTTCGCAAGTCAAGGTCTTGCGACGATGCGCGACCTTGGTTTGCAAGATGATGACGTGCGTGTAAACCCCAACGGCGGAGCCATCGCGCTGGGCCATCCCTTAGGCATGTCGGGCGCGCGCATCACAGGATCTGCTGCGCTTGAGCTGTCGTTAAACGGGGGCAAGCGCGCCTTGGCAATGATGTGCATTGGGGTCGGCCAAGGTATCGCAATCGCCCTTGCGCGCGTTTGAAATAAGAAATTATTTGAATACTTCATAACTGAAAGTCAGCACCATGCATACAATTCGGCTA
>ERZ888423.2780-NODE-2780-length-12508-cov-5.612142_pt1 | contig 12508 bp, 11 predicted proteins | sample MGYA00520523_ERZ888423 | MGnify/ENA primary metagenome ERZ888423 (study PRJEB32303, sample SAMEA104408611) | aquatic metagenome | biome: Brackish water; feature: Pelagic; material: water | place: Baltic Sea | collected 2014-06-08T10:24:00 | depth 30,27 m ...
TTGAGCAGCCGCACCCGAACGGGGTCCCCCAGTGCTTTGAAGACCGCCGCCAATTCCTCGGCATCGCTATCGCTCAACAATGGCCCCGTCAGCGTTGGACAACATCTCATGCAACGACGTTACCAAGGATTTCATATTGACAAATGTCAATATGTTATGTTCAATCGAGCGATCACCCCTCGAGACTGACCCCCTCGAGCCCGACCCTGGAGCGCTTCTCTTGAGAGTCCAACTTGCACTGAACGTCGACGACCTCACGGCATCGATCGACTTCTACACCAAGATGTTCGACACCCCTCCGGCCAAGATCAAGCCGGGCTACGCCAACTTCGCCATCGACCAACCGCCGCTGAAATTGGTGCTGTTCGAGAACCCGGGCCAAGGTGGCTCTCTGAATCATCTCGGCGTCGAAGTGGAGAGCGCCGAGCAGGTCGAGGCCGCCGAGGCCCGATTGGCCGGAGCCGGCCTCGAGACCTCCGGCGTCGACGACACGATCTGCTGTTATGCAGCCAAGACCGAGACCTGGATCGAGGGCCCACAGACCAAGTGGGAGTGGTACGTCAAGACCGGAGACGCCGAGATTCTCGAGAACACCCCGGTCAGCGCGTCGGGCCCCCTGCCCTCCGAGCGCGGGCCCGACGTGTGCTGCGGCTGAGATCCGCACTCCTGGCCGAGTTCGTCGGAACCGCCTTTCTGTTGGCGGCCGTGGTGGGCTCGGGCATCATGGCCGAGCGGCTTTCCGAAGACGTCGGCCTCCAGTTGTTCCAGAACGCCTTCGCCACCGCCGGCATGCTGGTCGCGCTGATCCTCGCCTTCGGCGGGGCTTCCGGTGCCCATTTCAATCCCGTGGTCACGTTCGCCGCCCGATGGTTCGGCGACCTCGACACCCCCACCGCGGTCGGCTACGTGATGGCCCAGCTCGGTGGGGGCATCGTGGGAGTGATGGCCGCGAACGTGATGTTCGACCTCGACGCCGTCAATTGGTCGACCAGAGACCGTTCTTCACCGAATCTCGTGATCGCAGAGGTGGTCGCCACCATCGGACTCCTGGTCATCATCTTCGGAACCGTGCGGTCCGGGCGAGGTGACACCGCACCGTACGCAGTCGGCGGCTACATCGCCAGCGCCTACTACTTCACCTCGTCCACCAGCTTCGCCAATCCCGCCGTCACCGTCGCTCGCACCTTGAGCGACACCTTCGCCGGAATCGGACCGGCATCGGCGCCCGCCTTCCTCGCGGCCCAGATCGCCGGCGCCGCTGCTGCCATCATCGTGATCACTTCCATCTACCCCCGACCCAAGACTCCCTGAGCCAAGACCCGACAACACAGCAACTCGACAACACAGCAACTCGACAACACAGCAACTCGACAACTCTCGACCGGACAGCTCAAGAGGACAGTGACACTTGCCGACGATGGCAAGATGCGCATTCACCCCTCGGACGTCGTCCGGGGACGAGCACTGACGGCTTTCGGTCTGCTCGCCCTCGGCTACGCGGCCCAGCAGCGGAATCGAAACCGCCGGCTGACGAGCGAGGCGGAGACCACGGCCAACGCCCGGTTCCAGGCCATCATCGAAGAAGCGCAGGATTTCTTCTTCGTCATTGCCGAGAACGGCGAGATCACCTACCGATCGCCATCGGTCGTCCTTGCCGGTGGCGAACGACCACCCGAGCACCTCGATGATCTCCTCGATCTCCTGGGCGGGACAGATCGCGAGATCGCCCGCACGGTCTTCTACGACACGTCGAAGGCGAACGGCACACTGAAGGTCCCGCTGGAAACGGCGCTCGGTTCGCACTGGATCGAGCTGCATCTCAACGACCAGCGTGACAACCCGGCAGTTCGAGGGATCATCATCACCGGGCGCGACGTGACCGAAGCCGAGAATCTGTCCCGACAGCTGCGCGAACAAGCGGAACTCGACGAGCTCACCCGCTTGCCCAATCGTTGGGCGTTGGCCAAGGCAACGAACGAAGCCATCGCCCGTTCGACGCGCTCGGGCACATCGGCTGCGCTCCTCGTCATCGACCTCGACGGATTCAAGGGGGTGAACGACACCCTGGGGCACCCGACGGGAGATCGCTTGCTGCGCGCCGTCGCCCAGCGCCTGGAGGACGAGACTCGGCGGACCGAGACCCTGGCCCGGCTCGGGGGTGACGAGTTCGCCATCGTGGTGTCGAACGTGGTGTCGCCCGACGACATCGGCGCCCTGGCCCGACGTCTTCTCGACACGATGATTCGTCCCTTCGAGATCGACGGCCAGCAACTGATGATCGGCGCCAGCATCGGCTACGTGGTCACCGAACCGTTGACCGAGTCGGCCACCGAGGACCCCGGCGCGGGCACCAGCAGCGACGAGCTCCTGCAACACGCGGACATCGCGTTGTACGAAGCGAAACGGCAACGGGGGCGAAGTGTTCGTTTCACGCCCGACATGCGAGATCTGGCCGAAATGGAATCGAGATTGATCCAGGAGCTCGAGCTCGGCTTCGAGCGAGGCGAGTTCTTCCTCGAGTATCAGCCGGTTGTTTCCACCAACAACGTCTCGACCGTCGCATTCGAGGCCCTGATGCGCTGGGATTCGCCGGCGCTCGGATCGGTGCCGCCGACCACCTTCATTCCCATCGCGGAACGAACCGGAGCCATCGGGCGCATGGGCCGGTGGGCGCTGCAAGAGGCGTGTGAACGTCTGGCCGCCTGGATACATCGGTACCCGACCCGCAATCTGTCGATGTCGGTCAACGTTTCGCTGCTGCAGCTGGTGGACCAGGATTTCCCGAACATCGTGGCCGACGTCCTTGCCTCGACCGGGGTTGAGCCGGATCGACTCCAGCTCGAGATCACCGAGAGCGTCCTGGCCCATGATCCGGACCGGATCGTCGCTGCACTCCAAGAGATTCGTAGGACCGGCGTCCGGGTCGCGCTCGATGACTTCGGCACCGGCTACTCGTCGATGGCGCAGCCCCAGACGCTTCCCGTGGACTGCGTGAAGATCGACAAGGCATTCATCGATCGCATCGAGAGCAGTGCCCGAGGGGCATCGGCGGTGCGAGCCATCGTCGATCTGGCCCGCGCCCTCGATGTCAGTGTCGTGGCCGAGGGTGTCGAGGACGAGGGACAGCTCCTGGCGCTCCTCGATCAACAGGTCGAGCTGGCCCAGGGATACCTGTTCGCCCAACCTCTCGGCTCGGCCCGCGTCGAGGCCTTTCTCGATCGAGATCTGGCCTATCTCATCTGACGACATCGCATCTGACCGGCGGGGTCGAGCTGACGTAGCGTTCCTGTCATGAAGATTGGGATGAGCGTCAGCCAGGTGAGCCACATCGATCTCGTCGTCGCTGCCGAACAGCAGGGGTTCGACTTCTGTTGGGTGTGGGACAGCCCACTTCTTCGCTCGAACCTGTGGTCGGTGCTGACCCTGGCCGCCGACCGGACATCAACCATTGCGATCGGTCCCGGAGTCTGCGTCCCGGCACTTCGCCTGGCACCCGAGACCGCCAACGGGATCGCCACCATCAACCGTCTGGCCCCGGGCCGAACCTTCCTCGGTCTGGGGACCGGCAACACGGCACTTCGAACCATGGGCCAACGGCCCATGCGGCTGCGCGATTTCGAGACCCACGTGCGGGTGGTGAAGGCGTTGCTGGCCGGCGAGAGCGTTGCGTTCTCCGCCAACGGCATCACCCACGACATCTCCTTCCAGAGCCGCGAACTGGACTCGGTCGATCTCGACCACCCCATACCCCTCCACCTGGCCGGTTTCGGCCCCAAGGCCCAAGCCCTCGCGGGCGAACTCGGCGATGGTCTCATCACCGCACTTCCCCGGGGTGGCGACTTGAGCGAGATCGGCGCCAACCTCGAACAGGGCGCGGCCCGATCGGGCAACGACCTGAACGGGTTCGACACGCTGGCCCTCGTCACCCTCCTGGTCCTGCGGGAGGGAGAGACTCTGGCGTCGGACCGAGTCGTGGACGAACTCGGTTCGTCGCTCTTGGTCAATCTTCACTACGTCTATGACCGATACCTGGAAACAGGCGCCGAGCCGCCTGCTTTTGCCGCCCAGATCTGGGAGGAGTACCTGGACTTTCGGACCCGACGCGATGCCGATCGTGATCCGAGTCGAGCCCACGCCAATCACTACGGCACGCTGGACCCGGCCGAAGCCAGGTTCGTCACGCCCGACCTGATCCGAGCCTTCGCCATTGCAGGCCAGCCGGTCGAGGTCGCCGATCAGCTCCGAGCCCTGGAGCGTCGCGGCCTGACCGGGATTTGTTTCGTACCACCGGCCGGACGCGAGGCCGAGCTCTATCGGGAGTTCGCCGAGACGGTCATCCCGCTGCTCGGGCGCTGACCTCGGCCGCCACTGCGGCGGCGTCGGTGTGACCCAGATAGCGCCGGGGAATGTCGAAGCCGAAGATCCGGGCGCTGTTCAAGCCAAGGATCTTGGCCCGTTCACCATCGGTCAGTCCGTCCATCGTCCGCTCGATGGCCTGAGCCGAATAGGGCCAGGATCCCTCGTGATGCGGAAAGTCGTTGGCCCACAGGAAGTTGTCGACCAGGTTGTGTTCCCGGGCCAGATCCAGGCCGGCCTTGTCCTCCTGGAACGACGAGAACCCCTGACGGCGGAAGTAGTCGCTGGGCATCATCTCGAGCTTGGGACGAACCCACATGTGGTGCTTCAGGTACGCCTCGTCCATGGCTTCGAGGAACCAGGGCACCCAGCCGATGCCGGCCTCGATGGTGCCGAACTTGAGATCGGGATGCCGTTCGGCCACCCCCGAGGCGCAGATGTTGGCCAGCGGCTCCATGGCCGGCGACAGTGAGTGGACGGTGTAGTTGATGACCGCGCCACCCTGGCTGCGCGACGTGCGGGGATCTCGCCCGGTCGAAATGTGGAACGTGACGGGCAGACCGACCTCGTCTATGCAGTCCCAGAGCGGATCGAAGTCCTTCAGGTTGTAGTTGGGGTCATCGACATCGGGTGGGCCGAAGGTCGGCTTGACCGGAAGGGCCAGACCCTTGAAACCGAGGGCGGCACAACGCTGGATCTCGGCCAGCGCATTGTCGAGCGATGCCGGTGCAATGGCCGCCATGGGAGCCAGCACGTGGTTGTGCTCACAGAACTCGTCCCAGACCCAGTCGTTGTAGGCCTTGCACATGATGTGGCTGAACTCGACATCCGGGGTGGCCCAGATGGTGAGGCCCTTGTTCGGGAAGAGGATCTCGGCATCACATCCGTCGAGAGCCAGGTCATGGACGCGAGCCTCGGGTGTCTTTCCCGACTGATGTCGGAGCTTCTCGTGACCACCGAGGGGCTCGACCCAATTGAGCTTGGCCGGCCGGAATCCCTCGGTCTTCTGGAACTGCTCGGTCGTGTCCTTGGTTCCGGTCTTGGCGATGACAAGACCGGGGAGCCGATCGTGATACTTCGCGTCGATCCGTTCGTGCAGGAACGTGTTGGGTTCCTGCACATGACCATCGGCGGAACACATGAAGTACTTGTCGACGGCATCAGGCCGGGCCGATCGCAGCCAACCGTCGTTGCCAGGGGTCTCGAGCCGCCACTCGTTGTGGACGTCGGGTGCGGGTATCACGTCGGTCATGGGTGCCTCCTCGGCGTGTTCGGACAGGTCGTCATTCAGACCCGTTGGATGATCGTGGCGGTGCCCATCCCGCCACCGGTGCACATGGCGACGAGGCCCGTCTCGAGGTCCTGGCGTTCGAGCTCGTCCATGAGGGTACCGATCAGCATCGCTCCGGTGGCCCCGATGGGATGACCCAAGGCGATGGCCCCGCCGTTGACATTGACCTTGGCCGGGTCGGCACCGGTGTCGGAGAAGAAGCGCAGCACCACCGAGGCGAAGGCTTCGTTGACTTCGAACAGATCGATGTCGCCGACGCTCATTCCCGCCTTTTGCAGGCACTTGAGTGCAGCCGGTCCCGGCGCGGTGAGCATGATGAGTGGCTCGTCGGCGGCAACCGCCGACATGACGATCTTCGCCCGCGGGGTCAAGCCATGAGCCTTGGCGTAGTCGGGCGAGGCCAACAGCACGGCGCCCGCACCGTCGACGACGCCCGAACTGTTGCCCGCGTGGTGGACGTGGTTGAGGGCGACTCCCGGGTACTTCTGTGCGAGCAGTTCCGTCATCGTCAGATCGGACTGTTCCATCTTGAGGTCGACCATCTTGGCGAAGCTCGGTGAGAGGGCGGCCAGGCCCTCGGCCGTGGTCGAAGGCCGCGGGTACTCCTCGCGATCGAGCGCCACGGACCCGTCGTCGTTGGTGATGGCGATGAGGCTGCGATCGAATCGGCCCTCACGAATGGCGATATCGGCACGGCGCTGACTCTCGAGGCCCAGGGCGTCGCACTCTTCACGGCTACGCCCGTCGATCGTTGCGATCAGGTCGGCCGACAGGCCTTGGGGAACCTGAGGGTGTGTCGCCAGGAGATGCTCGTTGTTGGCATGGAAACCATCGGTGCCGTTGCGGGCGGGCCGGCTCATCGATTCGACACCGGCGCCGATCACCAGATCTTGGTGCCCGGACGCAACGCCCATGGCACCGAAGGTGACCGCCTGCTGACCCGAGCCACAGAAGCGGTTGAGCGTCACGCCAGGGACGGAGATCGGCCAGCCCGCGTCGAGGACCGCCATACGCCCGATGTCGTGAGCGTGATCACCAGCATGGGAGCCGTTGCCGCACACGACGTCCTCGACATCGACCGGATCGAAGCCGACCCGCTGCTGGAGGCCATTGAGCACCTGACCGAGGATCTTCTGCGGATGGAGGTGAGACAGCGCACCCTTGTCGGCTTTGCCGACTCCCCGGGGTGATCGAACTGCGTCGATGATCCATGCTTCGTTCGGTGCCATGTCGCTCGTACCTCGCTCGTTTGGTCTCGATGGAGAGACTACGACGATCCCCTGGGGATATCGATTCGGCATCCACCTCGACGGTTCAGCCGAGAGGCTCGCCGTACATGAAGCCGAGCTCGTCGGCCAGGAGTTCCAGTCGCTCTCCGTCGGGGCCACGAAAATACAGCGACCGTTTGTACTCGAAGTCGAGGGGAACCTCGTGGTCGATCAGCCTCTGCCTCAGGTGGGCCCACTGTTCCGACGACACCGAGATGGCCAGATGGTGCATGCTGCCCAACACTTCGGCATAGGGCCCGAGGTCGAGTCCGGGAAAGTCGAAGAAGGCCAACGCATTTCCGTGCCCGATGTCGAAGAAGAAGTGGGTCGATCCCTGGTAGTCCCGGTTCTCGAACACCTCGGTCAGCGGGAACTCGAGGATGCCCTGATAGAAGCCGATGGTCCGCTCCACGTCGCTCGACAGCAGCGCCAGATGGTGGACACCCTGGGCCGAGGAAACCGGCCGCTCGCGCTTCGGTCGCAGGTGGTCTCGTCGGATTCGCTCCCATTCCTCGGTTCGGTCGATCTGCTCTCCGTGTTTCATCGTTCTCCCCGGGTCCTGGCCATCGCCTTCGTACGCTCGGCCATGCGAAAGCTCATGTGGCGGGAACCAACCGGATTTCGAGCTCGATGTCGATCTTGTCCCCGATCAGCCCGACCCTAGCGGAGTCAGATCGTATTGATTTGAACTACCTAGGTGACTTCCTTCACTCGACACGGGGCCGCCGAGCAGGCTCAGTCGTGAGCGTGGGGTCTGCCCTGCCGGTGGGCCAGATCGTGGGCCAGATCGTGTTGGTGTCGGCGATAGTGGGCTGCGAGCGCGTCACCCCCGAAGTCGTTGGCGAGGTCCCGCCACACCGTGTGCACGTGATTCACGTCGCGTTGGGTGTTGTCGTACTCCACCAGCAGGTCGGCGCCCTGGATCCGGTAGTAGTGCGGCTCGCCCGGTTGAAGACCGCCGGCCCAGAGAAAGGAGAGGCCTGCCAGCCGGTCGCCGGCAAACTTTGCCTTCTCCAGATCCGCCAGACCATCGGGAAGTCGATCGAGGTAGGTGTCGAGAAGCGCTCGTAACACCTCGTGCTGATCGTTCGAGAACGCGGATGCCGACAGTCCCTTGGGTCGATCCGTGAAGGCCACCGCATCGATGTGGACCGGGGTGAGGCCCGCTTTGCCTTCCGCTGCTTCGTGCGCCGTCGCCATCAATTGATCGTAAGGATCCGGGAGCCGGCCGCGGAACAACGCCGGGAGGGGCACAACGTTGTCACCGTCGACGAGTCGACTGCGATTGGCGGTGACGATGTCGACGGGCGCCCTGGGCGAAACCACGACCAGTTGCCGCTGCTCGGACGTCATCAGGTGGACCAACTCCCGACCGAGATCCTCGGCCGCCGCCAGCGGTCGCAGGAGGTGCGGGCCGAGCAGTGGTGACGACGCGGGATCGGCGCCCAGGAAGTTGGGTGTCACGGCGACGACCGCGCCGTCGACGATCGTGTAGTGCACCGACACATGATGGCCACCGAAGCGCCAACCCCAGACGGACTCCCCGGGGGTACCGAACAACGTGACCCAGTACAGCAGCGGATCTCGTCCCCGTTCGCGTCCGAAACTGGCCACCCAACCCTCGGTGTGGTCCAGGACGTTCTCGAGGCCCATGATGGTGGAGGCCGTGACGTAGCCGGCCCGGGACAGACCAGTGGCGAGCAGTCGGTGCGTACGTCGGTGCTGATCCGGCGACATGGCCGACAACGACAGACCGCCGTGTTCGGCCGGTGTGTAGAACCAGGTGCGCCGTTCCACCTCGGCCGAGGGCGATGCGGGATCGAAGGCCACGACTGCCTGCTCGCGCTGGTCGGGATCCAGCGACTCGAGCAACGCAACTGCGGCTTCGGCCATGACGTGGGCCAGGTCGCGTCGGGCCGCTTCGCCGGTCACGTCACTCACCGTCCGGGCTCGTGGAGACCGAAGATGAAGGCGGGATCGCCCGGCTCCCAGGAGTTGTCGACCTGGGATCGTCGACCGATCTGCCGTGTCCGTTCCAGGAGAGAGCGGCCGACCTGGAGCTGTCGGGGTTCCCATGCCGCCAGTGCGGCCGGTACGTCGTGTGCGGATGCGAGAGCATCGGCCAGGGCCCACCCGTCGTCGGCGGCCTTGGCCGTTCCGGCCGCAGCATGGGGCCGGGCCGAGAACGCGGCGTCACCCAGCAGACACACCCGGCCGAACGCCATCCGGTCGACCTCGATGTCGTAGACCACCTGGAGGAAGGGCTCGGCGGTTCGATCGACCACCTCGGCCAGCGAGCGCGGCAGTCGAGCGGTGGCAGTCGCCCGCATCTCGGTCACGTGGTGCTCGGCCGCAAGACCGGGTGGAACCGACAACTCACGGCGCTCGCCGTGGCGATCGGTGAGCAGATCGTCGACGTCTCCCCCAATCAAGTAGTTGCGGTACCAGACGAAGTTGATCAGCCGCTCGCCGGTCTCGACCGAACCGTCCAATCCAGGGATGGGATACACCAGGATGTGGCTGTTGGCGTACACGTAGTAGGTGATGGCGTCGGTCAACGACGCGGCCAGATCGGCAGGCAGATCGGCTTCGGGCACCATGCCACGCCACGCCACGTAGCCGGCATAGGCCTCGACTGCGTTGGGTTGGAGCGTGCGACGACTGGCCGAGCCGACGCCGTCGGCACAGACCAACAGGTCGGCCTCGATGGCCCTGTCGGCGAAGCCGACGGTCACCGTGTGATCGTGCTGCGAGAAGTCGACCATCTCATGGTCGAGCAGATAACGCCCATGACCCCAATGGGCCAGCAATCGCCGGTACACCGTGTTCCAGGAACTGAAGCGATAGGCATGTTCGGCATCGTGAGCCACCGAACCATCGCGTCTCAGGTAACGGATGTGCCCGGTGGGGATGCTCACCTCGTCGAGTGAGAGTCCTGCCCGTTCGACCAGATAGCGTGACGTCGATTCCAACAGACCGATCCCGGCGCCCCGCTGCTCGAGCTCGCGGGGTGAACGTTCGTAGACGGTGACATCATGCCCATCGTCGTGCAGCAGGCAGGCCGCGGTCAGACCACCCAGCGACCCGCCCACGACGGCGACACGAGCAGGGAACAAGACCTGATCAGCCGGGTTGGCCGAAGGTGGCGATCTTGTCGACCCGGCACTCGAACAGGGTGCGACGCTCCTCGAACGACGGGTCACGCAGGCCGTACTCGTCACCCTCCCCGATGTACTTCTGCCAGATCCGGTTGAGCTGCTCGGTCACCCACGGACCGTCGGTCGGGTCGTCCTCGGAGATTTCTCGGTCGACGGTCACCTTCAGGCTCATCCAGTGATACATGTTCTCCGGGTTCATGATCAGGATCGTCACCTGCGGGGTGGCCCGGATCCACTCGGTCTTCTTGCGCTGGTTGGCGCAGTTGATGAGCACCTTGTCGCCCTCGTAGTCGAACCACATCGGCGTCAGATTGGGGCGACCGTCTCCACCCATGACGGCCATCACGCAGGCGAGGGGCTTGTCCATGAGCTGCTTGTAGGTCTCGTCGAGATCACTGATGCTCGTGATCTCCTCCTTCGATCCGACGGCGAACTGGTTGGGCTGAAGCCCTTCGGAGACGTCGAGGAACTTGGCAACGGTGACCATGGGCCGGACTGCTTTCTCTTGCTGGCGACGCCGCGGAACTACGTACGTCGGGCGACGACTCGGCGTCACCGGGAACGGTTGTAGCAGATCCGCGTGCTGGGGGGCAGGTCACCGAATCAACCTCGCGTGACCCTGATCAGATGCGGATAGTCGGCTGGATCGATTCGGGCATCGATCAACCGTGGCCGGTTCCAATCCCCCGCCAACGCCGCAGTCAGCTCGTCGTCGTCGACGACCACCGTGGCATCCAGCCCCGAGGCACGGGCGATGGCAGCGAAATCGACCTGCTGATAGCGGACCGCCTGTCGGCCGCCGTGGTCGGCCCGCTGTTTGATCTCGATCAGGCTGAGGGCCGCATCGTTGAACACCACCACGGTGATGGGGAGATCCAGCCGAGCGATCGTCTCGAGTTCGGACAGCACCATCGACAGTCCCCCGTCGCCCGTCAGGGCCAGGACGGGTTGGCCTGGACGGGCCAGCGCGGCACCGATGGCGGCTGGCACCGCGAAACCCATGGTGGCGAGACCGTTCGAGATCAGGAGCCGAAGTGGTTCGGCAACTGGCCAGTTCGGCATGATGGCAAGGAAGTGGGCTCCGGCATCGACCGTGGTGGTGAGGTGATCGGGGACTGCAGCGGCCGCCGTCTCCACCAGTTGGAGTGGGCCGAACGCGGTGCTGCTGGTGCGCAGTGCGCCACGTTGGGCCGAACGGGATGCCGAGGCGGCGTCGGGTGGCCAGGTGGTGGTCGTCGGTCGGAGCAGATCGAGCAGGTCATCGACCGGAGCGATGACGTCGACCGCGATCGGCAGGTACGGACGTTCCTGCGGCACCGTCGACAGTCGCACGACGGCGGCCTCCAGCGACCACGACAGCGGAATCGGCTCGACCTCGTCCAGGCCGAGCGCAACGATCAGATCGGCCTGCAGCAACATGTCACGCTCGAGCGCCCCGTTCGTGAACAGACCGGCGTTGAGGTCACCCTCGGTCGGGACCGAACCGATCGCCTGGTAGGTGGTGAGCACCGGACAGCCGAACCGTTCCAATGCACTTCTCAGAGCCGGACCCCAGAGGGCGGCTTCGAACCCGACCAGTACCAACGGCCGATCGGCAGTCTCCATGGCGGCTCGGGCCTCGGCCATGGCTGCGATGTTCACCACGGTCAGGGGAGGAGCATCGAACGCCTCGGTCGGCGACGGTGCCGACGGGTCGAAGTCGAGATGCACCGCACCCGACGGCCAGGCGACGGCTCGACCAACCAAGTGGGAGAGATCCTCATCGGCACTGGCGTCGGCGACGGTGGCCGACATCGTGACCAGCGGCGCCATCATGGCCCGTTGATCGAGACGCTGATGAGGCACCCAGGGTGCCTGAGCCGCCGGGACCGTGTCGGTGATCACGACGAGCGGAAAGCGGTCGAGTGTCGCCTGGGCCGCGCCATTGGCCACCGATGCCGCGCCAGGTCCACGAGTGACCACCACCGGCGCCGGCTGACTGGTGAGGCGACCATAGGTCGAGGCCATGATGGCGGCCGCCGTCTCACCGTGGGCCAGGACGAAGCGCATCCCCTCGGCCAGAGCCGCACCGATGACATCGAGATTCGGTCCACCACCGGGCAGACCGAAGAGGGTGTCTGCTCCCGCCGTTCGAAGCGTGCGAGTCAGACGAGCAGCAAGGGTCGGAGATCGGTCGGCCACTGCGCCGACGGTAGCGGCGCTCTGGCCCGGGAAACGTCTGCTATGTCAGGATGCCGCCATGAAGATCTCCGTCGAGTTTCCGAGCATTGCCTATCGAGAAGGCAAAGGCGCCGTCATCGCCATGGCCAAGGCCATCGAAGATTTGGGTTACGACGAGATCGCCGTGTTCGACCACGTGGTGATGGGATACCCCACCGAGACGCGATCGGCCCCCATGTACCCGCCGAAGATGCCGGTACTCGAGGCCATCGTCC
>ERZ888423.2781-NODE-2781-length-12507-cov-6.259235_pt1 | contig 12507 bp, 12 predicted proteins | sample MGYA00520523_ERZ888423 | MGnify/ENA primary metagenome ERZ888423 (study PRJEB32303, sample SAMEA104408611) | aquatic metagenome | biome: Brackish water; feature: Pelagic; material: water | place: Baltic Sea | collected 2014-06-08T10:24:00 | depth 30,27 m ...
ATGTTCGGTTCGCCCGAGACCACGCCGGGTGGTCGTGCTCTCAAGTTCTACAGTTCGGTCCGACTCGACATTCGTCGAATCGAATCGTTGAAGGACGGTGCCGAGGTCGTTGGCAACCGGACGCGGGTCAAGGTCGTCAAGAACAAGGTCGCTCCACCTTTCCGGCAGGCCGAGTTCGACATCATGTACGGCAAGGGCATCAGTCGTGAGGGTTCGTTGCTCGACATTGCCGTCGACGAGGAGATCGTGAAGAAGTCAGGAGCCTGGTACACCTACGAAGGGGAGCAGATCGGACAGGGCCGGGAGAACGTCAAGAACTTCCTGACCGAGAATCCTGATCTCGTCATGGAGATCCAGGAGCGGGTGCTCAAGGCCGTCGGTTTGATCGAGGGCGAACCGTCGAATGACGCCGAGGCGATCGATCTCGACGACGCATCGCTGGACGAACCCATCACCCTCGAGTGACCGATAGCGTTTCGCCCCATGGGACGCCAGCAGTTGGTCGACAACACACTCCGTACCGGACTCACGTTTGATGATGTGCTGCTCGTGCCTCGTCGCTCGAGCATCCGCTCTCGGTCCGATGTTTCCGTGCGCACGAGAGCGTCGCGCAATGTCTGGCTGGACATACCGGTGCTCGCTGCCAACATGGACACCGTGTGCGAGGCCGAGATGGCCATCGCCCTCGGGGCCCTCGGCGGCATGGGGTGCCTGCATCGCTTCCTTTCGGTCGATGCCCAAGCCGGTATGGCCAAACGTGTCAAGGACTCCGGCGACTTTGCCGTCGGAGCTGCCATAGGAACCGATCGCGACGCGCTCGATCGGGCTGGGGCACTGGTCGAAGCCGGGGTGGACGTTCTGGTGCTCGACATCGCTCATGGTCACGCCGATCATGCGATCGCTGTCTTGCATCTGATGAAGAAGGAGTTCCCGGGCACGGACGTGATCGCCGGCAACGTGGCGACCCGGGTCGGAGCCCAGGATCTGGCTGATGCCGGGGCCGACGCGGTGAAGGTCGGTGTTGGTCCGGGCGGGGTCTGCACCACCCGGCTGGTGGCCGGTGTCGGGGTTCCACAACTCACGGCCATCGCCGACTGCTCGAACCTGATCGGTCCTGACGGCGCCCCCGTACCCGTGATAGCCGATGGTGGGATCCGGACGTCGGGTGACATCGCCAAGGCCTTGGCCGCCGGCGCCAGCACCGTGATGATCGGCAGCATGTTCGCCGGGACGAAGGAGAGCCCCGGCGAGGTCGAACAGTCGAACCGTGGTCTGGTCAAGCGGGTACGCGGCATGGCCTCGTTCGAGGCAATCGAAGCTCGGGCGGCACGTGAAGGAGAAGAAGTCGACGAGGAGTACTTCGAGCAGCGTGCTCCCGAAGGAGTGGAGGGGACCGTGCCGTATCGAGGAGCGGTATCGAAGATGGTGAACGGTCTCCTGGCCGGCGTCCGGTCGGGCATGAGCTACAGCGATGCGCGGACCATCGAGGAGTTCTGGGAGAAGGCCGAATTCGTCCGGGTCACCCCGAACGTCGTCGCGATGAACCAGCCCCACGCCACGCAGAATCACGGCTGAGCCGAAGATGCCTGCTGTTGAAGTCGTCGCCGCCATCTTCGACATGGACGGGCTGCTCACCGAGTCGGAGTCGCGCTGGCGTCAAGCCGAACAAGAGATGTCTGATGAACTCGGGCTGGGCCTCACGATGGCCGATTTCGAACACACCATGGGTGTCCGGATGCTCGAGGTCGCTGGTCAGTGGTTCGCCTGGTCGCCCTGGGAGGGGCCCTCGGTCGCCGAAGTCGCCCGGCGGGTCGTGGCCCGGGTCGTCGAGTTGACGGCCGGAGCAGAACTCCTGCCCGGCGTCTCGGCGGCCATCGACCGTTGTCGTGCCGAAGGACTGCGCCTGGCCCTGTGTTCGTCGTCGGACTCTGCCCTCATCGATGCCACACTCGCGGCGCTCGGGCTCGAGGGAGTGTTCGAGGTCGTGCATTCCGCCGAGAACGATCTGCATGGAAAGCCCCACCCGGAGCCGTATCTGATCACTGCCTCGCTGCTCGGTGTCGAGGCGAATCGCTGCATTGCATTCGAGGACTCACTGAGCGGTTGCGTTGCGGCCAGGGCTGCCGGGATGCGAGTCGTGGCCGTCCCTGACCCGTCGGCTCGGGGCAGCGGCCAGTTCGGTTTCTGCGATGCGACGCTCGAATCGCTCGAGCAGTTCGATGGCTCGGTGTTGCGGCGGCTGGTCGAAGGCACCTCGGTGCCGTCGCTCTCTCGACCTCGTTTTCATCTGGCGTTTCCGGTCGACGACCTGGAACAGGCTCGTTGGTTCTACGGTCAGGTCTTGGGGTGCACCGAGGGGCGTTCGGCCGACGTCTGGGTCGACTTCGACCTGTGGGGCCATCAGATCGTCGCGCATCTCGATCCGAATCATGGGGGAGCGAATGTGGCGACCAACGCCGTCGACGGCGAAGAGGTCCCGGCCAGTCACTTCGGCCTGTTGCTCGAGTCCGGGGCGTGGCGTGCTCTGGTCGAGCGCCTCGAGGCGGCCGACATCAGGTTTCTGATCGAACCCCAGGTTCGGTTCGCAGGCCTGGCCGGCGAGCAGCTGACCTGTTTCGTGCTGGACCCGTCGGGCAACGCGCTCGAGTTCAAGGCATTCAACGATGATCGGGCGGTCTTCGCGGTGTGAACGTGCTCGAGATTTCAGTGGACCGCACGCAGGGCGAACCAGGCGAGGTTCATGGTGGCGAGGCCGTAGACGAACAGGCGGTAATCCTTTGACCACGCGCGGGTGGAGACGATGACCAGCACCCAGAAGATCGTCATAACCGCCCATTGGACGCCGACACCTGAGTCAGTGCGTGGAAGCAGAAGTTCCGTGAGTACGTTGCGCAGGACCGTACCGTACTGAAGAGGATCCCCGGAGGTAGCGCGATGCAACTTGGCATGATTGGTCTCGGACGGATGGGAGCCAACATCGTTCGTCGGCTCAGTCGGCACGGCATCGACTGCGTGGCCTACGACCGAGATCCGCAGGTCGTGGCCTCGCTGGTGACCGAGGGCGTCGCCGTCGGTGCCGAGTCGGTCGCCGACCTCGTGGCCAAGCTCTCGGGTCCTCGGATCGTCTGGGTGATGGTCCCGGCCGCGTTCGCCGGTGCAGTCATCGCCGACGTCGCCCAGCATCTGGAGCCCGACGACATCGTCATCGACGGCGGCAACACCCACTATCCCCTCGATATCGAACGAGCCGATCTTCTGCGCCCTCGGGGCATTCACTACGTGGATGTCGGCACCAGCGGGGGTGTGTTCGGACTCGACCGCGGGTATTGCCTCATGATCGGCGGCGACGACGAGCCGGTTGCCCGTCTCGACCCCATCTTCCGATCCCTGGCCCCCGGGATCGGGGCTGCCCCTCGGACCCGAGGCCGCACTGGCGAACCAGAGACCGCCGAACTGGGCTATCTGCACTGTGGAGGAGTCGGCGCAGGCCACTTCGTGAAAATGGTGCACAACGGGATCGAGTACGCGGTCATGGCGTCCTACGCCGAAGGCTTCGGTCTGTTGGAGAAAGCCAACGTCGGAGCCAGCGACCGCGAGATCGATGCCGAGACCGCACCGCTGGGTGATCCTCGGCTCTTCCAGTACGACATCGACGTGGCTGCTGTCTCCGAGCTGTGGCGCAGGGGCAGCGTGATCGGCTCGTGGTTGCTCGACCTCACCGCCGCTGCGCTGCACGACAACCCCCAACTCGATGGCTTCGAGGGCCGTGTATCGGATTCGGGCGAGGGTCGCTGGACGGTGTTGGCGGCCGTCGAGTCCGGCGCTCCGGTACCGACCATTGCTGACGCCCTGTTCAGCCGGTTCGCGTCACGAGGCAATGCCACCTTCGGCAACAAGGTGTTGTCCGCCATGCGATCAGAGTTCGGCGGTCACGACGAGAAGGCCGAAAGCGGCGAAGGAACCGGCGGGGGTGGATCGACGGAGTGAGCGTGTCGGACGACGACCATGCGGTCACCGGGCCCGCTGACGCGCTGGTGCTCTTCGGCATCACCGGTGATCTGGCTCGCAAGAAGCTGTTCAGTTCGCTGTATCGCTTGGAGGCAGCGCGAGCGTTGCACGTGCCCGTGATCGGCGTGGCCTCATCGAACTGGACCGTGGAGGAGCTCCGGGGCAACGCCCGGGAAGCGCTCGAAGCTGCCGGCGTCCAGATCGACCCCACCGTGTGGCATCGCTTCGCGAGCCGACTCGACTACGTCTCGGGCAACTACACCGACCCCGCCACCTTCGACGCGGTGGCCGAGCGGGTCGGGAACGCCAACTGCCCGGTCTGCTACCTGGCCATTCCCCCATTTCTCTTCACCACGGTCACCAATGGTCTGGGCGCGACCGGTCTCGACCGTGGACGGGTCGTTCTCGAGAAACCCTTCGGCCGAGACCTGGCCTCCTCCCGTGCCCTCGACGAGGCGGTGCGGGCCCACTACCCCGAAGAGCGCATCTACCGGATCGACCATTTCCTCGGCAAGGAACCCGTCCTCAACCTGCTCGTGTTCCGGTTCGCCAATTCGATCCTGGAACCGTTGTGGAACCGTCACTACGTGAAGAGCGTCACGATCACGATGGCCGAGGACTTCGGGGTCGAAGGCCGGGGGAAGTTCTACGACGAGGTCGGCGCACTGCGTGACGTGGTGCAAAATCATCTCTTGCAGATCGTGGCGTTGCTGGCGATGGAGCCGCCGGTGTCCGATGATGCCGACGCCATGTCCGACGAGGTCGTGAAGGTACTCAAGTCGATGCGACCCTTCGAGCCGGCCCGGTCATGGCGGGGCCAGTACGAGGGCTACCTCGACGAGGACGGAGTCGCCGACGACTCGACGACCGAGACCTATCTCTCGATCACGGGTGAGATCGATTCGTGGCGCTGGGCCGGCGTCCCGTGGACGATACGAGCCGGCAAGGCGCTGGACCGGACGGTCACCGAGGCGGTGGTCGAGTTCCTGTGTCCACCCCGGCTCATGTTCGCTGCCACCGATCGCGTCCCGGAGCCGAACCGGCTCCGGTTCGAGATGAAACCGAACGATCTGATCGAACTCGAGATGCAAGCCAAGCGCCCGGGCGATGCGCTGGCCAGCGAAACGGTGGCGCTCCGTCTCGATCATCGCGGCATCGAGGATGGCCCTGACGCCTACCATCGCTTGCTCGGCGATGCGCTCGTCGGTGATCGCAAGCTGTTCGCCCGGGGTGATCAGGTCGATGCCGCCTGGAAGATCGTGCAGCCACTGTTGGACGATCCGGCGCCAGTGCATTCCTATCCTTACGGTGCCCCCGACCCCGAGGCTTCGTGAGGTCTCCGTCATGACAGGAACGGCCGACTACGAACCCATCCCGCACGGTCCGACCGCCAGGCCGAGTATCGCCGTCGATCTGGGAGGAACCCATGTCCGGGCTGCCCTCGTGGCCGACGACGGTTCGCTGTCCCGCCGCATCCGACGGCAGACCCCGCGCCGCGATCGCGACCCCGGATTTCTCATCGACCTGATGGCCGAAGCAGCCGGTGAACTCGGTGCCGGCGAACTGTCGGGGGCCGTCATCGGGGTCCCTGGGGTGATCGACCATCGGGCCGAACGGCTGCTCCATGCGCCCAATCTCCCGTCGACCTGGCTGCCACAGCTCACCGAGGATTGGTTGGCACAGCGCATCGGTACCCCGGTCAGCCTGGCCAACGATGCCGATCTGGCTGCTGTCGGCGAGACCTATTTCGGGGCGGGACGCGACGCCTCCGATGTCGTCTACGTCACCATAAGCACCGGTGTGGGCGCCGGCATCGTGCTGAATCGACGTCTGGTCCGAGGCCGCTTCTCGGGGGGCGAGATCGGCCACACCATCATCGATCGAGCTCTGGCCGCAACTGGCGGTGACGGAACCGTCGAAGGGCTCGGATCGGGTACGGCGCTGTCCAGAGCCTGCACCGAACGCGGCATCGAAGCCACCGGAGCCGAACTGGCCGATCTGGTCCGATCGGGCCATCCGGCGGCGACCGAGGTCTGGAACAACGCCGTCGAGGCGGTCGGTCTGGGTATTGTGAACCTGGGGTGGCTGGTGTCACCGGAACTCATCGTGGTTGGAGGTGGCGTGGGAATGAACGAGGATCTTGTCGTGCCTGTCCTCGAACGTGTCTTCGCCGACCACGGCCCTGCAACGGCCCGGACGGCGATTCGTAGCGCCGCGCTCGGCGATGACGCAGGCCTCGTCGGAGCCGCCGCGTGGTGGGAAGCCGTGGGGCGTCGTGACTGAGTTCGTTGCTCCTCACCTCGAAGTCACACCGGCGGCCGATTGGGTGCCACGGGCGGCTGACGTGTTCGAGTTCGCCATTCGCTCCTCGATCGAGGAGCGAGGTCGATGCATCATGGCCATCAGCGGTGGCAATACGCCGGCCGCCGTCTTCCAGGAGTTGTCGTTGCGACCGCTGTCGTGGTCGAACGTGGTGCTGGTGCAGGTCGATGAGCGCATGGTCTCGATCGGATCCGGACAACGGAACCTCACCCAACAACTCGAGGCCTTCCAGGAACTCGACGTCCGGTGGCTGCCGCTGCCGATCGCTGAGCCGATCCACGACGGCATCCAGAGCTTCCTCGACGAACTGCACCATGTGGCCGGCGAGCGTCCGATTCTCGATGTCGTGCATCTGGGTCTCGGCGACGATGGTCACACTGCATCCTTGATTCCCGGGGATCCAGTGCTCGACGTGATGGACGTCGATGTGGCCACCACCGGCGTCTACCGGGGCAATCGGAGGGTCACCCTGACCCGTCCCATCCTCGACCGGGCTCGGTTGGTGGTCTGGCTCCTGCATGGTCCGTCGAAGCGGCCGGCCCTGGCCAAGCTCCTGCGAGGCGACCAGTCGATTCCCGCCGGGCTGATTCGCCCCCAGCGAGCCATCGTCATCGCCGATGAACAGGCTGTCCCGACCGAGGGCGCCGAGCCGAACTGACGAGGGCGTCGAGGGACGCCCAAGCGCTCGAAGTCCCTCGGGACGAGTTCGGCCCTAGCCTTTGCGTGTGGCCGATGTTTCCCCCAACCACCAGGACACTGGTGACAAGCGGTATCTGGTGCGCACCTACGGGTGTCAGATGAACGAGCACGATTCGGAACGGATCTCGGGTTTGCTCGAAGCGGACGGCTACCGGGCCACCGAGTCGGTCGACGATGCGGACGTCATCGTGCTGAACACCTGCTGCATCCGGGAGAACGCCGACAACAAACTGTACGGAGCGCTCGGCAATCTGAAGGTGCTCAAGGAACGAAACCCCGACCTGCAGATCATGGTCGGGGGATGTCTGGCCCAGAAGGACCGCGACGCCATCCAGCAGCGAGCCGGTCACGTCGATGTGGTCTTCGGCACCCACAACGTCCACCGTGCCACCTCGCTGTTGGCGCGGGCTCGGATCGACGGTCCGATCACCGAGATCTGGGAAGAGGCCGTGCTGGAGGAGGCGAGGGCGTTCCCGTCCGCACTGCCGGTGCGGCGAGAGACCGACTACGCGGCCTGGGTCACCATCCAGATCGGATGCGACAACTCGTGTGCCTTCTGCATCGTGCCCTCGGTGCGCGGAACCGAGATCAGTCGCCAGGTCGTCGACATCCAGACCGAAGTCGAGCGGCTGGCGGCCGAGGGGGTCACCGAGGTCACGCTGCTGGGCCAGAACGTCAACTCCTATGGCCGTGACCTGGCGCTGGCGGCCCGCCAGTCGGGCGAAGACGTTCGTCTCCGCCCCATGTTCGCCGAACTGCTTCGCTCGGTCGGAGCCGTCGAGGGAATCCGACGGGTCCGCTACACCAGCCCCCATCCCAAGGACATGACTCCGGACGTCTTCGACGCCATGGCGTCGACGCCGTCGGTGGTACCCCATCTCCACTTTCCGCTGCAGTCGGGCTCGGACCGTGTGCTGGCGGCCATGCACCGCGGCTACACGGCCGATCGCTACCTCCAGAAGCTGGCCCGGGCTCGGGACACCATCACCGATCTGGCCGTCACGACCGACATCATCGTCGGGTTCCCGGGTGAAACCGATGACGACTTCGCGGCCACGCTCGAGGTGGCGGCGGCAGCCGAGTTCGACGCGGCCTTCACCTTCGTCTTCTCACCCCGAGAGGGCACCGAAGCCGCGACCATGGTCGAACAGTTCTGCGACCCGGAACAGGTGAAGGACCGTTACGCCCGGTTGCGAACTGTCATCGAACGATCCTCGCTGGCCAAGAACCAGGCCCGGGTCGGTGCCATCGAGGAAGTGGTGGTCGAAGGGCCGTCGAAGAAGAACCCCGAGGTCCTCACCGGTCGCACGGCCCAGAACAAGCTGGTGCACTTCGCGTCGGATCCACTGAAGGCGGGGACCTATGTCACCACCCGCTTGGTCGAGGCCCACACGCAGTACTTGATGGGGGAGCTGGTGGAGGTCACCCATCAGCCTCGACATCGCACTCGGCTGGCTGTGACCGCGGTCTAGTCGACATCATGGCTCGCATCGATCTCGAGGTGGCGGTGTCGTCCGACGAAACAACGGTCGCCCGTCGATTCGACGAAGCTGCCCACGATCCGGATGTCGTGGTGGGTTGGTTCACCTCCGACCCCACCGTGCGGGCCGAGGTGCGCCCCAACGGTGCCAGCCGCTGGGACGTCTCGATCGAGGGCCCGGGTTTTCGGGCTGGTGGCCCGGTCCGGCTCCACGTCGTTGTCGACGGCGTGGGCCAGACGCTGATCGTTGCCGATGTGCAGGTGAAACCCCGGGGTCTACTCGGGCTGGCCGGGCCGCTGCTGGGGCTGGCGACACCAAGGATCGAGAACGAAGCCCGCAATGCACTCTGGAAGGAGTTCGGTCGACCATGAGCAACCCCCCACCCAAGGACACCTACACCCACGGCCATCACGCCAGCGTTCTGCGATCCCACAGCTGGCGTACCGCGCAGAATTCAGCCGGATATCTCCTGCCGATGCTGGGGACCTCGGACCGCCTGCTCGACGTGGGCTGCGGGGTCGGTACCATAACCCTCGATCTCGCCGAGCTGCTGAAAGAGGGCTCGGTGACGGGTATCGAGCCGGTCGAAGGTGTGCTGGCCGACGTGGCGACGGCGGCCCAACAGCGGAGTCTCACCAACGTGACCCTCGAGCTCGGCGATGTCTACGATCTGGCCTACGACGACGACACCTTCGACGTGACCCACGCCCATCAGGTCCTCCAGCATCTGTCCGATCCGGTGGCCGCCCTGCGCCAGATGCGCCGGGTGACCAAACCGGGCGGCTTGGTGGCGGTGCGCGACGCCGACTACGCCGGCATGTTCTGGGCTCCCGCCGATCCGCGTCTCGATCGCTGGGTCGACACCTATCGAAAGGTTGCCCATCGCAACGACGCCGATCCCGATGCCGGTCGGCATCTGCTCGGGTGGGCACAGGAAGCCGGCTTCACCGACATCACGACGTCGGCCTCGGTCTGGGTCTTTGCCACCCCCGAGGACCGGGCCTGGTGGGGCGGAACGTGGGCCGAACGTTCGGTGTCCTCGGCCTTCGCCACCCAGGCGGTCGAGTACGGCCTGGCCGATGCCGCCGACCTGGCTGATATCTCGGCCGCGTGGAACGACTGGACGGCCGAGCCGGCCGGGTTCTTTGCAGTGGTCCACGCCGAGATCCTGGCCCGAGCCTGAAGTCACAGCAGAGGTCGTACGAAGGCCTGGTAGCCGCCCCCACGCTCATCGTCGGCGGCCACGAACCCGACGGCCCGGGCAAAGGCCCGATGCTCGGGCTCCCTGCCGGTCAGGGCAACCTTCTGGGCCACACCACCGTAGGTGTCGAGGCACCGAGTGACCAGGGCGGTTCCGACACCGGCCCGATGATGCGCCGGATGGACCAGCACTTCCTGGAGATAGAGCACCGACACCTCGTCGGTGAGGCCCCGAGCCAAACCGATGAGCCGCCCGTCGTCGTCTCGTGCCGTCACGACGTAGGTCGAGCGATCGACGGCCCGGGCCAGGGCGTCGGGGTCGGCGGCATAGAGCAACCACCCAACGCTCTCGTACAACTCGACCAGTTCCTTGATCGGAACCACTTCGTCGTCGGCGATCTCCATCCAGTCGAGGCTAGAGGTCGTTGGGCTCAGGATTGCCAGTGACCGTCCGACCGGAGCAGTTCCAGGAGCTCATCGACGAGCACGTTGGCGATGGCGCCCCGTCGGCGGGCGATCACCAAGGTGCGTTCCAACAACGGCTCGGGTCTGACCCGTTGGAGTGGCTGCTCGCCGGTCTCGGCCTGGACGACCGGCAACACCGTCCAGCCCAGTCCGAGTCGGACCATCTCACGGAGGACGTCGGGCTGGTTCGATTCGGCGACGGTGTCGATCGGCGCACCCAGCGCCGAGAGCGCGGCGTCGATGAGCTGTCGAGTGTGCGACGTGGTCGGAAAGAACACCCAGGGCCCCCATCGGTCGGCCGGCGCCGTGACCGGCGAGGGTTGGTCGGCACCAGCGGGTGCCGTCGGTGCGTAGATGGCCAGTGGTTCGGTCATCAGCACCGTGAAGTCGAGGCTCGGGGGTTGTTCGGATGGTCGGACCGCTATGGCCACATCCAGTTCGTCGGCCGTCAACTGACGGAGCAATTCGCCCGAAGGGGCGACATGCAGATCGAACGAGACCTCGGGGCGAGCCAGCCGGAACTGCAGCAGTTCGTCGGAGAAGTGGTGTACGGCTGCGGCGTCGATCATGCCCAATCGAAGAGAGCCGATGCTTCCGCCACGGGTACTGGCGATCCAGCGACCGAGGTCTCCGGTCTGGGCCATGACGGATCGGGCATAGTCCACGACCGGAGCCACCGAGGTGGCGATCACCCGGCGCCGCCCGACTCGTTCGAACAACGGGATGCCGAGTCGGCGCTCGAGTTCGGTGAGGCCCTGACTCAAGGCGGATGGCGTGACGCCCAACGAGACGGCGGCATCGGCCCAGGTGGGCGCGTCGGCCACGGCAACGAGATAGTCGAGTTGCTGTGTCGTGAGCTGCAGCTTGACGGGATGACGCGGTGTGAGCTGAAGCTTTGGGGGTTGTGGTCTTGTGGGTTGTGGGGTCTGCGACTTCATTGTGAAGTAATGCTAAACGAAGCCAACAAATACTGCAGGCAGTCTTATCTTTGCGGACATGCCAGAACCTCGTATCATCGCTCCCGCCACCGGCAAGCTCGGTGTGCTCACTCCTGGTCTCGGCGCTGTGGCGTCCACCTTCATCGCCGGTGTCCTCAAGGCCCGGGCCGAAGGAAAGGCCCCGCTCGGCTCGGTCAGCCAGATGGCTCACATCCGCCTCGGCGAGCGCCACGAGGGCCGAAACCCGTTGATCCGCGACTTTGCGCCGCTGGCCCAGTTGGATGATCTGGTCTTCGGTGGATGGGATCCCATTTCGGCCAACGCCCTCGAGGCGGCGACGACGTGCGGCGTGCTCGACGAGCGAGATCTGGCATCGATCTCCAGTGAGATGGAGGGCATCGTCGCCATGGACGCGGTGTTCGACCAGAAGTGGGTGTCGCGGTTGGACGGGCAACGGGTCAAGCAGCTCTCGTCCAAATGGGATCAGGCCCTGGCACTCATGGAGGACATCGAACGGTTCCGGGTCGAGAACGAGTGCGACCGGCTGGTGATGGTGTGGTGCGGTTCGACCGAGGCCTACCAGCAGGCGAGTGCCGTGCACGAGACGGTGGCCGCGTTCGAGCAGGGTCTGAAGGACAACGACGACAACATCTCGCCCAGCCAGATCTACGTCTATGCCGCACTGCAGTCCGGTGTTCCCTTCGCCAACGGGGCCCCGAACCTGTCGACCGATCTGCCGTGCATGATCGAGTTGTCCAAGACGCTCGGTGTTCCGATTGCGGGCAAGGACTTCAAGACGGGCCAGACGTTGATGAAGACGATGATCGCCCCTGGTCTGAAGGCTCGGATGCTGGGGCTGCGGGGTTGGTACTCCACCAACATCCTGGGTAACCGTGACGGCGAGGTGCTGGATGCACCCGAGAACTTCAAGACCAAGGAAGAGTCGAAGTTGGGCGTGTTGCACACGATCCTCCAGCCCGACGTCTACCCCGATCTGTACGGCAACGTGGATCACGTCGTGCGGATCAACTACTACCCGCCGCGGGGTGACAACAAGGAGGGCTGGGACGCCATCGACATCTTCGGATGGATGGGCTACCCGATGCAGATCAAGATCGACTTCCTCTGTCGTGACTCGATCCTGGCTGCACCGATCGTGCTCGATCTGGCGCTGTTCATGGACCTGGCCCATCGGGCCGGTGAGTCGGGTGTGCAGGAGTGGCTCAGCTTCTACCTGAAGGCGCCCCAGGCCAGCGGTGACGCCGATCCGGAACAAGATCTGTTCATCCAGCAGACGAAGATGAAGAACACCCTGCGCCAATGGATGGGCGAAGACCCCGTGACCCACAGCGAAGCTGGCTAGGTCAGCGAAGCTGGCTAGGTCAGCGAAGCTG
>ERZ888423.2782-NODE-2782-length-12498-cov-9.785261_pt1 | contig 12498 bp, 7 predicted proteins | sample MGYA00520523_ERZ888423 | MGnify/ENA primary metagenome ERZ888423 (study PRJEB32303, sample SAMEA104408611) | aquatic metagenome | biome: Brackish water; feature: Pelagic; material: water | place: Baltic Sea | collected 2014-06-08T10:24:00 | depth 30,27 m ...
CGTTTTGCCTCGATTCACCCCCGCTACCTCACCCCGTCCTATGCAACGGTGGTGGCGGGCGTGGTGGCCGGGACCTTCTATACCGTGCTCCACATCCTGAGCAAGAACGCGCTGATGGACACCATCTACGCGTTGGGCATCATGATCTGCTTCTACTACGGCCTGACCGCGTTCGCGTGTATCTGGTTCTTCCGCCGAGAGTTGTTCAACAACGTCAATAGCTTTGTCTTCAAGTTGCTCTTTCCGCTGCTTGGCGGACTGGGCTTGGGCGCTGTCCTGATCATCACCCTGCGGGACAGCGCGTCGCCCGACTACGGAAGCGGGGCAGAGATTTTCGGGGTCGGACTGGTCCTTATTCTCGGCGTTGGGTTGATCCTGCTGGGCTTCGCGCTGATGCTGGCGTGGCGATCGGTGTCACCAGCCTTCTTCCGCGGCGAGACACTCCAGAAAGACACCCCCACCATCGTTGCTGATTGATCCCGCGGGTCACCCGCTGTGGCAGGCCCCCGCTTCGCCCTTGGGCGTCGGCGGTGCATCGATGGACGGGTTGCGGTCGAAGAAGCCGGAAGGCTTGAGCCAGAACGACACCGTGTCGACTGACATGATCGGCCACTCCTCCATCCGGGTGATGTGGTGGATGCCGAACACGTACCAGAGCACCACATCGGTATTCACCAGTGGCGCATCGTCTTTGACCCACTCGGTCATCCCGGTGTCGAACTCGGACTGGACGGGATACGCGCCCGCCGGCCAGCGTTCGTCCGAACTGTTCCTGGTCACCCAGAGGGTGTGGCCGATCACCGGCGCCCGCAGATACTGCGGTGCCAACTCATCCATCATCGGCGGGAAGCAGGCTCCGGGGACGAGCTTGTAAGAAACGTTGGTGCCGTGCTTGTTGACTTTGTTCGGGTTGACCACCTTCCAACTCCGCTGGGTCGACCAGTCGAAGTCTCGGGCGGACTCCGCCTCGGAGGTGATCGGCGTCGCCTCGGTCACCAGAGCCAGCCCGTAGGGATTCTCCGCGGACACCGGAGGTGCCACCGAGTCGATTTCCATGACGGTGTTGTCCTCACCATCGACGTCCAGGTCCAATCGGGCGACCAGGAAATGCTGGTGGAACGGAGCGTAGGTGTTCTTATCAACGACGGTCCCGTAGGGCGGCGGGGTCGAGCCCTCCGGGAACGGTGTTGTCACCATGATTCCGGTGGCCCGGATCTCACACTCGATGTTCCCGTCCTGGTACAGCCGCCAGTAGATCAGGTACTCGTAGTTGGCCACCGTCGCGTGGCAGGAGATCACCATCCGCCGCTGCCGGCGCACCTCGGCCCCATGTTTGTAATCGACGTGCTTCCAAAGAACGGCGTTGTCCTCCTCGTGCAGACATATCGCGTTCTTGATGGTGTAGGGCTCGCCCCGGGTGTTGGCCAGGGTGGCGTCGACGTAGACGATCTCGCCCAGGCAGTCGCAGCCCAGCTCCAGCGAGGTCGTCATCACCCCCAGGCCCCACTCCCCGATGTCGAAGGCCGTCCTGCGGTAGTGGTCGAAAGACGGATCGCGATAGGGAACCACCATCTCCGCAAGCGACATCCGGTAGGCGACATCGCGTTTGGTGCCGTTGTCATCGAAGGCCAACTGGTAGATGACCGGGCCCTCCCGAAAGTTGAAACCCAGTCGCATGGTCCAGTTGAGCCATTTCAGTTCCGAGCCGTCGAGAGTGAACGACGGGCCGTCGGGCTGAGTGATGTGCAGCGGCTTGACATCGGTTCGCGGCTCAATGCCCCGTACCGAGGGGACGTACTCACAGTCCACCTCGGGCTGGCCGTAGGAGTGGTCGTTGTCGATTTCGAGCAGTTCATGGGTGTTCATGTCTACGACCAGCTGGAGGCCGGAGACCGGATGGCCGTAAGGGTTTCCCTCCGGTGTCGCTCGGGCCCATAGGTCGCACCAGCCGAGTCTGCGGTTCGGGTACTTCTCCTTACGCCGGATAACGGCCCGGGCGAGTTCCACCGAAGCCGGCATCAGAGCCTTGGCATAGGCCCAGGTGTCGATCAAGATCAAACTCATGTCGGTGAAGCCGCGCTCAGCAAGTGCGGCGATGACATCGGGATGCTTTCGCATCGCCTCGTCGATCTCGTAGAACTCGTCGACGGTGAAATTGGGCTGGACGCCCGGGATGTGTTCGAACGAGAGCACCTTGTCCCCGGTCAGGTCCACGGTGGCCTCGTAGGTCTTGTTCTCGGCTCGGTCCAGCAGCACCGAGAAGGACGTGCGCGGCACGGGATCCCCCGATCGCCAGGCCTTAACGAAGCTCTTCTCCGGTTCCTTGAGTTCGATGGACATGAAGCGCCAACCGTCGCTGACCCGGCCGTCCGCTCGGAGCATCTCGGCGGTCCGCCGGAACTCCTCAGCCGACAGCGAGTCCAGTGGATGCTGGGCCATAAAGGTCTCCTTCGTAGGGTCGGTGTCACCGCTGTTTCCAGGTCAGAGCGGCCTGCAACGTGAGAGAATTCCTCACGGCACAACGCCAAACGACCGGGAGGGCCTCGGGATTCCGATGATAACCAGCGCATTCCGATCCCGAGGACTTAATGGCATCCCGGAAATCCGCACGTTCTTCCGGACCAACGAACAACCCATCTTCTTCGTCGGCCCGACGGCCTTCAATTTGCTCGGAATAGACCGGTGGGTGCGCGGATTCGAGTACGTCGTCTACCACGATTCCTGGGATAGCGCGCATCCGCGGGTGTTCACCCCGAGTAGTAAGCCCTACGTGGAGTTCAGCAGCTCCGAAGAGATCAACAATTATCTGCTGCGAGACCCGGAAGTGCAGCGACATATCGAGTCACGCTGCGCAGCAACCGGATTGCGCCCGATGATCGCGATGGTCTTCTTCGACGAGGAAACTGAACAGATCTGCCGCGAATTCGGCTACAACCTGATTCTGCCGCCGGACTCCCTGCGCCGGCATCTGGACTCCAAGATTGTCACTACGCAGCTCGGGGAGCAGGCCGGCGCCCCGTCGGTTCCCAACGTTCTGGCTCGCGCCGATACCTATCAGCAGCTCAGCGAGCTGGCCGCTGCGGCCGACCTCGGCTCTGATCTCGTGGTGCAGACGCCATACGGCGACTCCGGTAAAACGACGTTCTTCATCACCTGCGAAAGCGAATGGGACCGCGACAGCCAGGACATGATCGGCCAGGACCTGAAGATCATGAAGCGGATCAACAACCGCGCCGTGGCAGTCGAGGCGGTCAACACCGAACACGGGACCGTCGTCGGGCCGTTCATGACCGACCTGACGGGCTACCCGGAGCTGACCCCCTACCGAGGCGGTTGGTGCGGTAATGACCTTTTCCCCGAAGCACTTTCCGAGGCGCACCGCAATACCGCCATCGGGCACGTGCGGCGCCTCGGCGACCGGCTCCGCGACGAGGGGTACAAGGGTTTCTTCGAGGTGGACGTCCTGGTGGACCTAGACTCCGATCAGGTCTACCTGGGTGAGCTGAACCCGCGGATATCCGGAGCATCCTCGATGACCAACGTCACCGCCGGCGCGTATGCCGATATTCCGCTGTTCCTCTTCCACCTGCTGGAATTCCTGGATATCGACTACCAGGTCGATGTCGACGAGATCAACGAACGCTGGCGTGAACTGGCCGCCGTGGACGTCTGGGCCCAGCTGATCATGAAGGAGCCCAACGACGCGGTGGAGCGGATCCTGGCCGCGCCGCCGACCGGCCGGTACCGATTGTCCGAGGACGGCACTTTGCGCTTCATCGGCCTCACCAACGACTGGCATGACGTGACCCACGAGGACGAGTGTTTCTTCATGCGGGTGTACGGGCCCGGGGACTACCGGTTCAAGGGAGCCGACCTGGGCATCCTGGTGACCAAGGGACGGATGCAGACCGAGGACGGACTGACCCGGCGCTGCCGCAGCTATATCGACGGCATCCGGGCGATGTACATCAGCGAGCCGATGCCCAGCACACCCGCGGTGTATCCGATCGGCTTCGTCAAGTAGGGGGCATTCAGCCGGCTCATCAGCCGTGGCCGCGCTCGCGGCCCTCGACCACTCCGATCGGTCCGGTGAGTGCGCCGGCGCCGGCGCGGCCCGGCCCGGACAGTCCGGCAAGGTGGCTGCCGGTGGCCGCGAATGCCCGGATGGTGTCCAGCAGGTAGGCCGGACTCTGGGCCGCCGGCCACGACGACAGCTTGACCGACACGGTTCGGGTCGCCCGATCGACGACCACCATCTGACCATGAATACCCAGGCACAGCTGGAGGTCCCCGAGTGGCCCCGGCACGTACCAGAACTGGTTGCGGTACCAGCCCCCGCTCAGCGTCGTCTCCGACGCCGATGCCGCGAAGGCCCCCCGGATATCGGGGTCGAGGGTGCGCGAGCGCACCAGCCACCGGCTGGGCACCACCGGGATTCCCGCCACGTAGCCGTCATCGAGGAGCAGCTGCCCAAACCTGGCGATATCGCGCGCGGTCGCGGACATCCCGCCATCATGAATCGCCGAACCGACTCCGTCGCAGGTGATTTCAGCCTCGAACTCGGCACCAATGGGTTGCCATATCTCAGTGGAGATCAGGTCTGCCATGCGGACTCCGGCGGCCCGCTCGCAGACCCAGCCCAGCATGTCGGTATCGGCTGAGCGATAGACGAAGGGCCCACCATGTGGGCCGACAGCACTCATCGAGGCGAGGAAGTTGTACATGCCGCCGATGTGTCCGGGGCTCAACCCGGGCCGCCATCCCATGTGACGCTCCATCACCCGGACCTCCGCCTCGGGATCGGTGTACTCCTCCCGGAACAACACCCCGGTACGCATGTCCAGCAGATCACGCACAGCGGCCCCGCTGTATCCCGAACCGGTGACCTCCGGCACGTAAAGGTCCACCACCTGATTCGGGTCAAGCTGTCCCCGCTCGACCAGCACGCCGGCCACACAGCCGACGACCGACTTGGTGATCGACATCAGCAGATGCACCGTGTCAGGAGTCATCACGCCGTGGTAGCGCTCCAGCACGATATGGCCGTCATGAACCACCACGACGGCGTCGGTGAAGGTCTCGTCGAGCACGTCGGCCAAGGTCGACACCCGATCATCGACCCGATGAACGGTTACCGCCCCGGGGTCCAGTGCCGTGGCCTGGCCAAGCAGTGGACGGACCGGTCCATGACCGATCGGAATCCGCTGGGTGGGGATCAATTCCCGCAGGTGCTGAAACGACCACCGGTTGAACGGGGGCTCCTGCCAATTCAGAAGCGTGACACGTCCCCCCGGGTCAGACGGGAACCCGGACATCAGCGGCACCTCGGGCATGTGAAGACCCTACCGCTGCGCCCACCCGATCCGGTCAGGCGGCGGACGTCACCCGGTAGACGTCATAGACACCCTCGATGTTTCGCACCGCGTTGAGCACATGACCCAGGTGTTTGGGGTCGCCCATCTCAAAGGTGAAGCGGCTGACCGCGACCCGGTCATCGGACGTGGTCACGGTCGCCGACAGGATGTTGACCCGTTCGTCGGCCAACACCCGGGTCACATCGGACAGCAGCCGGTGCCGGTCGAGTGCCTCGACCTGAATGGCGACCAGGAACACCGATGTCGGCGACGGCGCCCACAGCACCTCGATGATCCGTTCGGACTGCTGGCGGAGGTCGACGGCATTGGTGCAGTCGGTCCGGTGCACGCTGACCCCGCCGCCGCGGGTGACAAAGCCCATGATGTTGTCGCCGGGAACGGGGGTGCAGCATTTGGCCAGTTTGGTCAGCACGCCGGCGGCGCCGGGCACCGCGACACCGGTGTCCTCGGTGGAACGCTGCCGCACCGGCATGGTGGCAGGGGTGGCCCGTTCGGCGAGCTCGTCCTCGGCGCCGTCGGCCCCACCGAGTTGCGCCAGCAGACGCTGCACGACGTGCCGGGGCGACACGTGCCCCTCGCCGACGGCGGTGTAGAGCGCCGAGACGTCGGAGTAGCGCAATTCCTGCGCCAGTGCGGTGATCGCCTCGCTGTTGACCAGCCGCTGCAGCGGGAGCCCGCCGCGGCGGACCTCCCGGGCGATGGAGTCCTTACCGGCCTCCAGCGCCTCCTCCCGGCGCTCCTTGGCGAACCACTGCCGGATCTTGGCCTTGGCCCGCGGCGAGACCACAAAGCCCTGCCAGTCCCGGGACGGCCCGGCATTGGGCGCCTTGGAGGTGAAAACCTCGACCACTTCACCGTTTTCCAGTGTCCGCTCAAGGGCCACCAGGCGGCCGTTGACCCGGGCACCGATGCAGCGGTGACCCACCTCGGTGTGCACCGCGTAGGCGAAGTCCACCGGGGTGGAACCGGCCGGCAGGGTGATCACGTCACCCTTCGGGGTGAAGACGAAGATCTCCTGGACGGCGAGGTCGTAGCGCAGCGACTCGAGGAACTCGCCGGGGTCGGCGGCCTCCCGTTGCCAGTCGAGAAGCTGGCGCATCCAGGCCATATCGTCGACCTCGGCCGAGGCGTGCGGATGCAGAACCGCGTTGCGGCCCTTGGCTTCCTTGTACCGCCAGTGCGCGGCGATCCCGTACTCCGCGGTGCGGTGCATATCGCGGGTGCGGATCTGCACCTCCAGCGGTTTGCCCTCGGGGCCGACGACGGTGGTGTGCAGGGACTGGTACACCCCGAACCGGGGCTGGGCGATGTAGTCCTTGAACCGACCGGGCATCGGCTGCCACAGCGAGTGCACGACACCCACCGCGGCGTAGCAGTCCCGGATCTCGTCGCACAGGATCCGCACTCCGACCAGGTCGTGGATATCGTCGAAGTCGCGGCCCTTGACGATCATCTTCTGGTAAATCGACCAGTAGTGCTTGGGCCGTCCCTCAACGGTGGCGCCGATTTTCATCCCGGTCAGGGCAGCACTGATATCGGCCCGGACCTTGGCCAGGTAGGTATCGCGAGACGGGGCCCGATCGGCGACCAACCGGACGATCTCCTCGTAGCGCTTGGGGTGCAGGATCGCGAAGGACAGATCCTCCAATTCCCACTTCACCGTCGCCATCCCGAGCCGATGAGCAAGGGGCGCAATGACTTCCAGCGTCTCGCGGGCCTTGCGCGCCTGCTTTTCCGGGGGCAGGAAGCGCATGGTGCGCATATTGTGCAGCCGGTCCGCCACCTTGATCACCAGCACCCGGGGATCGCGGGCCATCGCGATGATCATCTTGCGGATGGTCTCGCCCTCGGCCGCATTGCCCAGCACGACCTTGTCGAGTTTGGTCACCCCGTCGACGAGGTGTCCGACCTCCTCACCGAAGTCGGCGGTCAACGCCTCCAGGGTGTAGCCGGTGTCCTCGACGGTGTCGTGCAGCAGAGCGGCCACCAGGGTGGTGGTGTCCATTCCCAGTTCGGCCAGGATGTTGGCCACCGCCAAGGGATGGGTGATGTAGGGATCCCCGGAACGGCGTAGCTGGGCGGAGTGCTTGGCCTCGGCAACCTCGTAGGCCCGCTGCAGGATGGCCAGGTCCGCTTTGGGATAGACCTCGCGGTGTACGGCGATCAGCGGTTCGAGCACCGGACTGATGGCGCTGCGCTGCGCGGTCATCCGGCGTGCCAACCGGGCCCGCACCCGGCGCGAGGCGCTGCTGGCGGCCTTGGCCGTCTCCGGGCGCGCCTCGGGCAGTTCAGCGATGGGTATCGGCTGGGTGGTCGCGACGATCTCCCGAACGCCGCCCGACTCGTCCGCCATGTGCACCTCCGATCCCCCGTGGACCGAGGATACCGACGATTTCGCCTACAGCAGCTGCAAGCTTCGAACATCCAGTGGCGCCAGCCTGTCCCGACCGCCCAGGCCGGCCAGTTCCATCACCACGGCGGCCTCGGTCACGTCGGCCCCGGCTGCGGTCAACAGGTCACGCGCTGCGGCCAGGGTGCCACCGGTGGCCAGGACATCGTCGACAACGGCAACCCGACGACCGGCCAGTTCGATACCGGCGGCGGGAATCTCCAGGGTCGCACTTCCGTATTCGAGGGTGTAGCTGCGGGTGAGCACCGGTGGTGGCAGCTTTCCACCCTTGCGGATGGCCAGCACCCCGACCCCGAGCCGGTGGGCTACCGCCCCACCGAGCAGAAACCCCCGCGCGTCGATCCCGGCGATCAGGTCGGCCCCTTCCACCAGCATGGACAGCGCCTCGGTGATCACCGCGAACCCGCGGTCATCGGCCAGCACCGGGGTGAGATCGCGGAACAGCACCCCGGGGGACGGGAAGTCGGGAACTACACGGGTCAGCGCGGCGATCACTGCCGCGGCGTCCGGCGGACTCACGGCTCGAGCCGCCAGCGGTCCATGTTCCAGCCGGCACCCCACTTGGTCGGGTTGGCCTCGACGGCGAACATCTTCTTCGACCAGATCAGGGTGCGCTGCTGCCGGTAGAGCGGCAGGGTCGGCATATCGGTCCAGAGCATCGGAGCGGCATCACCGATCAGCCGGGCCTGCTCCTTCGGGTCGGTGGTGACAGCCAGCGCGGCGATGATGCCGTCAACCTGGGGGTTGGCGTAGCCGGACAGGTTGTTGCCGTTGCCGGTGTACAACGTGTAGGCGTCCATCGCCGACGAGCCGGTGGAACCGCTTCCGGCCGCTCCGCCGGTGCTGGAAAGCAGTGCGTCGATCTGACCGTCTCGGAGGGCCTGCGGGCCGGTGCCCTCCGCGGTCATGCCGATCACGGTGATACCGGCCGGCTCGCACGCCTGGGTGATCGCCGCCATCGCCGCCGCGAGCCGCGGGTTGGGCGACTGGTAGCCGATCCGCACCGTCAGTGGTTCTCCTTGCAGCGCCATCAGGGCGGCCTCGGGGTTGGCCACGTTGTACTGGTCGGACAGCGGTCCGGACTCCAGCGCGCTGTAGGCATCGTCGCTGACCGGGTTGAGTCGCGCGTTCGCGATCGGCATGGCGGCGTTGGCGGCGAGCAGATCCCGCGGGGTGCAGGAGGCCACCGCGAGGCGGGCTTCCGGAGCGGCCAGCGGCCCCTGCGCGGCGAAGATGAGCTGCTCGATGCCGCCGGAGGCGATATCGGTGCGCTGATACTCATCCGGTGTGGTCAGCGTGCCCAGCGAGCCGGTTGCCACATCGACCACGTGGAAGCTGCCGTTGTTGATCCGGTCCTGCACATCGACACCGCGCGGCCACACCGTGATCCGCTCCGTCACAGGTTCGGCTCCCCACCAGCGGTCGTTGGCGGTCAGCACCACCGCACCGGACTCCAGGACCGAGTCGATCTTGTACGGACCCGACGACGGGAACCGCTTGAACGCCTCGGCATCCATCCCCGGCCTGAGGTCCCAGATGGTGTTCCACGCCTCGGCCACCCGGCCGATCGCGGCTGGATCTCCGCTCTGCACCGCGCCGGCGGCGCTGATGCCGAGTTCGTCGTCGATGACATGTGACGGCATCAGCGAGGTGGCGGTGAACAACTGGGTGTAGTCAATAATCGCCCGGCCGGGCAGGAAGTTGACCCTGGCCCGCTTCTGGCCCGGCTGGCACTCGATACCGGCGATGTCGATATAGCCGGCCTTGCTGGCGGCGTTGAAGCCGGCGAACCGGCCGGACTGGGCGGCCCAGGCAAGCACCATGTCATCGCAGGTGACCGGCTTGCCGTCGGAGTACACCGCATCGTCGGCAATCTGGTAATCCAGCACCAGGGGCTCGCGACCGACGACCGACACCGAGCCGAAGTCACGGTCGGCGAGCACCTGTCCGTCCGGTCCATGAAAGCTGAATCCGGTCAGTACCCGGCCGAAGGCCTGCGGACCCGCTGAGGCGGCACCACCAACGGTGTTGGTGTTGTAGCTGGTCAACACACCGTCAACGGCGTAGTTGACCTCATCGGCAGCGCTGCCCGCACAGGATGTGAGCACGGCGGGGGCGGCTGTGAGGAACACCGTCGCCACGGCGAGGGCAACCGTGCGGCGCCTGACTCCCACGCTCGCCCTAACGTTCCCGCTTGCCGGAGGGGCGCCGGGGCCGGACCGGCCGAGCACCGGGTTCAGGCTTGCTGCCCGCGGCCGCACCGGCCGGGACCGCCGCTACCGTCTCGGTTTCGCCGACGGCCGGTTCCTCGGCCGGGACCGCCGACTTGCCGCGCCGGTTGGCCACCCGGCGGGTGTGGTTACGCACCAGATCGGTGCGCTCCCGCAGCGTGACCAGCAGTGGTGTGGCGAGGAAGATCGACGAGTAGGTGCCGACGATCACGCCGACCATCTGGACCAGAGCCAGGTCCTTCAGGGTGCCGACACCGAGAATCCAGACCGCGACCACCATCAGCGCCAGAATCGGCATGATCGAGATCAGGCTGGTGTTGATCGAGCGCATGAAGGTCTGGTTGATGGCCAGGTTCGCCTGCTCGGCGAAGGTCCGCCGGGTGGTGTGTTCGAAGCCTTTGGTGTTCTCCTCGACCTTGTCGAACACGATCACGGTGTCGTAGAGGGAGAAACCGAGAATCGTCAGCAGACCGATGACCGTCGCCGGCGTGACCTCGAATCCGACCAGCGAATAGACCCCCGACGTGATGACGAGGTCGAAGCCGAGCGCCGCCAGTGCCGACATCGCCATGTACTTCTCGTAGCGGATGGTGATGTAGATGGTGACCAGGACCAGGAACACCGCCAGCGCGATCAGCGCCTTCTTGGTGATCTGCCCACCCCAGGTCTCCGACACCGCCGAGTCGCTGATCGTCTGCTTGCTGGACTTTCCGTCGATGTCCTTCGGCGCGAACTTGTCGAACAGCGCGTCGCGCAGCGTGGCCGCCTGGTCGTTGGTGAGCGTCTCCGACCGGATCTGCACAGTGGACGTCGCCCCGTTGCCGACGATGACGACCGACTGCGGGCTGACCCCGATGGCCTGAGTGAAGGTTTCCTCGACCTGGGCGATACCGGCTTCCCCGTTCGCCCCGGCCCGCGGGAAGGACACCTTGGTGCCCCCCTCGAAGTCGATGCCGAAGGTGAAGCCCCGCAACACGATGCTGGCAACCGCGATCGCGACGAGAATGAAGCTGAAGGCGAACCACAGCTTGCGCCGACCGATGACGTTGAAGGCTCCGGTGCCGGTGTAGAGGCGGGTGAAGAACCCGTGTTGCGGTAACTCTGTTGCGGCCGGAGCCCCAGTCGGGGCCGTCTCGGTGACCTCGATAGCGGTGTCGTTGCTGTTCTCAGTCATGCATCACCGTCCCGTTCCGGCAACTGCCGCATTCTGTCCGGCTGCCCGGCGCTCCCTGGCGATCTGCTGCACTGCGCCGAGTCCGTTGAAGGCCGGTTTGGACAACAGCGTCGACTTCGATGCCAGGTACACCAGCGGCCAGGTGACCAGGAACACCACGACCACGTCGAGAATGGTGGTCAAGCCGAGCGTGAAAGCGAAGCCCTTGACCTGACCAACGGCCAGGAAGTACAGCACCGCCGCAGCCAGGAAGCTCACGGCGTTGCCGGACAGAATTGTCTTGCGGGCCCGGGCCCAACCGCGCGGCACCGCGGACCGGAACGACCGGCCCTCGCGGATTTCGTCCTTGATGCGTTCGAAGAACACCACGAAGGAGTCGGCGGTGGTTCCGATGCCGATGATCAGACCGGCGATACCCGCCAGGTCGAGGGTGTAGTTGATATAGCGGCCGAGGAGCACCAGGATGCCGTACACCATGGCACCGGCGGCGACCAGGGACAGCGCGGTGAGCAGGCCGAGTATCCGGTAGTAGAGCAGCGAGTAGACCAACACGGCCACCAACCCGATCGCCCCGGCGATCAGACCGGCGCGCAGCGAGGTCAATCCCAATGTCGCCGAAACCGTTTCGGCCTCTGAGGACTCGAAGGACAGCGGCAACGAGCCGTATTTGAGGACGTTGGCCAGCTGCTTGGCGGAGTCGGCGGTGAACGGCGGGTCACCGCCGGAGATCTGGGTACGACCACCGGGGATGGCTTCACGGATCTGCGGGGCGCTGACCACCTGCGAGTCCAGCGTGAACGCGGTCTGGGTGCCGATATTGGCGGCGGTGAAGTCGGCCCACGTGGTGGACGCCTCATCCTTGAACTCGAGGTCGACGACGAACGCGCCGCTCTGCTGGTCGAATCCGGACACGGCGTCCTTGATCTGGTCGCCGCTGATGATCGACTTGTCCAGCAGGTAGACGTACTTTTGGTCCTGTGAGCAGGTCACCAGCGGCAGGTCCGGGTCGTCGTTGCCGGCCAGGACGTCCTCCTGATCGCAGCGCCCGGCCATGTACTGCACCGAGAGCAGCAGCAGGTTCTGGTTGGTGCTCTGGCGCAGTTCCTTCTCGAACTTGATGCGGCCCGCGAGATCCTCCCGCGGATCCGGCGGGGCGGGCTGCCCTGTGGGCGGCGTTCCGGGCTTGCCGGGCGGGCCGGGCGGCGGCGTGGGTGTGGGCTCCAGCGGGTACGGCCGGGGCTGAGGTGCCGGACTGGCCGGTGCGGACGTCGGCGGTGCCGGCGCGGCGGGAGCCGGGGCCGCCCCGGG
>ERZ888423.2784-NODE-2784-length-12496-cov-9.911502_pt1 | contig 12496 bp, 12 predicted proteins | sample MGYA00520523_ERZ888423 | MGnify/ENA primary metagenome ERZ888423 (study PRJEB32303, sample SAMEA104408611) | aquatic metagenome | biome: Brackish water; feature: Pelagic; material: water | place: Baltic Sea | collected 2014-06-08T10:24:00 | depth 30,27 m ...
CTTGTGGTTACTGCCGGCCTGTTCACCCTGTGGCGGGCCCGGACCAAGGCCTAGCCACTGCCGGGGCGCGCGACGGGGCGTATCTTCTGGGGGCCGCTGGGGGCTGAGGGGCCAAGTGCCGTGCCGCCACGTATGGGCGGCAACACGAATGCCCCATCTTGCGACGCTGGCGCGCGCGTCGTGCCTGTATCGGGTCGCGCGCGGGGGCGGATGATGGGCTTGACCCCCTCAAGCATCGCGCGGAATTGTAGGGCACCGGTTTCGCCACTTAGGCGCGCGCGATAGATCGGGATGCTTTCGGTGACACGCATGACATAATTACGGGTTTCTCGGAACGGAATGTGTTCGATCCAGTCAACCACGTCCGCTGCGCCCACACGCGGATCGCCGCGTTCATCCATCCATGATCGCGGGCGGCTGGGACCAGCGTTGTATCCGGCGGCAATCATCACGGGTGAGTTGCCAAACATAACTTGAAGGTTGGCAAGGTATTGGCTGCCAAGGGTCGCGTTATATTCCCAATCCGAGGTCAATCGCGCGCGCTGGAACGACAAGCCCAACTCGGCTGCGACCTCTTGGGCTGTTGCAGGCATCAACTGCATCAGGCCCAGCGCACCGACAGGGCTGCCAGCATCCGCGCGAAATTCGCTTTCGCGTCGCGCAATCGACATGGCAAGCGCGGGTTCCACAGGCAAATCCATGCCCGCCAGATCGTGCAGTGGAAAATAGATATGGGGCAGCACGATATCACGCTCGGCCGCGGCCTTGGCGACGAGGAGGGCATAGAACGGCTCGTTGAGTTCCATCATCAGATTGCCAAGCTGGGCTAACCCCTCGCGATCCAACGTGCGGCCAAGTTCGGCAAGGAACAGCACCGCGAGCCCGCGTTGATCGGCAGCCAGCAACAAGAGTGCAGCTTGGGTCAGGTCGCCCGTCAGAAACGCGGCCTCTTGCCAGTCCGCAAACAGCTCATCTCCGACGAGCTCAGGATCAAGCGGCAGGCCAAGATGATCGGCGGCCAGAAGGCCATAAAAGCCCGTCTGATAACGCGCGGCCATTTGGTAGGATTCGGTCGCAGCGTCGGCATTTCCCAAGGCATCGTGGGCACGACCCAGCCAATAGCCAGCCCGCCCAACAGAAATTGGCGAGGAAACGGCATCGCTGAAGGTCTCAAAATGTGCAAGCGCGGTGGCTGGCCTGTCCATATATGTCAGCGCAATATATCCGGCGAGCCATTCTAGATCGGCAAAGTCGCTGCCTTCGGTCAGGTAATGCGATGTCGCAAGGTCATAAGCACTGGCGCTCCGTCCCTCGCGCATTTCCCACCGCGCCAGAACCCGCCGCCAAGAGGCCCAGCGCCACGGTTGGCCCAAGCTTTCTTCGCTCAATGACTGCGCACGCAGAATTTCAATCGCATCCGTACTTTCACCGCGTCCCGCAAGCCAGCTGAACCGATCATAGGCAAGGCCGATATCGCTGCGCAGAGTGGCGGGCACAGCAGCTACGCGCTGTGCAATGTCCCCGTCGTCACGGATATAGGCCGTGCGCGCTGCAGCGAGTGCGGCTTGGTCTTCACCCAGAAGTGGCATGAGTTGTTGCGTATCGGTGGTGCGCCAGCGCCAAAGAAGCATTTCAGCGCGCGCAGCGTGATACGGGGCGACTATATCGCCAAAAGTATTGATGATCGCGGCGTGACCTTCTTCTGTCAGACCCAGCGTGGTCCAGGCGGCAATCAGGACTTCGTTCGCCTTGGTGCGTTCACCATTCTTGAAATAGGCCTCGGCAAGGCGCACTACACCTTCGCCGGTTTCGGGCGTGCGTCCATCAAAGAACGCAAACACTGCCGCTGGTAATTCGCCTTCGGGCATGGCCTCCTCGGCGGCGCTGCGAATGCGGTCGGTGCCGGGCCAATCGCCGCGCCTTGCCAGAAACCTCACGTATTCATCAAATGTTCCGGCCCCGTTGCGCAGGCGCGTCCATGTCACAAGGTCACGGGCAACGGGCCCCGCGCCTGCGACAACCGCATGGGCCGTATCCCAATCGCCCTGCCCCATCGCATCATAGGCGGCGGCCATAGGCGGGCCGCCTTCGCCATCCTGTGCCACGGCAGAAAACGGCAGAACAATAATCAGCGCTAGCGCCGACAAGATGAAAATCACGAAGGGAGTTTTGGATAACATGGACACATGTCTAACTTGGATGCACGATTGCGCAACTCACAAACTTGGCAAAGGCGGCAATCCGCACTAGTGTCCGCGCGATTTCATCGGTGCCGTGCTACGGCCCCCCACAAAAAAGGAAGCGTGTCATGCTCAAAGGGTCTCTCCCTGCTCTTGTTACGCCGTTCAAGGACGGCCAACTGGATCTGGACACGTTGAAAAAACTTGTCGACTGGCATCTGGATCAGGGCACCGACGGGTTTGTCCCCGTGGGCACAACTGGTGAAAGCCCCACACTCAGCCATCGCGAGCACGATATCGTTGTGGAAACGGTTATCGAAGCTGTGGCGGGGCGTGCACCTGTGGTTGCCGGTGCAGGGTCTAACAACACCGCCGAAACCGTGCGTTTGGTGCAAGCCGCCAAGGACGCGGGCGCAACTGCAGCGCTGGTTGTTACGCCATATTACAACAAGCCGACTCAGGCCGGATTGATTGCGCATTTCGTGGCCGCTGCCGACTGTGGCTTGCCAATCATCATCTACAATATCCCGGGCCGGTCCGTGGTCGATATGTCGCCCGAAACGATGGGTGAACTTGCGAAGCACGAATTCATCATTGGGGTAAAAGACGCGACAGCCGATCTTGCCCGTGTTTCCAAGCAACGCATCACTTGCGGCACTGATTTCATCCAACTGTCGGGCGAAGACCCCACGGCCATCGGGTTCAACGCCCAAGGCGGCGTTGGCTGTATCAGCGTCACCGCCAATGTCGCGCCAAAGCTTTGCGCACAGTTGCAGGATGCCACGCGGGCTGGCGACTATGCCAAAGCGCTGCTTATTAGCGACCGCCTGATGCCGCTGCATCATGCGATCTTTGCGGAACCGGGTGTGTGCGGCGCGAAATACGGGCTGTCATTGTTGGGTCTGTGCAGCGACGAGGTGCGCTTGCCATTGGTTGGCCTGACTGATCCCACCAAAGAGAAAATCCGCGCGGCAATGGTCCATGCCGGGTTGCTGAATTAGTGAAATTGGCGGGGTTCGCGCCCCGCCAAACGTGTTGTTCCACGCCGATGGGTGATTTGCCGCGTCGCAGCTTCAATCGCGGATATGCGGACAAAGCTACCAAAGGTAGTCTACACCTGAAAGACCGCTTTGGAGGACACAACTGTTGACCCAACACACCAAATTGAGGGCTACTTCGACGAAACTTTGGCAAGCATCAGAAGCAAACTAGAAGTCGGGCGAAGCTATCGCTGTCGTAAGCATATGTCGAAATTGCGCCCGGTACTCGTTGCTACCCAATTCTGCAATTCCGTCCAAATGCAGAATTTTTTGGCCGACGCTGAATCCCATCATCGCAGAAAAGAACAAAGCGGCCTGCGACTTGCTGCCAATGATTTTCTCCAAGCCACTCTGCCAGTATTCATACTGGACTCTTGCCACAATAGTTCCGACGTCACTATCGTTCGCATTGAGCAGTATCATTGAAATCGGTGATGCTTCGGTTCCTTTTTTTGGCGCATTCGAGAACATTTCCACGAAGACGTCGACAAGACTATCTACTGACGGAAAATCATCTGGATCAATTTTCTTGAGCGTATCAAGCGTTGCCTCGAACAACCCTAACTTTGATCCAAAATATCGCGCAATCAATGCAACGTCCACGCCAGCCGCTTTTGCGACCTCACGCACTGATACGTTTGAATAGCCCTTGGACCAAAATAACCTGCACGCATGTTTTTGCAGAAGGTCTCGTGTGTCTTGTCCCTTTTTCATGTTCCCAATTTAGGTTTGAAAATTTTACTTGTCAACGAGCGTTGACAAGTGGCTGGGTCAGTCTCTATGACTGTAAGTCAACGCTTATTGACATCACTTGTTGACGTAAGGCTCGCACTCCGAAAGGGATTATCACATGACAAACACAGCTCTCATCACTGGCGCTTCATCTGGAATGGGCGTCGAATTCGCAAGGTATCACGCGTCTAAAGGCGGAGACCTCATTATCACCGCAAGACGCGAAGCCAAATTGCAAAAACTCAAGTCAGAGCTCGAGACCAAGCATGGCGTTACTGTCCATGTTGTGGCGTTGGACCTTGGGGCGAGCGGCGGGGCAGAGGCGCTATACAAAGCGGCGCAGGAAACTGGTGAAACCATCAATATTCTTATCAACAACGCTGGATTTGGCGGACACGGCGTTCATATTGAGCGCGAGCTGAGCCAAGAACAGGCAATGATTGATCTCAACATTAAGGCCGTCGTGTCGCTGACGCATATGATCGGCAATGACATGGTCAAATCCGGCGGGGGCAGGATGCTACACGTCAGTTCAACTGCCGGATTTATGCCAGGACCCATGCAAGCGGTCTATTTCGCATCCAAGGCCTTCGTCACTTCATTTTCGCAAGCCATCGACCAAGAGCTTCGAGGACGGGGCGTCACTTCGACGGCACTTTGCCCCGGCGGAGTTGCTACAGAATTCTTTGAAATGGCTAACCTTGAAAACACCCAAATGGGCAAGGGCAGCGGCAGCTTTGCGACCGCGGAATCCTGCGCAAAACATGGCTATGACGCGATGATGAAGGGAACATTGGTTACTGTGAATCAAAAATCATATTCCTTCTTTCTAAATTGGATCATTCCACTCATGCCGCGTCGCCGGGCACTGAAAATGATTGCGGATATGCAATCAGAAGGGTGAAACTGCGTATAGCTTAGCCCCTGAGGACCAACTATCCAATTGGCTCTCAGGGTGCTGCCCAGAAATAACAGCATCTGGAAGAAACCAATTCAAACGGCTCCGCTTTTGCTCGCATCGTGATTGGCGCTGAAACTCAAATTCGCGCTCCGAACTTGACCTTCAGTGTGCGGTTTCAAACGGTCGCTGCAAGGCAGAAAAATGGTAATTTGGGCTCAAACCAGACCTTCGCCAACCCAAACGCAATGGGCGAGGCCGAAACCCTGCCCCCGTTCACACTGCCACCAAAACGACCGGCACCCGAATATCTTTCTATCCGTGATCAATATGCAGCCACCGCCATTTACCGCCCAGCAGCCCTACCGACAGAACATTTGCAATGAATACGCTTTTCACGCAGGCTTTGCTTTGAAACAGGAGGGGCGTGGCAAATGCACAATAACAAGGAAGAATCGCTTGATCCGGACGATTGGGAAGCCACCCGCGCGCTTGCACACCGCATGGTTGACGAGGCTGTAGAGCATTTGGCCAAAGTGCGCGAGCGGCCCGTTTGGGTGCCGATGCCTGACGACGTGCGTGCAAGGCTCCAGACCAGCCTGCCGATGGATCCCGCGCCGCTGGACGAGGTTTACGGTGAATACCGCGAGAACGTCGCGACTTATGCCATGGGCAACGTCCACCCGCGTTTTTGGGGCTGGTACATGGGCGCGATCAACTTCACTGGCGCTTTGGGTGATTTCCTTGCCGCCGTGGAAGGCAGCAACCTTGGCGGTGGCAACACGGGCGCGGCACAGGTCGAACAACAAGTCGTCGATTGGCTTAAGGAGATCGCCGGATTTCCCAAGAGCGCGAGCGGGACTTTGACCAGCGGCGGATCAATGGCCAACCTTGTTGCGCATACTGTGATCCGCAATCTTGCGGCCGGGTATGACGTGCGCAAAGAAGGCATCGCCGGTTTGAAAAACCGCTACGCTTTTACGCGTCCGATCAGGTGCATAGTTGTCACCAAAAGGCGTTGGAGACCTTGGGTCTTGGCGCAAAGGCGCTGGTTGAGGTTGCGAGTGATGACCATCAACGGATGCGCATTGATGCACTTGAGGCAGCGATCAAGGAAGACCGTGCGAACGGGCTGCAACCTGCTTGCGTGATCGGGACGGCGGGCACGACGAACACAGGGGCGATTGATGATCTGACTGCGATCGCGGACCTATGTGAACGCGAAGGTATCTGGTTTCACGTTGACGGATGCATCGGCGGGGTGCTGCGCTTGGCTCCCGATCATGCGCATCTGGTCGCCGGAATAGAGCGGGCTGGATCGGTGGCAATTGACCCGCACAAATGGCTTCACACACCGTTTGAGGCAGGGGCCGTTCTGATCAAGGACCCCGAGGCACATTTTGCGACATTCGAAATGCATGGCCCCTATCTGCAACTCCAAGAACGGGGGATGATCGCTGGCAAATTCCTTGCTGATTACGGTCTAGAGCTCAGCCGCGGCTTTCGTGCGCTCAAGATTTGGATGGCTTTCAAGGAACAAGGCTCGGCCAAGTTCGGGCGGCTTATCGCCAAAGACATCGGACTGGCGCGCTACATGGCCGGAAAGATCGAGGCGGATTCGTTGCTGGAACTCTTCGCCCCCGTAGACCTTAATATCGTGTGTTTTCGCCATGTCGCCGCAGACGAGGACGCGTCACGGGTCCTCAACACCGAAATAATGCTGCGGCTGCAAGAGCGCGGCCTTGCAGTGCCTTTGGATACGACGGTGCAGGGCAAACATGGGCTACGTTGCGCGTTTAACAATCATCGCACCCGCCGCGAGGATATTGATGGCTTTCTCGACGACGTTTTGCATATCGCAAAGGAAATAATTGCGGAACAGGCTTCTTAGAGTGAGGTACCTTCCTCGCGAAACATATCGTTCAATCGCCACAGCCCCCGACGGTTTTCGCGTGCGGCCCAAAAGGCCGATGCCGCCAATGCGATGGCCCAAAGGATTGAATAGACGTGTTCGCTAATCACGAGGGTCCCGGCGGCAAAGGCATCGCGCAGGGCTTGGAACTCTTCGTAGGTTTGCACGTTGTAGTCATAGCTTGGCCCCCATGAACTGCCGACGACATCGCCCCAAAGGCTGCCCACAAGGGCGCAGAGGTTAGCGAAGATAAACCCCATGATCGCAAGAATTCCTGCGTGACGACCCAAACGTGCGGGTTGGGTCCGCAGAACCCAGATGCAGCCAAAGATCAGCAGCGCCATCTGCAAGATGCTGAGGGTCGATTCCGGCGAGTAGAACACATAGGACGCGTGGAAATAATAGGTCGAGGTATCCAGCATCTGTGCGAAGGGCATGATCGCGAGGGCCGTGACCGCACGCACGTCAACAAAAGCACCCGCACTCGCGATCAGGATTGTCGCGTATAGGTGCGAGAGTGGCACGGGCCAGCCGGTCAGATCAGCCTCTGCCATGCCATAGTACATCCCGATCAAATGCATCGCGACACCCATAAGCACGACCGAACCGGAAACGAAACGGGTGTTGATACCGCGCAGATAGGCCCGCCCTGCGATCAAGGCGGCAATCGCGCCAAGGATGACCAACGCCGGAGCGGCAAAGCTGCTGGGGTATTTGTCGATAAGTTCGATCGTGGCGCCGCCTGACAGCATACCAGCACCAATCAGCGCGGCGGCATTGCCGAACATGCTGTAGAGGTGACTACCGCCGCGCAGGATCACAACGCCGACCCCAAGAAATAGCGCGCCAGAAATCGCCACGGCAAGGGCATTGGCCAGCCAAAAGACGAACCCGAAAGCGGCTGCAATGATTCCTGCGCAAAGCAAGGTGTTGATCGACAGGCTGACCATCACTTGACGCGAGCGGTGTTGGATAATGCGCGCTTGGTTTGTGGTTAAGGTGCCATCAGCAACCAGAGCGTCGGTATCTGCGAGATAGTGCATGGCTCACTCCACTGAACGGCGGTCAAGGCGGTCATAGCATGAAAATCGAAAACCGCTCAAGAACCTTATCGCAGCCACCCATCTGTATAGTCGATCTGCGTTGACCCAACAAACCGCGCGGCGCGTTCGATTTCGGCGACCAGACGCGCGCTACGCCCGTTGCCCATGTGGACGCCTTTTTCGGGCCAGAAGGCTGTGACTTGCAGCGTATCACCATCACGTTTCGTATCAATTCGGCCGATCAACTGCGTACCCTCAAGGACAGGGAAAACGTAATAGCCATATTGCCGTTTCGGGGCGGGCACGAAAATCTCGATCCGGTAGTGAAAACCAAACAGTCGTTCGGCCCGCTTGCGGTCCCGCAGGGCCGGATCGAAGGGCGAAAGCAAGCGCACGCGCTGGCTGGGTGGGGGCGTTTTGCAGTCCATCACTTCGGGGCGTGCAAAGGACTTGCGCAAGCTACCATCCGCCGCTGCGACGTTAATTTGTATGATCTCGCGGCGGGTCAATGCGGCGGCGCACCAATCGCGGGCCTCGGTTGCTGTGACGATGTCCCAGAACGCCGCGATCTCGCCCGAGGTGGCAAAACCCAGCCGATCAATTGCCGCGTTGCAGGCCCAGTCGATGGTCTCGACTTCGTCGACACGCGTGTTGAGAACGCCCGCCGGAATCACCCGTTCTGTCAGATCATAGACCTTGCGAAACCCGTCGCGCCGTGTGACCGAAATCTGCCCCGAGCGCCAAAGATATTCCAACGCGGTCTTGCTGGGGTGCCAGTCCCACCACCCGCCTTTACCGCGTTCCTCGCCCTTGCCCACATCCGAACTTGTGCAGTCACCGTGATCCGCGACGCGCCTTAGCACCGCATCGACCTTTTGGGTGAAATCATCGCGGCGAATGCCCTGCCAATGGCCGGAAAGCCGTGCGCCATCACGCGCCATTTTCAGCCGCCAATGCGGGAAATGCGCCATGTCAATCGCGGCGGCGTCATGGGTCCAGTGTTCAAATACAGCGCGGTCACGGTGCAATAGCGGCGGCAAATGCTGCGTGCGGTATTGTTGGCGTCGCGACCACAGGATCAAGTCATGGGCGCGGGCCAGCGTGTTGACGCTGTCCAGTTGGACAAAGCCCAGATCAGAGATGACGCCCTGCAGATCGACACCTTTGCCAACCCCGCTTGCAGGTGCAACCAACCCGTGGTTGTGCAGAAACAGCCGCCGCGCATCGGCGTTTTGCAGCGTCGGGATCACTCAATATCGTCCTGCGTTGCGTCAATCTGCATGCGCCGCACTTGGCGCAGGGTTTCGACGATCACCGCCGTGCGTAGCCCGAAATTCAGCAGGCCATTAGCCGCTGCCATCCCGCCAAGCAAACGCCATTCGACAGGCAACAGGATGTCACCAAAGCCCAAGGTCGTGAAGGAGACGAGACTGAAATAGATCGCTTCCTCAAACGTCACAAAAATCTCGAGCATCCAGAATGCGATGCCCCAAACCCAGACGCCAGCTGTCACCTGCATCAGAATCCAGAACGCACTAAGGCAGAGCATCAAGACCAGTTTCGGGCGCTGGGGTTCGCGGCGTAGCCACTGCCACCAGCGTGCCAAGGCCACTTCGAGAAACCAGAAACTAAGACCTGCGACGATGATCGACGCGAACATCAAGCACGAGCCAAATGCGATCTGAATGAACATGAGCCCTCCGCTGCGTTATCGCGGCAACAATACTGCCCATGCGCGCAATGACCAGCCATGCGAATACCTTGTGAAACGGACGCGCATCACCTATCTCGGCGGGGATATGGCAAAGCAACCGGAAAAAACAAACTACAAGGTCGTCGCCGAGAACCGGCGCGCACGGTATGATTTTGCCATTGATACCGACCTTGAGGTCGGGATCATTCTGACAGGCTCCGAAGTCAAAAGCATGCGCACAGGCCAGTCAAACATCGCCGAAAGCTATGCCGCCGTCGAAGAGGGCGAGCTGTGGTTGGTGAACTCCTACATCGCGCCCTATGACCGCGCTATGTTCGGCCACGAAGAGCGCCGTCGCCGCAAGCTGTTGGTTTCCAGGAAAGAACTGGCCCGTCTGTGGAATTCGACCAAGCGCGAGGGGATGACTCTTGTGCCGCTGGTGATGTATTTCAACGACCGCGGTTTGGTTAAGCTTAAGATCGCGACGGCCAAGGGCAAAAAGAACCACGACAAGCGCGCGACCGAAGCCAAGCGCGACTGGGGTCGCCAAAAGCAGCGGTTGCTGCGGCACGGCGATTAGCCTGCTAATTGGGGGAAATCCCCAACGAATTACCCCCTAGCGATCCGTTGCTTAGTATCTTTCTCCTGTGCGCAGCTTTTGCGAGGGCCGCGCAGGGTAGTTTGATACCAAAACAACACGGCCCGTAGGAAGGAACTGGGGACTATGGAACAACTCATTATTCAACTCGTCTCGGGCGCAATTGGCGGTAACGTCGCTGGCGGCCTGCTCAAGAACCTGTCGCTTGGCACGCTTGGCAACTCGATCGCGGGCATCGTTGGTGGCGGCCTTGGTGGCACGATCCTTGGCATGGTTACCGGCGGCGCGGTAGATTCCGCCGCTGCGGCTGGCAGCATGGATATCGGCGCGATTGTCACACAGGTCGCTGGTGGTGGCGTCGGTGGCGGTGTCGCTTCGGCCGTTGTCGGTGCAATCAAGAACATGATGGGCAAGTCGTAAACAACACCACCCCAATTATACGGGCGCCCAATTGGGGTGCCCGTTTCCGTTTGCCCCCCTTGTCTTGCAAGACTTGCAGCGCTAGTCAAAGCTGCAACCGCACAGTCGCAAAACGGGGGAGCAAAGATGCCCGATGATCCACACACACTGGTCAGCACGGATTGGCTTGCCCAGCATCTGAAAGACCCCGATCTGCGGATTTTGGATGCATCTTGGTATCTGCCCGTCATGGGGCGTGACCCTAAGGCCGAGTATGCGGCTAGCCACATTCCCGGCGCACGGTTCTTTGACATCGACGAGATCAGTGATCATCGCAGCGATCTGCCGCACATGGTGCCCCCAGTTGAAAAGTTCATGAGCCGGATGCGCGCCATGGGCGTGGGCGACGGGCATCAGGTTGTCGTCTATGACGGTATGGGGCTGTTTTCCGCTCCGCGCGTGTGGTGGATGTTCCGTTTGATGGGCAAGAAAGATGTTGCCGTTTTGGATGGTGGTCTCCCCAAATGGCAGGCCGAAGGACGCGCGATCAGCGATATGCCCCCAATCGTGCGCGACCGGCACATGACCGTGCAACGCCAAAACCATATGGTGAAAGACGTCACACAGGCGGCCCGCGCTGCCAAGTTGGGTGACTACGAAATTATTGACGCCCGCGCCGCGGGGCGGTTTCGTGGCGAAGTTCCCGAACCCCGCGAGGGCCTACGCTCAGGCCATATTCCAAGATCGCGCAACGTGTTCTTTGGTGATCTGTTAACCGCCCGCGGGACGATGAAAGACGCAGATGCACTGCGCGCTGTGTTCCAAGGCGCGGGTGTTGACTTGTCCAAGCCCGCGATCACGACCTGCGGGTCTGGCGTGACAGCAGCTGTGCTTTCGTTGGCCCTTGAGCTGATCGGCAAAACCGACCACGCGATCTATGACGGATCGTGGTCCGAATGGGGCATGTTCCCCGACCTACCAATCGCAACCGGAGACGCGTGATGTTTGAAACCCTGCAATCCCCCGCCGCTGATAAAATCCTCGCCCTGATGCAGACGTTCCGCGATGATACGCGTGACAATAAGATCGACCTTGGCGTCGGTGTTTATAAGGATGAGACGGGCAACACACCCGTGATGCGGTCTGTCAAAGCTGCCGAACAGCAGCTTGTGAATGAGCAGACCACCAAGGCCTATACAGGCCTTGCGGGTGATCCTGCGTTTGCGGATGCGATGATTGATCTGGTGCTGGGTGATACAGTCCCACGCGAACGCATTGCAGCAGTGGCGACCCCGGGCGGCACGGGCGCGATCCGTCAGGCGATGGAGTTTATCAAGCGCGCCAGCCCCGATGCGGCTGTGTGGGTTTCAAACCCCACGTGGCCCAACCATCCGTCGATTATCAAGTATCTCGGGATGAAGCTGGGTGAATACCGCTATTTTGACGAAGACACGTGCGGCGTTGATTTCGACGGCATGATGACTGATCTGGGCACCGTTGCCGCTGGCGATGTGGTTCTGCTGCATGGCTGCTGTCACAATCCGACGGGCGCGAACCTGACGCTTGCTCAATGGGGCGCGGTGATTGCGGTGGTGAAAGACCGCGGTGCGGTTCCAATGATCGACATCGCCTATCAGGGCTTTGGCGACGGGTTGGCCGATGACGCCGCCGCAACGCGGATGGTTGCCGAAAGTTTCGACGAGGTCTTAATCGCGGCAAGCTGTTCCAAGAACTTCGGTGTGTACCGTGAGCGCACCGGTATCTTGATGGCGATTGGCCGGAATGCGGATGACACGAAACTGGCGCAGGGAAACCTCGCGTTTTTGAACCGTCAGAACTATTCCTTCCCACCCGACCATGGTGCGCGCGTGGTTACGATGATCCTGACTGATCCGGCGTTGCGCGCCGATTGGGAGGAGGAGTTGGAAACAACCCGTCTGGGTATGTTGGACTTGCGCCAGCAGTTGGCGGACGAATTGTGGCGTTTGTCCAATTCTGACC
>ERZ888423.2785-NODE-2785-length-12495-cov-7.735772_pt1 | contig 12495 bp, 28 predicted proteins | sample MGYA00520523_ERZ888423 | MGnify/ENA primary metagenome ERZ888423 (study PRJEB32303, sample SAMEA104408611) | aquatic metagenome | biome: Brackish water; feature: Pelagic; material: water | place: Baltic Sea | collected 2014-06-08T10:24:00 | depth 30,27 m ...
TGGGGCGTGGATCGGGCCGGGGACGTACATGATGCAAGCGATTGAGAGGCACTGGCAATGAATTGGAGAAAAGCGATAATGGGTAAAAAAGAAGTAAGTGACATGGAAGCACCTGAATACCACGATGACCATACACAAAATGGTGGAGCGACTATAGGCCATTGGCATAGTGGGCCAAGTGGTGGAGCGTTTGAGCCGAGTCAGATTACTGATTTGATTCAGGAAGAAGAGGACGCTCGCATTTCTACTGATGAGGCTTTGTCTAAGGCCATTATTATTAATGGGGATGCTATCGCTGCTGAGGCTGCTACCAGTGCTAGTGCTGTTGCTGCGGAGGCTAATTCTCGTGCTGCTGCTGACGAGGCTTTAGATACTGCGATTAAACAAAACACGGCTGATATTGCTCTTTTGATGCTTAAAAGCGGGTAGATGGGATTGTATGAAGAATTTCGAACCAGCCAAATGGTCACTCTTCGTTCTTGCTTGCACGGTCCCAATCACCCTGTCACTAATTCTTGTGCTGGCCGCGTGGAAAGACCGGGTACTGGAACAGGTCGTGTCGGGTGGTTTAATCGCTATTCTCGGTGCTATCGTTGCAGCATCATTTAATATAACCAAGAAGCGAGATGATGATGATGGAGAATAAATTTTACGACACGCCGGAAGATGAAGCAGACGATCTTCTTAAAGACATTGAACCTGTTCCTTGGGTGGATGCCCCCGGTGATGTTGATGACGAGCCTGTGGACTTGGAGAAGTGATGAGAAGCATTAAGAAGCAGCAAGAGTGGTGTGCCGATCAGGTAGATAACCCTAGCCAGAACTGGGACAATCTTTGCCAGTCGTTCGCCCGTCAGTCATACGGTATGGGGGCTTACGGAAGTTCGGCTAAAGTGGCTTGGGGTAACGTGAAGGACAAGTACAAGGTCAAGATTACTAAGCCTAGCGACAAGGGCTGGTGGGCTGATGTGCCTCAAGGCGCTCTTTTGTATTCGACTCATGGCACGAGTGGTCACGCTTGGTGCGCTATGGGCAATAGCAAGGCGTATTCTAATGATTACAAGCGTAAAGGAATGATTGACGTTGTTCCTGTGGATATTCCGGGCTGGAGTTCTGTCAAGAACGACACGGTTGGGTATATTATCGGCGCTCAATATTACGAGAAAGACGGCCAGCATTTCTTTGGTGTGACTAACGAACTATGGGACGGTCACGTTCCACCAATTGAAAACGTTATCGCTGGTCTTGTAGATGACGATCTGGCTAACAGCGCGGTTTGGCGTTTAACTTGCCGTTTGCATGATATTGGTTTTGGAAAGTCAACTCCTATCAGGTATGAGCAGACGTTCCCTAACAAGAACTATGGGCTTTGGTGTGATTCAAATGGTCTTGACCCTAACGTGTACACGGACGCTGTTCATTTAGACATTTTTGGTTAACCAATAAATCCTTGGCATCCACATTTGCAGTCACCGTCTCGGTGAGCGTGACCACAAGCGACGCATTTAGAAACAACTTTCTTTTCTGGTTCCCCTTCGGGGTTTTCTGCAGGTTTACGTATTAAAGAAGACGTGGCAGGACCGGATGGGACCGCGCATTCTTCGTCGCTCCATGTGGATTGGACTGCGTGGTCTCCTGAATGGCCGCCTTCTAGTTCACAGCGAACTTGTTTGGGGCTGTAAGCGAAGCATTGGTTCATTTGGTCTCCTATTTGTTAGGGTCCCCCTCCCGCCAAACAGGAGAGTAAAACGGGAGAGGGACGTTTAGTGACTATCGCCTTACGCGAACGTCAAGCCTGTCGTGCGAGTCCCTGTGTTCGCTGGCGTTGATGTGGACCCACCGGACTTGGTGTGTTGGGGTGATTCCGTTGACGTTGGAGAGTCGTGTTGTAGCGTCGGCGCGAAGTTTTTTGCCTGTGGTTTCAAGGTCTCGTCCTTCGACGTACATTTCAACTACTTTAATTAAATATTCGTCGCTTATAATATCTTCTTCGCGGGATTCTAAACCACCCCGACACGCCGTAAAGAAATCACAAATCTTCTCGCATACCGCCGGGGCTATGTCCCTACTGGAGTCTTCGTCATGTTTAACAGCGTAGATTACGTCGCTGACCCAAGAATCAATCTCGTTAGTGAGGTCGTATTCCATTGGTGTGACAAAAACTAGCGGTTCTGGTTCTACTCCTGAGCGATCAAAATACACATTCCCGACTAGGACTTCAGATGTGGAATCTAGGACTCCGCTCTGGCACAGCCCTATTGCGTACAGGTGGCGCTGGTATCTGTGGCTCAGCGATGGGCCTTGCTTTTTTGTCCACGCAAATCCGTTTACCGTCTTAATGTCTAGCACCATGTTTAGTTCTGGCACAACAATGTCAGGTGTCCCACTTATAACGGCCCCTGAGGGCAACGTGGCGGTTGTTTTCAGGTCACTTTGACTTCCTACCAACCAGCCTAGAGAGGCGCTGAGAGCGTCCTCAATATACGTGTGGAGGGCTGTCCCGCAGGCTGCTGCCCATTTAGGTGGATTGTCGGTGGGCTGAACTCCTTTGGAAACGAGCACAGCCTTATTTCGGCAAAAGCCGATGTCCGACGGTCCCAGTCTACCTTCTCTGGATTGAATAGTCCTAGCAGCGCCACCATCTTTCGCAGTTAAAGCGTTAACTATATTGTTTTGGATCTGGGCGCTATTCATTGTCAGCCAGCGTTTCCATGACCACAGGGGCAGTCTGACCGTTCTTGTACAGCGACAGCCCGAACTGGTCACCCAAGTTGATGGCTGCCCGTTTAAGAGCGTCTGACTCTGCAGTTTTGACTGCCATGTCGTGTGCTTCGCCTCGCTGAGGGAGCATTGCTGAACCGACTGCTGCCTCTGTGTAGGTAGCGTCTAGTTCTTTGATGTGTAGCCGAAGTTCGACTTTGTAGCCGACCGACCAGTTCTTTTCCATTTTTTCTTCGAACACTAGTTCGGAGGTGAGGACTTCGCTACTGAAGCCACCGAAACCAAAGATTCGGATTAGGTGCGCTTTAACGTCCCACGCTTCTAGGTAGGAAAGGGATCTGCCCCCGCCACCTTTACGTTGAGCGATACGAGTGGCGTTGATGCCCTTGAGTAGTACTTCTTTTTGTTTGATATTCATTATGAACTCTCCTGTTCTATTGGTAGTGATACTACGCTAGTATCAGCACTATGTCAACTTATATCAATACTCACGCCCTAAACGAGATTTATCAACCGATAGAAAACGAGCAAGACATCTATCAAAGAATACAAATGATTAACTCTTTACAGCCTGAGTTCGTTAGCCGTCATGTTGACCTGATTGCAAAGACTTGTTACGACCTCAAAAAATCAGGTGAATACTTAGGCCAGATTGCAGATACTTTCGGTATTTCTGAGAGAAGAGTGAAAAGACTTATCACTTTCTACTCTAAGAAAGCAAAAACTCAAAACCCTTTGTACCGTTTCGCTGTGTTAGAAGCGATGGATATTTCTGACTTGGTACAAAAAGGTTCAGTACTGGGTAGAAAGAATGATGTTGGTAAAAGGCTAGAGCCTCTGATCATTACTGACTGATGTTCCACGTGGAACATTAGGCTTCTACTTCGGTAGACAAGGTCACTTTTAAGTACCCGCCTTCGTTGGTTAAGTACTTCCAGCCCTCATGGTGACGGAATTTTTTTTCAGAAGGGTTATCTGACTGGCTAAGCACCCAGCCGTTAACAATGGCAACGTACCTGTTTTTCTCTACATCGGTGTGACATTCCATGTCTAGGAACAAAGCGTTCGCTGGGCTGGCAGAGTTCTTTCGCTTAGTTCCACCCATTCCTCGTGGCCTACGGTGGTGAATTTGTGGGGAGGTGACTCCTTTCCCACATATTTCGCATCGCCACCCTGCTCTTTCAGCGACCATTTCTTTTATTTCGTTAGGAAATTTCATTGTGACTCCGTATTGCTCTAAATATTGTTACAACGATTCCCCCTATAAGACTGGCTACTGCGCCAGCGACAAGAATCAGATACCCGCCTTGCGTAAACCACGGGCCAAACAAGAAATCCAGCATCAGTACCCTGCTTCCCTAAGTAGTTGAACTAGGTATTTCATGGGCATGGTTGCGAATTGCTCACCGGGATCAGTCTCACGTTGCCTCTTGTGGATGACAGCACCAATATAGGTTTTGGCGTTCGCTGCCTCAACCTCCAGTTCACGAATCCATGAAGGAAGCGCAAGAGTCTTCTGGTTCTTACACTCAAAGGTGAACTTGAGCCCCTCCAAGTCTCCTTTATCGTCACTCCAACCGGCACGAGAACGACACGCTTCCCGCCAACCAGCCCCTTGTAGATATTTGACGATCTCGTTCTCAAATGCGTCACCTTTTCTTTTCTGTGGGTTTGCCATCATTCCTCCTGTTTATGGGCACGTACTGTGCCTTCGTGTGTTCGGCCAATGGTGCTTGCCTTTACCGTCGTTCCATCCCATCCAGAACGCCCAGTCCTGATAGAAGGGGTCCCAGCGATGTGCAGGGGTCTTCCTGAGTTTCTCCCCTATGAATACCGCCTGTTCTTTGATGACCCCTTGGTCACGCATGGATTTCTGTATCATCCAACCCATCCCAACAGCGAAAGCGTCACTGAACTGATACGCACCTTTGTAGGTTCCTGTCCCACTGACACCGCCGTAAACGTTCCCTGATTCTGACTGCCTGATACTGAGCCTGCACTTGTTCCACTTCTTCTTGTACCCGTCACCTTGATACAACGAGATACTCGTTGGCAAATACTTTTGGCCTTTGTTCACTACTGGTGGGTAGTCTTTCCAGAGAGCCCAAGGGTTTGGCATTGGGTTTCCCCAAGCGTCAACTAGGGGGCCTTCGCTGATTGGTTCACCAGTTGGTGGTTTTTCTGCGTTCAGGTGGGGCGGGCTTAAAAGGAAGGATGCCAGCATGAATAAGAAAACGCCCCCGGTCACGACGGCTATGTAAATTTTAGTCATGACGGTTAACTTACCTCTTTCTTCCTTGGACTTCCGTTATTCTTTCTGCCGTGTTGTAAGGCATTACGTAGATCTTCATACCATTACGTTTGTCTTTTAATCTACAAATTAGTTCTTTTTTATGAAGATTGCTGACCGCCCCACTTATCGTTCCGTGGTGTCCTAGTTCAAATAACTCTTCATCTAACTCCCCAACTGTTCTGCCTCTTAAGCGAGATAGTTTTAGTGAATTAATGATGGCTCGCTGCACTTCGCTCGTTGCCCCTGTGAGGTCACGGAGTTTTGCTCGCTGCTCACTGGTGTCTGTACCGCTGAAGCCAGAGGAAGTGCCGTCTCTGAAGGCTAGGGCAGGCAGGGGAGGGAACTGGGGGAACAGTTCTTCCTGCTCGCTCATGACGAAGCCCTGTCGAATCGGGCTTCTAGTTCGTCAGCGACCATCTTAGCGATGTCTTCCTCGGAAGGGTGATCGTCTAGGCCGTCGGCCTCAAGTAAGGTGTATTCGATTCCGGTGGAATCGTTACGGCCTTGAACATGGACTGAGTAGTATTCGGCGCCATTTCCAGACCAGCGTGTCACGTAGGCTCGGTGTTCGCCTACTTTTACTGGGTTGAAACTGTATTCTTGCCATTCTGTTGGTTCTAGCATTGTTTTCTCCTGTTCGATTGATAGTACTATAATATCATATATTGGTTACTATGTCAAACTACTCTCCGTACGTTACTTCCCACTCGTCCTTCATGATAGGACTCCAAGGAAGTACACCATTGCGCTTAAGTCCAGCAGGCCAGAAACGATCATCACTTCTGTTGCCCCGCCACGTAGTCATCTTCACTACGTCTGGGTGCGCCTGACCCATCTGAGCCATACCGAATCCAAACTCAGGCCACCTGAGCCAAGATGACGAGCCGTAGGGCCTCATTCCAGCCCGATCATTCGCTGTGCCGTGAGGCGCGTGAGCCTCCAGAATGAACGAGGATGCAGTCTCAGCACGTATCAGGTCTACTGTCCTAGAGATGGCAGAGAACTGGCCGTCAACACGTTCAGTCTCAGGAGCCAACTTGTACAGCGAGCCAGCGTAAATCAAGTCAGGCTGCTCCGTCTTGCACAAACGCACAAACGCTGCCTGCTGAACGCTGTTACTCAGATCAATATTGCGAACATCAGCCCACATCATGTCCGGGGAATTACCCGTCATCTCTTTCAACGTCGGGTAAATCTTCCGCATGTTGGCCTTGATCTGCAGCCGGTCGTTCTCCACATCAAGCATCAGAACCTTCAAAGGCTCATGCTGAGGGAACCCCATAGCCAGCGAGTTGATCCCCATAGCAGCAGAGAGGCACATCTGAGCCACCAAAGTGGACTTGCCTCCACCTTCACGGCCAGTAAGGATCATGCGCTCATTTTGCCTCAGACAGCCGGGAACGACCCATTTTCGTGTGTCTTCCGGTGTCGCGTACATTTCATCGAAGCCAACGATAGGCATACCACTAGAAATAGAAGCATTGACAGTAGCAACATCTTGCATCAGTTGACTAGCGATCTCCTCGCTCTCACGAGTCGTATCGTGAAGGTTAGCCTGAGCCCTGAGGATCGCCGTTCCTAACTTTGCTCTAATACCTTCCTCATGCACCCGGTTAGCGCAGAACGTTGGTGTTCCCCAATGCTCACTTGAGATGCTGACACCAAAGTATTTGTACAAGTCCAACGATTCTTTGCCAGCCTCGCTACCTACTAACGCAGGAGTTACTTCACCACTACGCATCAAGCGAATGATTATCTGAGCGATCTTTTGCTGCTGACCGTATTCAAACTCTTCAGTAGATGCCACAGAAAAAACCTGCTCTGCCTCAGCCAAACTCTGACTAGCATGATATAAAGCACTTAATTGATATTGTAATATTGGAACTTCTATTTTCTTCATTACTTCCTCCTCCCGCTTAGTAGCCCTTTGTCCTGCATCCTGCGACACTCACGGTGGTACGCCATATCTGCTGCTCTTTTCTTGTTTCCGTCTTGATCCATGTAACTAAGCCCTCGCTTAATCACTAAATTTCTTGATGGACACTTGCATATAGTACAAATAGTCATTGTTACTCCTTGGTGCTGTTTTTGGACGGAGTTTTCCAGAGAAGCAGGTACCGGGCGTTTCTGAAGGCCGAGTATGCGACATGAAAAAATCCGCTAGGCTAATTGCGCCTGCGGATACATTTATGCTACTCTGTACTCGCAGAAGTCAACTGAGTCTTGATTTCTGTCACGCCCCGGACCTTCCTAAAGGTGCCGGGGAGTTTTTTTAAGTTGTAGAACTAAACTTACAGCAGGGCCCCCACTAAGTCAAGGGACCCGCTGTAAGCCAGCGTTTCACTACTTGCTTAGTTCATCCTCAGCGATAATTTCTTTCGCTGCTGCTACCTTCTCGTCCCATATTTGTGCCTTGCTGCGACGAGTACGCACAACCAGTCCTTCAGCCACATAAAGACCGTTAAGAATCTCCGTGAACTCTGAGTGGTGCCGTGAGCGAAGTTCACCGTTGGCTTTCTGGTACAGGTTGGTCATTTGTTTCATTCGTTCGTTCGTTTTTGCCATGATCATTCCTTTCTAGAATGGGGGGTTTTCGGATTGCGGGGCCGTGAGTACCTCAACGGTACGCAGTTCAGTTGCTTTGACTGGCGAGAACCGTGGAGTGACACCAATGCTGGTCGCTGAAATGCTGTACGACTTCTGCTTACGGCCTTCGTTGTCTTCCCACTCTCGCATCTGCAGGTTCCCTGTGACTGTGATCGTGGAACCTTTAGTAATAGATTCCGTGACGTTTTCAGCAAGTTTTTGGAAACAGAGAATATCTATGAAGCAGATGTCTCCGTCTACCCATTCGCCGTTGACTTGTTTGCGACTGACTGCCTTGCCTCTGATTTTGAGCCAAGCCTTTCCTTCGTCGCTGAATCTGAGTTCTGGGTCTTGAACTACACCGAACTCTCCGTTAATTTGAGGTAACATCTTCTTTGTTCCTTTCGGGGTCTGCTTGGTACCATTCTTTTAGCATTGGCATGAATGTCCCAAGGCTCATAACAACAATCATATCGTCTATACTGTCACCATATTGCTTGTTAGTCATGATAATTATTGGTGGTTTACCGTTACTTCGTTCTGCTGCATACTGCTTCAACTTCTGAGGAACTAAAGTCCAAGTGAAATCGGTTTCTTTTTTGGGATTGTTCCGCATTATCCGATAGCCAGCGATACCCTTGAACGATCTGGAAGCGTAATCCCATTTGATAGGAATCATGTATGTGCTGAAGTAACGCACCATGACGCGCTCCCACGCCGTTGTTTCCCTAATTGACTTCATTTGTTCCTTTCTTCCTCATAAATAGCGACGCTCGTATCCCTTTTGGATCTATTGTTTGCGTCCACGTGTCGTATTTCCGGGCATCTATGTATTTAATGCGCCCGCTGTTGATGTGTGATGACATTGACTGGTCGAACTCTCCAACGTATACGGTTGTTCCTGCTGGTAGTTCGTCTAGTATTTCTACTACTTGGGGCCAGTCTGTTCTGATGACGTTTTTTCCAGTAAGTTCGCCAGTGCGCCCCATGACATTTCCTCGCTTTCGTCGTGTGGTGGCGGGTTTTTGGCAAATAATCCAATCATCTTGTCGTTATATATTATGGATTTTTGATCTGGGTACTGTGATACCCATTGTTCTAAATTACTCTTTTGAATTGGTGTCAAAATATATCCTTTCCACATATAATTATAAGTTAAATTGTTGTTTATGTCAAGTGGTACACTCCTTTCATGGCTAAAAACGTAATAACTCTAAACAGAGGCGAACTAGCGAGAATGAATCGCCTGCTAGATATAAAGCCAGACGGCTGCTGGAGATGGAAAGGCGAAAAAACCACTAACGGTTACGCAAAATGGTCAAAAGTAAGCGGCGCACCAGTACGCGCAGCCCACCGTGTCATTTGGGAGCACTACCACCAACAGCAAATACCTGAAGGTATGCAGTTAGACCACCTCTGCAGAGTAAGAGACTGCGTGAATCCAGAACATTTCGAGGTAGTCACACCTAGCGAAAACACTATGCGCCAGAACCACTTTGAACGAAACAAGACGCATTGCCCACAAGGTCACGAGTACAACGAGGAAAACACACGCATCACTAACAAAAACAAGCGCGTTTGCCGGTCGTGTGACCGTGACCGCCGACGTATGCGAAAAGACGCCGCGAGCGCGGAAGAGGGGCAGCCAGAATCGGGTTAAATCCTGACTGCCCCCTGCTCAGTTGCCAACTCCAACCAGAGTTTGGCTTACTGGGCCGTTCTCCGCGAGGAACCCAAGGAGTTAGGGGTTTGTCTCGCTCCGTTATTAAATTGAGATTGACAGGCGGAGGCCCCTTCCCCAAGGTCATCTCCGCCTGCCAAGTATTATGATTCTTCGACCTCCATGCGACTGGTATCCATGTGATCTGGGTCCCGCTCGTCAATGGCGTCTTTGATCATCTCGTCGCCACAATCCTCGTAGTTATCCATTTCCTCACATTGTTCTCTGGCTTCGTCTGGATTCGCTGCCGTTACTGTCTCACATCTATCAACGTTGACAGTATACGACTCAGTCCATGAGACCGTGTATTCTCTCTCACGGCCAGTTAACTGGTGAGTACTGGGAAGTCGCTCGTTGAGTGATTTGACAATCTGATCCCATTCGCTGCAGAAGTTACGTTCAGAGGCTTCCTCGTTTAGCGTGTCGCTAATCAGTTCCATAGTGTTTGCTGAACCAATCTCCCAATCTGTTATTGTGAAATCGAGTTCCTTGATGGCTGCCTTTTGACGTAATGCTTGTGCTTGCAACTCATGAATCTGGCGTGTCAGTTCGTAGACCGACAAGTTACCTGCATGAGGGTTCTCCGCTAGGTCTACCGGATCACCTACATTTGGCCGAGATACATGCTCCCAGCGATCAAACTCCATCCACGTAGACCCTCCGGTACGCTCAAACCACGCACCGACAGCACTTATCGTCTCTCCGCCTTCGTTTTTTGGACCTATACCGCTGGGGTCTACGTCCCATTTGATTGACTTAACTACCACTACCTGATTCTTAGCAGGCAACTTGACGTCATCATCAGCCATAAGATCGAAGGAAGGAATGTGCTTTACCCTGACCCTGTCACCTACTTGTACGTCAATCATGAGCAGACCTTCTTCTGATGTCTTGATTATACCGTCTTTGCTTGCTAAGCGATCTTCTTCTGGCGTTGATTCTTTTTGTGTAACGTACATAATATTTCTCCTGTTTGTTGTTGGGTTGATTTAATATAAAGGCAATGAGTCAAGAATAATATTTAACTCTCGTCTCGCTGCCCAGCGTTGCCGTTCTGACCGGCCCGACCAAAAACCGTACTCCTCATGACGCAACGACCAGTCGCTACATGATTTCTTGATCGGGCATACATCACACACCTCACGCATTCTGCGGTAGTATGATAATGCCTCACCTGCTGGCAAGTCGTAATACAATATTGGGTCTATACCGATACATCTGGCTTGAGTCCAGTCAATGTCTCTATATTTCATTGGCCTCCCTCGCTGCTAGTACTTTTTAGGTATTCCATTTGCTCTAGGTGCTCCGCCATGTAGTCCACAGCGAGGTTGCGGAACACATCTGTCGGTAGACCTAGACACACCTCTCGTAACAGCATGGCGCTGATATTGTTGTTGACTGTCTGAGGTCTCTTCTCTTGTATCAGGTCTGCTGCAGCGTTGATCCGGTCGTAGTACATGTCGGCTATGAAGTCAGCAAACTCACCGATCTTTCCGTGAGGATCTGGGTATTTCTCAAACCTACATGAAAAGAAGGTAGCAGCGTGGGATATTTTTTTGTATGCTGCATAGTCGTTGTCAAAGACTATCTTGATGTCGCGTCCTACTTGCTCGCTATACGTCCTCATTGAGTAGCCTTTCTGTCGCATCCTCGCCGAGAATTCTTTTTAGCGTTTCGATGTCTCCTTTGATCATGGCTTGATATATGCCTGCTATGTCGTGAGAGGACAGCATTTCTATCGGCTTTTCTATGTATTCGTAGCCTTCTGATTCAGCGAAGGGAAAGTCTACAAAGCAGCCTTTGCATGTGTTGGCCCAACTGTTGCCGTATGGGGCGCAGTAGTCTGCTTCTTCTTTGTTGCAGATTACGCACATGATGGGTATTTGTGAGCGTATTACTTGTCGCATGATTGTCTCCTTTTCGATTGGTTGGTTATGTATACATACTACCATATATTATAGGTTAAGTCAATTATTCTAACTCAAAGTTCACCAGAATAAGAGCGTCACCAACTAGCGTTTGGTAGGCACATGAACTCGCCATGTAGTTTATTGGCAAGTCCTTATCTAAACCGTCCTCGTCAACCAGTATCCACACCTCTTTGCCCTCAAAAGTGCCCATTGTCTGAGTCACATAACCGCCTACTAACTTCCTCATATCTTCGAAATCGGGTCTTTCGGTTGACTCAATGTGATACGCGCTGGTGCTGGTCATTAAAACCATTTTGTATTTCATGATGGGAACACCTTGGCTTTTACGTCTTTATAAAAAGGCGTGGCGGGCACGGACTCCGCCTCTAGTGCTCGGCTCATAACTGCTGATGAGAACAAGTACTCTATTTTTTCGGCTTCCTCTTGAGTGAAGTGAATGAATAGGCCGTCTAGTTTGAGTAGGTATGGGCGTAGGCTGTCTATTTCTGTTGGGACTGTTACGAGATCTATGTCCTCTGTCCTAAATGATGTGTACATAATATTTTCTCCTGTTTCGATTGGTTGATAGTACTATCTTACCATATATTATAGGTTAAGTCAAGAATGAAAAGCGATAGCCTTGATATACGAGCGACTCATCAGTAGTCCTCCTCATACCAGACCTCGCCCGCATACGCTGGGTCAAAGTCTGACGGCGCATGAGTTGGGTAACGATCATTGATAGCATCAGCACGATCAAGTGCCTCGTCCCAATGAAAGTCACAGCGAGGGTACGACTTTCCCGTACCTGAAAGCGCATATCGGTATTCGATAGCACCATCACACTTGCCGTCAGCATCATTCATACATTCGATGTTGCTCATGATTCCTCCTCCGCTTCCATGTCGATTCTCTCCAATTCCGCTGGTTTTATATCTACACCATCCTGAATCTCTCCCCCAAAAGATTCTTCCGTGTCAAATTCTCCAGACCAAAACAATTCTCTTGCTTCTTCAACAGAGTTCGCTTGTATGTTTACCCTGTACCAACTTTCTTCTGTCCATGAAACTAAATAGTTAGTCATTTCTTTGCCTCTTCTCTCTCCAATTTTCGTATGCTGCATCACATTGACAACTGAAATATCCACACTTGAAACAAAAACTTCTACTATCATCATCATGTTCTGTTGGTTCTGGTGGGTCCATTGGGTGAGTCATGCTGTTTCCTCCTGTTGTTTGATAATTGCGTATCCTTCTGGGTCACCGA
>ERZ888423.2786-NODE-2786-length-12493-cov-29.265477_pt1 | contig 12493 bp, 11 predicted proteins | sample MGYA00520523_ERZ888423 | MGnify/ENA primary metagenome ERZ888423 (study PRJEB32303, sample SAMEA104408611) | aquatic metagenome | biome: Brackish water; feature: Pelagic; material: water | place: Baltic Sea | collected 2014-06-08T10:24:00 | depth 30,27 m ...
ATCCGGCGCTCAGGGCCGAGCTTGAAGCCTACGCCGCGATCTATGCGGAGGCGCAGGGTGAGCGGGCGGGCGTCGAGACGCTCGCCCGGGTGATGCCGGAAGCGTTCATGACCTCAGGTAGCGGGTTCAGGCAGGCGCGGTTGCAGTAGGGACTGCCGCACCTGCCTTAGGCCTGCGAGCCCGCTGTCCGGGGATAGCTGACGACGGACAGGCGTCGCTGCGCAGGATCATACCAGAACGGCGGTAAGCCGGGTCCGGGAGGCCCGCGAACGCGTCACTGTCCCATGGGGTCGGTTACGGTCGACATCCCTTGATCATTCAGACCGGCGCAAGCCCCGCGCGAATTCACATCGCAGGAAGACGGCTGTGTCGGGCAGGGCGCCTCTTTCCGGCTCTTGATATAGGTTCCCGTAAAGGAGCGATTGACTTCCCGGCATTGTCCGCACTCGAACGACCAGCAAATTTCCGCATTCTGAGGTGCTTCTTGTTCGTCCTGATTTCTTTCGAGTTGGGCTACGCCGGGACGTTCAATGACCTTGGGCTCGATCTTGACCTTCGGTGCGACGGCGCCGGGTCGGATGTCTCCGGGCTCGGCAAGAGCAGGTACTGCCAAGCCAATAAGGATAAGAGACAAAATGTATTTCTTCATAACTCGTCACCTTTCTTTCGTGCCAATACAATCTCAAACTCACTTCCCTTCCGCCTACGCTAAGGCTGCGATTCTCGCAACTATCTTTACCGGTGCGAGCGCCCCGCCGTGATGACGGGTGCTCCAGCGCCGCACTGGCATTATGAATTTGTCCCTGAGGTTTGCGTTGCCGCCTTCCTGAGGTAGCGACCGGGCGGCCCGGAGTGGCCCGCTACGAAATCTCCGGATGCACCGGCCGGCCCGGAGGCTTTCTGGCTGGGGTCGCATCCGGCGATTTCGGGTTCCCTGAGCGCCGCAAGGTCGCCGGCCTCAGCCCTGGCGGCCGCTCTTCATTGCCTCGGCGATCAGCCTTGCAAAGTCGGCATCGGCTTTACGAACCGGGTCAGCGGCGAGGTGGGCCTGGTGCGCAGTTGCCTGGGCCCGGGTATGGCCAAGCAGCTTGCCGACCATCGGAAGGCTGAGACCGCTGGCGTCAGCGTTCGCGGCAAAGGTGTGGCGCAGGTCGTGGGTGCGAACATCCTCAAGGCCTGCGCGTTTTCTAACCCGCCGCCAGGGCGGGCCGTCTCGGCTGACGACCGGAAACGCTCCCGCATCTTTTCACGGAACCGTCTGACACGCAGGCAAGGGTTCACACCCTCTGGCCGCATCCCCCAGGTTTCGGCCTGCAAGAGCATGACAGACAGCGCTGCGAGCGCGCGATGGGCCTGGTAGGGCGTCGCCGAAATGGAATGGTGGAATACGGCGATCTTCGTCCGGTCGGGTTCGGCGACTTTGTATCGTCCGAGCCGCGGGATGATGAACCTTTCGATCATCTTGCGATAGTCCAGCTGCGTTGTTTCTTTGGGATGGTGGGGAAGGTAGATCTCGAGGACGCGGGCCGCCAGATTGTTCACTGTTGCGGCCCGCCGGGCTGCTTTCTGAAGGCCGGTCTCGTCGACGCCGACCGCGGCGCGCCCCATGCGTTCCCTGGGGCGTTTGCAAGCTGCCTCGGCTTGCAGCGTATGGGTCCAGCCGATTGTCGTCACCTGCTGCCGGTCGCCCACCCGGTACCTGGCGATGAAGGTCGTCACCCCGGTCGGATGACCCTTACACCGAAGCCTGGCAGCTCGCTGCACCATGCCGTCTAGGCCGCCGGACGCGGCGCGAGCGTCCTGACGGTTTGCTGCGAAATCCGCACCTCGTGCCCCCCGAGTCTTGCGTCTGTTGACCGAAAGTATTACCTCCAGTTGAAAAAGCCTCTACCAAATTTCTGTCAGACTGCAAGGATTCGTCGGGGTCAGGAATGTCTTGGCGTGAGGCTGGCAGTATAAAAACATAATTGAAACATTGGTTTGCGATTATTTTTATGATCCGGGATGATTTGCCGGGAAACGATATTGAGATGACTTCCAATCAGTAGATCACAGATTCGAATCCCTTCCGGGCATACCCGTCTGGCGTCGTTTTCGCCGCCATGGCACTTCGGCCACGCCGAACGGTAAATCGTATCACGGATGTATGACGGGCGCTTTCACAAGCTTTACGGGTGGCCCGCAAAGTCGTAGTTCCCGGTTGGGGGTATGATTGCGACGCCCGGCGATCCTCCAAAGGGAACCAGAGACATCTCTGGAGACCAGCCAATCAGGGCAACAGGGGTCCTCACGGGCCGAGCATGAATGTCCAGCCTATCCGACGCAGAAGATAAGGGCGGCCCCGAAGAGGTGGTCATCGACAAAGTCGCAAATGTTGCGCCTGAAAACGACAACCCGGCCGCCCGGGGAATTGATGCGCTGCACGGATCGGCCTCCGGTATCCTGCGGCAGATTTCCGAACTCGCCGATGAAACAGAGATATCTTTCGGCGCTATCGTGGATGCGCTTGAGGAGCGCGCGTTCGGTATGCTCATCTTCCTGTTTGCGATCCCCGCGCTGATCCCGTTCCTCGTGGGCATCCACTCGGCTGTCGCGTTGCCGATCGCACTGCTGTCCCTGCAGATGCTGGCCGGCCAACGCCGGCCCTGGCTGCCGAAACGGGTCCGCACGCAGACGATCAGCATGGCCACCTTCCGGAAGATGACCGGCGCCGTGCATCCCTGGCTGCGGCGCATCGAGAAGCTGACGAAGCCGCGCCTGAAGTTTCTCGCCGGCCGCGGCGCGGAGCCGGTACTGGCCATCGTCATCCTGGTCTTCGCCGCCATCATTGCCATACCTGGTCCGGGCACGAACGGCGTGCCGGGGCTTTGCGTTGCCCTGATCGCCCTCGCGATGATCGAGCGTGACGGCGTCCTCGCCATCATCGCCAGCGTCCTTGGCGCGCTCTACGCCGTGCTTCTGTTTACGCTCGGATACGCGGCGTTCGATTTCGCGATCCAGCAGTTCATGCGCCTCTTCCAGGGCGGTTGAATTCCCGACGCGCCTCTGCGGCGCCTTGATCCCGCGAGATAATGGCGCCATGCCTGTCAATTGATCGGGACCGGGACCAGCGGAGCAACCGCAGCCGGGACATTCCTGAAAAAGCAGAGCGGGAGGTTATGGTGCGGATACTGGTAGCGGCGGTCGTTGCGTTAATCCTGGTGTCCGGCGAAGGCGCGCCGCAGGCAGAGCCCGCCCCGCCGCGTCCCAACATCGTCGTCATGATTATCGACGACGCCGCCTTCATGGATCTCGGCGCCTATGGCGGCGAAGCGCGCACGCCTAACATTGATGCGCTGGCCGCTCGCGGCTCGCTGTTCACCCGCTACTATTCATCGCCCCTCTGCTCGCCGTCGCGCGCGATGCTCCTCACTGGCATGGACAACCACCTCACCGGCGTCTCCACCATCCCCGAAGTCCTGCCGAAGGCGCACGAGGGCCAGCCTGGCTACACCATGCGCCTCGAGCCCGGCGTCGCCACGCTCGCCGAACGTCTGAAGCCCCTCGGCTACCGCACGCTGATGACCGGCAAGTGGCACCTCGGCAGCGGCGAGGGCGATCTGCCGAAAGCCCACGGCTTTGACCGGTCCTTCGCCCTCGACGCCTCCGGCGCGGACAACTGGGAAGACAAGTCCTACATGCCCTACTACGCGGACGCGCCCTGGTACGAGGACGACGTGCCTGCAGGCCTGCCGGACGACTTCTATTCCTCCGAGTTCATCGTCGACCAGATGCTGACCTACCTGGACGAAGGGGGTGGCGAAGCGCCGTTCTTTGCCTACCTCGCCTTCATGGCCGTCCACATCCCGGTGCAGGCCCCGCCGGAATTCACTGCCAATTATGCCGGCGTCTATGATGCCGGCTGGGACGCCACCCGCACCGCCCGCTGGGAGCGCGCCAGGGAACGCGGCTACGTGCCCGCGGATGCGGCCCTCGCGCCGATGCCGGCTGGCTTCCGGCCCTGGGATTCCCTGCCGCCGGAAGAGCAGGAGCTCTACGCCGCCCGGATGCAGGTCAATGCCGGCATGCTCGAAGCGATGGACCATCATGTCGGCCGCCTCCTCGAACACCTGAAATCCACTGGCCGGTATGACAACACGATTTTCGTCGTCACATCCGACAACGGCCCGGAACCGTCACGCGGCGACACCGACCCGCGCCTGAAGTTCTGGATGGACATGAACGGCTATCATATGGATCTCGAAGGCATGGGCGAGAAGGGCAGCTGGGCGTTTATCGGCCCGGAATGGGCCATGGCCGCCGCCTCGCCGCATGACAAGTTCAAGTTCCTCGGCTCCGAAGGCGGCATCCGGGTGCCTTTCATCATGGCCGGCGCTGGTCTGGGTGATGGCGGCCGTGTCGATGCGCGCGCCTTTGTGACCGATGTGGCGCCAACACTTCTCGCGCTTGCGGGCGGCGGGCCGGAACTGGACGGCGCAAAGCCGATGACCGGCCGCAGCCTCCTGCCCCTGCTGCGCGGCGAGACAAGCGCCGTCTACGGCCCGGACGATGCCATCGTCATCGAAGTCTCAGGCAACGCCGCCGTCATCAAGGGTGACTACAAGCTGACCCGCAACCAGCTCCCGCATGGCGACGCCCGGTGGCGCCTCTATGACCTCTCGAAGGATCCGGGTGAAACGACAGACCTCAGCGCGTCGCGCCCTGAAATCTACGATGATCTGTCTGCGGAATATGCAGCCTACAGCAAGCGCGCCGGTGTCCTGGAAGTGCCGGAAGGTTACAACTCCCTCGATGAGGTTACCCGCCACTCGCTTGCCCGGCAGGCGGAACGCTACCGGCCTTACCTGATCGGCGCCGGCATCGCGCTCTTTGCCCTCATCGCAGGCGGCGCGCTCCTCTGGCGCCGCCGGAAGCAAAAGGCTTGAGCAATCCTGTTATTTATGGCACTTGAAGTGTCAATATATACGTTTCGCAGGAAAGGTTCGGGTGTCCGGATGGTCCGTATTGTTGTGTTGCCCGCGCACGGCGCACCGGTGGCCCTGCCCGGGGGCGCTGCCTCATGTCCCTGAAAACCCTCCTGGTTTCGCGGATTGCCGCGATCTTCACCGGCGAGAAGAGATTGAAACGGAACCGGGCAAGGCACGAAGCCCGGCGTCTCGCCGCTTCAGCGCCTCACACAGTCGAATACTTCCACGAAGCGGCAGATCCCTATTCGCACCTGGCTGCGCAGGTGCTGGCAGACCTCCTCGCGCGCTACGATATCGATCTGCAGGTCCACCTTGTTGGCCCGCCTGCCGAATGGGCTGCGCCGGAGCGGCAGCGGCTGGAAGCCTACGCGCGGCTCGATGCAGAGCGCCTCGCCCGCAAGGCGGGACTCAGATATTCCGATCCGGGCGCGCAGCCCGGCGCAGGCAGTGTCCGGCTCGCCAATGCCCGGCTCGCGGTCGCCATGGATGCGGGCCGTTTCGCGGCCGAAGCCCCCGCGATCGGCGAAGCGCTCTGGAACGGCGCACTCGAAGGCGAAGCGCGGCCAGCAGACCTCGCCGCCGGCAATGCCCGGCGGGAAGGACTTGGCCATTATCTGGGCGCCACGTTCCACTACGGCGGTGAATGGTACTGGGGCGTCGACCGGCTGCACTATCTCGAGGCGCGCCTGGCCGAACTCGGTGCCCGCAAGCCGGATACCGGCACCGCCCCGATTTTTCCGCCGCCGGTCTCGCCCGCCGGCAGCGCGCGTGCGTCTGCGCCGCTGGAGCTGCACTATTACCTCTCGTTCAGAAGTCCGTATACGTATATCGTGGCGGCCCGGGCGAAGGCGCTCGCCGATGCGTACGGGGCTGAGCTGAAGCTGCGCTACGTCCTGCCCATGGTCATGCGAGGCCTGCCGGTGCCGCGCATGAAAAGCCGCTACATCACTTTTGATACGGCGCGCGAGGCCCGCCGCCACGCCGTTGCCTTCGGCAAGATTGCAGACCCGGTCGGCAGGCCGGTGGAGCGCGGCTATTCGATCCTGCCCTGGGCGCAGGCGCAGGGCAGGGGTTATGAGTTCTGCCACGCATTCCTCGCCGGCGTCTGGTCGCAGGGCATTGATGCCGGCAGCGATTCCGGCCTGCGCCAGATTGTCGAGGCTGCGGGCCTCGACTGGAACACCGCCCGCCAGCAGCTGGACACAGACACCTGGCGCGCGGAGGCTGAAGCCAACCGCGCCGAAATGATGGCCCTCGGAGTCTGGGGTGTCCCCAGCTTCCGGGTGGGCGACGTGATCACCTGGGGGCAGGACCGCCTGTGGGTGATCGAGGAAGAACTGAAACGCCAGTCCGGACAATCCGCCTGAGGAGGAATAGACATGCAGGTATTGAACGAAGTTTTCCCGACCGATCCCGCCCGGTTCTCGGCGATGATGGAGAAAGGCCCCGACGGACCCATCTTCATGGTCAACCTTCTGAAATTCAAGGGCAAGGCCGAGTATGATGACGGCCGGCCCTGCGATCTGTCCGGGCGCGATGCCTATATGATCTATGGCCGCGCCGTGACCGAACTGCTGCCGAAGTTCGGCGGGCGCGGCATCTTCGCCGGCGACGTTACCTTCCTCGCGCTCGGCCAGGTCGAGGAGCTGTGGGACGAAGTCGCCATTGCCATGTACCCCGACCGCGCCTCGCTGGTGCGCATGTCCCTCTCCGAGGAGTGGCGCGAAATCGCCGTACACCGCTCAGCGGGCCTGAAGGGCCAGTTGAACATCGAAACCGTGCTCCCGCAGACCGGTGTTGCCTCGCCCTTCCTCGATATGATCAAGGCACTGGGCTGAGACCATGGGCCCTATTCGCTGGACTCTCCTTATCGCAGGCGCCGCCGCCGTACTTCTCTTCGCGGGCGCCCATGTCTTCCGTGTACAGATCTCGGAACAGATGTTTGAACGGGCCGTGAAGCAGAATATCGGCCGCAACTCTGCCGCGGGCCTGGAAGATGGTCTCCACGTCTATGTTTGCGGTGCGGGCTCCCCGTTCCCCGACCCCCAGCGGGGCGGCCCCTGTCTTGCCCTTGTCGCAGGCGACCAGCACATCATCATCGATGCAGGCTCGGGCGGCATCCGGACCCTTACCCGGATGGGCTATCCCGTCGCCGAGATAGACGCCGTCTTCCTCACCCATCTGCATTCCGATCATATGGACGGACTTGGCGAACTCCTGATGCAGGCCTGGGTCAATGGCGGCCGGGATGTACCGATGCCTGTCCACGGGCCCACCGGCGTGGAAGACGTTGTGAACGGTTTCAACGCCGCCTACCGCATCGACAGTACCTACCGAACCGGCCATCACGGCGCCGAAATCGCCAACCCTGAGGGGCGCGGCGGCGCGCCCATCCCGATCGCCATGCCCGCCGGTCCTGGTGGCCAGTCCGTTGTCTACGAGGCAGGCGGCCTGACGATCACCGCCTTCAGGGTCAGCCATGCCCCGGTCGAGCCCGCCTATGGCTACCGCGCCGACTACAAGGGCCGTTCGATCTCGATCAGCGGAGATTCGCTCTACGATGCCAACCTGGTTGCCGCCTCCACGGGCGCGGACCTCATGTTCCACGATGCGCTGAACCCCGGCATGGTGGTGCGCATGCGCGAGGCGATGGCCGAAGCGGGCAGGGACGACCTCGCCAAGGTGCTGAACGACATCCTCGATTACCATGCGACGCCCGCCGACGCCGCCCGCGCGGCCCAGGATGCCGGCGCCGGCCGCCTTGTCCTTTACCATACCGTCCCCCCCTTGCCGTCACGTGCCCTCAATGCCTTGTTCATGAAGGACGCTCAGGCTCTGTTTGACGGCCCGATGGAGGTCGCCGAAGATGGCCTCATCTACTCCCTGCCTGCGGCCAGTGAGTCGACTGAAGTCAGGAAAGCGTTCTGAATGACAGGCCTGAAGATCATCCCGCCCGGCCCCGCGGCCAGGTCCGATATCTCCGACGGACGGCGCCAGCGCAGCGAACGCAGCCGTGCGCAGATCATCGAGGCGATGTTCAGCCTCATCCGCGAAGGGGAGATGAGCCCCAGCGCGGCCCGTGTCGCCGAACGCGCCGAAGTCGGCCTGCGCACGGTGTTCCGCCATTTCGAAGACATGGACAGCCTCTATGTGGAGATGGCCGAGCGCATCTCATCGGAAGTCATGCCGAAAATCCTCGCCCCCTTCGAAGCGAGCGAGTGGCGCGAGCGCTTTTTCGAACACATTGCCCGCCGCACCGAGATCTACGAGCACATCCTGCCCGTGCGGGTTTCGGCGAACCTGCGCCGGTTCCAGTCTCGCTTCCTGATGGAAGAATACCGGCGCGGCCTGCTGATCGAACGCTCGACCCTCAAGGCGCTTCTGCCGGAGGAGATCAACAAGGATCCCGTCCTCTTCGCCGCCATCGAAACCTCCGCCAGCTTCCAGACCTGGCGCCGCCTGCGCCAGGATTCGGACCTTGCACCGCACGAAGCCGGCATTGTGTTCCGGCTTATGCTGGAACGTCTCCTCGGCGCATGAGGCGCGCGGGCGCACTGCTTGTGGCGGCCGTCCTCGCCGCATGCGGCGGCGCGGCGCCCTCAGATGCTCCGCCAGCTGACGTATCGCTACCAACATGCGGTCTGGACGCCGGTACTATCGGTCAGTTCGTCAACATACATGCCGGCCGGTACCGCAAGGGCGCCTACGCCGTCTATCCCGAAGAAGCGCCCGGGATGATCCTGCATATCGCAGGCTTCGAGATGCTCGCCCATGAAGTCACCAATGCCGAGTTCGCCCGTTTCTCTGAAGCCACGGGATACCTGACGACGGCCGAGCGCAGCGCGGCCGCTGGCGGCCCCGGTGCGGGCTCCGCCGTGTTCCGGATGCCGGCCGAACGCGCCGTGCCCACCGATACATGGCAACTCGTCCCCGGCGCCACCTGGCGCGCGCCCGAAGGTCCGGGATCGGATATTTCGGCGCGTATGCACCACCCTGTCGTGCATGTCTCGCTGGGGGATGCCGAGGCCTTTGCCGCCTGGGCCGGCGCCCGCTTGCCCACAGAGGAGGAATGGGAATACGCCGCCGCCATCGGCCTGCCGGATCCCGCCGATCCCTGGTCAGGCGCCTTTGACGCCTCAGGCAAGCCTGTCGCCAATACCTGGCAAGGTATTTTCCCGGTTGTTGATCAGGCCTCGGACGGTGTCGCCGGCCGCGCGGCTGCAGGCTGCTTCGCGCCGAGCGCCATTGGCCTCTACGACATGATCGGCAATGTCTGGGAATGGACCGCCACGCCCTATCGGGCAGGCGATAACACGATCAAAGGCGGATCCTATCTGTGTGCGGACAATTTCTGCCGCCGTTACCGGCCTGCAGCCCGCCAGCCCCAGGAAGCGGATTTTTCCTCAGGCCATATCGGCTTCCGTGTCGTGAGGGACATGCCCCCGGCCGGTTCAGGTCCGCCGGAGTGACATTGCCAGCAAAACCAGCAGGACAGGCACGCTGCCCAAAGTCACCCAGGCTTCCGGCGGATGGTGGCCGCCCGCCAGATGCGCGCCCTTCGGCCCCCACATGTTCCAGGTGTGCAGGGCGCGTTCAAGGGTCAGCAGGCCCAGCGCGAGAGGCACGAGCGAGCGGTAGCGCAGGGACACGGCGAGCAATATCAGTCCCCAGACGAACTGCGTCGTCCCGGCCCAGGCAAACAGGCTGATGATGGTGCGTTCGGCGCCTGTCAGATCAAGCCCGGCAATCACCCCCGCGCCGCCGTCGGGCAGCCCGATGTGCAGCAATGCCGGAATGATCGTCGCGGCGGCGATTGCGGTCAGCCCCCAGGCGGCTGACTTCATGCCGTGATAGGAAGAGTTTGTGGAGGCTGGGAAGAAAGACATACCCGGCGCCGTCAGTTCGGCCACCAGACGATCTCGTCCCCGGCTGTCAGCTCCTCTGCGCCCGTCTTGTCGATCGCCACCGGGATATCGGAGGTCGACGCGTACAGCGGGGCCCGCGCGTTCTCATGGTGGCGGTCCAGCAGGGCCTGCAGTTGTGCCAGCTTCTCCGGCTCGCTCGCGGCCAGGTTTGTCGACTCGGCCGGATCCCTGCCAAGGTCGAACAGCCAGGACTTGCCCTGCTTGCCGTCCACCTGCAGCTTCCAGTCGCCCGCCCGCACCACGCGGTAATAGCCGCTCTGCCAGAACAGCGCATCATCTGGCCGCGCCAGCCCGCCCACGCCCTCTGCCAACGCAAGCAGGCTGCGCCCGTCGATCTCCACGCCCGCCGGAAGGCCCACGCCCGCGGCTTCGGCCAGTGTCGGCGTCACATCGATATGCGCCACCGGCGTGTCGATCACCGTGCCTGCCGGTATGCGCGCCGGCCAGCTCACGAACATTGGCACACGGATACCGCCTTCGAACAGCGAGAGCTTCCAGCCCCGATAAGGGTCGTTGATGCCCGCCAGATCGATATAGCCCGGGCCGCCATTGTCACTGGAAAAGACGATGATCGTGTTCTCGGCCAGGCCCTCATCCTCAAGTTTTGCAACGATCTGTCCCACGCTGCGGTCGAGCGCGCGCAGCATCGCGGCGTACACCCGCAGCTTGTGCGAGCCGACATCGCCGACCGCCTCATAGTCTGCCTTCGTCGCCTGCAGAGGCGTGTGCACGCCCCAGTGGGCGAGATAGAGGAAGAAAGGCTGGTTCCTGTTGGCCTCGATCACCTTCAGCGATTCCTCGGTCCAGTAATCGGCGAGGTAGCCGCCCGGCGCGAAGGTTGGTCCGCCATTGTAGGACGTTGAGAAATCGCCGCGGGCCCAGAGGAACTTGTCGATCGGGTCGCTCTCCACCTTCGCATTCACAACCTCCGGATCGTCTGCAGGCAAATGAAGCAGGCCGGTCATGATGAGGCTTTCGTCGAAGCCCTGTGCATTCGGATGGAATTCGCCCGAATTGCCGAGATGCCACTTGCCGATATGGACCGTGTGATAGCCCTTTTCCTTGAGCATTTCAGCAATCGTGACTTCCGAGCCAGGCAGTCCCTGGTCCTCGAAATCGGGAAGCGTGGCGGCAGCTTTGCGGTCATAACCCACCTTCGGCCGGCCCCGCGTATCGTCATTGGCAATCATCGTGACGATGCGTCCCATGCCGTTAGGCGTGGGTGTGTATTCAAATCCCGTCCGGGTGGGATAGCGCCCCGTCAGCAGCATCGCACGCGACGGCGCGCAGGTGCCTGTTCCGGAATAGGCCGTAGAGAAGTTCGCGCCGCGCGCGGCCAGGGCGTCGATGTTGGGTGTCGCCACGCGCCCCCCGGCCAGGCCGCCGCCAAAGGTCGTGAGGTCGTTGATACCGAGGTCATCCACGAGAATGAAGACGATGTTCGGCGGGCGGTCTGCCGGCGCGGTCACGGCTGCGGCGGGTCCCGGCATCCAGGCAACAGGCTCGTAGGGCGCGATCTCAGGCCGGTCGGCGCGGGTTACCAGAAACAGGATGACCTCTTTGCGGAAGTAAAATCCCAGCGCGCCCGCGCCCACCATGATTGCCAGAATGATCAGCAGGATCCGTTTCATGTCGCGCTCCCCCTTGGTTATCCTTGCCGCATGAAAGCGATGATCGCTTCTGAAAATGCGGCCGGTTGGTCTTCTTGCAGGAAGTGTCCGCCATTTTTGATGGTGACACAATCGGCTCCCGGAATGCGAGCCTTGAAAATCGCGTCGCCGCCCCTGGTGACGGGGTCGGCGTCGCTGAATGCAATCAGCGTGCGGCCTGTGAACGCCTCCAGAACGGACCAGGCCCGGTCATTTGCCAGCCGGTCTTCCTTGTGCTGTGGCAGCAGCGGCACCAGCGCCGGAAACTGCCGCGCCCCCGCAATGTAGCGATCATCCGGGAACGGAGCGACATAGCCATCAAGGATGCGCGCGTCGGTCACACCCGACAGCAGTCCGAAAACGTCGCGCACCGAGAAGGAGGGCGACTCGCTCGCATACTTCACCCAGTAGAGAAACGCCCCCGGTCCGCCGGACTGGAACTGCTCGCGTACCATGCCCGCATCGGGCACCGGCACTGCGGGATACATCTGGCCCAGGAAGGCCGACATCTCGTCCGAAATCATCGCCGTGCTGGGCAGGCCCGTGTTGGCCACGACGATCCGCCTGAACCGGCCGATCTGGTCTGCCGCCACACGAAGGCCGATCAGCCCGCCCCAGTCCTGGCAGACCAGGGTCAGGCCGCTGAGGTCCATCTTTTTCAGCCACTGGCCCAGCCAGTCCACATGCCGCGCATAGGTATAGTCGGCCATCGCGCCCGGCTTGTCGGACTTGCCGAAGCCGATCAGGTCGGGCGCCAGGACGCGGTAGCCTGCTTTCGTCAGCAGGGGGATCATCTTGCGATAGAGATAGCTCCACGAAGGCTGTCCATGCAGGCAGAGGATCGGCTCGCCATCCTTCGGGCCCTCGTCGAGGTAATGCATCCGCATCGCTTCGCCGCCGGGGCCGGCGATGTCGACATAATTCGCGGCAAAACCGAACTCGAACAGGTTGG
>ERZ888423.2787-NODE-2787-length-12490-cov-5.224367_pt1 | contig 12490 bp, 8 predicted proteins | sample MGYA00520523_ERZ888423 | MGnify/ENA primary metagenome ERZ888423 (study PRJEB32303, sample SAMEA104408611) | aquatic metagenome | biome: Brackish water; feature: Pelagic; material: water | place: Baltic Sea | collected 2014-06-08T10:24:00 | depth 30,27 m ...
TGCACATATGCAGGCACGCTTGCCGGGTTGCCATGTCGAACCAGTTCCCAACCGTGGGCTTTTGGCACTGCAGGGGCCACTGGCAGCACAGTCTTTGGCGCAGATGATCCCTGATGTGATGGCCATGCGTTTTATGGATGTGGCCACCCCGGCTTGGCAGGGCCATGATCTGTGGGTCACACGGTCAGGCTACAGCGGGGAAGACGGTTTTGAAATATCGGTGCCGAACGCGCAGGCCATGCCTCTCGCGCGCGCGCTGCTGGCGCTGCCTGCGGTGGCACCTATTGGGCTTGGGGCGCGCGACAGCCTGCGGCTTGAGGCAGGGCTTTGCCTTTACGGCCATGACATCACACCGGATACATCCCCGGTTGAAGCGGCGTTGGCATGGGCGATTTCCAAGGCCCGCAGGGCAAGTGGCGCGCGTGCGGGCGGATTTCCGGGCGCAGACCGTATTTTAACAGAACTGGCTGATGGCCCGACACGCCTGCGCGTGGGGCTGCTGCCCGAGGGTCGCGCCCCCATGCGCGAGGGCACCGAACTTTTTGCCACCGCCACAAGCCCTGCGCCGATTGGCCATGTGACATCGGGTGGGTTCGCCCCCAGCCTTGATCGCCCGATTGCCATGGGCTATGTGCCCGCCCCCCATGCCACACCCGGCACTCTGCTTTTTGGTGCAGTGCGCGGCAAACGCCTGCCACTGCAGGTCTGCCCCCTTCCTTTTCGTATCCCCACCTATCAACGCTGATGAGGCAAATCATGAAATATACCGAAGATCACGAATGGCTGCGCGTCGAGGGCGATCTGATCGTCGTTGGCATCACCGAACATGCTGCAAGCCAATTGGGCGATGTGGTGTTTGTCGAACTGCCCGAACCCGAAACCATGGTGGCACAAGGCGATGAGGTGGTCGTAATTGAAAGCGTTAAGGCCGCATCAGACATTTTGGCCCCAGTCGATGGTGAAGTGGTCGAAATCAACGCCGATCTGACGGACAGCCCTGCACTGGTCAACGAAGACCCGACTGGCGCTGCTTGGTTTTTTAAGCTGAAGGTCGATGATCTGTCGGTGCTCGATCAGTTCATGGACGAAGACGAATACAACGATCTGATCAGCTGAACGCCGCCCCCAGGCCGCAGGACGGAGCATGACCATGCCCTTTACCCTCTCAACCTATGATCCTTATGATTTCGCAAACCGCCGCCACATCGGCCCATCACCCGATGAAATGGCGCAAATGCTGCAAACGATTGGTGTCGACAGTCTTGATGCGCTGATCGAGCAGACTGTTCCAGCCGATATTCGCCAAACGGAACCGCTGGACTGGGGCGCATTGTCAGAATCTGAACTGCTGGCACGGATGCGGGCGGTAGCGGGCCAAGACCGGGTGATGACCAGCCTGATCGGACAGGGCTATTACGGCACGTTCACGCCCCCTGCCATTCAGCGCAATATTTTGGAAAACCCGGCGTGGTACACCGCATATACGCCCTATCAGCCAGAAATCGCCCAAGGCCGGCTGGAGGCACTGCTGAATTATCAAACCATGGTTTGCGATCTGACAGGCCTGCCGGTCGCCAATGCCAGCCTGCTGGATGAGGCCACCGCCTGCGCCGAAGCGATGACCATGGCGCAGCGCGTGGCCAAATCAAAAGCCAAAGCGTTTTTTGTTGATCAAGATTGCCACCCACAAAACATCGCTGTGATGCGCACCCGCGCCGCACCCTTGGGCATTGAAATTATCACAGGGGCGCCAGAAACACTGGACCCCGCCACAGTGTTTGGTGCGATTTTTCAATATCCAGGCACCTTTGGTGATCTGCATGACTTTACTGACCCAATTGCCGCACTGCACGCCAGTGGCGCAGTGGCGATCATGGCCTGCGATTTATTGGCCATGACTATGGTACGCGAGCCGGGCGCGATGGGGGCAGACATCGCGGTTGGGTCCAGCCAACGCTTTGGGGTGCCAATGGGCTATGGCGGACCACATGCAGCGTTTATGGCCTGTCGCGACGCCATGAAGCGTGCTATGCCGGGGCGGATTGTCGGCGTGTCAGTCGATGCGCATGGCACCCGCGCCTATCGCTTGTCGCTGCAAACACGCGAGCAACACATTCGGCGTGAAAAGGCCACATCAAACGTATGCACCGCTCAGGCGCTGTTGGCTGTGATGGCGTCTTTCTATGCTGTCTTTCATGGCCCCGAGGGGCTGCGCGCTATTGCCGAACGGGTGCATCTGAACACCGTGCGCCTGTCCAAGGCACTGCGGGCAGCGGGCGCAAAAATCGCACCAAAGGCGTTTTTTGATACGATCACCGTCGAGGTCGGCGTGGGGCAGGCCGGCATTCTGGCCGCCGCTCGCCATGAGGGCGTGAACCTGCGCAAGATCGGCCATGATCGTGTCGGCATCAGCCTTGATGAAACCTCAGATGAGGCAGTTTTGCATCAGGTGCTGCGCGCCTTTGGCATTCATATCGCCCCACCGCATCGTGGCAGTCTTGGTTTTCCGGCCAAAATGCTGCGCGAAAGCGCATATCTGACCCATCCGGTTTTTCACATGAACCGCGCCGAGTCAGAAATGATGCGCTATATGCGCCGTCTGTCTGACCGGGATCTGGCACTGGATCGTGCGATGATCCCACTGGGGTCGTGCACGATGAAACTGAACGCCGCCGTTGAAATGATGCCACTCACATGGCCTGAATTTGGCAGTTTGCATCCATTTGTGCCCGTTGATCAGGCGCGCGGCTATGCCGAGATGATCACCGACCTATCCAAAAAACTATGCCAAATCACTGGTTATGATGCCATTTCCATGCAGCCCAATTCAGGCGCGCAGGGCGAATATGCCGGACTGTTGACCATTGCCGCCTATCACCGCGCCCATGGCCAGACGCAGCGTGACATCTGCCTGATCCCAGTGTCTGCGCATGGCACCAACCCGGCCTCGGCTCAGATGGCGGGGATGCAAGTGGTGGTGGTGGGCGGTTTGCCCAATGGCGATATTGATCTGGAAGATTTTCGCGCCAAAGCGGCCGCGGCTGGCAGCCGACTGGCGGCCTGTATGATCACCTATCCGTCAACACACGGGGTCTTTGAACAATCAGTCCGTGAAATCTGTCAAATTACCCATGATTACGGCGGGCAGGTCTATCTGGATGGGGCAAATATGAATGCGATGGTGGGCCTGTCGCGCCCCGGTGACATTGGGGCCGATGTCAGCCACCTGAACCTGCACAAGACCTTTGCCATTCCGCATGGTGGCGGTGGGCCCGGCATGGGGCCGATTGGGGTCAAAGCGCATCTGGCACCGTTTCTGCCCGGCCACCCCGAAACCCAATCAGGCCCCGAGGGGCCCGTATCAGCGGCCCCTTATGGCAGCGCATCAATCTTGCTGATTTCATGGGCCTATTGCCTGCTGATGGGCGGTGCGGGGCTAACGCAGGCCACCAAAGTGGCGATACTGAATGCCAATTATATTGCCAGCCGGTTGGATGCAGCTTTTCCAGTGCTGTTTCGCGGCATGCAAGGTCGGGTTGCGCATGAATGCATTCTGGACACCCGCGCCTTTGCCGAAACGGCGCATGTCAGCGTGGATGACATTGCCAAACGGCTTATCGACAACGGCTTTCATGCACCAACCATGAGCTGGCCAGTCGCAGGCACGCTGATGGTTGAGCCGACCGAATCAGAAACCAAGGCTGAGATTGATCGTTTTATCACCGCCATGCTGTCTATTCGTGATGAAATTGCTGATATTGAAGAGGGCCGGATTGACCAAAACAACAACCCATTGAAAAATGCGCCCCACACGGTACAAGATTTGGTGGCTGATTGGGCCCGGCCGTATTCGCGCGAGCAGGGCTGCTTTCCGCCCGGTGCGTTTCGTGTGGATAAATACTGGCCACCGGTCGGACGTGTTGATAACGTCTGGGGAGACAGGCATCTGATCTGCGTTTGCCCGCCCTTGGAAAGCTATCAAGACGCGGCGGAGTAAGGAGGGGAGGACTTACTTCGGGATGCCGGGCCAAGCGCCCGGCATCTGCACCTTAGAAGACTTGAACCCTGTCGCCGGGTGTCCCATCTAGTAAAAAGATGCTCCCTTTTTCAAAGGATCCCGCGATGAGCGATGCGGTCAAACTTGTGTGTCATGCTTGCGGTCAAACCAATCGGTTCGCCGCAGAAAAGCTGGCAGAATCCCCCAAATGCGGTGTCTGTGGTGCAGCCTTGGTCGATGGCCGGGTCAGCGCGCTTGACCCAGCTGTTCTTGAAAAATCGACCAAGACCGATGATCTGCCGCTACTGGTTGATTTTTGGGCGCCCTGGTGCGGCCCGTGCCGACAAATGGCCCCCGAATTTCAAAAAGCCGCCCGCGCCTTGGCACCGCGCGCGCGTTTGGCAAAGATTGACACCCAAGATCACCCATCAGTGGCGCAAAAACACGGTATTCGCGGCATTCCAGCCTTGGTTTTGTTTCACCGTGGTCGCGAAGTGGCACGGCTGGCCGGTGCCCGCCCTGCAAGCGAGATCGAAGCCTTTGTGAAGGGCGCAGCCAAGCCGCGATGATCTTGACAACCCAAGCGCATCCGCCCAAAAAATATTCAATGGGGTCGTAGCTCAGTTGGGAGAGCGCGTCGTTCGCAATGACGAGGTCGTCGGTTCGATCCCGATCGACTCCACCAAATCTTACCCTTAGGCAACGCAATCCACCACATCCGGCACCAATCGGTCGTTGCTTCGGGCCGATGGGGGCGTTAGGTCTGTTGGAAATGGAATGGGGAATGGCCAAATGCAATCCTTGCTGCAAATCCTGTTATTAATCCTTGATTTGGCGCGCTTTGTGATTTTGGCGCATATCATTATGAGTTGGCTGATCAATTTTCAGGTCTTGAATCTGCGTCAGCCCTTGGTGCGTCAACTTTGGGATGGGCTGAACCGGCTTTTGGCACCTATCTATGACAGGGTGCGTGCATTTTTGCCCAGCACTGGCGCGCTAGATTTGGCGCCGCTTTTGGTGCTGTTGGCGATTATCGCGCTGCGGATTGTTCTGATCAACAATGCGCAGGCGTTTCTTTAACCGCTGCTTGGTCTAACGTGTGATCTGTCCCTAACCGTGCAGGCGCACGCCCCAACTGCCGGAACCCCTTCTCTCATGGCTGACCCCGCTGCGATCTTGCGCTCTGTCTTTGGCTTTGCCTCATTTCGGCCCGGTCAGGCCGAAATCGTGGCTGCCGTTCAAAATGGGCGTGACGTACTGGCGATCATGCCGACGGGTGGCGGTAAATCTTTGTGTTTTCAACTGCCTGCGCTTTGCCGCGAAGGGGTGACAGTGGTCATTTCACCTCTGATTGCGCTGATGCGCGATCAGGTGCGCGCCCTGCGCGAAGCCGGTGTTGACGCTGGCGCCCTGACCTCTGGAAACACAGAAGAAGAAACCGAAGCCGTGTTCGAAGCGCTAGATGCCGGGCGGCTGAAATTGCTTTACATGGCGCCTGAACGCTTGGGCAATGGCGCAACCGTGCCGATGTTGCGCCGGATTGGCTGCACACTGATTGCCGTAGATGAAGCACATTGCGTCAGCCAATGGGGGCATGATTTTCGCCCCGATTACCTGAAAATTGGCGCGTTGCGGCAAGCGCTCAACGTGCCCCTTGCCGCCTTTACCGCCACCGCAGATGAGGAAACCCGGGCTGAAATTGTGGCCCGTTTGTTTACCGGGGCCACACCACAGACCTTTTTGCGTGGCTTTGATCGGCCCAATATACATTTGGCCTTTGGCGTTAAAGACAGCCCACGCAGCCAGATCTTGCGCTTTGCGGCCACACGCAAAGGTCAATCAGGCATCGTTTATTGCGCCACCAGATCAAAAACTGAAAGCTTGGCCGCAGCGCTGCAACAAGCAGGCCATAGCGCACTAAGCTATCACGCCGGAATGGAGGCAGAGGCCCGGCGGCAGGCCGAAATTCGTTTTCAACAAGAAGACGGGTTGATTGTCGCGGCCACGGTCGCCTTTGGCATGGGCATCGACAAACCCGATATTCGCTGGGTCGCACATGCCGATCTGCCCAAATCAATCGAAAGCTACTATCAAGAAATTGGGCGGGCGGGCCGCGATGGCGCGCCAGCCGAAACGCTGACCCTGTTTGGCCCCGAAGATATCCGTCTGCGGCGCAGCCAGATTGATGAAGGTCTGGCCCCAACCGATCGCAAAACGGCCGATCACGCCCGGTTGAACGCGCTTTTAGGGTTGGCTGAGGCGTTGGGATGCCGTCGACAGGTGTTGCTGTCATATTTTGGGGAGAGCCCACCAGCACCCTGTGGCAATTGCGACCAATGCGACAGCCCCGGCGAAACATTTGATGCAACCGAGGCCGTGCGCAAAGCGCTGTCGGCCATTTTGCGCACAGATGAAACCTTTGGCACAGGCCATTTGATCGACATCCTGACCGGGCAGACCACCGATAAAATCCGGCAATGGGGGCACGATCGATTGCCGACCTTTGGTGTGGGGCGTGATCTTTCAAAAAATATCTGGCAGGCGGTATTTCGTCAGATGATGGGGCGCGATCTCGTGCGCCCCGATGCTGCCCGCCACGGCGCGCTCCGCATGACAGATACTGCCCGCCCCATTTTACGCGGCGAGGCAGGCATCACCCTGCGACGCGACACCCTGCCCGGCCCACAATCAAGACCGCTGGCAAAAGCCATTGTACAGGCCGAAGATGAACCCCTGTTGGCAGCGCTCAAAGCCCGCCGGCGCGCCTTGGCTGAAGCCGCGCGTGTGCCCGCCTATGTGATCTTTGCAGACCGTACCTTGATTGAAATGGCCGAACGACGCCCCCAGACAATGGATGCCATGGCCCGGATCACCGGTGTTGGTGCCAAAAAGCTAGAAAGCTATGGCGCACAATTTTTGGCTGTGATCACTGGCGTGCTGCCCCCCCCACAACACCCCCAACGCCGCAAGCTGGCCGGGCGCGAAGCAGCCCCCCTGTTTGACCAATTGCAACAAGCGCATACCGATCTGATCCGGGGCGCTGATGGCCGAGAAAAACCCCTGAGTTTGACAACGGCACAACTGGCCCGGCTGGCAGAACGCCCCCCCACCGATCTGGCAGAGATTGAGCGCGTGTTGGGCGCCCCCAAGACCGAACGGTTTGGCCCGACCTTTTTGGCCATTATCAACGCCCCAACCTAGGCCCAGCGCGCGCGCACGGGCTGGACAGCGCCGCCCGATCGCCTAGGTTAGGGGAAAGCAAAAGGGATGAATGCGGATGTTGGTTGTCATTTCACCGGCAAAAAGACTGGATTGGGTGCGCGATTGGCGCCACAGCACGGCATTGCCACAAACCGAACCTGCGTTTTTACCCGATGCGCTGAGCTTGGCGCAAACCGCGCGTGCGCTCAGTGCTGCCGATTTGGCCAAGCTGATGACAATCAGCCCAAAACTGGCAACGCTGAACCATGACAGGTTTCAGGCGTTTTCTGCAACGCCCGCAGCAGCTGATCTGCGACCTGCAGCGCTGGCCTTTGCCGGTGACACCTATGCCGGGCTTGATGCACCCTCAATTGAGGCCGATGCCATGCTGTGGGCGCAAGATCATCTGCGCATTCTGTCGGGGCTTTATGGGTTGTTGCGCCCACTCGATGCTATTCAAGCCTATCGATTAGAGATGGGCAGCCGTTTGGCAAATGATCGTGGCGCCACTCTTTATGACTATTGGGGCGATACGCTGGCCCTCGCGCTGAATGCACAAGCCGCTAAGGTCGGTGGGGGTGTTGTCGTGAACTGCGCATCGGTGGAATATTTCAGTGCTGTTGATCTTAAGGCGCTAACCTTACCTGTCATCACCCCAGTTTTCTTAGAAGGCAGCGGGCCAGACGCCAAGATCGTCAGCTTTTACGCCAAAAAGGCGCGCGGCGCGATGGCGCGGTTTATAATAGAGAACCGACTGAAAGATCCCGCCGACTTGGCAGAGTTTTGCACGGGTGGGTACCGTCACAACGCCGCATTGTCATCACCAGAGCGCTTGGTGTTTGATCGCCCAGTCCCACGATAGCCCAACCACTATTGCGCGGCCACATTAGCACCATCTGCGGCATCATCGTGCAAAGCAGGTGGTAACGGCGCAAAAGTGCCGGCTGGGCGGTGGGCGATAATGTGCTCAACCAACGCAGATTTTCGCAGTGGTTTTGTCATGTAATGGTCCAAACCCGCGGCCATAATATCACCGGCGTCACCCTCCATCGCATGGGCGGTCAGTGCAACAATGGGCACATGTGGCAAGTGCATCTGTGCCTCGATCTGGCGAATGGCGCGGGTGGCATCTCGGCCATCCATTTCAGGCATTGAAATATCCATAAAGACAAGATCGGGTTGAAAACTTTGATAAAGCTCGACCGCCTCCAACCCGTTGGCCGCAAAATTCAGATCAATGTTCAGTTCTTTGATCATCTTGCCAAAGACCAACTGATTGGTCCGGTTATCCTCGGCGGCCAGAACCCGCATCTGACGGCTCGGGGCAGGTATGGCCGGGGCTTGCAAAACAGGAGAGGTCGACAGCGCCTGAAGGCTGCGAAACAGCGCGCTGCGCAGGGGCGGTTTTTTGATGGCAGTTGCGGCTGTATCCCCCAACAAAATATCCCCTGTATCCCCACCCATCACCACAATTGGCATATCAAACCCCCGCGCCCTGATCTGTTCAGCCAAGGCCTCGGGCGTCATGTCACGGGGGGCTTGGTCTGCCAGCAGCACATCAAACCGCCGCCCAGTTTCCAGCGCAGCCAAAGCCTCGGCCCCAGAGCGGCAGATCACGGATTTTATACCCAACGAGTGCAATTGGCGTTGCAACATCGCACTGCTCAGCGCCTGTTCATCAATAACCAAAGCATCTTCCAAGCTGATCGGCACGGCGCTCAGCGGTTCCATCACCTCAGCCACCGGCAGCGTCAGGCGCACGCCAAAAGATGACCCCTGCCCCTCGACACTGTCGACCCAGATTTGGCCATTCATCAAACTGACCAGCCGCATTGTGATGGCCAAACCAAGACCTGTGCCCTCAAATTTTCGGTTAGCCTGGTTTTCAACCTGATTGAATTCATCAAAAATAAGGTCAAGCTGATCCTTGGGAATGCCAATCCCACTGTCTTCAACCGTGATCACAAAGCGCTGCTGGCCATCCATGTTTTCCAGCCCGATCACCCGGACTGTAACATGGCCGCGATGTGTAAATTTGACCGCATTGCCGATCAGATTGGTAAACACCTGCCGAATCCGCCCCGGATCGCCGATAAACCGGGTGGGCATCGCGATATCAAAATCAATTTGCAAATCCACCCGCTTTTCCTGCGCACTGGGCTGCAGCAAAATCACCACTTCGTGCAAACACCGTTCAAGATCAAAGGGCTCAGGACGCAACGAAAGTTTTTGCGCCTCAATCTTGGAATAATCGAGCAGATCATTGATGATCAGCAACAACGCCTCGCCCGATGATCTTATGGTGTCGGCATAAAGCCGCTGTTCATCATTCAGGGGGCTGTCACACAACAATTCCGCCATGCCAACAACACCGTTCATGGGTGTGCGAATTTCATGGCTCATATTGGCCAAAAAGGCCGATTTGGCGCGGCTGGCGGCCTCGGCACGGGTTTGGGCAAATTTCAGTGCAGCCTCGCGTTCAGTGGCCTCAGTAATATCCAAAGCAAGGCTGACAATATTGCCGTCACGCGCGCGCTGGTCTGACAGTTTTACCACACGCCCAGACGTCAGGTGAATGACCTCTGGTGGCACGGATGATTGCTGCCAACGCGCCAAAACACGCGCCACCCAAGCTTCGGCAGTCTCATCGCCCGTATCAACCAAGCCTTGATCAGTGGCCATTTGCAAAACTTGGGCAAAGGTCATGCCCGCGCGGACCTGTGCTTGGCCAGTAAAGGCCGCAAGATACGCCTGATTGGCCACGACAAGCCCCATATCATGGTCGAAAATCGCGAACCCATCCGTGATTGTTTCAACCGAATCCCAAAGCCGTCGTTCGGCCATGACAGCCGCGCTGTGGGCGCGTTCAAGTTCCATGACAAAGCGTGCATCTTGCTGTTTGCGGGCCACGGCAGCCCCCGCCCCCTCTGCCTGGACCTGAAGCGGCAGCCCCCCCATCGAACGGGCATAGGCATCCAACTTTTGATGGGCGGCAAAAAGTTCACGCTGGCGCTGCTCTAACAAACGCTCAGCCGCGAGCCGTGCACGGCGTTCCTGCAAGAACTTTTGATCAAAACTCAAACCGCCACCTGCGCACTTTTTTAACGCTGGCAGCTTTGCGCACATCAGGTGAATTTGGTGTTAATTTTCTGAATTGATTTTCTTGTGCCATGCGTCCGTTCACAGGTAAGGTCTATGCAATAGTGGTTTAAATTAAGGGATGGGCTGGGCGTTTGGCATATGTGACAGCAACTGATGGCACACCAACCAATGGGGCAAATCCGTGGCTGGACACCCTGGTCGAGGGTGGCAGGTGGGCCGACGCCAATGGCGGCACAACCACCATCAATGTCAGCTTCATGTCGGGCCGCGACCCCTATGCCAATATCCCTGGGGTTACGCTGGGCTGGGACAGTGCCGAACAACAGCGCATGGTTGATGCATTGGCGTTATGGGAAAATGTGGCCGATATCGATTTTGTTGTCCGCACCAACACCGGCAGGGCGGATGTATGGCTGTGGCAAGGCACCGATGCCCAAGCCGAAGGCAATTTGGGTTGGAGCGAGATGCCAGATGGTAACTGGGTCGAACCGCTTTATCTTATGATCAACGGCCAAACCGATACGTGGGGTACCGAAAGCCTGGCGCGCGGTGGCTATGATTTTGTCACAATGGTCCATGAACTGGGGCATATGCTGGGGCTTTCTCATCCCCACGATGGGGTGGGTGACACCAGTTCCAGTTCTTTTCCCGGGGTTGATGCTGCACAGGGCGATCTGGGTCTTTACGATCTGAATCAGGGCATTTTCACCACCATGTCTTACAACGATGGTTGGGCATCACAGTTTCCCAATGCGCAGTGGTGGGAAACGCCAGAATATGGCTGGCAAGCCATGCCAATGGCCTTTGATATTGCCGCTGTTCAAATACTTTATGGCGCCAATACCACCTTTGCCCAAGGTGATGATGTCTATGTCTTACCCGCGCAGAATGCGGCTGGCAGCTATTGGTCGTGCATTTGGGATACAGGCGGTACCGACACTATCAGTAACCAAGGCAGCGCGCGGGCATGCACCATAAACCTGATCGCGGCACCCTTGGTTGGTGAAAATGCGGGGGGATATGTGTCTTGGAATAGTGGCATCATGGGCGGGATGACGATTGCCAACGGTGTTGTGATTGAAAATGCGGCTGGTGGCCAAGGCCGCGATCAGTTGACCGGCAATGACGCAGATAACCAACTGTCGGGGAACGGTGGCGCTGATCGGATTTGGGGCGGCACCGGCAATGATGACCTGCGCGGCGGTGGTGGCAACGATCAGCTGTGGGGCCAGCGCGGGGCCGACCGCATGATGGGCGGGGCAGGAAATGACCGGTTACAAGGTGGCACGGGCCGAGATGTGCTGACAGGCGGTGGCGGTGCCACAGACAGTGACCGGTTCATCTTTTCCAGCACCCGCGACAGCGCCGCCAACCGCAGCCGTGACGTAATCACGGATTTCAACACAGGGGTTGATGTCATTGATTTACGCCGCATTGATGCCGATCAGACGACCGCAGGCAATCAGAGCTTTGCGTTCAGCACCAGTGGTGCCGCAAATATGGCCGTTTGGAGCAACACATTCGCTCATAAAACGCTTATTTTTGTCGACGTTGATGGCGATTCACGGGCGGATTTTTCTATTCACCTTAAGGGCGCACACGATCTGAGCGCGGGTGATTTTCTGCTGTAAGCCGCCCAATCAAATGAAAAAGCCCGGTGCGGCGCGTGGCCGACCGGACTTTTACCAACTTACACACCCAATGGTGTCAAAAGACCGAAAGCTTAGCCTTCTTCACCATTGCGGGCTTCGGCTTCGATTTCTTCGCCGGTTTCCTGGTCAACCATTTTCATGCCCAGTTTCACCTTGCCGCGATCGTCAAAGCCCAGCAGCTTAACCTTAACCTCTTGACCCTCTTTCAGCATCTCGTTGGGGTGCTGCAGACGGCGGTTGGCGATTTGGCTGACATGCACCAGCCCGTCACGCTTTCCAAAGAAGTTCACAAAGGCGCCAAAATCAACCAACTTGACCACACGGCCCGTGTAGATTTTGCCAGCTTCGGGTTCAGCCACGATCGACCAGATCATGTCATAGGCGCGTTTAATCGCTTCGGCACTGCTCGAGGCGATCTTGATCAGGCCTTCATCATTGATATCGACCTTAGCGCCCGAGGTTTCCACGATTTCCCGGATGACCTTACCGCCCGAACCGATCACTTCACGGATCTTGTCGGTTGGAATGCTCATCGTTT
>ERZ888423.2791-NODE-2791-length-12470-cov-7.547402_pt1 | contig 12470 bp, 12 predicted proteins | sample MGYA00520523_ERZ888423 | MGnify/ENA primary metagenome ERZ888423 (study PRJEB32303, sample SAMEA104408611) | aquatic metagenome | biome: Brackish water; feature: Pelagic; material: water | place: Baltic Sea | collected 2014-06-08T10:24:00 | depth 30,27 m ...
ATACCCATGATTGTTTATTTGCGCGTACTTAGAGAAAGCATCAATTTTGCAATTAGCGCCTTGATTAACAATAAGTTGAGGACATTTCTTTCCCTGCTTGGGGTCACTATTGGTATTTTTTCAATCATTGCGGTACTCGCTGCGGTAGATTCGCTAAAATCGGAAATTCAAGACAGTCTCAAAGGGCTTGACAACAGCACCATTTATCTGGGGAGTTTTTCTTTTGGCCCCACAGAAGTCCCGCGTTGGAAGTGGGAACAATTCCCTGTTTCCTCCTACGAAGAATATCAATATTTAAAGAAAAACTTAAATCAAGCGCAAGCGGTTGCCTTTAACTTAAATGTGCGCAACGAAACAATAAAGTTTGAAGACCGTTCTGTTGAGAATGCAAACATCGGTGCCTTTTCTCATGAATACTACGATATTGAGTCCTTGCAATTAGACCAAGGAAGATTTTACAATGAGTTGGAATCGAACAATGGGGCACAGGTCGTCGTTATTGGACATGAAATTGCGACATCCTTGTTTTATGAGGCGGAACAGGCCGTAGGGAAAAAAGTTCGACTCTATGGTAAAAAATTTACGGTCATTGGGGTGCTTAAAAAAGAGGGTTCTATTTTTAATGACTCCAAGGATACTTTTGTCTTTGTACCGGTAAATGTTATTCGCAATATATTTGGCGCCAACAATCGCAATTTGTTTCCATTTATTATTATGAAACCTAAGCCGGGAACGGATAACGAAGCCTTTATCGCTGACCTGAAATTAAAAATGCGCTTAAAGCGTGGATTGCGCCCAGAGCAGGAAGATGATTTTTTTGTCAATCAATTACAGGGGTTTGCTGATGCCATTGACGATATAACGGGGACGATGAATTTTATCGGTATTATCATCAGTGCGTTTTCCCTATTGGTCGGTGGTTTTGGGATCGCTAACATTATGTTTGTCAGTGTTAAAGAACGCACAAGTTTAATTGGGATTCAAAAGTCTTTGGGCGCCAAACGTCGTTTTATCTTGTATCAATTTTTATTTGAGGCGATGATTCTGGCAATTATCGGAGGGATTTTTGGTCTTATTCTGGTCTTTATTGCCTCAATAATTGCCTCTCAATTTACAGGTGATTTTGAGTTTGTGCTCTCTCCGTTTAACATGCTTATTGGGACGGTAGTTGCGGCCTTAATTGGCCTTATTTCAGGAATATTGCCTGCGTTAAAAGCCTCTAAGCTCGATCCAGTCGAGGCGATCCGTACGGGAATGTAATGAACACGCCAATATCGCTCTTTAAGCTAGGAGTGCGTTACCGAGAAACTCTTTTGTCGGAGATCCACGCTGAGTTGAGCCCAATCTTCAGCCAATGTCCAACGAAGCTCAATGAGGTCAACATCAGTATCAATAATCTCCAATTGTCCATTAAAAGCAGGATGATGCCCGCGCAACCTGATTAATTCAAGTTGGTTTAGAACAAGTGATGAATTGATCCTTTCCTGAATTTGGTCATGAGTCAAGTTGGTACGGTTTATTTCTTTATGGTTCCCTTGATCTGTATCGGCGGCCACATAGTCGTTAGTACCGCCAAACAAATCCAGATACCATATTTGCGGTGTTCCCGGCATAAAAAGTTGCAGTGCGCGCGCCAAGAGCATTTTATCAGTATCCTCGCCTAGAGCACTAAAATAGGTTGCATTAACTTGATAATAAGCGATTTTTTCCCCGTCAGGGCCAAAAAGATTCTTAATGCGCCCTCCTCGGGCTACAATTTTTTCGATCAACGCTTCGATTTGATTCGTAGAAAGCAGTCCGTCACCACTGGCCGGATGCTCTGGATCTCCCTCGAGGTCCAGTAGGGGAATGCCATCGTGGCATCCGAGCATATTGATGAGTCTAAAGCCCTTTTCTAGAATTTCCTGAGCCCATTTGATCAGTGGCGCTTTATCGCGATTTTCAATGGTGTGAATAATTAATCCAGGTAAGAAAAAATCATAAATTGGAAAGCCTTGAGCACTGACTTGATCGTGAAGATGTTTTCCATATTGTGCATGGATTTCAGGTAAAACGGCTAAGGACAAGTCTTGTGCCATTTTTTGCAATCGATTCAGGTATTGCCAAGTTTCGGGAACATTAAAAAAGTTACTTTCTCCAACAGCCTTGTGCAAATAAGCAAAGGCGTCAAGGCGTATGATTTGCCCGCCATAATCGCGGAGTTTTTTTAGCGTGTCTTCATAGTATTTCCAGACAGAAGCGCTTTCAGCATTGAGATCCATCTGTCCTAACATATGCAAGTGTCGCCTAATTATGGGGACCACCTCCAGGACATTGTGCCCAAGGCTTTCGATCGCTTGACTTGGATTATTGCCTTGTATGAGCTCATTTTCAATGGTTTTGAACAGGGCTTTGCTTTGCTCTTGGTCTAGGTTTAATTCAAGACGACAATCTTCGATAAAAGGGACGGCAAGGGTTATCTTTTGGTAAAATGTATTCCAATAAGGTCTAAAACTATTGTCTGGGAATGGAACTTGCAAAATCGGTAAGCCGGGTTTCCGCGTAAAAAGTTTTTCTTTGAATTCAGCTTTTGGAATGACAACGCCCTGGGCGTTAAGTGTCCCATAACCCTCCCAAAAACGGTTCCAATCGATAAAGAAGTCGAGATAGGGAGAATGATCGCCATGCTCGATCAAGTCCTGGAACTCTGGAGCACCCACCGAAAGGTGGTTTAACACTATATCCAGTTTTAATCCAATCCCTAAAGATTTTAACTGACGTAAATCTTCCTCGGTAATAAAGGACTCATTTAAATGGTAATCAATAATTGAAAAGCCTCGATCCAAATCGGAATGAAAAACCGTGGGCAAAAGGTACAGGCTTTGAAAAACACCGCTGAAGTTTTTTTCAGCGAGGAGTCTCGTTAAATAGGAGATGGACCCTCCTAAACTATCGGGGTAGGCATTGAGAATGATGCCTTTTTGAATTTGATTTTGATTTAGTGGACTATCCATGAATTTCTTCGGGAATATAATCTTCAGGCCAGGCTTGGGCAATTTGGGCATTAACCCACTCCAAAAATTCGATATCTGCTTGACCAAAGGCGTCTATCTGTTCAGAGTCGATATCAATTTGTCCTATATTTTTTCCTCGGACAAATAAAGGCACGACGAGTTCAGATTTAACCGTTAAACTACAGGCAATATAATTGTCTTGCGCACTGACGTCAGGCACTAAAAATGGCGTGTTAGATTCTGCTACCTGCCCACAAATTCCTTTGCCAAAGGGGATACTGGTGTGATCCGTTGGGGCACCGCAATAGGGTCCAAGATGTAGGGTTCTTGTATCCGCATTGGCGAAATAAAAGCCCACCCAAGTGTAGTGGTTTAAAGTACGTTGGAGTAGGTCACACAATTGCTGAAGCTGGGTGTTAAATGATTCAGCATTATTTTGAAAGATGTTCAAAACCTCCTGGCGTGGCGCATTCATATTTCAATTTTTATGTAAAGGTATTTAATTATTGCTTTATTGCTGTCGAACATTGGGGTTTCCTAAAGGATAAAAAATTAACTTTGATCGTATGATGAATTTATTCAAAATTTATCGGCCCGTATGGCAATTTCTCCTGGTTTTTTTCGGGACCTATGGCGTTTTTAGCAGTCTTTATTTTTATTACCTAGACTATTGGCGAGCGCGACAGGTGGTTGATCCGATTACCAACTTGGTGGGGCAACAAGTTCAATGGACCCTAAAATATCTGGGATTTAACGGTGTTGTGACGCCATGGGCCGGAACAGAAGACTTAGTGATATCCGTTATGAATCAGCCTGTGGCACGCTTGGTTGAAGGGTGTAATTCGTTGAGCGTCATGATTTTGTTTGCGGCATTTGTCATCGCGATACCACAAAAAATAGCACGTTCTCTCTTATTCCTTCTTTTTGGCTTTATGGCCCTGTATACCATCAATATTTTGCGTATTGTACTCATTAGTATGGGTATCTATGCGCGCCCGAGTTGGACCACAATCCTACATGATTTGGTTTTTCCAGGGATCATTTATGGTACGGTTCTCTTGCTCTGGATCATTTGGATTTGGCAGTATAAATCTAAAGTCAATTCTCATGGATAGTCGTCGATTTACTGCTTTGGGGTTCAGTATTTTTGGTTTGTTTGCCGTGCGCTTTTTTGAATCTGATCTCTTTTATGATCCATTAATTGATTTTTTTAAGGGAGGCTATCAGTCGGAATCTTTGCCAAAAATCAATGAGCTGAGCTGGGGGTTTAATTTATTGGGGCGTTACCTATTGAATGCTATTTTATCTTTGATCATATTGAATACAATTTTTCAAAAAAAGACGATAATTCAATTTTCTGTAATCCTTTATGGAGCGATTTTTTTGGTTTTTCTACCGTTATTAGTGGTGCTCATTCATTACTATGTTCCAGGGGAATATCGAGGATTATTTTATGTCCGCCGTTTTTTAATTCATCCTGTCTTACTTTTGTTATTAATCCCGAGCTTTTACATGCTTGGGCCAAAAAAAAACATTTAATTTTGCTAAAAATCACGAACATGCGCCACTTTTTAATTCTATTAATTTCGTTTACGTTGACCTTTTTTTCTTGCCAAGAAAATCCGAAAAACACACCAGAATATGCTCAAATGGAGCGCATTTTAGCCATACACGACGCGGTGATGCCAGAAATGGGCACAATAAGTGGTCTTATTGGTCAATTGGAGCCTGCATTTGTCGCAGACTCAACGCTTGTGAACTACGCCGCGGCAGTGGAGGATTTAAAAATGGCTAACGGGGCGATGATGCAATGGATGATGGATTTTAGTGAGGATTTTACAACGGATGAAATTATGGGGAAAACCATGATTGACTCAGAAAAACAAAACCTGCTGGATCGCTATGAAGAATCTGCAAATGGTCTTAAATTAAAAATACTCGGGGCCATAGAACAAGCTCAGGACTTGACCAAGGATTAAATTCAACGGCCTATTGATGTTAAAGCAATAATGCGTAAATTTACATCATGCGCGTAGTTTTCTCTATTGTCATGAGTGTATTGATGCTGACCACCAATCTCGGTTGGATTCAGACGACGCACTATTGCTTAGGAAGGCCTGTCGAAGCCAATTTCGGTCTTGAAGTTACGCATCTGAGTTGTAATATGGTTATGGCGGTGGGATGTTCTGAAGAAATGGAGCAAAAACCGGGATGTTGCCATAATGAGTTCAGTAAATTTTCATTAGATCAGCATCTTTTAGGGCAAGGCTTTGATCTTATTCCACAAACGGAATTTTTCGAAATACCTCAATTAGGTATAATTGACTTTTCCTACACTACGCCCGAAGTTCCTGTGTGTTTTTTTGGCGCTACCCGCGAGGAGCCCCCTCCAAAACAAACCCATTTATTTATTCTTAATCAGCAATGGCTAATTTGATGGAATGTCGTTTGTCTTAACGATAATTAACTCCATTAAATTAAACCATTATGCATTATATCTTATATCTGGAAGGACTCACCTGCATGGGGTGTGTTAGAAGTATTCGCGAGGCCTTAGTCGAGGTCGCTGGAATACATATTATTGACATTGAATTAGAAACAGGTCGTTTCGAATTTTCCCTATTGCAAGGAATCGAGCTCGAAACGGTCATCCAATTAATTCCCGCTAAATTTACAGTGCTTACGCAAGATCAATATCTCGCTGGCCGAAAGAAGTCAATAAAAACAGACAAGCCCCTGGCCAAGGCATCTGTGTCCAAATGGCGTCAATTGCGCCCTTTGTTCCTGATTTTCGCATTTCTGTTCGGGGTAAATGCCCTTAATGCCTTAGTGTATCAGTTTAGCTTTGAAGCATTTATGTTGGACTTTATGGCAGGATTTTTTCTCGTCTTTAGTTTTTTTAAGTTTTTAGATTTAAAGGGTTTTGTTAGTGCATTTTCCGGATACGATCCCATAGCCAATCGCTTGGGTCTTTACGGATGGATTTACCCTTTTATTGAATTGACTTTAGGTTTGTTGTTGTTGACGAATACAGGGGTGAATTTTGCGCTTTACGCTACCCTGTTCATTTTGGGCGTAACCACCATAGGGGTGATTCAACAGTTGCGTCAGCGCAATAAAATTGTTTGCGCCTGTTTGGGTAGCGTTTTAAACTTGCCAATGACCGAAGCCACATTAATTGAGAATCTTGTCATGATCCTCATGGCCGGAATGTTACTCATCGGATAATGGATATTTCGTTCAAAAAAAATATTGGATTTACGGGACTCATGCTGGCCTTAATGGTCCCAGCGCTAATGAATGGGCAAATCACTTTAAAAGGTGAGCTCTTTGATTCTACCGCAGGTCAAAAGCAGACACTCTTTGGGGCTAATGTCTATCATCCACAAAGTCAATCCGGAACAATTACCGACGAAAATGGCGAATTTAGTCTAGAAATTTCCAGATTACCGGCGCGCCTTGTAGTGAGCTATGTCGGTTATCAATCGGACACCCTGGATATTAAGGATGTATCGTTTATTTCATATGGGCTTAGTCCGGAAAGTGACTTGGAACAAGTCGTTGTTAAGACTCGGAGAAGTTCTCAATTTATTTCGTCATTCAGTACTGAGCAGGTTATTCGTGTGAGTAGTGATGAATTATTAAAGGCCGCCTGTTGTAACCTTTCTGAGAGTTTTGAAACGAACCCGGCCATCGATGTAAATTTTTCAGATGCGGTCACGGGAACAAAACAAATCAAAATGCTCGGGCTAACCAGTCCTTATATTTTAATTACTGCAGAAAACATTCCAGTGGTGCGCGGTGCCGCGCAGAGCCTTGGACTGAGTTATGTTCCAGGGACTTGGGTGGAAAGTATGCAAATTACCAAGGGTGCCGGTAGTGTCATCAATGGCTATGAGAGCATTGCGGGTCAAATCAACGTGGAGTTGCAAAAGCCGGTCAGTGATCAGCCTTTTTATTTCAACGCATTTTTGGCAGGTAATGGTCGACAAGAATTTAATGCCCATTTGAATACTGTGGTAAGCGATAAATGGCATACGGGTATTTATTTGCATGGCAATCAACGCCAGCGGTCTGTGGATCGCAATAATGACGGATATTTAGACACCCCTATTGCTAAACAGCTCAATGTTTTAAACCGATGGCAGTACATTGATGGTGAGCGTGGTCTGGTCAGTTTTATCAATGCAAGGGTCCTTAGAGATCACAAGATTTCTGGACAAAGCGCATTTCGGGCTGATCTGGCGCCGCAATCTCAAAATGCTTGGGGGAGCACCATAGAGACAGATCGCGCAGATTTGTCTGCAAAATTAGGTTATGTCAATCCGGACATCACCTGGCAAACAGCGGGGATTCAAGGGGCATGGAGCTTGCACAATCAGAAAAGTAGCTTTGGGTTAAGGCCTTATGATATTGACCATCAAAGTGCTTATCTGACCTTGCTGTACAATTCAATAATAAGCGATACACGGCATAAGATAAAATTTGGTCTCAATGGCACTTACGATCACTATGAGGAGCGATTATCTTTAGATGCTTTAGGCGTAAACGAAACTCGATTCAACCGGACAGAGCGAGGGATTGGTGTCTTTACCGAATATGCCTTTAACGATTTGGACAAGCTTGGAGTGACTTTGGGACTTCGTTTGGATCAACATAATTTATTGGGATTGTTTTTCACCCCGAGATTACACCTGAAATATCAAATACTGCCGGAAACAACCCTACGGGGGTCTATAGGACGGGGTAAGCGTATTCCTAATATTTTTTCAGAGCATCTGAATGTCTTCACTACAGGCCGCAATATAATTATTGAAACCGGCAGTGATCGCCCTGAAAATAACCCTCAAGAATCAACGGGAAATTTTTATGGTTTACACCCAGAGATCGCTTGGAATTATGGATTTTCACTGCAACAAAAAATTTCTGTCGGCACAAGGAAAATGACTTTAGGGTTTGATTATTACAGAACTGATTTTGAGCGTCAGGTTGTTGTTGATTGGGAACAAGTCGGATCCGTTCGCTTTTATAATAATGTAGGTTCGAGTTGGGCACAGTCTTATCAGTTTGATCTCTCGTATCGACCTTGGGATCTTTTTGATATGCAATTGGCCTACAAATATTATGATTTAAGTACTGCCTTTGATTCAGGGGACAAGCGGCCTATTTTGACTCCAGAACATCGTGTATTTGCCAATTTGGCCTATGAATTAAAGGGAATTCGTCCAAACCACCCATTAAAGTTTGATGTCACATTTAATTGGTTGGGAAATCAACGATTACCAGAATTACCCCAAGTCGCAGCCTTATACGGCCAGTCCTTTACACCGACCGTGATGACCTTAAGTGGTCAGATCACAAAACAATGGGGCCCCCATTTTGATTTGTATTTTGGTGTTGAGAATATTGGGGATTTGCGACAAGATCAGCCGATAATTAATGGTGACCAGCCCTTTGATTCTGACTTTGATAGCAGCATGGTTTATGGACCAATTTTTGGACGCATGTGGTATACTGGGATGCGTTATAAATTCGAATAATATTGAAACAGAAAATAATTGAAGAACAAACAAAAACAAATGAAGAATAATCAAAAAACAAAATCAATGAAAAATTTAATAACATTATTAGCCGTGTTCATGGCGATGAATCTTTCAGCGCAAGACAAAAATGCTAAAGGGAGTTTAGAAGTAGATGGTGTCTGTGGTATGTGTAAGGCGCGTATAGAAAAAGCGGCAATCAAATTGACCGGGGTAAAATCAGTTCAGTGGAGTGTTGAAAGTCATGAGCTTAAAGTAATTTATGACGCTCGAAAAACCAATTTGGATAGCATTGCCAAACAGGTGGCCAATGTGGGCCATGACACCAAAAAATTTACGGCGCCAGATGCTGCATACAATGCCGTTAACCCTTGTTGTAAATATCGGGATGAGGAAGTGATAAAAGCCCATCAATAAAAAAACCGCGGCACTTGTGCCGCGGTTTTAAGGGATTCTTTTTGGTTATGATGATTACATCATGCCAGGCATGCCGCCGCCACCCATTGGAGGCATTGCTGAGGTATTTTCTTTGATATCGACCAAAGCACATTCTGTAGTTAGAATCATCCCCGCTACAGACGCAGCATTTTCTAAGGCGACACGAGTCACTTTCTTAGGATCAATGATCCCTGCCTTGAGCATATCTACATAAGCATCGTTTTTAGCATCGTAACCAAAGGAATTATTGCCTTCCATTACTTTGTTGATGACCACGGATCCTTCCCCGCCAGCATTTTCTACAATAGTTCTAAGCGGTGCTTCAATGGCTCGAGCAACGATTTGAATTCCTGTTGTCTCATCCAGAGAATCACCAGTCATTTTGGCAAGTACATTTTTTGCACGGACTAAAGCGACACCACCTCCGGCAACAATTCCTTCCTCCACTGCAGCGCGCGTGGCATGAAGGGCGTCATCTACGCGGTCTTTTTTCTCTTTCATTTCAACCTCACTCGCAGCACCAACATAAAGAACGGCAACGCCACCGGCTAGTTTAGCCAAGCGCTCTTGAAGCTTTTCTTTATCGTAATCACTTGTTGTAGTTTCAATTTGAGATTTAATTTGACCAACACGGGCCGTTATGTCTGCTTTTTTACCAGCGCCATTAACAATGGTTGTATTGTCTTTATCAATGGTAACTCTTTCAGCAGTTCCCAACATATCGATAGTCGCGTTATCAAGGGTAAATCCGCGTTCTTCTGCAATTACGGTTCCTCCAGTTAAGATGGCAATATCCTCGAGCATCGCTTTGCGACGATCTCCGAAACCTGGTGCTTTAACCGCAGCGATTTTTAGTGACCCGCGTAATTTGTTCACAACTAAAGTCGCTAGTGCTTCCCCTTCAACATCCTCTGCAATAATCAAAAGCGATTTGCCTTGTTGCGCTACTGGCTCTAAAACCGGTAACAAGTCTTTCATATTGCTGATTTTTTTGTCGTACAACAATATCATCGGGTTCTCTAACTCGGTGTGCATTTTCTCACTGTTGGTGACAAAATAGGGCGATAAGTAACCGCGATCAAATTGCATCCCCTCCACAACATCGACATAGGTTTCGGTTCCTTTGGCCTCTTCAACAGTAATGACCCCTTCTTTACCAACTTTGCCGAAAGCTTCAGCGATAAGACTTCCGATTGCCTCGTCGTTATTTGCTGAAATTGAAGCAACTTGCTGAATTTTCTCAGAAGAGTTCCCCACTTTAGTGGATTGTTTTTCTAGGTCAGCAACAAGAGCCCTAACGGCTTTGTCAATCCCTCTTTTTAGATCCATTGGGTTAGCACCCGCCGCGACATTTTTTAGTCCTTCTTTGACAATAGCTTGAGCCAATACAGTTGCTGTAGTGGTTCCGTCTCCAGCCAAGTCATTGGTTTTAGAAGCAACTTCTTTAACCATTTGAGCCCCCATGTTTTCAAGGGCATCTTCTAGCTCAATCTCTTTTGCCACGGTGACGCCGTCCTTAGTGACTTGCGGTCCACCGAATGATTTGCTGATGATTACATTGCGCCCCTTTGGTCCAAGGGTAACTTTTACTGCGTTTGCCAAAGCGTCAACACCACGTTTAATAGCGTCTCTTGCCTCGATGTCAAATTTTATGTCTTTTGCCATAGTTGTAAATTTTAAAGATTAAATGATGGCTAGAATATCGTCCTCACGCATGATGAGATAATCTTTGCCGTCAAGTTTTAATTCATTTCCTGCATATTTGCCATATAAAACTGTATCGCCCACGGCTACGGTCATTTCGTGATCCTTCTTGCCTTTGCCTACAGCAACAACAGTTCCTTGTTGCGGTTTTTCTTTAGCTGAATCCGGAATGTAAATTCCCGATGCTGTTTTAGTCTCCGCCGCCTGGGGCTCGACTACCACGCGATCTGAAAGTGGTTGAATTTTTAAAGCCATATGTAAATGATTTAAGTTAATTTATGTTTGTTTCTACCAATAGACATAAACTGTGCCATGGCATTTTTGACAGGATACTGGGCAAGGGAATGTGTCAAATTGACATTTTTCTTTTTTACGTTATACGCAATCTGTCATTGGTGATCAATAATGAGCTGGAACTGCCAAAGTTGCTCGCCGTCCGAGACATGTAAAAAATAGGTGCCCCCATCTATGGAAAGTGTGTTGATCGTTTTTTGGACATTATTGCTTTGACCGCTGTATACATTTTGGCCTAGGGCATCGAAAATATTGATGCTATAGCTGCCTGCCCCCAATCGACTAAAGTCAAGGTGAAAGGCGTCATCTGAGGCATTTGGATAAGGAAAGATGGGCGACTGTTGTTGTCCTGAGCCATTGTTACCATGGATGACCGATTTTATGGTGGCATCACCTGGGCCACAATCATTCACTCCCATCACTTGGACAAGACCGTTGTAGCCTCCGTAACCCGTAAAAACCTGAGTGTTTCGTCCCGCATCTGGAGGGACTTGCCAATTGGTAGAGGTGTAGTCAAAGGGCGCCTGAACATCAAATGGATAGGGCAAGTACCATTGATAGCGTGTTGCCCCAGGGGCCTGCTGGGCTGAATAGGTCACGGTGCTTCCAGTTCTAACGGTTTCTGGGCCTTCAAGTAAGGGAGAGGGACCCGGTGTGCCAATCCAGAAGTTTTTTCTTAAGGTCTGATCACTAAAAATTGCTTCGATAAAACCCTCATGGTTTGTTTGCGTGGTTACTTCGACAGAAATGCTATGCTGGTCCGAGTGAACAATATTTAGGTTGTTCGATACATTCCAGTCAATTACCTCGGGGGCGACACAGGAATCAAACGAAAAAGTATTTGGTCCTGACAAACAAAGTGCATCGGGCCCACTAAGGTCGTTTACATCCAAATAAACACTAGGCCTTTGTGGATTGCCCGCGAGTTCTTCAAGCAACCAGACGACGCTTTTTTCTGTAAACGAGGTATGTTGTTCATTGTCTTTAGGCCCAAAATAACTGTCAAAAGGAATAGATTCGTCGCAAATTAAATTTTTCGATAATGCGGCAGCCCAATCGATATTAGGATTTATTAAGCCCAAGGCACTCACTGAAGGGATGAACGAATTTACATGATCTATGGCACTGATGATCCAGTCATTGATACACACTTGACCAATGATCCATTCGCACGGCGTGGATTGTATCATTGATTTTGCCAGAATTGTTGTCGTTGGAAACCAACCGCCTGGAACACGGTCCATCGGCCCGCGGGAATTATTATTGGTGACATAACGATTGTAGTAATTCCACCAAAGTGATTTGGATTTAAAATAGGCGATTTTATGCCGCTGCCCGGGCAGCGGCATGCTGTAAGTTTCAAGGCCCAATATTTGGCCTAATACATTGGCCATACCTTTGATTTTTAAACTTTGTCCTCCGGGGTTAATGAAATTGTCCTGGCTTAAGGTTCCGGATGTTTCGGTACTCAAGGCTTCAAAGGGATTCATAAATGAGCTCC
>ERZ888423.2792-NODE-2792-length-12458-cov-8.567040_pt1 | contig 12458 bp, 9 predicted proteins | sample MGYA00520523_ERZ888423 | MGnify/ENA primary metagenome ERZ888423 (study PRJEB32303, sample SAMEA104408611) | aquatic metagenome | biome: Brackish water; feature: Pelagic; material: water | place: Baltic Sea | collected 2014-06-08T10:24:00 | depth 30,27 m ...
TATCACTTCAGAATGGTCACGGCCGATGATGTAGGAAATGGAAGTATTGTTGAAGCTGGCCTGGACGGATTCAGAATCGACAACACGGTCTCGCTTTCCGAAATTGAAGAGAAAGTCAAGCTAGAGGTCTCCCCTAATCCAAGCAATGCTCAGTTCACTTTGAGCATGGATAGAACTAGATTCACAGGTCAGGCTATTGTGCGTGTCTTCGATGCAACAGGAAGAAAAGTGCTGGAAGAAAGACCAACCATGGAATCTAGCAGGATGAGTTTCGGAGCTGAATTGAACGCAGGAACGTACTCTGTTCAAGTATGTGATGAGAAAGGACTTATGCTAAGTAAGCCTTTGACGGTCGTCAAGTATTAAGAAAACAGAGCGAACCTTATTCAGGTTCATGCTGAAATAGAAAGACCTGAATCACATAATGCGATTCAGGTCTTTCTATTTCAATACGTTTAAGTTAAAGGCTGATGCATTAGGCGTTTATCAAGCGCTTTAGCGCTCTTCCTATAGATTTTTCCCAATGAGAATAAACTCCATCACTGAGGAAAAGGTCTTCTAGATCATTCAGGACAATCTTGGAATATTCTTCATCGAAATCCTCATCCTCTGAAAACGCTATAATCTTCTTTATGCGTTGCACATCATTATCCTGGTCGAATTCTCCCTTCACTCTTTCAAAAGATTTATCTCCAACCTGTTGTTTGATGTAAGACTCTTCTTCAGGGTTTATTATCAAGTCTGCCGAGGCAGCATACAAAAGCACATAACAAAGGAAGTGCTTCCTCTTCCATTCTTTGGACATCTCTTAATTTATTGATCAATATTTCTTTCGAAATATACGATGATATCGTAATAAAGTTCAGATGATTTCATTTGCTTCATTAACATAGTTTCTAAGAGAAAGTATGTCAGACTTCGACTTCAAATCTACCAGTCCATTTGGAAGCTAGGTTATAAATAGAGAATCAGATTAAACTGAGTAAAAAATTGACAGCGAAGCACAGGACAGGAGACAGCACCATCATCATAATACCTGCGCCCATGGTCATTACTCGCATTTCACTGAATAAACTGCTAAAGAGGCCTACAAATAATGAGATAGGAATGATTTAGATACCTACTAAAAGTGCTGCTACTGCTGCGCATGAAGAGTGAACTACATTGAATTTCTTGATACGGACATGCTGATGCCGTTGCTTGCTGAAAGATCAAGATCTAACTGCATGAGTTCTTGGTTTCAAGTTAAACGGATCAAGAATGATCTAACCAACTTGTATGATACCCGGGGGCTTCTATCTCCAGGGCTTCTTTGGTCAACATGAGAGGCTTGAAGGTATCAACCATCACTGCCAACTCCTGTGTTTCCTTCTGTCCAATGCTTCGCTCCATGGCCCCAGGATGCGGTCCATGAGGTATCCCAGCAGGATGTAAGGTGATCATTCCTTTTTCTATGTGATTTCGGCTCATGAAATCTCCATCTACGTAATAGAGAACTTCGTCTGAATCAATGTTGCTGTGATTATAAGGTGCAGGAATGGATCTCGGATGATAGTCATATAGTCTAGGGCAGAAGGAACAAATCACAAAAGCACTTGTCTCGAAGGTCTGATGAACCGGTGGTGGCTGATGCACTCTTCCTGTGATGGGCTCAAAATCGTGAATAGAAAACTTGTAAGGGAAATTATATCCATCCCATCCCACGACATCAAAAGGGTGTGATGCATAAGTATACACATGAATCATATCCTGCTTCTTCACTCGCATCTCGAAATCTCCCAACTCGTCATGCGTTTCTAACTCCGAGGGTCCATGAAGATCCCGCTCACAGAACGGAGAATGCTCAAGCAATTGACCGAACCAATTTCTATATCGCTTAGGAGTATAAATAGGGTGCTTTGATTCTACAATGAACAGTCTATTCTCCTCTGTATCGAAATCTATCTGATAAATCATTCCTCGAGGAATAACAAGGTAATCCCCATATTCGAAAGGGATATTTCCAAGATGAGTTCTGAGTTTTCCAGTGCCCTTATGGACGAAGATTACTTCATCACAATCTGTATTCTTATAAAAATAATCACGTAGTGATTTTTTAGGTGAGGCCAGCACTATAGCCACATCACTATTCACCAAGATAGTCTTGCGACTTTCCAGGTAATCATCTACAGGTTTCACAGAGAACCCCTTCAGACTTAAGGCCTTCATGTTCTTATCAACAGCAATCTCAGGAGCGACCGAATAAGACTTTACGATAGCCTTAACCATTGTAGGTCGGTGCACATGATAAAGCAGGGATGACATTCCATCAAAGCCTATGGTCCCGAAGAGCTGTTCATAATAGAACTTGTCCTCAGGACTCTTGTGAATGGTATGACGTTTCGGGGGAATGTTCCCCATTTTCTGATAAAAAGGCATGCAGTCTTGAATCTAGGGCCCTTGAAAGACCTGGTTCTATTTTATAATGGCACTAAACTAGCGTATTCCTTGGTGACTCTGTGATATTGACGTTAGAAGTTCTTGCCAATGCTGAAATACATTTGAACAGGTGCATAAAACTGATTGCTCTCTATCACATCCCTCATGTTGAGCATCAGATGCTGCGAACTCGTCATCTTGAGGGAAGAACGTCACATTCTCATCCACTGTTTTGACAAAGGTAATTGGAATGTCGGTCCCTAGATTGAATGAGATTCCTGAATCAAAGGCGTGGTTAAATCCTGCGCCCATGCCCATAGTCTTAAGATCTTTGAAATTCCAATAAGCTGACAAGGAATCAGTATAGATGTTTTCACCTACTTCGCAGTCATATGAAATACGAACAGCGTCTAAGGTGTACTTTGCTTCACTGAGGCACGTGAAATAAGCAGAGAGATAAATTCCGAATTTAAAAGGAGAGATTCTTCCATTTATCACATGTGCAGTGCCTGTCTCATGATTCACTGTAATCCGTAAATCATCTTCCATTTCCCCAAAAGAGTAGCGCTGATTAAGAATCAACTGTCTTTTCGGGTAAAAGGAATAACCCAGATAAAAATATTACTAAGGTTAGATACAATACTAAGCCTAAGTAATTCCCAATTCAGTGCTTCCACGATTCAAGACATCTTTCTTGGTCAACTGAATTCCTGCATCCGTCAAAACAATTCCAGAAAGGTTTAATTGAAGCTGAAAGGGATCATCAGTCCTGTTCTGTATCTGAGCAGTCATAGCTGGTAAGAAAAGGCATATGAGCACTAGAAAGAGCAGGTGTTTTTTCACCTATCAAATATAATTCCATTTCATGGAACTCAGTGGCAAATTCTTGCTGACTAGAAGGAATCAAAGAACTATCTTTGCGCCAGAATAACGCTCATAATAACGTATAGCATGCAACTGTACAATAAGATGAGTGCTGATCAACGTAGAGAGTGGATTAAAGCAGCTGCCAAACAGCGTGTAACACTCTCCTTCTATCAGTACCATCAAATACAGAACCCCGGACTTTTTCGCGATAAGCTGTTCCTTGATTGGAATAAACTTCATGTGCTCGGCCGCACGTATGTCGCTCGTGAAGGGATAAATGCACAGCTTTCCTTGCCATCAGAGAACATGGAGGCTTTCATAGCGAAACTTGATGAGATTATCTTTTTACAAGGAGTTAGATTGAATATCGCTATTGAACAAGACGATATGTCCTTCCTTAAACTGAAGGTCAAAGTGCGTGATAAAATAGTAGCTGATGGGCTAGATGACGAGACCTTCGATGTGACGAATAAAGGCGTTCACTTAGATGCTCAATCCTTCAATAATATCATAGAAGAAGAGGACACCATCTTGGTCGATATGAGAAATCATTATGAGAGCGAAGTGGGCCATTTCAATGGAGCAATCACACCTGATGTAGATACATTCAGAGAATCTTTGCCCATCATAGAAGATCAGTTAGCCGATTTCAAAGAGGACAAAAAACTGGTCATGTATTGCACAGGGGGTATTCGGTGCGAAAAAGCCAGTGCGTATTTCAAGCATAAAGGCTTTAAAAATGTATTCCAATTAGAAGGCGGAATTATAGAATATACACGCAGAGCCATGGAAGCGGGGATAGAGAATAAATTTATCGGAAAGAATTTTGTTTTCGATGAACGCAGGGCTGAGCGCATTAGTGATGATGTGATTTCTGCATGTCATCAGTGTGGCACGTCCTGCGATGAACACACGAATTGTGCTAATGCCTCTTGTCATTTGCTTTTCATTCAATGTCCTGAGTGTGCTGAACATCTGGATCAGAGTTGTTCCGAAGCATGTAAAAAGATTGTACAATTACCGTTCGAAGAACAGAAGGCATTGAGAAAAGGAAAAGAAGCGGGTAAAGAGCAATTCAGTAAAGGACGTTCCAGTGTTTTAAAATTCAAATCGGTCTCTGATAGGCCTATTCAAGTGAGCAAGAACGAATAAGTTAGGAAGGCATGCATAATCTGGAACCCTTTTATAACTGGAAGGATCATTACGATTCAGAGCAGGACCCTGCTTCGCCTTATTTCCAGAAGGACTACGACCAGTTCGAGTTTACTACTGAGATTTATGGCTATTACATTCACCCACAATGGGATAGTATAGGCTCTCAGACTCTTTTTTTGAAAGTTCTCTACGCTGATTATGAAGATGGCTGCGCGGTCATTGAATTGATAGGCGAGTGGAACGACTGCTTGTATAATGACATCATGTACTTAAAGCGTGACCTCCTGGATCTCATGATGGCACAAGGCATAAACAAGTTCATTCTGATAGGAGAGAATGTATTGAACTTCCATTATTCTGATGATTCTTACTATGAAGAATTGTTTGATGATGTTACAGAGAGTGATGGCTGGATTGCTTTGCTCAATTTTCAAGGACATGTATTGGATGAATTACAACAGGCTGATATTGATCAATATTTCATCTTAGGAGGAAAGTTGAATGACCTGTCGTGGAGGAGCAATACACCAGAAAAGGTTTGTGAAAAGGTGCAGATGTTCGTTCAAAAAAGACTAGAGATCAGACCTTGACAGCCTGAAGCATCTCTCTTTTCCCAGGAGGTCCAGGAAGTTTTTTCACCTGGAATCCCACAGCTATCAAAGCTTTTCTTACATCACTCTTGGAACAATATGTGCTTAGTATTCCTCCAATATTCATTCTAGAAAGAAGGAGACTGAATATTTCCTCAGTCCATAATTCAGGTTGGCTTCCGGGTGAGAAGGCATCATAAATGACAAGGTCAAATCCTGTTTCATCAATGCCGTCCAAGATATTCCTCTGGAGTTTCTTAAAGCAGAAATTTAATGCTAGGTCAATGTTTGTTTCCCAAGCACAGTGATGAATCTGGTGCAAGACCTCATTAGAAGAAGCTCCAAGCAATTCGCTGTAGTTAAGTTCATCTGAAAGGGAAAGCGGAATAGGGAATGCTTCATAAGAAAAATATGAGCTAGGCTTTCCTATAGCATCTCGAAACTGTTGACATAATAACGCATTCAATCCAGTACCTAAACCCATCTCTAAGATCTTCAAAGTCCTGTTCTGATCTAGTTCGCTCAGTCCATTTTTAATGAACACATGCCTCGATTCCTGCACCGCACCGTGAAGACTATGATAATGCTGTCCAAATCTTTGGCTAATCAGCGTTTGGGACCCATCCCTTGTCTTAACTATGCGAAGATCGGTATTTTCTTCTGCCTTATTGACCATGTTGACAAAGGAAAGAATCATAGAATAGGGAACAAATATGGTCTTATGACTGGACCAGATCCTATGGGCCTTATTATCTTTAGCATTTAAACAACACTTAATGCGCCACATTTTACTTTTTAGCTCATTTTCCATTTTATTCTCTAGCCTAGGTGCTCAGCATTGGTCTGATATGATGCGAGATCATAATCGTAATTTTTATGATATTCAAACAGCTTTTGACCAAGCATGGGAAGGAAGGGAATATGAAAAAGGAAAAGGCTTCAAGCAATTTAAGCGTTGGGAATGGTTCTGGGAACAACGCGTTTTTCCTTCAGGCGAATTTCCGAGTCCAAGCCATAACTACCGTGAATTCGAATCATGGAAGAAAGCCAATCCAATAGAGGCTGATTCTAGAACTCCAGCCAATTGGACGCCCATAGGGCCCAGCAACTTGAACTTTGTCAGCTACAGTCCTGGTATAGGAAGAATCAACGCTGTAGCTCAAGACCCTATCAACAGTCAAATCATTTATGTGGGAACTCCAGGAGGAGGACTCTGGAAATCATTGAATGGAGGAAGTACATGGGCTCCAATGACGGATCTCTTTCCGACACTAGGTGTCTCAGGAATAGCGATAAATCCTTTAGACCCGAACATAGTTTATATAGGAACAGGTGATGGAGATGCTGATGACACTTTCAGCATGGGAGTGATGAAATCATATGATGGAGGTGTGACCTTTGAGAGTACAGGATTGTCTTGGGAGGTGCAGAGCTTCAGAAATGTGAACAATGTCAGAATCTCTCCATTTGATAATAACATACTCTTCGCAGCAACGGACTATGGACTTTGGAAGTCTGCTGATGCTGGATCTAATTGGCATGAAGTAGCAAGCGGAGATATTAGAGACATAGAATTTCACCCTACAAATGCATCCATTGTTTATGCATCCAAGAATTTAATGCTGCGTTCTGAAGATGGAGGAGAGAGTTTCGTGTCAGTAAATACTGGATTACCTGCTAGCTCTTCCTTGAGCCGTGTAGCCATCGCAGTCTCTGCAGATGAGCCTAATTGGGTCTATCTGTTGGCAGGAGATTCTGATAGCCAAGGATTTGCAGGATTCTATCGTTCCATTGATGCTGGTCAAACGTTTACGTTACGAGCTAGCAGTCCTAATCTTATGGGATGGTCTGAGGATGGAGACGACTCAGGAGGTCAAGCATGGTATGACATGGGACTCGCTGCGAACCCTAATAACGCAAATCAGGTCTTCGTGGGAGGAGTGAACCTTTGGAGGTCGAATAATGGCGGATCTTCTTGGAACATAAGAGCACATTGGGTTTTCCCATCTGTGACTGGAGCTTATGTACATGCAGACATTCACACCTTGGAATATTTCGGGACCAATTTCTACTGCGGAAGCGATGGTGGAATTTTCAAGTCAAGTAATAACGGCACAAGTTTCAGTGATCTTACCAGTGGAATTCAATGCAGTCAGTTTTATCACATGGGAGGAAGTGCTACGAATGCTGGATTAATGCTCGCAGGTGCTCAGGATAACGGAATCATATTGTGTGAAGACGAAGTATGTGGTCAGGCCATGGGCGCTGACGGAATGAATTGCTTAATCAATCCTAACAATGAGAACATCATGTTTGCTTCAATTCAATATGGGAGCATTCGCAGATCCACTAACGGAGGAAATGATTTCAATGGCTATAGCAATGACATTCCAGAGTCGGGTGATTGGGTGACACCATTCATGCTGGATCCTACTAATTCTAATGTGCTTTTCGCGGGATATGAGTCCTTGTGGAAAAGAAATGGAAATGGTGCATGGAATGCTGTTAGTCCCGCGAGTAGTAATATCACTGCTTTCAATATCGCCAATACTGATAATGACATCATGTATGTAGCAAGAAACTCTTCCTTATCCCGCACCTTGGACGGAGGAGATACCTGGGAATTCATCAATTCAGGATTACCTACGTTGAAGAAAACATCTATCGAAATTAATCCTAATAATCCCATGGAAGTGTGGATTTCCACATCGGCATACAGTGCCGGACAGAAAGTCTATCACTCGACTAATGGAGGATCTTCATGGGAGAATATAAGTTTGAATCTCCCGAATTTCCCTGCAAACTCCATCGTATATGAAAACGGCAGTAATGGAGGGCTTTATGTCGCCATGGATGTAGGTGTTTACTATACAAATGATGACTTGGTGAACTGGGTTCCATTCTTCGATGGTCTGCCTAATGTGGTAGTATCTGAAGTAGAGATTCACTATGGATCAGGAAAGCTAAGAGCGGCTACATATGGAAGAGGCCTTTGGGAAACGGATCTTTTCGGAGAGATAAGCCTGGCGCCAACTGCGGAGTTCAGTGCTGATAAAAATCTTATTTGTCAAGGAAGAACGATACAGTATTCTGATGAATCAATATTGGCAGAAACGGGTTGGTTATGGACCTTTGAAGGAGGAAATCCAGCTTCATCATCGGAACAATCACCCGTGGTCATCTATAATCAAGTGGGGACATTTGAAGCCTCGTTGACGGTCACGAATGGAATAGGTTCAGACACTGAGGTGAAAACGTCATATATCCAAGTCACTTCAGCAGTAGGGGAAGCATTACCTCTCATAGAAGGATTTGAAGACGAAATGATCGATGACTCACCTAGTTGGTTCATTATCAATCCGAATAATGATGTTGCTTGGACAACAAACAACAGCATTGGAAACGGAAGTCCATCTTCTGCCTGGTTGGATAATCAGTCGAATACCATTGGATGGTATGATGAAATGGTAAGCAATAGCGTGGACCTGAGTGAGGCTGAGGCCATCAGTTTTAGTTTTGATGTGGCCTACGCGCAGAGAGATGACAGCAATTCGGATAAACTGAGACTCTTCGTCTCTGATGATTGTGGAGATACCTGGATCCTTAAGAAAACATTGACAGGTACATCTTCGCTTCCCACAGCAGATCCTACCACAGAGCCTTTCTTTCCTACAGCTGATCAATGGCAGACCATTTATATCACGAACATTGGGCCAAGTAGCATGCAAGAAGAGTTCCGTTTCAAGTTCAAGTATGAAAGTGATGGTGGAAATAATGTCTTCATTGACAACATCAATATAGCCATGTATGTAAGTGCATTGGATGAATTTGAAAAAAAGCTAGAGATTAGTCTTTATCCTAATCCCGCCCAGGAGCAGAGTACTGTGAGATTCCAATTAGAAAAGGCTCAAGATGTTCGTTTCGACATCTTCGATTTGACAGGCAGAAGCCTTTGGAACCAGTACACTAGCTATCTTGAAGGCGGAACGAATTCCATGATTATTCCAATGCAGGATTTGAAAAGCGGGATGTACATCATACAGCTTGAAATACAAGGTCGAAGAGTGCAGCGCAGACTGTTGAAAGAATAGTTATTCACAGTTGTGGAAATTATGACATGAGATTAAGCAACTCATAAAGCTATTTTTGCGACTGATATGCGAGAGCGCAAGAAAAAACATTGAATAAAAAATACCCCCTTGGTCTAGAGCCACAGGGGGTATTTTTTAATAACAGAGCAATGCCAAAAGACACTTCGATAAAACATGTATTAATAATCGGCAGCGGCCCTATTGTTATAGGACAGGCCTGCGAGTTTGATTATTCTGGATCACAAGCCGCGCGCTCTTTGAGAGAAGAAGGCGTCAAGGTCACGCTGATTAATTCTAATCCGGCTACCATCATGACTGACCCTGTCATGGCGGATTATATCTATCTGGAACCGCTGGAGCCAGCCTCCATTGTGAAGATTTTAAAGGCTCATGACATAGATTGTGTGCTGCCTACTATGGGAGGACAGACGGCTCTTAATCTGGCCATGAAGTGTGATGAGCAAGGCATTTGGGAAGAATATGGCGTACGCATGATAGGCGTTGATATTGACGCTATCAATATCACTGAGGACAGAGAGCGTTTCAGAAACCTCATGGGGAGGTTGGATATTCCCATGGCACCTCAAGCCACGGCAAAGAGCTTTCTAGAAGGTAAAGAAGTGGCCCAAGAATTCGGATTTCCACTTTGCATTCGCGCTTCCTATACGCTCGGAGGAGCAGGAGCCAGCCTTGTGCATTCGAAAGAGAAGTTTGAGAATTTATTGACCAGAGGGTTACAGATTTCCCCCATTCACGAAGTGATGATAGACAAGGCCTTACTTGGCTGGAAGGAATATGAGCTCGAGCTTCTTCGTGACTCAAATGACAATGTAGTCATCATCTGTTCCATTGAGAATATGGATCCTCTGGGAATTCATACAGGGGACAGCATTACCGTAGCTCCGGCTATGACACTCTCTGATTGCACGTATCAGCGGATGCGAGACATGGCCATCAAGATGATGAGAGCTATAGGTGATTTCGCAGGAGGATGTAATGTACAATTCGCGGTTAGTCCTGATGAAAAGGAAGACATTATAGCCATTGAGATAAATCCAAGGGTTTCACGTTCCTCGGCATTGGCGTCTAAAGCCAGTGGATATCCTATTGCTAAAATAGCAGCGAAGCTGGCCATAGGATTCCATTTACCTGAATTGAAGAATCAGATTACAAAGACCACCTCGGCCTACTTTGAGCCAACATTGGACTACGTAGTCGTGAAAATCCCTAGATGGAACTTTGATAAGTTCAAAGGCACAGATAAAGAGCTGGGCTTACAGATGAAATCTGTAGGAGAAGTAATGGGCATTGGAAGATGTTTTCAAGAAGCCCTGCAGAAAGCTTGTCAATCCTTGGAAATTGGCAGAAACGGACTAGGTGCTGATGGTAGGGAGTTAAAGGATGTGAATGTGATCTTAAACAGCTTACAACATCCAAGCTGGAACAGACTTTTCCATATTTATGACGCATTCAAACTCGGAATACCATTCAACACGATTTTCGAGAAAACAAAGATTGATCCCTGGTTCTTAAGACAGATTGAAGAGTTGATTAATCTGGAGAAAGTGATTGAAAAGGAAGATTTGGAAAGCATTTCTAAGTCCCTAATGCTGGATGCAAAGCAGAAGGGCTATGCAGATCGTCAAATCGCACACTTACTTGGATGTCTTGAAAGTGAAGTCTTCAAGAAAAGGCATGAGATGGGGGTTAAGCGAGTCTATAAGGTTGTGGATAGCTGCGCAGCAGAATTCCATGCGTATACACCATATTTCTATAGCACTTTTGAAGAAGAAAATGAAAGTATAGTAAGTGACAGAGAGAAGATAATTGTCTTGGGCTCAGGACCGAACAGGATAGGGCAGGGGATAGAGTTCGACTACAGTTGCGTTCACGGTATAATCGCTGCAAAGGAATGCGGATATGAAACCATCATGATTAACTGTAATCCGGAGACCGTTTCTACCGATTTTGATACCGCTGATAAGCTTTATTTCGAGCCTGTTTTCTGGGAACATATCTACGATATCATTTTACATGAAAAGCCTAAAGGAGTCATCGTGCAACTGGGTGGGCAGACCGCCTTAAAATTAGCTGAGAAGCTGGAACGATATGGTATTCCCATTATGGGAACTAGCTATAAAGCGCTTGATATGGCCGAGGATAGAGGAGTGTTTTCGAACTTGCTGAAGGAATTGGGTATTCCATATCCAAAGTTCGGAGTAGTCGAGAATGCAGAGCAAGCCATGGATTTTGCTGATGAATTAGGATTCCCTCTATTAGTCAGGCCTTCTTACGTTTTGGGAGGTCAAAAGATGAAGATTGTAATTAATAAGGATGAGCTTATGCTTCACGTGGTCGACATCCTGAAAGACATGCCTGATAATCAGATTCTCCTTGATCATTTCTTGGACGGTGCTATTGAGGCTGAGGCTGATGCAATATGTGATGGCGAAGAAGTGAAGATTATTGGAATCATGCAGCATATAGAGCCTGCAGGAATACACTCAGGAGATTCATACGCTGTGTTACCTCCGTATAATCTAGGTGATCTCATTATTGCCCAAATAGAAGAATATACGCAGCGCATAGCATTAGCGCTGCAGACAGTAGGATTGCTCAATATCCAATTTGCCATCAAGGACGACATAGTTTATATCATAGAAGCCAACCCAAGGGCATCTAGGACAGTTCCTTTCATTGCCAAGGCCTATCAAGAACCCTATGTTAATTATGCGACCAAGGTCATGCTGGGGGCTAAGAAGTTAAAGGACTTTAAGTTTGAGCCGAAAAGAAGGGGATATGCGATTAAGATACCTGTTTTCTCCTTTGACAAATTCCCTGATGTAAATAAGGAATTAGGCCCTGAAATGAAGAGCACAGGAGAAGCAATTCGCTTCATTGAAACTCTTCGTGACCCTTATTTCCTAGAGCTATATTCAGAGAGAAACTTATATTTGAGTAGGTAGAACAATAAAAACTCAGAAAACACTGAGATGGGACTAGTAAGATTAATCGTTATTTTTTTCTGCATCGTGTTGGTCATGCGCCTCATACGGAGGTTCTTGCTGCCATTGCTTTTTAAAAAAGCAGGAGAGAAAATATTCAAGGACATGGATGAGCGCATGCGTGGGAATTCAAGACCTGCGGATACACGAAGAGAAGGAGAAGTTAGAGTAGATAAAAAAGACGAGACTAAATCCTCACAAGTCGAAGAAGGGGAATACGTGGAATATGAAGAGATAAAAGGATAGGCAACACCTATGTTAGGCAATATAAAAAGTAATATATAATTACCTGATTAGGCCCAAACTGTAAGTATGTTTACCAATGTCATGGT
>ERZ888423.2793-NODE-2793-length-12458-cov-7.201242_pt1 | contig 12458 bp, 11 predicted proteins | sample MGYA00520523_ERZ888423 | MGnify/ENA primary metagenome ERZ888423 (study PRJEB32303, sample SAMEA104408611) | aquatic metagenome | biome: Brackish water; feature: Pelagic; material: water | place: Baltic Sea | collected 2014-06-08T10:24:00 | depth 30,27 m ...
GCTGTTGCTGTTGCTGTTGCTGTTGCTGCTGCTGCTGCTGCTGCTGCTGCTGCTGGGACGACGATCCGTCGCCGTCCTTGTCGTCCTTGGATTCGCTGGCGACCTTCGGTAGCGAACGGACGACCTCGGCAGCGGCCAGTTCGCGGTCGGCCCCTGAGGAGCGCGAGGCCAGCACCCAGGTGTCCTTCGATCCGCCGCCCTGGCTGGAGTTCACCACCAGGGAGCCCTCCGGCAGCGCAACCCGGGTCAGCCCGCCAGGCAACACCCACACATCGTCGCCGTCGTTGACCGCGAAGGGACGCAGGTCGACGTGACGGGGCGAGAGTTCGTCACCGATCTGGGTGGGCACGGTCGACAGCTGCACCACCGGTTGGGCGATCCAACCGCGTGGGTCAGCGTTGATCTTCTTGGTGATCGTGGCCAATTCCTTCTCTGATGCGTCGGGGCCGAACACGATGCCGTAGCCGCCGGAGCCCTCGACCGGTTTGATGACCAACTGGTCGACCCGGTCCAGCACCTCCTCGCGTTCCTCATCCAGCCAGCATCGGAAGGTGTCGACGCTAGCCAGCGATGGCTTCTCACCCAGGTAATACTCGATGATCGTCGGCACGTAGGTGTAGACGAGTTTGTCGTCGCCTACGCCGTTGCCGACGGCGCTCGAGATGACCACGTTGCCGGCGCGGGCGGCGTTGAGGATCCCCGCGACACCGAGTACCGAATCCGGCTGGAACTGCATCGGGTCGAGGTAGTCGTCGTCGATGCGCCGGTAGATGACGTCGACCTGCCGTTCGCCCTCGGTCGTACGCATGTACACGGTGTTGTCGCGGCAGAACAAGTCCCGGCCCTCGACGAGTTCCACGCCCATCTGTCGGGCCAGCAGCGAGTGCTCGAAGTACGCGGAGTTGTAGACGCCCGGGGTCAACACGACGACGACCGGATCGGCAACGTTGCTGGCGGCGGCATTGCGCAGAGCTCGCAGCAGATGGGACCCATAGTCGCCCACCGCGCGCACCCGGTGCGTCGCGAACAGATCAGGGAACACCCGGGCCATCGAGCGGCGGTTCTCCATGACGTAGGAGACACCTGAGGGCGAGCGGAGGTTGTCCTCCAGAACCCGGAAGGTTCCCTGCCCGTCACGGATGAGATCAATACCTGCGACGTGGATCCGCACCCCGTTGGGCGGGACGATCCCGATCGCCTCGCGGTGGAAGTGTTCGCAGGACGTGACCAGTCGGCGCGGGATGACGCCGTCGCGCAGAATCTCCTGCTCGCCGTAGATGTCGTCCAGATACATCTCCAGCGCCTTCACCCGCTGGCGAATCCCCTTCTCCAGGCGGGTCCACTCCGCCGCCGAAATCACCCGTGGTACGAGGTCAAGCGGGAACGGCCGCTCCTGACCTGACAGTGAGAACGTGATGCCCTGGTCGATGAACGCCCGCCCCAGAGCCTCGGCGCGCGCCTCGAGTTCGGAGACATCGGAGGGGGCGAGTTCCGTGTAAATACCCTTGTAGGGTCCGCGGACATTGCCGTGGCGGTCGAACATTTCGTCGAAGGCTTTGTCATACGTTCCAAGAGTGTTGTAGCCACCGAAGACGCCGTCGTGCCATTTCGCCGCCTTGGGGTTACTCCGTGAGGATCGTGCGGTCTCGGTTGCCAAAATCGCTCCTGCTCCTCGCACCAATGGTGTGGTGTTCTGCTGTTACCACGTCCTCGTGCGCCGGCCTTACGTAGGCGCACCCTGCCATGCTGCAACATTCTTGCCGTTTCGGCAGGCCAGTGGCCTCACTTTGGGACATTAATAGGCTCGCTGTTACCCTTAAGCCTCGCTGCCTATACCAGGCGCCCTCACACTCAGAGCAATCCAATCGAGATTTACGAAGGAATACACGCGTGGCCAACATCAAGTCGCAGCAGAAGCGAGTCCTCACCAACGAGCGCAGTAGGTTGCGCAACAAGTCGGTGAAGTCGGCGCTTCACACCGCGGTTCGTGGATTCCGTGCGGCCGTCGAGGCCGGCGACAAGGAGAAGGCCGGCGAGCTGCTGACCTCGACCACCCGCAAGCTGGACAAAGCAGCCACCAAGGGTGTTATCCACAAGAATCAGGCCGCCAACCGCAAGTCCGCGCTCGCGCAGGCATTCAACAGCATCTGAAGACGACTAGGATCTGAGTACGGCACAGCCCGGCTGACGATGAAAGAGTCCGGCTAGTCGCTGACGAGCTCCGCGACCTTGCGGACCGCGGTCTCCAGCGCGTAATCCGCATCCGCTGCCGCGCCCTTGACGTCGGCGTTCAGGGCCGCCACCAGCCGCATAGCTTCGGCCACCGATTCACGCGACCATCGCCGCGCCTGCTTTTGCGCCTTCTGCACCCGCCACGGCGGCATCCCCAGCTCACCGGCTAGCCGGTACGGGTCGCCCGACATCGGGCCGACCCGAGCGATCGTATGCACGGCCTCGCCCAGCGCGTCGGCCAGCACCACGTGGGCTTCGCCGCCCATCATCGCCCAGCGCAAGGCTTCGGCAGCCCCGGCGACATCTCCGACGACGGCCTTGTCGGCGATGTCGTAGCCCTTCACCTCGGCCCTGCCGGAGTGATAGCGCCGCACCGCCGCCGCGCTGAGGTCTCCACCGGTATCGGCGACAAGCTGCGAACACGCCGCGGCCAACTCGCGAAGATCGGAACCGACCGCGTCGAGCACCGCGGTCACCGTGTCGTCCCCGACCTTCACCCGCAGCGCGCGGAACTCCCGCCGGACGAAGTCGGCCCGCTCGGACGCCTTGGTGACGCGCGCACACGGATGCACCCGCGCTCCCAGCTTCTTGAGCTGCTCGGCGAGCGCCTTTGCGCGGCCACCCCCGGAGTGCGCCACCACCAGCATCATCCCCTCGGGCAGGTCCGCGGCGGCGGACTCGATGATCGCCACCGCGTCCTTGCCGGCTTCGGCGGCGGACTCCAGCACCACGACACGTTCGTCGGCGAACAGCGACGGGCTGAGCAACTCGATGAGTTCACTGGTGCTGACCTCGCCCGCGCGAAGCCGATCGACCGGGACATCCGCAGAGGTAGCCGAGGGGTTGCTGTCGGTACCCACTGACGCTCGGGCGTCGCGCAGCACAGCAGCGATGGCCCGGTCGACCAGGAGCTCTTCGTCACCCAGAATCAGGTGCAGTCCGGTCGCCTCTTGACTCACCGCTCGATAGTGCCACGTCCCGGTGACAACGACGGCACCACCAATGCCACACCACCGCGACGCCGAGCGCGGCGACCGCGACAGTCACCACACCGGCGATACCCGATGGGACCGGTACTGACGCGGCCGGGACGTCGGCGGCCCGCCCTGCCACGGTCAGCAGCCACCACACCTCCGGACCGGTGAAGCGGATCAGCAGCTCGGCACCCGCGGGCCACAGCACACACAGCGCGGCGGCAGCGGTACCGATGACAGTGATCGGCGGGATCATCGGCGCAACCACCAGGTTCGCCACGACCGCCACCAGGCTCACCGACCCGGAGATACCTGCCACCAACGGTGCCGTGACCAGTTGCGCAGCCACCGCGACGCTCACGGCATCGGCGAGCGGTCGTGGCCAGCCGCGGTCGGCCAGGCGCCGCGACCATGCCGGGGCGATGAGCACCAGGGCGGCGGTGGCCGACGCTGACAGCGCGAACCCGATGTCGACGGCGAGCTGCGGGTCGGCGACCATCAGGACGAGAACGGTCGCCGACAGCGCCGGCAACGCCTGTCGGCGCCGATGCGACAGCACAGCCAACAGCGTGATCGCGCCCATCGCGGCGGCGCGCAGCACGCTCGGTGACGGCTGCACCACCACGACGAACCCGACGAGGGTGACCGCGGCCAACCCAACGGCTGCCCTGGGCCCAATCAATGCCGCGGTCAACAGCACCGCGCCGCAGACGATCGTCACGTTGGCCCCCGACACCGCGGTCAAATGCGTCAGACCCGAGGCCCGGAAATCAGCGGTCGTCCGGCCCGGCACCGCGGAGGTGTCACCGAGGACGAGCGCGGGCAGCATCGCCGCCTGGTCGACGGGCAGCACCGTCCGAGACGCCTGCGCGAAACGGTCCCGGATGTGGTGGGCCGCCCGGTGTATCGGTGCCGCTTCACCGAAGGCGGGCTCCCCCTTTGCCGCCAGCGCCGCGACGGTGAGGTCGCGCCGTTTAGGCATGCTGACCTGCGCCCGGAACGCCGCAGGCTGTCCGGCGATCAGGCCCGAGAACGCGGCGCCGGAGGCGAATACGACTACCTTTCCCGAGGATTGGGCCCCGTCCAGTGTCAGCAAGGATCCGCGGAACATCAACCGGCCACCCTTGAGTAGGCGTGGCGTCTCTGTCGGGGTGACGACGACAGCGGTGACCCCACCAAGGTGGCCACGGATCGGGTGGTGGCGAACCTCGTCGGCGCGCAGCACGACGGCAACGGCAAATCCGCCGCCCACCAGGAGCACGGCCGCGACGCCGGCCGCCACCGCCCGCCGGTCCCCGGGTCGCCCGCCACGGCTACCCCACCATCCGGCCGCGGCGGTCGTCGTCGCCGTGACAGCAATCGCGGCCAGCGAACCGGCCTGAGCCCACACGATGCCCGCGGCGGTAACCGCCCAACTGGTCAGTGCCGCCGGGACCAGTCGCAGGTCGAGGGCCGGCGCACCGGGTTGTTCGGGTATCACCGTTGTCACACCCGGACGTGACCGCGCAACTTGTCCAGGCGGGCCGGCCCGATGCCATCGACGTCACCAAGCTGATCCACGCCTGCGAACCGGCCGTGGGCCTCGCGCCACGCGACGATCGCCGCGGCGGTCACCGGACCTACCCCCGGCAGCGATTCGAGCTGGTCGGCCGTGGCACTGTTCAAGTCCATCAAAGCCACTGTCCCCGAGGGCGTTTGAGTCGATGAAAGCCCGACGTTCGGCACCGCGGGATCCGACACGATCGAGCTGCCCATCGGCGCCGGCTGACCGGGTGGCGCACCGATACCAACCACGACCTGTTCGCCGTCGGTGACGCGCCTGGCCATGTTCAGGCCCATCACGTCGGCGCCGTCGAGCGCCCCACCCGCGGCGTCCAGGGCGTCGGCTATCCGGGCCCCCGAGGCGAGGGTAACCAGGCCTGGCGTGTTGACCAGGCCGATCACGCTGACGACCACGGGCGCGGTCGGGCCGGGCGCTCCCGAGGCCGATGGTGACGCTGCCGACGCCACATTTTCAACCGGCGGGAGTTTGGCCGAAACCACCGCCGGCGGCCGATCGCTGATAAGGGTCAACACCGTCACCAGCACCGCCACCCCGCCGAGGATGCCCAGCGCTACAACGCCGGCGCGGCCCGGGTCCGCCCTGATCGTCGAAAGCCAACCCGCCGGGCCCGCCGAGGTGGATTGCGGTAGCCACCGCGACAGCGCTGTGTCCGGTTGCTCGTCGGCGTCCTCGGCATCGGCATCCCTGTCGGCGCCCCTGTCGGTGCCCGTGTCTGTGTGCTGGCCGGCGCCCGTGTCTGTGTGCTGGCCGGCGCCCCTGCTGGCGTCACTGTCGGCGCCCGTGTCGGTGTCGTTGACCACGCCAAGGCGTCGACGCAGTCGCTCGGCGGGCAGTTCGATTGACATGCGCCGACGGTATGTCGGTGGGCCGACCTCACCGAGCCTGGCCAAGGCTTACCGCCGCAGTCTGGGGATGAACTCCGCATTGGGGATCACGGTGGCTACGATTGCTCCCGATATGAACCGTCGAGCCCCGATGATCGCCGGTGTCGCGTTCGCGGTGCTCTACGCGACAGCGGTGGTGTTTCTGCATGCGCTTCCCGGATCCACCGCCGGCGTGATGCGCATCCAGGCGCTGCTGCTGGCCTTCGCGACCCTCGCCCTGGTCGTCGTGCTGGCGTTCGCCCGGGACCGACTGACCGGACCGCCTGCTTACCTGTTCACTTTGGGCGCAGCCGCATCGGTTGCTCAGATGTGCGTCGCGATCTGGTTCACCGGCGGCCCGTCGCTGCGGCCCGGTCAGGTGATGCCGGATGCCGCGCGCGTCATCGAGGACGTCGGCACGATGTGGCTGCCCGTTGCCACCATCACCAACATCCTGGTGGCCGTCCCGATCCTGTTGGCTGCCAACGAGGATCGCCTACCGCGGTGGCTCGGCACCGGCGCCGCGGTTTTCACCGTCGAACAGCTGATCGAGACCATCACGATCATCGGGCCGCCCGGCAGCTTCATCTCCCCCGGCGGTCCGATGAACCACTACCTTGGCGGCACGCTGACGGCCGCGTTCTACCTCGCCCTGGGGATCGCCTTGGCGCTCCCCGAGCCCACCGTGCAGGACACCGCCCCCAGCGACGCCACCGGTCCTGTCGACGAACCCGCGGCGCACTGATGACACTCCCGCGATTGGTGCCCCGTTCGGCCGTCGACCCGCCCGGCGCCAAAGCGTTGCGCAGCGAGGTACGACAGTTCCTCGCCGAACAGATCGCCGCGGGCGCGTTCACTCCGGCCGTGGACGCCTGGCTCTGCGGTTGGGACGAGGACTTCACCGCCGCGTTGGCCGCGCGCGGTTGGCTGGGCATGACGGTGCCCGCCGCCTACGGAGGGCATGAGCGCTCATTCCTCGAAAGGTTCGTCGTCACCGAAGAACTCCTTGCCGCGGGCGCGCCTGTGGCGGCGCACTGGATCGCCGACCGGCAGATCGTGCCCTCACTACTCAAGTACGGCAATGAGTTCCAGCGCTCGGAGTTCCTCCCCAAGATCGTGCGCGGCACCTGCTTCTTCGGTATCGGGATGAGCGAGCCGGATTCGGGATCGGATCTGGCCAGTGTCCGCACCCGTGCCGAGCGGGTGGGCGGCGGCTGGGCGCTGACCGGCACCAAGGTCTGGACGTCGGGCGCCCATCTCTCCCACGCTTTCATTGCACTCGCGCGTACCGAACCCGTCGATCCCTCTCACCGCCACGCCGGGCTCAGTCAGTTCATCGTCGACCTGCGCGGGCCGGGTGTCGACGTGCGGCCCATCGTCTCGATGAACGGTTCCCACCACTTCAACGAGGTGATCCTGGACGGGGCATTCGTTCCCGACGCCATGGTGTTCGGCGAGATCGGTCAGGGCTGGCAGCAGGTGACCTCGGAGCTGGGCTTCGAACGCAGCGGTCCGGAACGATTCCTGTCGACATTCGTGTTGCTCGATGCCTGCGCAGAACAAGTTTCGGCACAACAGATTTCACGTTCTGCCGATCTGGGGCGTCTGGTGGCACGCATCGCCGGACTGCATCAGATGTCCACCGCGGTCGCAGGCGCGTTGGAGCGCCACGAGTCCGCCGACCTGGCCGCCGCTGTAGTCAAGGTTCTCGGGACCAACACTGAGGGTGACATCGCCGAATTCGCCCACCTTGCCAGTGATCACACTGCTGGACAACACTTCTCAGATATGGCCTGCGCAGCGGTGGATCAGCGCCCCGGTTTCACGCTGCGCGGCGGCACGAACGAGGTACTGCGCGGCGTGATCGCCCGCGGGTTGGGGATGCGATGACTGCGCCTGAGGTCGATCCCGCCTTGGCCGACATGATGGATGCCGTTTTCGCCGAATACCGCCGATCTGCCTCATCCGCCGTCGCGGCGGGCCGCGACGCCGAATTCTGGCATCGTCTCGATGAACTCGGGCTGGTCCGCCTTACCGGTGCCGAGCGGTTCGGTGGAAGCGGAGCCGGTTGGGGCGAGGCGGCCGAACTGCTGGCCACCGCGGTCCGCCACGGTGTGCGAATTCCGCTGGCCGAGCACGATCTGCTGGCATGCTGGCTGCTGGAGTCCGCCGGTATCCCCGCCGATGGCGCGCCGCGAACGGTGTGTCTGCTCGATGAGCACGGCCGCGCCACGGGGGTTCCGTGGGCGTCCAGTGCCGAGCGGATCGTCCTGGTGTGGCAGAGAGACGACGAGTACCAGGTAGCAGATGCCGCGCTCGACAGTATCGGAATCACGTTCGGCGCCAACATGACCGGCGAACCGCGAGACACCGTCGCCGCCGATCTCGAGCACCTTACCGGCGTCCCGATAACCGCCGATCTCGTCGCGCAGCTGCGCCTGAAGTCGGCTCTGGTGCGATCGATCCAGGTGTGCGCCGCGTTGGACAAGGCACTGCAACTATCGATCGAGCATGCCACCTCGCGTGAGCAGTTCGGTCGCACGCTGTCGAAGTTCCAGGCCGTTCAGCACCTGATCTCCGACATCGCCGCCGAAGCCGCTCTCGCGCGCTCAGCCACCGAAGCTGCACTGTCCGCGGCGATCCTCAGCGACTGGTCGGCTCCCCATCTCGAATTCCTGGTGGCGGCTGCGCGGTCGTGCGCGGGCCACGCCGCGTCGGTCGTGGTGCGCAACGCCCATCAGGTGCACGGCGCAATCGGAACCACCAGCGAGCACCGGCTGCACGAATTCACCCGGGCAGCACTGGCATGGCGTTCGGAGTTCGGTTCGGTGCAGTACTGGGATGACCGGGTCACCGACATGGCACTGCAGGCGGGAGCCAACCGACTCTGGAGCCTGATCAGCCCCTGAGCTTCAGCGCGCCACGCCTCCAGCGCGCCACTCGTCAGCGCACGATAACGGTACTGGGTACCGTTGGGGCGCCGAGCATCTCGCGGTGCGACGGCGGTGTGCGACCACCCTCGTCGGTGATTCCGTATCGTTGCCCCAACTCCGCCCCGATCACCGTGTGGCCGCTGAGTTCACCCAACGCGGGATCGCGGTACAACGCGTCGATCAGGTGTCCGGTGAACTCCGGTGTCTCCGCGTGCTCGGCGAACTTGGCCAGCGCCTCGGGTTGTCCATGGAATGCCGAGCGCAGCGTATCGGTCAGCAGGATGCCCATCCAGATCGACACGGTGGCCACCCCGGTGCCTCGGAAGTCCACCGCCATGTCGGCGACCATCTTGTCGACGCCGGCCTTCTGCGCGCCGTAGGCCGGACCGTGCATGTAGCAGACCGAACCCGGGGACGAGGTGAACACGATCAGGCCGCGCCCGCCGGCCAACAGCAGCGGCGCAGCGTGCCAGGACGCGATGTAGGACGACCGCAACCCGACGTCCAGCACGTCGGCGAGCTCACGTGGCTTCTCCCAGAACGGCTGTGAACCGACCAGGTCCCCGGAGATGACCGCGGCGTTGTTCACTAGCAGATCCAGCCGCCCGCTCTCCTGCCTGACTCGCTCGAACAGTTGGCCCACGGCATCGTCGTCACCATGGTCTACCTGCACCGCGACACCCCCGGCGGGCACCTCGGAGATAGTGCGTCCCGTCCCGTACACCCGCCAGCCCCTGGTGGCCAGCGCCGCCGCGATGCCGCGCCCGGCGCCGCGACTGGCCCCGGTCACCACAGCCACCGGCACCGTGTCAGTCATATGGCCAACCCTATAACCAGTAGCTTGATCTCTTGAATCACTGTCGATGAGGAGATGTCATGCGCATACCGGCCACCGACGGACCGCTTCGTGTCATCCAGTGGACGACCGGCAACATCGGGCGACGGTCCCTGCACGCCATCATCGGCCGCCCCGACATGGAACTGGTCGGCGTGTACGCCCATGGCGCCGACAAGGTCGGCGTCGACGCAGCGGAGCTCTCCGGGTGGCCGCAGCCCACCGGCGTGACGGCCACCAACGACGTCGACGAGTTGGTGGCGCTGCGGCCCGACGCCTGCTGCTACAACCCGTTGTGGCCCAACATCGATGAGCTGGTCCGCCTGCTGGAATCCGGCATCAACGTCTGCTCAAGTGCCGCGTGGATCACTGGCGGCAAGCAGTCGCAGGAGGACCTGGACCGGATTCGAATAGCCTGTGAGACGGGCAATTCCACCATCTTTGGCAGTGGTGCGCACCCCGGGATGAGCAACCTGGTGGGGATGGTCCTGTCCGGCGCGTGCGAACGCGTCGACGAGATCCGCATCACCGAATCGGTCGACTGCTCAACCTATGAGTCCGCGGGCACCCAAACCGCGATGGGATTCTCTCAAGACCCGGATACACCAGGGCTGGCCGAGAATGTGCGCAGGGAGAGCGAGGTGTTCGCCGAGTCCGCCGCGATGATGGCCGACGCCATCGGGGCCACGCTGGACAGAATCACCTTCGACGTCACGTTCACCGCAGCCACCGGCGACAGTGATCTCGGCTTCATGCAGATTCCCAGCGGCACGGTGGCCGGCGTGTTCGGCTACCACCGGGGCTGGGTCGGTGACCGCAACGTGGTCAGCGTGGGCTTCAACTGGATCATGGGTGGGCACGTCACCCCACCCAAACCGCTGGAGCACGGCCACGTCGTGCAGGTGTTCGGCGTTCCCAACATGCGCACCGTGGTGCATTGCCTGCCACCCAAGGACTGGACCGAGCCGGGATTCATGGGGCTGGGCATGATCTACACGGCGATGCCGGTGACCAACGCCGTCCCCGCTGTCGTCGCGGCAGCACCGGGAATAGTGACTCTGGCCGGCCTGCCGCCCATCACCGGCCGCGTGGCACAGTGACTCCAGCATGAGCACCCAGATCCCCGACACCGCACTGGGGAAGACGACGATGGCGAAGGTCACCCGTCGCCTCATCCCCTTCCTCATCCTGCTCTATTTCGTCAACTACCTCGACCGCGTCAACATCAGCTTCGCAGGTCCGAACGGCATGAACGAAGACCTCGCCATGAGCGCCACCATGTTCGGCTTCGCGTCGGGGATCTTCTTCTTCGGCTACCTGTTGCTGGAAGTGCCCAGCAACATCGCACTGAACAAGTTCGGCGCGCGGCGGTGGCTCGCCCGCATCATGATCAGTTGGGGAATCATCAGCTCAGCGATCGCGTTCGTTCCCAACACGGAAACGCTCATCGTGCTGCGGTTCCTGTTGGGCGTCGCCGAAGCCGGCTTCTTCCCCGGCATCATCCTCTATCTGACCTTCTGGTTTCCCGAAAAGCAGCGCGCCCGGGCGATCTCGTTGTTCATGATCGCCGTACCGGCCTCCACGGCTGTCGGCGCCACGATGTCGGCCTTGATCATCGACTGGAGCCACGGAATTCTGGGGCTGGCGGGCTGGCGGATCATGTTCTTGGTCGAAGGCCTGCCGGCGATTGCGCTGGCCTTCGCCTGCTGGTTCTACCTCACCGACCGCCCGGCCCAAGCTAACTGGCTCAATTCCGACGAGAAGCTTTGGCTAGAAAAGAAACTGGAAGTGGAACGGACGGCAGCAGAGGCCGGCCAGCCGTGGCCGCTCAAGAAGGCATTGACCCACCCCAGGATTCTCGCCCTGGCTTTCGCCTACTTCGGAATCACCTACGGCCTCTACGCGGTCGGGTTCTTTCTCCCGACCATCATCGTCGGCTTCCAGGAACAGTATGGAACCCACCTGAGCATCATCGAGCGCGGTCTGGTGACGTCGATCCCGTTCGTCATCGCGGCCGTCGTGATGGTGCCGTGGGCGCGCCACGCCGACCGCACCGGTGAACGTGTCTGGCACGTAGCGATCCCCGCGATCGTCGGTGGGGTGTCCATTCCGGCCGCGCTCTACATGACCAACCCGTATCTCGCGATGCTCGCAGTCACCTTGTCCACCTGCTCGGTCATGTGCGCCCTTCCGGTCTTTTGGTCGCTCCCATCGACATTCCTGACCGGAGTGGCGGCGGCCGGAGGCATCGCGCTGATCAACTCCCTGGGAAACCTCAGCGGATTCGGCGGGCCCTACATCACCGGCTGGCTCACCGATCTCACCGGCGACAGCAGGGTTGCGCTATGGGTGGTGGGAGCGCTGTCGCTGGGTTCTGCCGCTGTGGTCGTCTACCTGGGTGCACGACCCAAGCCGACAGAAGTTCGGTGAACTGGATCGAAGCGGTGCATGGAACCCAGTGCGCGCTCGACCTGTTCGGCAGCGCTGCAACCTGTTCGGCGCGCCGCTGACTCACCGTTGAGCTAGGGGTTTACCGGCGGTTCTGTCGGCCAGACAGGGATTGGCAGAGGAACGTTGCCGGGCGTCAGCACAGTGTACGGACGTTCCCCGCACGCCGGATCTGTGGGCGCGGATGCACAGTCGGGCTTCGGTTCCTGGAGTGGAACCGGAGTTTCGGGCGTGCCCGCGAAGCCGGGCATCGCGTTCGCGGGAATGGCCATACCCATCGTCGCCATGCCGATAAACGCTGCCTCCACGCCAGCTTTGGTCATCGAGTTGTGGATACCCGAGGCTGTCATCCAGTTCATCAATCGCTCCTTTTGGGCCGCCGATACCTTCTTACGCCGAACCACTTACTTGAACCAGGCAACAATCTCGCGGCAGCTCCTACCGCGCGGCGACCTGCATCGCCACTCCGACCGCTCCGGCACCTACATGCACCGCCAGCAACGGCCCCATGTCGGCCACGCGCAGCGATGACAGTTGCGGTAGTCGTTGCGTCAGCGCGGCACCCAGAGCGTCGGCGGCGTCGTGGTTGTCGACGTGATGCACCACGAC
>ERZ888423.2794-NODE-2794-length-12444-cov-9.163936_pt1 | contig 12444 bp, 8 predicted proteins | sample MGYA00520523_ERZ888423 | MGnify/ENA primary metagenome ERZ888423 (study PRJEB32303, sample SAMEA104408611) | aquatic metagenome | biome: Brackish water; feature: Pelagic; material: water | place: Baltic Sea | collected 2014-06-08T10:24:00 | depth 30,27 m ...
GATCAATCCAGCCGCTTTGAGGCCTTGGTTCGCAACAGCAATGACTGCATCATCGTGTCAAACAAGGAACTCGTTGTCACCTATGTCAGTCCAGCAATGTTGCGAATTCTGGGGTTTGACCCCAATCTGGCGGTCGGGTTAAAGCTGGGGGCATCCGTTAGCGAACCTGATTTGAGTCGGCTATACGAGGCATGTGATCGGGTGCTCGCGCACCCCGAGGAAGTAGTTCGCGTCGAGGTACGGGTACGCCACGCTGACGGCCGGCTACGACAAATCGAAAACGTGCTGACCAATTGCCTAGATGACCCATTAGTTCGAGGGATCGTAACGAACTTTCGTGATGTCACCGATCAGCGCATCGCTCAAGAAGAGCTCGGGGAACGCACAGCCCAGGTGTATGCAGCCGAGTCGGAAAGCCGTCGGCTGCTAGATATTTTCGATGTCACCCCAGACCTGACTGTGTTGTCCGATGCAGCGGGCGCGGTGGTCTATCTCAATGCTGCAGCTCGAAAGTTCTTCGGCCTAGGAACACCCGAACTCGACCTGATGAATTCAGAGCAACTTGTGCGCTTGTCAAAGTGGTTCGGCCCTGTGACTGAACCGATGCTTCAGAGTCTCATGGAGAACGGATCTTGGGCAGGCGAGCTAGCGATTCGACGCCATGACGGTGTGTTGGTGCCGATGCTGATTCAGATGGCTGTGCATTACCGGCCTGGCACGCAAGAAGTGGACTGCTATTCCGGTATGGCTCGAGATGTCACTGAGCGTAAGAACCTCGAGGAATCTCTGCAGCTTCAGGCAACCCACGATCAACTCACCGGGCTTCCGAATCGAGCGCTTCTGTTCGATAAAATTGAGCGCGCTATGGAAGGCATGAATGCCTCGCCAGCGCCATCTCGGTCAGCCTTGCTCTTTATTGATATTGACCATTTTAAGAAGTTCAACGACACACTGGGTCATGCTCAAGGCGACCTGGTCCTGCAGCAGGTCGCTAGACGGCTGATCGAGGTTGTGCGGCCCGGTGACACCATTGCCCGCTTTGGTGGCGATGAGTTCATTGTCCTATGTGAGCGACTTGACTCTGCGAGTGATGCAGTTGTGATTGCCCATCGGATCGATGCTGCGTGCAGGACACCTTTCGACATCGAGGGGTCTGAGGTCGCCGTGAGTGTCTCTATTGGCATTGCGCAGATTGACCCCTCAGAGGCCGAGCCGTTAGCGGTTATTCGAGATGCGGATGCTGCGATGTACGAAGCCAAGGCTGGCGGGCGTGGCCGTTGGGTCATCTTTGACGACAAGATGGGAGCTAAGGCCACGCAGCGAAGGCGCATTGAATCATGGATGCGAGAGACCCTGCAGGGCGAGGAGTTCTCGGTTCAGTATCAACCCGTGGTCTCGTTGCAGACCGGCGAGTTGATTGCAGTTGAGGCGTTACTTCGGTGGCAACACGATGAGAGCAGCATTGCCCCGGACCTGTTCGTACCAATCGCCGAAGATGCTGGGCTGATTGTTCCGATTGGTGCTTGGGTGCTCCGCACAGCTTGCGCTCAGATGGCGGCATGGCAGCAACTGCCCGGCTGGTCGGGCTTGGGCCTGTCAGTCAACGTTTCGGGCCGGCAATTACAAGACCCGGGCTTTGGTTTGCTCGCAGAGGAAGCGGTGAGTGAGTTTGGACTGGCCCCCGACACTCTCTCGTTTGAAATCACCGAGACTGTCCTGCTGCAGGACGCAGAGGCTTGGGGTGAGCGTCTTGAGCCACTCAAGGAGCTAGGAATTCAGATTTCCCTGGACGACTTTGGAACCGGCCACTCCTCGCTTACCTATCTGCGAAGGTTCCCTGCAGACACAGTCAAACTAGATCAGTCGTTCGTGAGCGGGATCCAAACAAACCTTCAGGATCGCGCAATCGTGACTGCAGTAGTCAACCTCTGCACAACTCTGGGGTTGCGTTGCGTGGCCGAAGGAGTCGAAACCTTTGCGCAGCTCGAACTGCTCAAATCCTTGGGCTGCGAGGCTGGCCAAGGCCACTTGTTTGCACCGAGTTTGGAACCGAGCGATTTTGCGAAGCAGTTCCTAGGTGAACTCGGCCCCGGGCGGCCCTGACTCAGAGAGCCCTGACCCAGAGAGCCCTGACCCAGAGTGCCCTGAACCAGAGAGCCCTGAGCGTTCTCTACGATGCAGCTATGACCTCGCCGATTCCGACACCGTCTGATGCAGAGAAACTCGCTCCTTACGCTGGCTTTGGGGGATCGGTAGGCACTGTCTTTGCTACCTCGCAATCATGGTGGCCACAGCAACCCAGTCGCGCCAAAGGTGCCCCGAACATTGTGGTGATGATGTGCGACGACTTGGGCTTTGCAGACCTTGGTTGTTATGGCTCAGAAATCCCAACTCCCAACGTCGACCAACTTGCGGCCGAGGGGCTTCGTTACACCGACTATCACTCCACCCCGATGTGTTCACCTACTCGCGCATCGTTGCTGACCGGTCTCGAACCGCACCGTGCGGGCATGGGCCATGTTGCGCACTCAGATCCGGGTTTCCCTGGCTACGCCATGGAACTCACCCCTTTGGCGCCAACTATGGCCGAACTGCTTCGCTCGGGTGGATACCAAACCTTGATGGTCGGAAAATGGCACCTGACAAAAGACAGCGAACAGAACGATGCCGGTGATCGCTCCTCTTGGCCATTGCAACGCGGGTTTGACCGCTACTACGGGTTCTTGGACGGGTTCACCAACTTGCATCATCCGCATCGGCTGATCGAAGACAATCATGCGGTTCGAGTTGACGAGTACCCCGAGGGATATTTTCTTACCGACGACCTGACCGACCGGGCAATCTCCATGATCCGCGAGTCAAAGGCTTCCGACCCAGACAAGCCCTTTTTCTTGTACCACGCGCAGGGTGCTGTTCACGCGCCGCTCCATGCCAAGGCCGAAGACATTGCCCGCCACGATGGCCGCTATGAACAGGGCTGGGACTTGATTCGCCAGCAGCGACATGAGCGTCAGATCGAACTAGGTGTGATTCCGCCTGGAACCGAACTAGCTCCTAGGAACCCCGAGTCCGGCGATGATGTAGAGGCTTGGGACTCCCTCACGCCTGACCGGCAGGCGCTGTTTTCAAAGTACATGTCGGTGTATGCCGCCATGGTGGACAACATCGATCAGAACGTCGGTCGCCTGCGAGCAGCGCTCGAAGAGATGGGCGAATGGGAGAACACGCTGTTTGTGTTTACCTCGGACAATGGCGGGTCCAGAGAAGGGGAGCGCGAGGGGACGAGTGCGTATCTGCGTTCGCTGCATTTTGGCCGCAGCGGCATCGAGGAGCCTTTCGAAGAGGACCTAGCCCGTATCGATCAGATGGGCGGGCCAACCACCATGCCGCACTATCCGCGTGGTTGGGCAATGGTGTCGAACACTCCGTTTCGGCTCTACAAGATCAACGCTCACCGTGGCGGGCATTCGGTGCCATTTGTAGTTTCTTGGCCAGCGGGTGGAGTCCCTGCAGGGCAGCTCCGTGAACAGTTCATGCACGTGTCCGATTTACTCCCGACGGTGTTGGAACTGACAGGAATCGAGAGGCCAGCGAGGTGGCGCGGCGAGCCCGTCCTTGCCTTAGATGGCGAAAACCTGAGCGCAACACTGTTCGACTCGGCTGCAGCAGGCCGTCAAGCCGATCTGATTATCGAGAATGAGGGCCATCGCGCCTTTCGCAGAGATGGCTGGGAGGCAGTAACTCGACATGCACCGCGCAGTTCGTATTCAGAAGAACTTTGGGAACTCTTTGATACAGCAGCTGATCCTGCGCAGCTTCATGACCTTGCAGCGCAACGCCCCGAGTTACTAGCTGAACTCACTGCGGCTTGGGATGAGGCTGCTTGGAAGAATCAGATTTTTCCGCTCGACGAGGGCACGGGTTACCGCTACTTGCTCAGGCCGCCATGGACACAACGCTACGACGAGGCAGTCGTGCTCTATCCCAAGACGCCGTCACTTGACCGTTGGAGGTCACAGCGCTTGATCTTGTGGCGGGACGTGTCTATTTCGGCTTCTGTCACGGTTCGTACCGGAGACGCGGGCATGTTGGTTTCACACGGGGACCAAGGCGGCGGGTACTGCATGTATCTAGATGTCACTGGTGAACTCGTTGCGGTACACAACGGTTACGGCCTTGAGCGTGAACTGCGTGGGCCAGTTATTGAGCCAGGGGAGCACCAGCTTGAGTTGCGCATCACCTGCCCGGGCAACAACTTGTGGAATCTGGCACTTGCTGTGGATGGCCAAGAGGTGGCCGCTGGGGAGGGCTATCGATTGCTCATGGCTATGGCCCCATTCCAAGGAATTGATATTGGCATTGACCGTCGCTCACCCGTGAGTTGGCCCGTGTTTATTCGCCACGGAGGGTTTGCCTTTAGTGGGCAGTTGCATCAGGTTGCCTACGCCCCCGGCCAGCCTGCCCCAGATAGTCCCGAGAACTACTTGGATATGTTGCGTGAGTGGGGACGGTCCTTTGAGTAGCCCAAGAGCAATTCGAATCTGTCCGGCTCTTTAGCCACCAGACTCGATTGCTGTTCGGACTTCTCTTGTGGCCCGTTCAATGAGTCGAGTACGCGGAATCTCTCCCAGACTTCGCCACGGACCCCCTCCAACTCGCCAGTGCGCAAGCCAGACAACGGTGACCGTCCCGAGCCACGCATCAGGAACAGAGGGGTCGGGTGATGACTCTTGTAAAGCAGCAGAGCGTTGCGTGGCTCGTTCATAGCGCAGCACGCAGGAGTTGTTTGCAGCCGCCTGCTGCGCAGGTGTGAGCGCCGAGAAAGGGTTGTAGCGGGCGCCCTGGCCGGCGCAGATCTGAATCTGCGCCGTGGGTTCGCCGCTAAAGATGCGCAGAGAGACTGGCTCGGCTCGCACATCGACACTGAGCCCATTCAGGCTGAGAGTGGCCTCTACGGGTTGCCAGCCTTGATCAGAGATGGATACGAAGACAGGTTCACGAACCGGGACTACAACTCCTTCTGGTGGGCTTTGTATGGGGCTTGGCGGCGGTAGGCGCGTGATCATCTGCCGGTTGAGCTGTGTCTGGGTATCTAGGTTTGCGCTTCTTGGAATGGCCCGAAACGCGACGTTGCGCCCGTCGCAGATGTGGCCCTGAAGATTTAAATTGCCGAGCTCCGCTGTGCCGAGAAAGTTTTGCAGCGTGTCCAACAGCGGTCGAACCCTCGGATCGCTCCGGTTTGGGGCCATGATCGCAATCAGAAACTCAATCTGCGCATCAGTAAAGGTGATCCATCTGCATCTCGGCGGCGCAGCGTTGCCGGAGCTACGTCGAGGCCGACCACCTGAACTGATCTGATACAGAATTGTCGTAACGATGTCGCCACGTCCGATCAGTCTGGAGTTAGCTGAGCCTTGGCTTTCGGCAGCGACAGGCTGACCTGGGCCTAGACCAAAGCTAACCAGCAGCGAACTGACCAGAACAAGCATGACGAAACTGTGGATTCGAGTTTTCAATGCAGTTCTCATGGCCTTGTCTCTGCAGTCCTCGGAATGGGGCATGGATCTGTTGACCCAGGTGGCAACACTGTGACTTCGAGGTGATCTAGAGAGTCAATGACCCAGTCAGACCCGGCGGCACGCACCGAACCAGTGCCCTGTAGCTGAGCTACAGAGTCGTCGAGCACTTCGCCCGAGGTTTGACTAACACGAACACCCGGTGAGTAGCCGCACCAAGTGAAACTAATCAGCCCATCTGCACTGGAACTGACCTTGAGTGGCCGGTAGCTGTAGCTCAGCCCAGTGGAGGCTGGGATCACCCTGGTGAGATCTGCTGCAGGGTTGAGCACCAGCTGACTGAGCACATCGACCGAGAGTGTGCTCTGCGGGGGGACTAAGGCATCCAAACGAACTCGCTGTTCTGAGAGCGGGTCGGAGGCAAGATCGGGATGCTCGGCCAGGTCAGTGACGATCTGGCTGTAGCGAACGAGGAGCTGCGCCACGAGTAGTTGTTCCGCCCCATATGACTCAGCGGATTCCACCGATGGCTGAGGGAAAGATCCAGCTCCCATAGGTGGCTTTCCTGCTGCTTGTTGAGCGGCATGCGCAGAAGAATCCGCTGCTTGCTCAGCCGGATTGGGCTTTGCCTGCCGAGAAGTGCCAGCAAGCGAAGTAGGCGGGGCTGGTGACAGACCTTGGATTGACCCTGAGTTGCTTGTGTCTTGTTGAGTGCCACACCCGCTGAGTTGAGCTGCAAGAAGGACGGAGAGAAGGACGAGCAACAACAGGGTCCGCTCTTTGGTTTGATGGCGTGAGGTATCAGGGCTTCTGACTGCTCTGTTGCTGACTGATCTGTTGCTGACTGATCTGCTGGTGAAGAACATGGTTTGCTCCTGCTCGAAGGCAACGAGGCCGAGATCCACTGTGGAGGAGTTCAGCCAATTGGTACGAGAAGTAGTCTTTCATCATCATATGTACTGAAACAACCTAAAATGTAATAAAAAAACTCAACTCAGCCTGCCGGGCTTTCCACCGCTAGGGTTCTTGGCTGTTCAGCCGTCCAAAGACCGCTTTTCTAAAGGGGAACCATGAGTGAGTACGTCCTGACCATTGACCTTGGTACCTCGGGACCGAAGACAGCCGTATTCACTGTTGAAGGTGATTACATAGATGGCGAGTTTGAACCCGTAGAACTCAAGCTGTCCGATCACGGCGGGGCAGAACAGCGACCGGCCGAATGGTGGGCGGGAATTGTGGCAGGCATGAAACGCCTGCGCGAGCGCGGGGCCGTCCCCGAACAGGGCTTTGCCGCTATCTCGGTGACCTCGCAATGGTCGGGCACGGTAGCCATCGATTCCCAAGGTGAGCCCGTCTGCGATTCGGTCATCTGGATGGACTCCCGCGGTGCCACCGATATTGCCAAATTGGTCGGCGGGCCAATCAAGGTGCAGGGATATGACCCACGCAAGCTTCGGCGCTGGATCAGTCTGACTGGCGGGGTGCCATCGCTTTCAGGAAAGGACCCAATTGCCCACATCCACTGGCTGCGCCGAACCAAGCCAGAGCTGAATGACCGAACGGACATGTATCTGGAGCCAAAGGATTGGCTCAACCTGAAGCTCACCGGGGTACGTGCTGCGACCTATGACTCCATCGTCATGACTTGGGTGACCGATAATCGAGATCTTGGAAACGTCAGGTACAGCCCCGAGCTGCTGGCGCTAGCGGGCCTCAAACGTGAGTGGATGCCAGACCTGATTCCAGCCACCTCATTTGTTGGGAACCTCACCGAAGATGCTGCGCAAGAACTCGGCGTGTCTGCAGGTATTCCAGTCATTGGGGGAACTCCTGATGTGCAGTCTGCGGCCGTTGGTTCAGGTGCAGTTCAGGACTACGAGGGGCATCTGTACTTGGGCACTTCTTCTTGGCTGTCTTGTCACGTGCCGTTCAAGAAGACTGACGTTATGCGTGGCGTGGCATCGCTCCCGAGCCCGCTGCCTGGTCGTTACTTCGTAGCCGATGAGCAAGAGACCGCCGGTGCATGTCTGAACTGGTTGCGAGATCAGGTGCTCTTTCCTCAAGACGAACTCTCTACCGAGATTGCGCCGGAAGATGTCTTTGTTCGAATTGACCGTCTAGCGGCCTCTACCGAGCCGGGCTCAAACGGCGTGATCTTTACGCCATGGTTGAATGGGGAGCGGACACCAGTAGACGACCACACCATTCGCGGTGGGTGGCACAACCTGTCTCTGCGCAACGATCGCGCCGATATGGTTCGAGCAGTACTCGAGGGCGTTGCCTTCAACTCGCGTTGGCTGCTTGAGGCAGTTGAAAAGTTCACCGATCGCCCATTTCCTTGGATCAATGTGGTGGGCGGCGGTGGAGTGTCGCCGGTCTGGGCTCAGATCCACGCAGATGTGATGAATCGACCGATTCGCCGAGTTGAGAATCCAATTCGGGCGAACGCTCGCGGTGCAGCGTTGCTAGCGGGAGTAGCGCTTGGTGCAATCGATGTGAGCGACCTTGGTGCCAAGGTGAAGGTGGTTGAAGTTCACACGCCTAACCCAGCGACGCGCAAAGAATACGACCGTCTCTACAAGGCGTTCCGCTCGATGTACAAGCAGAACCGATCGATTCACCGCAAGCTCAACGCCCACTAGCGGATCCGCGGAGTGATGCGCTCACCAGAGGAGAACTTGCGTTGGCCTTCGGCAATGGACTCGTCGTCGTTCCCTAGGCCAATGAATGCCCAACCTTGCGCTAGCGCCTGACTGCGAGTGAGTTCAAGGCCCGCCCACAACGAACGTAGGGTGCCCTGCACGGCTCGTTGTGGAGCAGAGGCGATCACTGCAGCAAGTGCTTGAGCCGTACTCAGCAGGTCGGCTCCCGGGACTACCTCAGAAACCAGACCGATACGCTCAGCATGCGCGGCCGAAATGCGCTCATGGCTACCCACTAACGACATGCGGACCAGTTCCCCAAAAGGCATTTTGTGCAATAGGTGCAGTGGCTCAAAGGTGGCCGTCATTCCAAAGGTCACATGAGGATCAAAGAACGTAGCGTGCTCGGCAGCGAGCAAAATATCGCACTCGCCAAGCATGTAGAAGGCTCCACCGCAGGCCATGCCATTGACTGCTGCAATGACAGGTTTCCACAAGTCGTTCGTCTTCGGGCCGAGCAGCTCGCCAGGGTCATCAAAGTGAAAGGGGGTGGATCCAAACCCGGCGATACGGTCATCGTCATGGTCAGCTACGGCCCGGGCACCACCTTGGCCGTCATCGATCTGTTCAGTGCGGTCAATGCCAGTGCAGAATGCCCGATCGCCAGCGGCAGTCAGCACGATGCAGCGAACCTCGTCCTGGTGGCGCATGCTTCGCCAGAGGTGATGGAGCTCATGCACCATCTGCGAATTGAACGAGTTCAGGACCTCTGGGCGGTTGAGCGTGACGGTGGCAACGCCCTGTTCGCTGAGTTCTACGGTGATGGTCTCATGTTCTGACATCTCCTAGTTGTAGACCACCGGGCGAGTCCATGTCATGTGAGCGGAGCATGAGAAGAGAATCACAAGTCAACTTCTTGACCTTTGAGTCTGCGAGGAGCATGGTGCTTAGGTAGTGAAATTGACCGCTTGACTTGTTGGAGCGCGAACGACGGATGAGCTTCAGACGGACTCCACTGAGAAGTGTGAGACTCGAGTACGCCACCGGGTTCGACCGCAAACGCAACAAGGCCAAGCGGTCGGTTTCGCGAACAGGACCTGCGTTTACCAGCCCTTGAACTCAGGTGATCGCCGCTCACGGAAAGCCGTAAGTCCCTCGGCAAAATCAGCCGAGGCGGTCAGCAAGTCCTGCGCCATGGCTTCTTCTTCAAACGCAGTTTGACGGCTTGATTCAAATGAGCGATTGATGAGCCACTTGGTCAGGCCAAGTGCTTTGGTTGGCGAAGCCACGAGTCGCTCTGCAAGAGCCCCGACAGCCTCGTTCAGCTCCGCTGCGGGAACAACTCGGTTGGCAATTCCTAGCTGCGCACATCGCTCCGCTGGAACGCTGTCAGCAAGAAACATCAGCTCCTTGGCAATCTGTGGGCCAACTATGCGCGGGAGCAAGTATGCACCGCCCGCATCCGGAAGAATCCCGCGTTTCACAAACACTTCAACCAGCTTCGCCGTGTCGGACATCACCACTAAGTCAGCTGCGAGCACAAGATGTGCACCCCCGCCAGCAGCGGTTCCGTTCACCGCCGCGATGACTGGTTTTTCGCAGTCAAGAATTGAGGCGACTAGGCGCTGCCAGCCACGCTTAATCATGCGCGAGGCATCACCCATGGCGCGCTCTGGTGCTCCCTCTGGCCGGGGTGGCGCTGGCTTTTGCGCTCCACCCAAATTGGCTCCAGTACAAAAGTGCCGCTCGCCGGCACCGGTGAGCACTACGGCCCGAACCGCAAGATCTGCCGATGCCCACTCAAACCAATCGGTGAGCTGATCGCGCATTGCGGCATTCAGAGAGTTGCCTTGGTCCGGCGCATTGATCGTGATGGTCGCAACACCTCCTTCAGAGGTGTACAACACCAAGTCATCTGCCGGATTTTCGGCAGCGGGGCTAGCAGCACTGGGATTGCTCATAGGTGGCTCCAATTGAGTAGTGAACGCATGCGCACTGATTGGATTCCGAGCGCCGGCTAGAAAACGTTGTCAGGCTAGTGCCCGCGCATAGGCGGCTGCGGCGCGAGCGGGGCTAGCAGCGTCGGTGCGCAGAAAGTACGAGGGCTCAGTCAGTTCGAGTTCGAGCAGTTGGGGCTGGCCGTCGCTGCCCTCGAGAACATCCACGCGGGCGTACAGCAGTGAATCTGTTCCACATCGCTCGCGGGTTATTTGCAGCGCCCGGTGGGCTAGTTCAAGCTGCGCGGGGGAAGGCTCTCGAGGTGTAATTGCCTCAGGGGCGTAGAGCCCAGCGACTGGGGCGGTTCCTTCAGTCAGCAAGGCCCCCTTGCGAAAGCCATGGCTGAACTCGTCCAAGAAAAAGACCATCCCAGTTTCACCTACATCTTCAACTGAGTCGATGTAGGGCTGCACCATGACCTGATGGCCTGCCTCTAGTAGCTGTTCAAGGTGCGCTCTGGCCTCAGCTCGCTCAGATTGGCCATATTGGGCTGTGTTTCTAGAGCCCGAGCTAATAGTTGGCTTGACTACAAATCTGCCCTCGCTGGGAAACGCCTGCTCCTCGAAGGAGCTCAGATCAGACACAAACTCGGTGGGGACCACCGACAGACCAGCCTGAGCTAGATCAGCCAAGTAGTGCTTGTCGATATTCCAACGAAGGATTGTGAGCGGGTTCAGGACCTTGGTGCTCAACTGAATCTTTTCAAGCGCAGCCAAGAACTCAGACGGGCGCTCGGTGTAATCCCATGGAGATCTCAGGACGGCCGCTGAGTAGCTGCTCCAGTCGACTTCTGGTGAATCCCAGATTGCAGGCTCGGCCAAGATCTCTTGGTCAGCTAGTGCTTGAACTAACAGCGGGGCGTCGTCATCGCGTGGCCATGCGCCCGTACAGGTAATAAGTGCAATACGGGTCTGAGCCAAGAGTTACTTCCCGGTCATGCGGGCAACCAACGGAGCAAACTCTTTGGCCGAGTCTCCTGGGATCACGTGATAGGAGTAGCCCCAGCGATCTCGGCGCGCCTCAACTTGTTCTGCGAGTTGTTCGATCGTGCCGAGCATGACCATCGGGGAGTCCAACAGTGCCTCTGGATCGGCCTCGAATGCGGGAGCGAGTAACTCGGCCATTCCGGCTGCGTCCTCGGTGATGTTTGCCACTGCAAGCCAGGCGTTGAGTTCCAGATCGTCAAAGCGGTCGCCGGCACCTTGTTGAACCCAAGCCACCTTCTGGTCGATGCGGTCCACTTGTGCATCGCGCGCTGCAGCGGAGTCAATCTCGCCAGAGTGAATCGATGGGTTGATTCCGACGATATCTGCAGTTGCTCCGGCGTATCGCAGCATGCGAGCGGCACCCGCACCAATGAGTAACGGCGGACCCTCGGGTCGAAATGGTTTTGGGGAACCCTCAAGTTCTGTGATGGTGAAGTGCTCACCCGAAAATGAAAATGCACCGGGAGCAAAGAGCCCTTTCAAGATGGCGACCACTTCGATCATTCGGTCAACGCGCACCTTTGGCGGGTCCATGGGAATGCCCGAGCCCTTGTAGTCCGATGCCATCCACCCGGCACCAAGACCAAGCTCAAGTCGTCCCTGCGAAATTTGGTCGATCGATGCAAGCTCTCGAGCAAGAACCACGGGGTGACGGTAATCGGCTGCAAGTACGAGTGGGCCAACGAGTAACTCCGTGGTGACGGCTGCTGCCGAGGCCATAGCTGCGATCGGGCCGAGTCCCTCGGTGAAGTGATCGGGCACAAATAGCGTGCAGTAACCGGCGTCTTCTAGCCAGCGGACCGAGTCTGTCCAAGTCATCCCCTCTAGGGGACCGTGAAGTTCTGCTGCGAAACGAAATTTGCGAGGGTGTGCCATAGGGCGAACAGTACCAACTGTGCGCTGCTGCTCCAGTAACTCCAGCGAAACAGGTGGCGGAGCTATCAGACTGAACTTGCTGCTGCGCCACCACTCTTTGGAAGTTGGAAGGCAAACAAGAATCCGTCAGTGCCGCCAGCAGGGGGAGTGCTCGCAACTTGTCCGGCGGTTGTTCCAGACAGCACGAGTAAGCCGCCCTCAGTGGTGCTCAGGCCGGTGGTGATCTCGTCGGCGGCCGACCCCATTCTTGTGACCCAACGAACTTCTCCAGTTTCGGCATCCAGAGAAGCCAAGAACGTGTCAGTCCCGCCTCCAGGGCCGATCTCTTCATTGAGGTCGCCCAACCCGATCAGCCCCGGGGCGCCTGGCCCGCCATCTTGAGCCGCTCCGCCTGCTGTGCCATCTTGAGCCGCTCCGCCTGCTGTG
>ERZ888423.2795-NODE-2795-length-12440-cov-6.444812_pt1 | contig 12440 bp, 1 predicted proteins | sample MGYA00520523_ERZ888423 | MGnify/ENA primary metagenome ERZ888423 (study PRJEB32303, sample SAMEA104408611) | aquatic metagenome | biome: Brackish water; feature: Pelagic; material: water | place: Baltic Sea | collected 2014-06-08T10:24:00 | depth 30,27 m ...
ATCATCAACACCTATTGCATTATATCCTATAATTTCTTCATTTGTCTTAGTATCTACATTTGATTCTCTTTTAATTCTTTCAAATTCTGTTTCTATACTAGTAATAAAAACATCTACCGTTTCATCTGTTAATACAATATCTCCTAAGCTGCCTTCTGCAAATTCTACAGTTCTAGTTACTGGCATATACATTAAGTCTCCTGTATTAGATGCTTCTAATACTCTTATTAAACTTGGTGATAATGCAACTTTTACTTTTTCATTTGTTATTGGATCAGTAAATTCAACATAGTCAACTTTATCAGATTTAGTATTAACAAGAGCTGTATAACTATTTATTAAATTTAATGCAAATTCTTGAGGTGTAAAGTTTCCATATGTAGATCTAGATGATACACCTGAAATATTTTCATTAATTTGTTCTTCTGTAGAATTAAGTTCTCCAATAGCTGTACCTGCAATTCTTAAAACACGCTGTCTATTTTCATTAGACAATTGCATAAAAGCCTCACTATTTAAAAGATAATTATTTTTTAAATATGGATTTTCTTTTTTAATACGCTCTAATTCAGCAAGATCATTTAATGCTTCAATTCGCTTTAAATGATAGGTGGGCTTTTGATGTGCGTATACAAGATTACCCTCACTATTTTTAAATACTGATAAACCAATTGTTTCATCAAATGGGGCATTGTTAATAGCCATTTCTCTTAAGCGTGAGCTCATTCCAGATTCACCATCACTAAAAATATTATTACCCTGTTGTATCAATGTGGTCATTGTCAAAATATCCTCAAATAAAATGGGAGATTCATCAGAATGAACATTCATTAAAGCATTTTGCTTTTTTGTTTTGTTAGCTCTATTTGATGCAATACTAAATGCTATATATTGTCTACTAAGACGAATACCGGTAAGCTCATAAATTTTTTCGGAATATTCTCTTGATATGTCAGATAATCTTACATCAGTAATTCTAGTATCAGTAACATTAAGGTATGATGAAAAATCAGATAAAACTTGTTCAACTTGTCTACTAGTTGCTGGATTAGTTTTAATTTTTTTGTATGCATTATTCCATGCTTGGGACCATCTATCAATCTGAGAATTAATATCGTCTCTTTGAGCTGCTGAATACATTATAACATTACCCACAGCATCTCTTTGAGAAAAGAGATAGTCAACCCTAAAGTTTTCAAATGCCTTTATAATAGATTGAAATAATTGAGGATTTTTTAACTGAAGCGGTAAAGAGCTATCCTGTAATAATGTCTCTTCTGTAATTCCAATATCTTGAAGTATTCTAGTAACTACAGCTCCTGTCTCCGCATTATCCTGTCCAAAGAAATACATTGTTTGCAACATCTTTCTTGGATCAGAAATATTTTTTACTGATTTTAATAAGCCATTGTAGACTTCTGTATAATTAACAGGTACAATTAATGGTTCCCCCTCAACTAATTCTGTATTACCAAAGAAATCTGTTTCTGATTTAGTCGTTGTTGCTATATAAGATCTAATTTGTTTTGGTGTTGAATTTAACCCACCAACTAAAGAAGCATCAACATTCCATTGATCAGCCCCTCTTAGCCCAATTGTATCTTCAAAATATTCTGTATTGTATTCTTCTTCAGCAATTTGATTATCTATAACATTTAATATATTATATACTTGAGATTTAATTCCATCTTCATAATAATTAAATGCTGATATTACATTACCCAACAAGCGCTTTTGAATATCAGTTTTATTATTATTTGTTTCATTTTCAGGATCATATAAATTATAGAAATCATCTATAACTTCTTCTAGTACATCCGCTCTATTTGTATTAGGATCTGTTATTTTAGAAGCTCTAGATAAATACATAGCAGCAATACTTCTAATTAAAGGATCAGCTATTGCACTATCTAAAAATAAATAACCTTGATTTGAACCATCTTCTACTTTTTCATATGGGACTAATGCATTAGCTTCTAATGTAACACCCGTAGTTAAAGTACTTGTAAACTGATTACTTGCTACAGATGCGGTTTGATATTTACCCGCATCAATATTTTCAAATAAAGTAAGAAGTTCATTTTTACTGTATGAATTAAATACTGATTTAATCCATTCTAATATCCTGGTAAATAAAGACTTAATAGCAGGATCTGTTTTAGTTTGTTTAGGGTTTTGCTTAAACTCCTCAAACTTATCAGCCATATACTCCTCATAATATTCTTGCTCTAATCTTTCTTTGCTCATACTGCTGTATGTATCAGCAGAGTTTCTAAATTTTTGCAATTCTTGTTCAAAGTTTTTACCCTCAGCTCTTAGCTTAGCCCTCACTTCTTTTTTAGCAATAGCTAAATATTTTTTTATTTCTTCATCTGTAAGAAGCATTCTAAATATACCATGGAAAGCTTCATGATATCTAAATGGTGAATTAGCTCCTGTATATAATGTTCCTGAAATATCTAGTCCACCAGCCAAACCACTTAAGTTTAAAGCAAACGCCCCGACTCTTACTCCACCAGCTTTCATATTATTACCCAAAGTGGTAATATCTTCTATACTAATAAAGTCAGGAAGATTATTAGCAGCCCAACCCATAAATGCATCAATATTTTCAACATCTTGAGTTGTTAATGCTGGTACTATTTTATTAGCTTCATTACCTAATTGTTGTATTTTTTTAATTATACTTTGAAGCTCTTTACTATTTTTTATTGCTTTGCGTTTAGCGGCTCCTTTTTTACCTTCAATAAGTTTAGCTTGAAGATCATCTCTTTCTTTTTTAAGCTTATCTAAAGCAGAAAGATTCTCCACAGTCTCTACAGGAGCACCGCCTTTTAAAGAAAGTCTAAATTCTATTTCTGATAATCTAGCACTCCTAATTTCAATCTCACGACTAGTAAGCTCTTGACCTAAAGAAAGTTTAGTAGCTATCTGTTCAAAAATTAATTTTGGGAGATTTGCAAACTCATCTGCTTTATAAGCATCATATTCCTCTTGTTCTAAATCTTCTACTGTATCCTCTACCGGTAAACCTTGGTCTGCAGTTTCTTCTACTGGAGTTGTTGAATTAGTGTTTATTTGAGAAACGTTTCTTTGAGCTTGTATGTCTGCTGAATCTGCACTTAGTTCTATTTTAGAAATACCCACAACTTCCTGTACAGCATTAGTTGTTGTTTTCTCTAACAACTCAGCAATACTAACAACTCTTGAATAAGAAGCTCTAAAGTTTCCTTGTGATAATGTAAATCCAACTTTACTGCCCGCCTCTGGACTACTTACTGCAGTTGTTAGTACTTCAGATTTATTTGCTTGTGCTATTAAAAAATCAATTTTATCACTTACTGAAAGTTCAGTATCATTAAGTTCTTTCTTTGTTAATTTAAAATCCGTCCATTCTCCATCTTTAACAATAGATAATTGAACATTGCCATATTTATCTACCCCCAAGGATATACCAAGACCCGGATATGCAGAAATAAATAATTTGCTTTTAATATCATCATTAAACGCATCATTATATGTTGGATTTTTCCCATCTTTATTTTTTGCTTGAGTTAATTGTGCCCTTTCAATTAGATCAACAAAAATTGGATCTAAATTATTAACAGCTAAAATTTCTGATTTTAAACTAACTAATCTATATGTGCCATCAGGTAAAAGTACAGCTGCTTTATAAGCATCAGTGCCACTTGTTAATTCATCAATTATACTTTGGCTAGTAAGAGCTTCTGTTACTCTATTAATCAAAGCCCTTCTTTCATCGCCTTCTAAATTGCTTATTTGAACTACTGTTCTTCCCGTTTTGCTATTTTCTAATTGAAAGATTAAATAGTTACCCAACTCATCAGCAGCACTGTGATCTAAATCTTCAAGTTTTCTAGCAGATGAATTATCATAAACAACATTGCCCAAAATAGAATTAAAAGATAATGCTTTGGATAATTGATTTTGCTGAATAGTTACTGGAGAACCTGGAGGATATAATCCCATTAATGCATCTAATTCAGATACTAGTAATGCATTTTTAGCCCAATTATTTTGTACTAATGCTAATGCTTCTTCTTTGCTTAATTTATTTTTTAATGCATCTGGGATGCTTATTAAATTTAAAGCTTGCTCTCTAGTCATAATGGTAGGATCAATCTGATTACCATTAACATCTGTCATTACATAGCTTTCATTAGGCATATAAGCAAATACACCATCTGCATTTTTGTTAGGTTGTAGTCCCCTCCCTTCTAAAAGACCATTAATTTTTCCCTGCACAATTGGATTAGATGATTTAATTCCAATTATATATTTGGATCTTGCACGTTGAATATATGGATTAGCTTCTTTTCCCGGTATAATATATTGAGACCCAAGAGTTCCTCCGTCAGGATCAATTGTAACAACAAACTCTAATGAATTAATATCATCTTGAGTTAAGATAGAAAGGATTGCATAATATCTTGTTTGTGCATCAGCCCAATTTTCACCATCATCAACATTTCTGGCACCATAGGGTGTAACGGGTTCTGTATAATCTAACCTAGAAACATTTTTTGATAATATTTTAAAGTCTAATTTTTGAAGTTCATAAAAACCTTTAAACTCACCCTCTCTTAGATTAATAAATACTTTTTGATCTATTCTTTCTTGGCGAGAAAGCCCTATAGCATCAGAAGGTATTAAAGATAATATTGTTTTATTTACAATGGTTTTAGGAGTACTTACTACAGTATATTCTATACCGTTTTTATAAACTTTAGCACCATAGTGTAAACCCTCAACCCCATCAAATACAAATAACCCTTCATTAGGTGTTTCTAATTCAGCTTTTCTCCAACCTCTAATAGCCTCAGTTTTATCTAAAAATACAGGGAATTCTCCCAAACCTAAACTTACTAGAACATCTGATTCTAAGGCTTTACCTGTTTTAGAATCAACTATTTGCCAAACTAAAGTTTTATTACCATCATTATCTATAGTGGTATTTTCTAAAAGAGAAAAACTTGCACCCTTTTTTATTAAGGTTTGATTTTTATTACCCTGTACAGACTCCCCTTCTTCAGGCATCTCTTCTACTTGACCTGAAATATCAGATAATGGTAAACCCAATTTGTCTAATACTTCGGCTACTAAATCATTAGTTCTTCCTTCTTGACTCCTTAACCAACTAATTAAGTTTTGATCATTTTTAATTTGCTCTGCGCTAAGAGGTCTGTTTACATTAACTACTAGATCATTTCCAATCCATATTTTTTTAATTGCATTAAATGCCTCTCTATAGGCTTGTCCTTCTTGACTATTAATCCAAGCTTCATATTTAAGAGGTGTTTCACCCAAATATGTTTGAGTAGCAGAATGCTTTCTATAAGCTTTTTCAAGTATGCTATTTAAGACTTTAGATTCACCAGCTGGAAGTTCAATACCCGTTAAATCTTCACCTAAAAGATCCGCTATATCTTTTCTGGTTTCTTCAGTTTGAGCTTCTTCAGTAGCAACGTCAACCTCTGTTTGTTCTGGTTGCGTAGCTTTTGTATATACATCTATTAATTTTTTAATATCTGCTAAAAGTTCCTTATCAAATTGGCTAAGATATTCATTTGTTTTTCTGTATAGACGTAGCTCACCATTTTCATTATGGAAAATTTGTAGAAAACGAGCATCACCCGTTTCTGCAAATAATTTAATTTGACTAGGATTCGGAGTAACCCCTAATGCAGACAGTTGGTTAAGTAATTCATTTTGTTCTTTAACACTAATGTATTGTTCTACACTATCTTTAAACTTACTTTGAATATTTTTATATACCTCTTTTAGAAATACGTTTGTTCTTTCAACTATCTCAGTAAATCTTTCAGGATTATTAAGATACTCAATAGCTTTATCATAAACTTTTGCTCTACCCTTTAATGCATTGTAATCTACTATTTGTTTTAGAGCTTCATTAACAGCATTTTCATTAACAAATGACCCCGATGCTTTAGCCATAAATCTTACGTAATCATAAAAAGGTTTTTTTAGTCTCCCTATTTTACGTCTATCAAAAGATCCATCTTTAGTCAAATTAGCAGGATCCAAAAGAACATCTTTAAAACTTTCCAATCTTTTTTTTCTTTTATCTTTTTCTTTTACTTGAGCCTTTTGACTTTTATCTTTCTCTAAAATTGCTATTTCTCCCGTTAACAATCTTATTTCATTTTCAATAGCATCTACATCTAACAATACTGTTATATCATTTGCAGCCATATTTGTAAATAATGGATCTGCTGCAAGCTTTTCATAAATACTATTTGCTCTTTCCACAGATCTATTAAAGCCATCATTAGTAAACATATATAAATACCTAGCATGATCAAATGAAAGTCTTTTAATTGCTTCTTCTTGATGCTGCCTTGTCCCTTTTTTAAATTGAGATTCATCAAAAGGATTTGAGAATTTATCTTTTGTTTCATTATATATATCTTCAGTCTGGTCAATTTGATTAACCATATCTTGAAGACGAGCTCTTAACTTACCTGATTTTATATCCTTTTTATCAGATTCAAACGCTTCTCCCAATTCTTCATCAGAAAGTTGCATATAATCTAATAATTGATCCTTAAAATAATAAGCACCTCCTGTGCTAAGTAAAGTATATATCTGCTGAAATTTACCTAAATCTTTTGCATCAATAAAACCAAATTGATCTCCATCAAAAGCAGACTGTTTCATTTCACCAGCAACTTGTTTTTGTATTAAAAAATTTAATTTTTTAAGATCAAATATAGCATTGGGATCTTCAGCCTGAGCATTCCATGCAGTATTATAAGTATTTACAACAGCCTTAACATAGTCTTCTCTATTTTTTTTATATTCTTTAAATGCTTCAGGATCACTAATTCTTTGATATATAGCAGGCACCCCTTGAAAAAATAACTTTTGTGGTCCAGATACAACCCCGCCCATTAAAAAACCTGACATAAATACATCAAATCCTTGAGCACTAAATTGAGAGCTTATAGCAGAAGACACTTGTTGATTCCATAAATCTTGACCACCAGACATTGGATCTTTAAGCAAACTAGTATAGTAACCCCTAGTACCTTCAGAAATAGCCTCTTGAGAAATTTCTTGTATACCTTCTCCAAAGTTACCACTAAAATATCTTAATGATTTTGCTGCAGCTTTTAAAGCATTTCCTTTAATACCTGCCTTTCCTATAGCTTTTAAAGCAGCTCTTAGTCCTGTACCTACATCTTCAAATACACCCTCAATTAGATTACCATCCTCATCAAATTTAGCTAAAACTTTTTTACCATCTTTACCAATACTTTTAGTTTTTTGTATTATTCTTCTTCCCACACCTGTAACTTTATCATTAACAAGTCTTGCAAATGACCTATTAAATCCACCAAATGCATTTCCTAATACAAGCTGGTTTGTAAGAAATATAAGGGGAGCATTTCCCATTGTAGTTGCAAATGCGGATCTAGATGCTTTATCTTGAACATCTTCCATTTGCGTAGTAGTAACAGCACCTCCATAATTATCTTTAAGCTTTATGTTCATACCATCTCTAACCATTTGGTTATAAACCATACCACCTTCAAGCTTACTTTCAGCCATTGCTAAATTTAATGATCTGGTATCTCTATAAAAACCACCAAATGTTTTAGCTGTTTTAGCCAAATTGCTCAAGTTCTGAGCACCATTTTCAGCAGTCTTTATACTTCTAATAGCTCTCACTGTTTCAGGAGCAAATATTTTTCCTACAAATGTACCTCCACTTTTAACAGCACCATAAAAATCTTTAGCAGCATCAACATTTCTTACTGTATTCATCATGCCTCTAGTAGCACTAGCCAATCTACCTATACCAAAAGTATTAGCTATAGTTTTACCAATTCTACCTACATTAAGTGCTGACTTTACAACAGCCACTGGAGCTAGGTATCCACCACTTAATGCACTAGCTCCTGCTAATACTACCTCTTCAATAGCTATAGAACCTATAATTCCAAATGTATAACCTGAATTTAATAAAAAATTATTAGTCCAAGCTAAACCACCACCTCTTGATGAATTTCCAATGGCCATAACATCTTCAAATTCTGTAGCAGATTGTAAATCAGGACCAGAAAAATCACCTTCAAGCATGCTACCTATAGATCTATACCCACTCATAAAACCTGTACCTACTAAACTGCCAAACTCACCTATCGTTCTACTCATGTCATCGTAGACAGTTGAGTTAGCATTATAGTAAGATTCCATATCTGAATATGGAGTAAACCCTAAATTACTAAATTCAGGATGATTATAATATCTTTGAAAATTACTTTGTCTTATACCTGTATATATTGGTGATGCAATTGCAGTTCCAGGTTCTGGTTGCTTATTTATTACTTTACCAATAGCGGCTTCCATTTTTCTATTAAAGCCATTAGGCTCATCCAGTGTAGGAGGATTCTGTTGAAGTACAGGATCAAATGTTTCTGTAGCTAGAGTTGGTCTACCCAAACCCATATTACCAAAGGCACCTATCCCATATTTATCAACTAAAGGTCTAATTTGATCTAACTGTTGCATTTCTGCTACATCAGCTGAATCAATATATGCATCATATTCAGGAGTATTAAACATTTCCTGAACAGATATATATGGTAGATCTTTTTGAATTACAACATCTGCAACTTGATTTTCTACAATAGTTTCATTTAAACCCGTATTTTCTAATTGATTATCCATATGTAAAGATAAATTAAGTTTTAATTAGTTCTATAAGTAGCTACGTCCTTTTGTTTAGCTCTAAAATTTTTAGCCCCTTGTTGGTCAAAAAGATCTATTACTTCTTTTTCTATTTTTTCAAGAAAACCAGGCTGTTGACCTATTGTACTTACTTTCATGCTTGTTAGAGCACTTGTGTTATAGGTGCCACCAGTCTGATATTCTCTAAATCGCCAATTTACGTTGTATTCTTGAGGAGATGTTTGCACAAATCTATAAGTTCCTATTTTAACAGAATCTTCATCAATACGGGTACGCTCTATAAACCCATTTTCACTAGCCATAATTTCAGATACAATTGGAGATGAATACATTTGTGATTTAGCTTTTGATCTAGGGCTTATATCTAGATCTTTATCAAATACAATAGATACACCTTTATTTAACTTATCAAACTGATCAGAAGTAATAGATCCATATTGCTTAGCCGAATCATTTCCACCTTTAACTTTAGATGCTAGCCAATCAGGATTAAATGTTATTTTATATCCGGCTGTACTTTTCTTACCTTCTCCTGGGGCACCATAAACAGGAAAATATTCAATCGTTGCTCTAGGCGATGGTGAAGGTGAATTAGGAGATTTAGGATTATTTACATAACTTCTTAAATCATTAATATACATTTGTAAAACTTTTTCACCCTGATCACTTGTTTGATCTTTTAATTTTCCTTCTAAGTCATTAAGTGATCCTTCTATATACATTGGATTCTTACCCTTTGAGCTTAAATATCTTATTTGCTTAATAAGATCAGCCGTCATTACATTGCCCTCAGCTTGAGGAGCTTTGGGATCAACAGCTCCTTTATATCCAACACCTACTAATAAGTCTCCAGGTGTATTACCTAAACCTCGACTAACAGTGTTAAATGTAGATACTCTATACGTTCCCTCTGCATCTGTAAGAGCGGCATTAAAGTTTTCATAAAGTTTATCATATACTTTTCCTGCCTCAGCAGTAATAGCATCTTTATCTAATGTTATAGATTTTCTTACATTTCCTCCAGTTAACTCTCTTGGATTTGTGGATTTATTTCCTGCATCATCTATATACACAGTAGCATTGTCCTCTATTGCTTCGCCATCCCACCCCTGCGCTGTTTCCACAATAAAATAATTAGGATCATTGGTACCTGTATCATTTACCCAACTTTGATCAATATTTACTATTTCTCCAGCCTCTACTAATTTTATAGCATTTGCAACATACTCATCTCTAGACAACATTGCACTTACGCTAGAAGTTGGATCAAAGATATCAGGGAAACCGCCTTCATCCATTAGTGCTGCTATATTTGGATCATTATCTCTAGTAGTAAGTCTTGTCAGATCATATGTTGCTTTGTTTACTTCATTTGAGGTTTGTAAATTTCTATCTGCAACTATCTGTCGTGAACTTAAACTATAAGTTCCATTTGCTAAATCATAAAGGTTTTGATAATCTTGACCCGTAGCTGCACCTGGATTACTGACTCTTAAGTTAGTTATAGCATCAGCTTTTTCAGTAAATAGTTGTTCAATTGCACTTCTATTTATAAGATTGCCGCCTTCATCTTCTTCTAACAGTCTTGTTCTAATTTGGTCTATAGTTCCTGTAAACTCACTACCATCTATAGTTATAGAATAGTCTTGCCTATCATTTTCTCCATGAGGATGAATTTGATATAATGCATCTGCAATATACTGAGCTTTTTCTCTTGCAACTTGTGTATCTGCTTCTCTCCATTGACTTCGAGATTCAGCCATAACATCTACATTTGGATCTAGATTGCCGTCTTCATCTACTGTATAGTCTAAAGTTGAGCTATCACCTATACTAAAAGTAGGACCACTAAGTGCATCTCTTAATGGATCATCAGTATCATTTGAACCAACTAATTCACCTTTAGCATCTGCTATTGCAAAAGCATTGTTTCTATCAACTTGACCTTTTAGAAGTATATTGTTTTTTCTATTAGTGTCTCTTGCACGTTCCATATCTAAATCATATAAATGCTTTTTCTCTTGTAAAGCAAATTTATTTTCTTTCATGGTATACTCATAATCACGCATGCTAAAGTTTTGAGCTGCGGCTATCATATCATTTTGCATATTAGAATGCATTAATAATTGATAAGCTAAATTTAATGTGTCTGCTGTGTTAGAAACGGGAGTTTGAGCAATTTCTTGAATTCTATTTTGATTTTCTAAAGCAGCTTTTGTTGCCTCATAAGAACTCATATTTTCTTGCATTAATATATCATCATCAGATCCTGGTATAACACCATTATTTTGAGCATAGTTATTCCAATTATTATTTGTTTCTTCTTGCTTAGCTAATTGTTGTTCAGTTTCTATTTGATTAATTACATTTTGATCCATTAACATATTAATGGTTTCGGTTGCCCATACCTGTTGACCCTGCTCAACTGAAGAAAATTCACCTGAACTTATACCTTGTGCAGCACGATCTCTACTAGCAACATAAGCTTCAGTTTCATATGCTTGCTGAACTCTTGGATCATTTTGCAAAGTCATTTGAATATGCTGTAAAGCGGCACCTGTAACTAAATCACCATTTTGTTGTGTAATAATCCAGTTAGGATCAATAGCCCCTTGAACAACATTACCTTCTGAATCCATTGTATTAGGAAACCTTGCAGGCTTATCTAATTTCATACTAAGTGGTGGATCTAATTCAGATAAAATTTGACCGGCCAATTCAAATAAATTTGCATCTTCAACATACCTAAGCGCAGGTGCATTTAAAGCTTGATCAGCTGTACCATTTATAAAATCTTCCATTTTATACTGCAAAGATCTAACACCCACGTCCCAATATTTAGTACTTTGTTCTCTATTAGGTGACATCATTAGTCTATTTGCATAGTCCATCTGCTTTCTATAATTAGCAGTATACACCATATCTCTTACAACTAAGTCATCTTCAAAAAATGGTGCAAAAACTCCCTTTGCTGCATCAACATTTTGAGCAAGTGATAAATCTAAATTTGCAATCTTCTCTAAAGAAGGTGCTAAATTTTCAATATATTGATTTCTTTGTTCTATAGTATCATTTCTAGATAAATCTGCATACACAACTTTATTATAAATATCATTGGTCGCTTTCCAATTTGTATTATACTTATCTTGCCTTACATCTAAAACCGCAGACAAAAACTTATAGTCTGGTGTAAACGGTTCAAGGTTTGGTAAATAAGTTTCGGATCCTGGTACGTATGTTGCCATAATTGTAAATTACTAAAATTTATGAGGTTTAACAAGTTAAATGTAAACACTTTTAAAGTTTAACCACCCATCTTGCCTGTATAGAACGGAACTGCCATCCGTTTAAGTTTTGTTTCCTTACCTCTTTTTGCAGGAGGATTATATGATTGAGGTACTCCAATTCGTTCTATTTCTTGTTGGTAATTATTTTGATTAATATTAGCAGCTGCCTGGCCCGGATATAAAGCTTTGACTAAAGCATCAGGCATTACATTACCTGTTTGTCTTTCATAATCCAAAACCTGATCATAGTATGCACCTAACCGATCTGATTCAGGTCCAGTTTTTTCTAGTGCATTTGGATTAGTAAAACCAATCATACCACCAGAAACAGGATCTACTGCAAAATTATCATATGTAGTATTTAAATTAAATGTATCAGCCCTATTAGTAAGTGCAGCATTTTGTAAAGCCGCGCTT
>ERZ888423.2798-NODE-2798-length-12422-cov-8.610819_pt1 | contig 12422 bp, 11 predicted proteins | sample MGYA00520523_ERZ888423 | MGnify/ENA primary metagenome ERZ888423 (study PRJEB32303, sample SAMEA104408611) | aquatic metagenome | biome: Brackish water; feature: Pelagic; material: water | place: Baltic Sea | collected 2014-06-08T10:24:00 | depth 30,27 m ...
GATTCCTTTGGCTTGCCCCCAGTGGCTTCGCGAAAGCGCGCCAGGGCTCAAGGCTGTTCCGCTGAGGTCTGCTTGGCGCAGATCCGTGCCCTCAAGGGTTGCGCCCAGCAAATTTGCCCCCTGCAGGTAGGCCCCTTGCAGGCTGGTGAAGCTCAAGTTGGCTCCTTGTAGGTTTGCCCCGTCCAGTCGAGCTTGGCTCAGGTTGGCCCGTTGCAGCTGGGCATTGCGCAGATTGGCTCCTCGTAGATCGGCGTGAACTAAATCAGCATCTTGAAGATTGCATCCAGCGCATTGGCGATCCGAAAGCAGCTTCACCAAGGATTGGTGGCGTTCATTTGCTTGGGCCAGCAGCGGGGTGGCCAGCATTAGCAGGGCTGGAGCAGCTATGGCTGCCATCCATCTCCGACCATTGGATGGATGCACAGCACAGGCCCGTTCAGTGTGCCGTTTATAGCGCTCCTGCTTGGTAGGGGCTGGTGAAACACCAGCCAACTGCGGTTAGATGGGTGTGCTGTGCAGTGAATTGATTGGCCGCAGGGGCTTGGCAAGACTTTGACTTGTTGCGCCGGCGCCGCGAAGAGCTGGGCATTGAGGCGCTTACTCCGGCTGCAGGCCAGGGTTTGCTCTGGCGCGGAGGCCTTATTGCAGCTGCCCTAGTGGCCCTAGGTGCGCTTGGCTGGCTAGGCATCTTTGCCTGGGTTCGGGTGCTCGAGAGCCGCGAGCTGGCACTTAAGGGAGTGGCAGATCAGCACCAGCAATTTGAGGCGCGCTTACAGGCGGTGCGCCAGCAACTCGGCCAACTCACTAAGGCAAACCAGGCTTTGGCTGCGGGGATTCTTTCCATCCCATCTGGCTCTTTGTTGTTGGCTGATCTCGCTTCCCTCACCCCCGGCTCTGTGCAGCTTGCTTCCGTGAAGCAGGAAGGCGGCCAACTCACTCTCAACGGCTCAGCTGCCCAGCCCAATGGCCTGCGGGCAATCAATGCTTTCCAGTTGGGTCTTGAACAATCTGTTTTGTTCTCGTCTGATCAGGTGCAGCTGGTGAAGGTGCAGGAACAACAAGCTCAGCCGGCGGCGGCTTCTCAGCAAGTGCTTAGTTTTGAGCTCAAGGCCACGTTGGATCAGGCAGGCACCAAGGCTCAGCTTGGGCGTCTGCAGGCCCTGGGCTCACCGGGGCTGCTTCGGCGCTTGCGCCAGCTGCAGCTGGAGGGATTGCTTCAGTGACTAATTTTCTGGGCCAGCCCAGCCGCTCGAGCGGCTTGCTTACGCCCGAACGGCTTGTGTTGCTGCTGCCGATCACGGCGGGTGCAGCACTGCTGCTGCTTGTGGTGATGATTGGCTACCCGCCATTGCTATTGCAATGGCAGCAGCGAAGAGAGGCCATCAGCGCACTCTTGGCGCAGGAAGCAGCATTGCCGCTACTGCGCGGCCAAATTGTGGCCAGCGAATTGCAGCTCCAGGGCAAGCAGCAGCAGCAGGAGCGGCTGCTCACCCTGGTTGCAGGCACAGGTCAGTTGCGCACCTGGCTTGCAAGCCTCAACGACATCGCCGCTGCCACCGGGGTGTCGGTGAGTTTTGTGGAACCAGGCGCCGTTGAGGTTTTCGTGCCGCCCCCCCCGCCTGCAGAGGGGCAGCCAGCTGATGCGGCCCCAGTGCAGGCTGCTGCACCGGCTGATCCGTTGCTGGCTCCCAATCTGGAGAAGCGCTCGGCCCAGATCACTTTGAAGGGTTCTTACATGGCTTTGAGGGGGTTTTTGCAACAGCTGGAGGCACTACAGGTGGTGGCGATTGCCAGCGAACTCGATCTCAGGGCGGGGGCGCCCAGCCAGCCGCAACCCGGCCAACCAGCGCTTACCCCCGAGCTCAAGCTCAAGCTGAGTGCCTACGGCCGCGCGCCAGGCAAGCCTTGATGCGCCTACTGCTGGCCTGCAGGCCAAGCAGTGCAGCCCCGCTTGATGCAGCAGCTGGGCCAAAGCGCCATTGTTCATAGATCGCTGCCAGCAGCTGCAATTCAGTTGCCAGGGTTGGCTCGGCTTGGCCCACCCGCTGGCAGAAGCATGCCAAAGCCTCACCGGCATGGATTTGATAGCCGTGGCGCTTCAGCAGCTGCAAGGTTTGATTGAGGCAGCGGCGGGCGCGATCTTGCGAGTGCTGCCACGGCCGCCAGAGGGCGGCCAAGCCCCCCGCCAATGTCAGAGCCATGGCGGCTAGGGCAACCAGACCTTGCCAGCGCTGCTGGCCCAGCAGCTCCAGCTGGCGCTGGCGATCGAAGCCCATCACCCAGACTTGCCAGCGGTAGTCAAGGCCATGCCACTCGGTGGCTACGGCCATCAGCCAGCCTGGAAGCGGTTTGCTTAGGCGCTGCGAGCGGCGGATGCGCTCTGGCACCACCCAGGCCGTGGGGTCTACCCCTACCCAGCCGCGCTCCGGTAGCCACACCTCGCTCCAGGCATGGGCATCGCTGTTGCTGAGCTGCAGGAAGCCGGCATCGCCTGCAGGTTGCTGCCATTCGCCGCCTTGATAACCCACCACCACCCGGGCGGGTACGCCGGCGGCGCGCATCAGGGCCGAGAAGCTGGCGGCGTAGTGCTCGCAGAATCCCCGCCGTGTCTCAAATAAAAAGCGATCGAGCGGATCGAGAGAGTCCAGCTGCCCCGGCTCCAGGCTGTAGGCAAACCCCTGCCGGCCAAACCACTGCTGGGCCAGGGCGATACGCGCTTCTGGGTCGGTCGCTTCGGAGGCCCATTGGCGGCCAAGAGCTTGGAGGCGAGGGTTGGCAGCAGCGGGCAGCTGCAGATCGATGGCGGTAGGCGGCAGCCGCTGCCAGCTGGTGGATCTGGCCCCTGTGGCCAGGCTGTAGAGCTGGCGCTCTCCTTGGGGAGCTGAGCTTTCAAGCGTTCCCAGGTCTGTTATCTGCAGGCTTGTCTTGGGGCCCGCCAGTGGCAAGCTGCGCCCATCCCAGGGCCGCTGCCGCAGCTTGCTGGGTTCAACAATCCAGCGCTGGCCCAGCGGTGCCCCGGTTGTAGGCGGCGGAGCAGGCGGCCTAGGCCAGTTGTCTGCGGCACTCCAGCTACGCCCATCGAAGCGCTGGTGCACCAGCACCCGCCAGTAGCGCTGCTCCGCTGGTGGTGGGCCGGCAGCAGCAAAGCTCACCCGCGCGGCAAGGGAGCTGTCTTGCACAAGTGAGGCCAGCTCCCCGGGGGCCAGGCGCTCGGAAAGGCCGCTGCGGCCGCTGCTGGCCTCGGGCAAGCTCCAGAGCGGCTCGAGCCTGGGCAGCAGCACAAAGCTGGCTACCAGCAGCGGCAGGGCAACAGCCACCAGGATGGCCACGCGGCGCAGGCTGGCCAGCAGGCGTTGGCCATCACTCTCCAGGCTGTGCAGGCCCGCCAGAGCTAGCAGGGCGGCGCTGGCTTGCATCAGGCTGGCAGCAAGCCCCTGGCTGCCCAGTCCCGCCAGCCCAATACCCAGCAGTAGCAGCAGCACGCTGCGCTGTTGCTGCTCGTGGCGCTTGGCTTCGAGTTGCTGCAAGCCGAGCATCAGCCACAGCAGGTTGCTGACGCTGGGCAGGAGGCCATTGCTAGCCCCTAGGGCCTGGCTGACGCCCCAGCCCAGCAGCAGCCCCACCGTGAGTGCCAGTAGCCAGGGGCGTGGCAGTGCCCCCCTGGGCGGCCTCAGCTGCAGCACCATCAGGGCAGGCAGGGCAATGGCTAGCAGCGGTTGCAGTTGCCCCTGCAGCAGCAGCTGCAACCAGAGCAGGACCTGGCTGGCCAGCAGCAGCTTTTGGGTTTGGTGCATTGGGGCCCTGCTCATGGCAGCGGCTGGCTAGCTACGGCAGCGAGTGCCTCCAAACAGGCATAGCGATGGCGCTGGCCTTCGCCAGGGGCTATTTCCACATTGCCTGGCAGCACTAAGCCCACGCGCTCGCCACTGGCCAGGCCGCGACAAAGCCGCTCGCAGAGGTGCTCGAGAGCAAGCTCCAGCGGCAAGCCTGGGGCAGGGGCAAGCCACAGCTCACTGGGTTGTTCGCCAGAGAAGCGCTTGCCATACCAGCCCTGCCCCCGGGCCAGGGTTTTCCAGGCCACCCGCTGCAGGCCCTCCTCTGGCCGCAGCGGGCTGAGTTCTTCAAAGTTGTCGCTGCCGGAGGAGGCGCTCACTTGCTGGCCCTGGGGATGGCAGCTGGCCCGGCTCAGCTCTTGCACCGGGCCAGGCCGGCGGGCGGGGGCGATCGAGAGCTGCAGAGGCGGCTGCCAGTAGCTCCAGCAGCGGAACAGGCCCAGCGGTGCGGTGGTGTGAATCAACAAGCGACCGGGCAGGTGAATGCCCCGGCCTGGTGGCTGCCACAGCAGCTGCTGCAGGTTTTGGGGCAACTGGCTTTGGCCTGGCCCCAGCCAGCGCAGCCTCACTGCCGTTCGTGGCACAGCGCTGCGAGTGGCCAGCTGAATTAGTAGTGGTGTGTCGGCGTAGCCAGGGCCGGGCTCAAGGCAGCGCAGCTCCAGGCCCTCGAGATTGCGATGGGTGAGGAAGGGGCCCAGTAGCAGCAGGGCGAGCATCAACAGAGCAAGCAGCACCGGGCCATTGCTGCGGCTCTGGATGCCCAGCAAATAGACGATGGCTATCAGCAGCAGCCAGGCAGCACCGAAAGCGGTGGGCAGGATGTATAGGTTGCGGCGATGGAGGCGCAGCTCTAGGCCCTGGCTACTGAGCCTTTGCTGGAGTTGGTTTTGCCAGCGCTGCCAGCGGCTGGGGGGGCGCTCAGCGAATGCCATCCACCTGTTCCAGAAGCGTTGCGGAGAGTTGGCCGCGGCTGGTGCTGGCCTGGCCACCATCGAGGCGGTGCTCGGCCACGCTGGCAAACACCGCCTGCACGTGGGCGGGCGTCACGTAGCTGGCACCCTCCACATAGGCCCAGGCGCGGGCGGCGGCCAGTAGGGCAAGGCCAGCCCGGGGGGAGAGGGGTGCTTGGTTGGCGGCTGCAGAACGGCTGGCGGCGAGCAGGTCCAGCAGGTAGGCGATCAAGGGCTCAGCCGCGGGCAGCTGGGCAGCGGCGGCCTGGGCTTCCAGCAGCTGGGTAGGGCTGAGGCAGCCAGCGAGGCTGTTTAGGGGTGCCTGCTGGCCGGCAAGCATGGCCGCTTCCGCCTGGCGGCTAGGAAAGCCGAGGCTGAGCCGCATTAAGAAGCGATCGAGCTGGGATTCGGGCAGGGGATAGGTGCCGCTTTGTTCAAGGCCGTTCTGGCTGGCGATCACCACAAACGGCTGGGGCAGCGGGTGGCTGGTGCCATCCACACTCACGCGGCCACTGGCCATCGCCTCCAGCAGGGCGCTCTGGGTGCGGGGGCTGGCGCGGTTGATCTCATCGGCCAGCAGCACCTGGGCAAACAGGGGGCCGGCTTGAAAGCGGAACTGGCCGATGGCCGGATCGAGCACGTTGAGCCCGGTGAGGTCTGCTGGGAGAAGGTCGCTGGTGAAATGCACGCGGCGAAATTCCAGGCCAAAACAGCGAGCCAGGGCTTCTGCCAGGGTTGTTTTACCCATGCCGGGTAGGTCTTCCAGCAGCAGGTGACCCCGGGCCACGATGCAGGCCAGGGCCAGGCGAATCTGGTGTTCCTTGCCCAGCAGCACCTGGTTGAGCCGGCTAACGGCGGAGGCCAGGGGGGAGGGCATGGTGGGTTATTTGTCTAAAATTCGCTTTACTAGGTTAAGTCGGCTGGCTGGAGCCAAGGGCTAATGATCTACCTCTATGCCGGTTTGGGTATGGCGATGATGCTGCCAATCCTGGTAGGCCTCCAATCAGCAATCTTTGTGGCCGAGTTAGAGCAGGGGGAGCTGGCAATGCAGGATTCAGGGGGTAAAGTTGAGGATGACTGGAAGATTAGACAGAAAGAAAAGAAGGATTTCATGATTAATGTTTTAGATCTTGCAACTGACTCGTGCCCTGAAGGCCTAGCCACAAGAGGGTTTGACAAGATTTCATCAGAAGAATGCACTTTTAGCGAAGTTGCCCCTAAAAGCGATGTCTCCAAAGATTATAATGTGAGGCTTTATTTTAATAATAATTCTGGTAAATATGCGTGCCTGCTGCCCCGGTACAAAGATCTTCCTGCAGATTTTAAATGCCCTAAGGAGGTTTAGCTAAATGATTGAAGCATTAATCGGCTCAATTATTGCTGTGATAGCAACAGGGGCTTTGGCTTTGATGGCGGAAGTTTTCACCGCTGCCCAGGGTGGATATGATCAAAGAAATCTTTCTGAGTATGAGCGGTTGGTTGTTGATGTTGTTCTGTCTGCTCATGAAGCTACACCTGAAAAAATGGAGTCAGAGCCTGGCAGTATAAATGAATGGCTTAAGGAAAATTGGCGGCAAGGCTTATGACTTTCTCCTGGCTTCATAAGGTATTGCCTATGGGGTTTGACAGCCGGAATCCTGCTCCTAAGGCTCAAAGTGGAATGACACTGCTAGAGGTGTTAATAGCGGTGCTGCTGTTTGCTGTTTTTTCGGGTGTATTTATGACTGTAACTGAGATGCTTGGTGTCTTGGTTCCCGCAAGTAAAGCTCCGCTTGGCGATGAAAGCTGCAATGGGCCTGCAATTGAAATCTCATGCATCAATATCGCCTTTGATCAGCTCATCCCATTTCTTGAAAAGGCTGATGATCTGCCTATTGATTGTATGTCAAGTCCCAAAGCAATTGATAGCGCGTTTGGGGGCGGCTGGCCCGACGATTATCGAATCTGTATATATCCTTATCAAGGCTTATCGGAATCCGATCAGAAGAAGCCTGGCCTTTACTTGCTACAGGCTGAGGCAACAGAACCAGCATTTTGGCGAAAACCGGTTCAAAGGTTGTTTTGTAAGCCCTATCACCTCTGTCTAAACCCATGACATCTTCTGCATCATTGGCTGGCGATACCTTTTTCGGGATTGATCTCAAGCAGGTGAAAACACGTTGGCAACGCTTTCGCAGGCGGGTGTCTAAGCGGGTATTGCTGATTGATTTTGGAACTACATCGATCACCTTGGCGGAAGCTCAGCTACAGGTAGATGCGATTAGTTTTGACCATGTGCAGCGCATTAAGTTGCCAGAAGATGCGCTCGAGCGGGGCGTGCCAGCCGAACCTGCCAAGATGGCGGGCTTAATTCGTGGCTACTGCCAAGAAGCTAATATCCCCGCCCACCGCGTCGCAGTTGTTCTGCCCCACGGATCTGCCTACACCACCGTGGTGAAATTGCCGCGTTCGGTGCCGCCTGCAATGGCTCTCGACTATGCGCTAGATCCAGCCTCCGGCGTGCAGATTCCGGTGCAAATTGATCAGATGGATACGGAGCTCACGCCTTTGACCTTGGTGGGTGAGGCTGCAGATCAACGCAGTTATTTCCTTACTGCTGTGCCTCGCAAGTTGGTGGATCGGGTGCTCGATACTCTCCAGGCAGCTGATATGGAGCTAGTGCGGCTGCAGGTTGGTGTATTTGCCCAGTTGCAGCATCTCTCGGCAATGCTGGCTGAGCTAGGCAATGGCTCAGTGCTGATGCATTTGGAATTGCTGCGCGACTGCACTCTGGCCACACTTTTAAGTGCCTCAGGACCTATCAAGGTTGTGCGGCTGACAGGTATTCGTGATTTTCCTGAGCCGCCCGAGCCCTCCGAAGGTGCATCTTTGAGCAGCATCCTCAATACCGAAGCTCAGATTATTGCCAGTGATGCCTATATGCCGCTTTCTGACCTTGACTTGCGTCGGCTCAACCAGGAGCTTGCTCAGTTCATTGCCGATTGTGAGTCACAGCACCCATCGCTTTCGATAGAAGCTGTCGTGCTTGCTGGTTGGAATAGTGCCCATCCCTTGCTCGCTTCCCTGCTGCAGGACTCTTTGGCGCTGCCGGTGCAGGTGAGCCATCCCCTGTCTTCTCCAGGTGTGGGGCAGTTCAGCCCTGATCAGCCAATGGTGCTGCAGGGAGTTGGCCGTTTGGTTGGCTTGGGTTTAAGTCTGATGCCGGCATTACCAGTGGGCGAGAGCCTGCCAGTAGAAGAGCTGCTGCCTGAGCTAGATCCAGATCTAGAAAATCGATCAGAGCTTGATCAGCCTCTATTCGATCAGCCGGCAGTGCTGGAGTTGTCTGCCGCAGAGGATTTTTCATTGCTGCACGAAATCCAGATTGTGCCTGAGCCTGCAGCTAAGCAAGATGTAGAAGCAGAACTGGAGGCCCTAACGCCCGAGACTCCTATCTTTTCTTTCGCTGATGCTGCAGAAGAGGTTCCTCCTCTGGCTGAAAAAGTGGAAGTTTTGCCCGAAAAAGATCAGCCTCTATTAAATCCATCTCTGAGTGAAGAAGACGAGATTCCCTTCTCGCTTGGTGATTTATTGAGCTCCTTTGAGGCTAAATCTGTAGATAATAGGGAGCCTAGTGTGGCTATTATTTCTCAAGAAGCAATTCCCGAACCTGAGCTTGGCCAGCTTGAAGACAGCACTTATCTTGCTGATGATCCTGCGCTTTGGCCTTCAATTGCCAAGACGGAAGCAGAGCAAGATGAGGCTAGTTCAGATGCAGCAGACAATCAAACAAAATGATTTACTTTTTGAATGCATTGATCAGCTCAAACATCGGCAGGTAGAGAGAAATTACGATAGTGCCCACTATGCCAGCGACAACCATCACGGTGATTGGCTCCATCGCTTTGGTGAGTGCGGAGACTGCTGTTTCAATCTCGCGATTGTAAAATACGGCTAGTTTCTCAAGCATGAAAGAAAGCTCGCCGGTTTCTTCGCCGATCTTCACCATCGATATAAAAAGCTTGGGAAGTGCTTGGCCATTTTCTAGTGAAATGCTTAGAGTTTGGCCCTGTTGGGCGAGTGCGATAGAGCGGGTAAGGGTATTTTTTACAAGCTGGTTTGAGCTGGAGCTAATGCAGCGCTGTAGGCTGTCGATGATGGGAATGCCTGAGTTCACCAACGTCGCCAAAGTCTCACACAGGGAGGCCATTTCATAGCGCAATAATAAAGGCCCAAAAAGTGGTAGTTTAAAGAGATTGGTGTCTACGGTTAGGCGGCCTGGCTTGGTGCTGTAATAGCTCCGAAAAAGGAATGTGATTACAAAAATTCCGGCAACAACCAGCCCCATGCCCACGGGATTAGTCACGAAGCGCGATAAATTCAACATCACCTGGGTAAGGGCAGGCAAATTGGCGCCCAGGCTAGAAAACATCGCCTCAAAACGCGGAACTATAAATATCAGCAGTGCTAGGCCGATGGTGATGGCTAGTACCAGCACGATTACTGGGTAAATCAAGGCGCCGATCATTTGGCCTTGAAGTTTTGCCTGCTGCTCCATCAAAAATGCGATTCGATCAAGCACCTCTTCAAGAATGCCGCCCGCTTCGCCTGCTTCGATAAGGCCAATTGTGATTGGTTTATAGATCCGTGGATACATCCGCAGGCACACCGATAGCTCCTCGCCAGCATTAAGCCGCATGGCGATCTGGGTGATGCAGCTCGCCAGCTTGGGATTGGTCATGTTGCTGGCGAGTAGTTCTAGGCCTTGGGCTAGTGGCACGCCACTTTGCAAAATCACCGCCAGCTGGCGAAAAAAGATCAGTAGATCTTTCTGCGGCACCTTGAGCCGCCCAGGAGACGGCATACCGCGTGGCCGTGCTAAGGCCCCGGGCCTTGGGTTGGCTGGTGATTGAGAGCCGATTGTGGTGGTGCCGTATTGGGCCATGGGATTAGGTCTCGGCGCTAAGGATCATCTTGGGGCTACTTGCTTTGGAAAGTGCTTCCTGCTGGCTAATAGTTCCATTTTGCATTAATTGAATCAGGCATTGTTCGAGAGTATTCATGCCATCGCGACTGCCAGTTTGTAGTTGTGAATATATTTGGCTGATTTTTCGCTCTCGAATCAGATTGCTGATGGCTGGCGTGTTAATTAATAGTTCAGAGGCCAGGCTGCGCTTGCCGGCGGTGTTTTTACATAGGGTTTGGGAGAGGATGCCCAGTAGGGAAGTGGAAACTTGTAAACGTGCTTGCTCTTGCTGTTCGGCAGGGAAAACATCCACAATGCGTTCGACCGTTTTTGCTGCTGAGGAGGTGTGGAGGGTTCCGAGCACCAAGTGACCGGTTTCGGCGGCTGTGATCGCCAATTGAATTGTTTCCAGATCTCGCATTTCTCCGATGTAAATCACATCGGGATCTTCTCTTAGAGCAGCTTTCAGGGCTGATGCAAAGCTTTGAGTATCGCGCTTTACTTCCCTTTGATGGATGATAGACGTTTTAGAATGCTGAAACTGAAATTCAATAGGGTCTTCGATGGTGAGGATATGACGTTTCTGGGTAGCTAGAATGCAGTTAATAAAGGCTGCCAAGGTGGTTGATTTCCCTGATCCTGTTGGCCCAGTGCACAGCACTAGGCCGCGATGTTTGGTGGTGAGATCGATGAAGGATTGGGGCAGTCCTAGGGTTTCCCACTTTGGTAGGTTGTCGGGCAGGATGCGCAGCGTAAGACAGCGTTTTTCATTGGCTACATAGGCATTAATTCTGATTCTAGATAAACCCTCTAGACCGATTGAGGTATCGAGATCATGGGTTTTATTGAATTGCTCGACCTTCTCTGGTCCGGCGATTTCGTGTAGAAGCCGATCCATGTCGGTTGGTCGTAATATCTGATCGAGAATAGTGATATCTGAATTTACTCGAATGGCTATTGGGGAGCCTTCCTCCAGGTGGATGTCGGAGCTGCCAGCCTGGATCGCAAATGCAACGATTTCTTTTGCGATCGACATGGTGGCTTTAGTCGAAGGTGGAGCTACATAGCTTTTGTAGCTCAGTTGTGCTTGTGATGCCATCACGAACGAGGGCACGACCGTAGTCTTCCAGAGTCACCATGCCTTCCTGGCAGGCCATTTCTTGTAGGTCTTGGCTGCTGCGTTGGTCACGAATTCCCCCTTTGATCGTGGAGGACACTGACATTAATTCGTAGACGCCCACGCGGCCCTTATAGCCTGTGCCTTGGCAGCGTGGACAAAGGCGCTGTTCCTTTTTGGCTTTGTCCTTTTCTTCTGCTGATAGGGCGTTGGGTGCACGTATGGGTGTTCCTACGGGCAGGCGGGTTATCCCGGCTTCTGCTTCGCTGACGGGCCGTGACACGGAGCATTCGGTGCATAGACGCCGAAGCAGCCGCTGGGAGAGCACACCAAGCAGTGAGGAGGTGATCAGGTAATGGGGCACCTCCATGTCCAAAAGGCGTGTGATGGAGCTTGCTGAGTTGTTGGCGTGCAGGGTTGTGAGCACCAAGTGGCCAGTCTGAGCAGCTTCCATTGACGCTTTGGCGGTTTCAGGATCCCGGGTTTCACCGATCAGCATCACATCGGGATCTTGGCGCAGAAATGTGCGCAGGATCGTGGCAAATGTCTGATTTTTCTCACGTAGCACCTGCACTTGAGTGATGCCAGGCAGGGTGTATTCAATTGGGTCTTCTGCGGTCACGATGTTGTTTTCACCGTTGTTTAGCTCGCTTATTGCTGAGTAGAGCGTGGTGGATTTACCGGAGCCAGTGGGACCTGCCACGATGATGATGCCATAGCTCTGGCGGATCATGGTGCGGAGGCGGCTGAGCACCTCTGCATTAGACACCAATGTGTCTAGGTTCAACATGCCTGAATCACTTTTTAGCACCCGTAAAACGGTTTTCTCACCATATTTGCTGGGAAGGGTAGATACCCGGAATTCCATTTTGTTTCCTTCCAGCCTGCGCAGGATGCGGCCGTCTTGGCTGGCTCGCCTTTCGGCAACGTTCATGCCTGCCATGGTTTTGAGCACGGCGGTGAGTTTGATACCAGATGGCCTGGGAACTCTTATAAAGGGACGCAATACGCCATCTTGCCGCAACCTCACGCGGTAATCACTTTCCTGAGGTTCGATATGGATGTCGGAAATGTCTTCCTTTACAGCTTTTATCAGGATCTGTGCGGTGGCCCGCTGAAGTGCTGTGCCAAGTAATTCATTTGAGATGTTTTGTATTTCTTCTTCTGCGATGGTGAATTCATCGCTGTCATCGAATTCAAAGCTGATCGCATTGCTGCCAGCTTCATCAGCTTCTAGCAGTGCTTCTGTGAGGGCATCTTCATCGTAGATAGCCGGATCAAGGGCATCACCACTGATTAGTCTTTGAGCTGCGGCATCATCAAGTAGTGCCTGGATCTCATCCGGCGCTTTTTCAACGAATTGGCATTCCAGACCAGTGCGCGCCACCCGCTGCTTGATGAAGCCGCCGATGGTGCCAAGGAAGGTGATATTGCCAACGGCAATCACCATCGTTTGCTGGCCGGGCTTGCCAAACGGCGCACCGTCCATCACATCCATCGGGATGACGACATTCTCCCGGCACCAGGCCAGGGAGAAGTTGTCGTCGATCAGTTGGCGGATGGCGGTGATTTGCATA
>ERZ888423.2799-NODE-2799-length-12416-cov-25.039722_pt1 | contig 12416 bp, 10 predicted proteins | sample MGYA00520523_ERZ888423 | MGnify/ENA primary metagenome ERZ888423 (study PRJEB32303, sample SAMEA104408611) | aquatic metagenome | biome: Brackish water; feature: Pelagic; material: water | place: Baltic Sea | collected 2014-06-08T10:24:00 | depth 30,27 m ...
TCGTTTTCGTTTTCGTTTTCGTTTTCGTTTTCATCGTAACCACCATCTCTTTGATCCCCGCCCTCGGCTTCAATCCAGTACTGATTGTGGCAGGCGCGACACACCTGATAGAGACGTCCACCGGCTTCGAACAGCGCTTCATCGTCCTGATCCTGAGCTGCCTTAATCGCCAGTTGCCCCGCTGCCGTCAGCCCCTGTGCGTACTCAACCCAGTCGTCTCCCGCTGCGCGCCCGGGCATCATTAGTAAATTTCCGGCTTCGGTCAGTGTGGCCGCAGCGTGCAATACCTTGGCCCAGCCCTCATCCGTGGTAGGTGCCAGCTCCTGGTGCCCTTGGGCGGTGATAATGGTGCCGGCAGAGTTCCAAATTACATCGGCGGCAGGATCGAGAATCCACGCCATCGTTTGATGAATATTAATAATGCTTTGATAGGAAGGTTCGGCCGACGTAGCTGCGCTCGGTCCGGTCTCTCCGCAAGCTGCCAGTAGCGCGCAGAGTGCTACTGCGAGACAATAGTTGGATGGCATAAATGTTTTTTCAGTACTGTTCAAAGTCTGCCTCGTCACGATTCAGTGTATTCCTTATTCAGCTGGAGCGAGATATCCATCACGGGAATACCAGCAGCAGCTTCTCTAGGCACGCCTTAATATGCTGTCTAAACACTCATACAACAGTCTACTCTCGAATAAAAATGTCTCAATTTCCAAATAGCTTCTCTATCAGGAAGTGCTTCATATTATCACGCATCACAACTCGCATTGCATTCTCCTGAAGGCGTCACTCAGGGGCTGGCATCTTAACGCGTTGCTTCGTTGATATAGGTCGCAAGCGCCTCCACTTCGTCTGCACTTAGTTGCTCGCCAAAGGCTGGCATTATCCCGACTCCATTCGTAATGGCTACCTGCAACTGGGAAATACTGGGTTCGATTACGTCTAGGTTCGGCCCAACCGCACCTGTACTGCCAGCGTCTTTCAGGGTATGGCATACACCACAGCCGGGCTGCGTGCCGTTTGTGTAAAGTGATTTACCCAGACGTGCAGCCGCAGAGAGCTCTAATGCTTCAGTTGCCGATACAACCAACGGCTCTGGTGGCGCAGCTTCTACCGCCACCGTAACTGACTCCTCTTGCTCTGGCAGTTGCTTGACCACAGTCATTTCTAAGGCGGCATCTAGCCAGCCGTTGTGACTATACCCGCGATCATTCTCATTGCGGTCTCTGGGTTGTCTGTCCCCATCGGCATCTGTTGCACGAGATACAAATCGTTGTTGCCCTGCCACTAAGTCAACCTGCAGAATAAAGGCTCGCCAAGCGTTTTTGCCCAGGTCTGGCCCAATGAAACTCGCACCTTTCCAAGTACTGCCTTCGTCACCGGACACCTCGACCTTGGTGATGCCACGCTCTCCGGAGAACGCGACTCCGTACAATACAGCAGAACCATGCAACACCGGCTCACCGTCAGCGCCAGGGCCATTGAGCCATGACTTGACCGGCATACGCCACATCGATGGGTGCTCTGTGCTAACTGCTTCGCCGATTGGGCGCACACGATAGCCAGACTGCTGAATACGCGTGCCAGATTGTTCTAGCGTAAGTGATAGGCGCTTTAGCCATTTCACATTATTGACGCCAAAGTAGCCGGGGACGATCAGTCTTAAAGGTCCACCGTGCACGAGCGATAAAGGCTGGCCATTCATTTCCCACGCCAGCAAGCAGTCTTGCAAACCTTTTTGTAACGGTACCGAGCGCTCAACAGCAACGTCATTCGGGTTGACGCCTGGCGGTAATTGCTCGCCCCCGAGCGCGGTGAGAAAGCTTGCTTCGGCATTTTTTGGCCCCCCTAGATGTTCTATCACCGCAGACACAGGCACGCCTGTCCATAATACGCACCCCGCTGCCCCCAACTCCCAAGGTGACCCGGAGGGCTCATGAGCGAAAAATGCGCGCCCATTCCCTGAACACTGTAATACCGTGGCGACCGAGGCTATGTCCAGCGACTTAAGTTCTCGAACGCTTAATGTTTCAGTCCTAGCTGCCCCGACCACCTCGAGCTCCCAATTATCGGGAACATCATTGATAGACGGCGGGGGCATGGGGAGATTATTACGAACGAATAGCTTGGATATAGAAGTCAGTGGCCCGAAGCCAGCTCTGGAGCGACGTATTTCAAGAGCCAAAGGAAGTTCATTGTGAACAAGGAAATCTCCATACAATTTTCCGCCCGGAAGCTGTGGTAATACAGTATTGGAGGTCGCCCAAGCAGTAAAGGGCCGCAGAGTGCCAAAAGCGCCTATCAGAGCCATGGATTTTAGCAATTTACGCCGTTGAAAAGATTGCATCAGGAGTATCCTTGTTGAATCAAGTGCCTTGCTTGGCAACACAGTAACACAGAGAAATTAGCAGAAGGTGCTAGGTCGCGAAGGCTCTGTCACGAACGTCCTAGGTTCCTCGCTATAGGATCTGACGAGGCGCCTGAGCCAGTCGGTGCCAACGTTAGCAACCTGTGCAATTTAGTTGCAGCCTTCATGTCTCCTAAATATTCATGTCAGTGTCGACTCTAAAGCAAGGGTGTCTCAATTTTCAGGCCGTTACTCGGTCAAAAAGTGATTCATATTATCACCTGTCACAGCTGAAATTTCATATTCGATGAAGCCCTCATTCAGGCACTGACACTTCAGCGTATTATTTCGTGCATATAGATCGCAAAAAACGCTGCTTCATCTGCACTTAGTTGCTCGCCAACAGCTGGCAGTATCCCGCCCGCTTTTTATGGTTTCCTTTAACTGAGGAAGGGCAGATTCTATAGCATCCAGATTCAGCTCAGCCGCGCCGTTACTACCAGTGAACTCTAGGACATAGCGCACAACAACGCCAGACGAGGGAGCCAGTGGTGTCCCGTGGAAATTGTGGTGATTGTAACTATTCATGCTGCGCTTTTTCCGAGAAAGTTTGTTGATCCGCATAATCACATCGCCGCAATGTGCACTGGAGTGAACTGATATTCGAGGCTATTTCCTAGCCGGAAAATTGCTCTCGACATTCGACCAATTATCCATATAATTCCGTTGACGGCGTATGTCTAATCCGGCCTGGAAGCCTCATGAAATATTTATTCGTCTTGCTTTTTATTACTTTGCAAGCATGTAGTAGCGGGCTTGGGCAGCGCCCCGAGTCAATACCCCCAGTGAAACATGAGGACGTCATCGTATTCGGAGATTCTATTTGCGCAGACCTTAATAGCCCGCCATTTATGATTTTTCCGGCGTGGCCCACAGTACTGGAAGAACTATCTATTGTTAACGTGGAAAACTATTGCATTCCAGGCGTTCAATTGTCGGAATATAAATTCGAAGCCAAGTTCCTCGAAGCTGGTACCGCGTACAGATATGCTGTTATTAACTTGGGTATTAATGACATCCTTAGGGGCAAGGATCTTGATGCGACCATGGAGCTCTATCGATCCGCTTTAGATTATATTGGCTCTCAAGGTATTGAGCCAGTATGTTTTGTTTACAACAATTATCGAATTGAAATTCTAGCGCTAAGTGTTGCTATAACAGAATTGTGTACTCAAAGGGATCTATTGCTTATACAGAGTGCGCCCGAAACATTTGACAGCGTTCACCTTACATCGGCAGCACAATATGACACCGCTGTTGATGCCTGGCGCATACTTTTCTCAAGGAAATATTGACCAGCAGCTTCCCACAGTTAATCTTACTTTCCATTGATCTTCACAAAGACTTCATCGCCAAAGCGGGCATCACCACAACCACGATGTCTTCATTTTAATTTTCGAATGTATCTGGCCTCGAAGATGATACTCCATAGCTTATCGCTTCTGTACAGAGATAAATGCTTCTTTCAGCGAGTAAGTGCTCGGCATCTCGGTGACTCGAATTGGACATTTTGTAGAGCTAGCCTGTGGCGCCGGTGATGTCACGCAGATATCGCGCGGCAAGTTTCTATATTCATACACGGATTGTCTCCCAACCAACCTTAATTTAGCAGTATCGGCGATATTCCTAACCGTGTTTCAGGCAGTGGAAAACCACGGTGTTCACCACGGACTGCGGCCTCAGCATGGAGTAAATAACGTGTTACTTTAAAATGTTTTGTCTATACTCGAGAACTGAAAAGCGCCAGACCTTCCGACTTTATCCATAACGGGGTAGCTAGATGCAGTTCACAGATCAGCACAATGAAATCCGCCGTACTGTGCGCCAGTTTGTCGAGAAAGAAGTGAATCCCTACGTCAACGAGTGGGAGGAAGCCGGCATCTTCCCTGCCCATGAGCTCTTCAAAAAAGCCGGTGATCTGGGACTACTGGGCATTCACAAACCGGAAGAATACGGTGGCCTGGGTCTAGACTACAGCTACGCCATGGTGGCCCATGAAGAGTGGGGGTCTGCCAGTCACGGTTCAGTGCCAATGGCTGTGTCCGTGCAAACCGATATGGCGACGCCAGCCCTGGCTCGCTTTGGGTCCGATGCACTGAGGCAACAGTTCCTGACACCCGCTATCGCCGGCGACATGGTCGCCGCTATCGGGGTCAGTGAACCCCACGCCGGTTCAGATGTGTCGGCCATCAAAACCACGGCAAAAAAACGCGGCGACGACTATGTTATCAACGGCACCAAAATGTGGATCACCAACTCTACTCAGGCTGACTATATTTGCCTGTTAGCCAATACGTCCGATGACCAGAAGCACCGGAACAAATCTTTGATTGTGGTGCCCACTGACACGTCGGGGTTTTCCACATCAAAAAGGCTGAATAAACTCGGTATGCGTGCCTCGGATACTGCGCAGTTATTTTTTGACGATGTGGTAGTCCCCCAACGCTACCTAATCGGCGAAGAGGGTAAAGGCTTCACCTACCAGATGATGCAATTTCAAGAAGAGCGACTGGCAGCCACCGCCATTTGCATCAAGGGCCTGGAGAACTGTATTCGCGATACCGTTGAATACACCAGCCAACGGCAAGCATTTGGTAAACCCCTGCTGGACAACCAGATCATCAATATGAAACTGGCAGACATGCAGATGGAAGTAGAGGCCCTGCGCGCCCTCACCTATCGCACATGTGAACTGTATATCAACGGTGAAGACCCAACCCTACTGGCATCCTACTCCAAGCTCAAAGCCGGCAAACTCTGCAATAGCATTCCCACCGAATGCCTGCAATTCTGGGGCGGTATGGGGTATATGTGGGACAACCCAGTTGGCCGCGCCATGCGGGATATGCGACTCACATCCATTGGCGGTGGAGCCGATGAGGTCATGCTTGGAATTATTGGTAAGCGAATGGGCTTGATGGCGAAATAGCCTATCAACAGCGCATAGAGCGACAATGGATTACACTTCTGTGGCAGATTACGTCACAGAGTTAGAGTCCCATTACCCCCGCAGTCAGGTCCCGCAGAATCTCCTGCGATCCACCGCCAATCGCGAACACCTTAGCCTCTCGAAAAATTTTTCATGGTGTATGGGTAATAGCGTTATGCAGTGATCTGGCGATATCCACTCATCGCGTCATCGCAGCCGTGTCTGCCTCCTGCATATGAAGCGTCATTTTCTGCAATAGCTTTGGCAACACCTCGTCTGGAATGTTGTGTCCCATTGAATCGTACACCACGAGTTCTGAGCCTCCGATCAACTGCGCGGTATGTGCCCCGTGTTGTGGCGGCAGTAATGTGTCCTCAGCGCCGTGGACCACTAGGGTAGGTGCGGTAATGGTTACCACCGCGTCAGAACGGTCACCCGCCTTGAAAACTGCCATCATCTGTCGGCCCATAGACTGCGGATAAAAACCCCTCGCTACCATCGCCTCCCTGCGTTCGGCAGCAGCTCCGTCATCCGTAGTAACGCCCAAAAGTGACTCAGAGGCCTCAGCGCTAGGCGGTGGCAGCTGCGGTGAGCCCGTCGTAGACATAATAGAAACCAGACTTCGGGTCCGCTGTGGGTACTGCGCGGCAACCACTTGAGCAATCATTCCCCCCATTGATGCACCGACAATATGAGCGTTGTTAATGTCCAGCACATCCATCACGGCAACAGTATCCGCGGCCATATCGTTCAAAGTATAAGGAGCATCTACTTCAAATCCCATCTGGCGTTTCAGTAATTGCCACCATACGGTAGGCTGTCCCCAGTCATCAAAGCGGGTACTGCCTCCCGTGTCGCGGTTGTCCAGTAAAATCACACGGTAACCACTCGCCTCAAGGCCCTGCACCAGAGCATCCCCCCACACGACATGCGAAGCGCCCAAACCCATAATCATCACTATGGCTGGCTGCTCTGGGTCTCCCAGGCTACGATAGGCGACTGAAATTCCGTTAGCTGGCGCAACCTCGAGAGGTTGCTGGTCCAAATACTCACGACTGAATTCCGCCCACGCCGAGACCGAAGTAACCATGAGGAAGAGCAATAACAGCCGGGACATAGGCAGGTTCTCCAAAGTGATCGACGGCCAGAATTAGCCCCCGCGTGCGTCAGATCAACAAGATACCGCAAGGGGGTGCTTGAGGCGAATCCGAATTCAAACTAGAACAATCACCCACAAACATCTATGCTTTAGTCCAAACTGACTGACGGCGGATGTGTTATGCAATATAGAAAACTGGGGAATTCGGGGCTTAAACTGTCCGAATTATCGTTTGGTTCCTGGGTCACTTTCAACAAGCAGGTAGACACGCGTCTCGCGGAGAGAATGTTTGGTCTTTGCTTTGATGCCGGTATTAACTTTTTTGACAATGCCGAGGGCTATGAAGCGGGCGAATCCGAGAAGGTCATGGGCAAGGCGCTGAAGGCACTCGCTCGACCCAGAGATAGCTATTGTGTCTCCTCCAAGGTTTTTTTTGGCGCGACAGCGAATCCAAAACCAACGCAGTTGGGCCTCAGTAGGAAACATGTTACTGAGGCCTGTCATCAAGCGATGCAACGTCTAGAGGTTGATTACCTGGATTTATATTTCTGTCACCGAGCCGATCCTGACACCCCGATTGGAGAAACGGTCTGGGCCATGCACAATCTGGTAATGCAGGGAAAAGTTCTGTATTGGGGCACTTCCGAGTGGGCGGCAAATGAGATTGCCGAAGCCTATGAGTTTGCAGAGAAAAACCACTTAACCCCGCCCACGATGGAGCAACCACAATACAATCTCCTGGATAGGGAGCGCTTTGAGGTAGAGTATGCTCCGCTTTTCAATCAGTACGGTATGGGCTCCACGATCTGGTCACCTCTGGCATCAGGCGCACTCACAGGTAAATACCTGAACGGCATTCCGGATGGATCAAGAGCCTCGCTGAAAGGCTATGAGTGGCTTAAGAAGCACATGGTGGAATCGGATCGAGGTCAAGAGCGGATGAAGACCGTCGCCAGACTGGTTCCTATAGCCGAAGAACTGGGCACGAGTTTATCTAGGTTAGCGATTGCCTGGTGCCTGTTGAATCCGAATGTATCCACCGCCATATTGGGTGCCTCCAGCATTGAGCAACTTGCAGATAACCTGAAAGCGGTTGACGTGGTACCGTTGCTGACAGAAGAAGTGCGGGTTAAACTAATGGCGGGATAATGGCAGAGTGTTCGGTGATAGACAGCCCGATGCTGTCCTACTCGCCAAGAAGAATGATAAGGAGAGTGGGTGATGCGGTACGTGCTGGGTGTGTTAGCGATAGCAGTTTTAGCCGTCGGCATCAGCCTATACTGGGTAAGTCGTCCCACGCCAGTGCCTGCCACACCACCGCCCCCGATACCAACCTCTGTTCTGGAGCAACTGCCCAAAGAACGTAAAGGACAGGTACTCATATATGGTGCCTACGGATTCACCGGCAAAGGCATATCTGAGCTGGCATCCGAGTACGGCATTACCCCAGTCCTGGCGGGGCGCAATGCGTCCAAGCTCAAGCCGCTGGCAGATTCCCTAGGATACGACTACGTTGTGCTGCCGCTGGAGAACAATCACGACAACCTGGTCAAGGTGCTCAAGCACTTCGAGATTGTGCTGCATATTGCCGGGCCCTACACGTATACCGCCAAGCCCATGCTAGATGCCGTCGTGGAGGCGGGCACGCACTACGTTGACCTGACTGGCGAAAACCATGTCATTCAGGCCGAGCTAGATCGCGACGAGGAATTTAAACGCGCCAACATCATGGTCATGCCGGCCGTTGGCTACGACGTGGTTCCGACTGATTGCCTGAATGTGTACGTCGCTGACAAGATTAGCCAGCCCACTCAATTGACGGTTGTTCTGAATGGCAGCTACACAGCCGCAGAGGGAGCACAGGCGAGTCGAGGCACGATGAAATCTGGGCTGGAGATGCTGGGCAGACCGCTGCTAAAACGAGAAAATGGCAAAATGGTCGCGATGGCTACGCCCGAGCTTATCCATCGCAAGGAAAACGGGCGAGAGCAAACGCTGCTGCAGATTCCCTGGGCCGACATGATAACCAGTTACGTAAGCACCGGCATCCCCAACATCGAAGTGTTTCAGGTACAAGACGGAGAGCTGCCGACATGGTTACTGCGTGTGGCGCAATCCGACGCCGGTCGACGTGTGCTCGGATGGCTGATCGACAACTTCGCCCCAGAAGGTCCACCACCTGGCGCACAGGAAAATCGCCAAACGCGAATTGTGTCTACCGTCAGCAATGAGGCCGGTGCTACTGCGTCTGCCGCTCTGATTACGCCGGAGGGCTATCTACTCACTTTCCACAGCACGTTGATTATCGCTCGTCGCGTCATCGACGGCGAGTGGGAGCCAGGCTTCCAGACTGTCGCCAAGGTTTACGGCCCCGATCTAGTGCTGGAGGTCCCCGGTGTGAGTCGGACCGATTTGTAAAATACGCGCCGGTCACGATGGGGACTTCCTATAGGATGGACCACTCGACGTTTACTTTCTTGATAGGAACAGACGGCCGTTATCCAGCCGATTTTCCAACAGACATGCCGCCGGACCAGATGAACGCGAGAACCACCAATTTTTTTGCCGCCGCGGTGTCAGCGACGCGCTGAACCGAACGGGGCACGGACAAATCAACGTCGCCGCCCTAACCGACTCTTCGAGCGCTACCTCTCAACAAAGACCCGTCATAGTAATAAGTTGTATCCTAATTTTTCAAGGGCTATTTTGCATGTCTCTATACACCCCCTCTATGCCAGATAGTGCCAATCACTTTAGTGCTTCTAATACCACGGTAAAACTCTCTTTACGTTTATTCTTATTTTTTATGGCGTTTCTCAATCAATATACGGACCACGCTCTGAGCAATATGGACAAAAGCCCGTCGTTATTTTAGCCATTATTATTACGAGCATGGGCAATATCATTTCAATTCTGTCTTGGAACATCTATCTTTTTATACTTAGTTATAGCATAGGAGCTGGAGCCAGAAGTAGGCTTTTGCCTACAGACCATAGCGGTCGCACTAATGTATAGTCCACTAAAAATAAAGCATTGTCTTATTACACGATGGAGGGAGCTTGACCATACCGCAAATTGATCCCGGCACGCGAGCTTTACGAGATGTGAGCTCCGGATCGATCACTCCGATAGCCTGGGGGTTTACGGCCCTCTATGGCCTACTCACTATCATCCACCCGTTTGCTCTTTCCGGTGACGAGCGCATGTCCGTGGTTGCGGCTGTTTCGTCGATAATGTCTGCCTCCATTGCTCTAACGTGGAAAAAGAACCCACGAGCGGATCTGGCTTCCCTGATGCTTATCCTGCTGGCTTGTATCGCGCTAGCCAATACAGTACTGCACCTCGCCTTGTTCCAAGAGGCCGTCGACACAACCAACTTTGTCATCCTGATTTTGGGCTTAGGCCTGACAATGCTGTCGAGAGTAGCGTTCTATTCTATCTTAGCTCTCGCCGTTGGGTCATGGGCCACAATCGTCGTCACTTTCGATATCCCTGAATCTTCTGAATGGGGCTGGTTTCTTTTTTTCGCTTGTTTCACCAGCGGTGTCCTCCAGGAGCAGCGAATTCGTTCAATACGCGCCGCCGGAGTGCGGGAGCAACTGCTACTCGCTTTGGAAGGAGAGGCCCTAAAAGAGGAGCACTTAAAGAGTCTCGGCGTGCTCGCGGGAGGTGTCGCACATGACTTCAACAACCTTTTGATGGTCATACTCGGCAATATCGAGTTACTGCAAGAATCGCAAACCGCTTCCAATGAGACGCAAACGCGGCTCAAATCCATGATGCAGGCCGGCCTCCGGGCGAGAGACTTGGCACAGCAAATGCTTGCCTATGCGGGGAGAACGCACCGAAAAACTCAAACGGTGGACCTCGCCTTCTTTGGATCTGAAATCGATGGCGACTGGGCCCACGATCTGCTCGAGGGCATCGAAGTTACCTTCGATATTGAACAGGGCACCGTTTTTGCTGTAGAGGTTGATCCAACCCAAATCCGTCAGGTTGTCCTCAATCTGCTGACCAATGCGCGTGATGCAGGTGCGACTAGAATCACTATTGCATTAGGGTCAGAGGATTCTCTAAGACCTTCGAAGGAGAACTCAGCACTCGAGAACTCTAGACACCATTGGCTGGAGGTCAGGGACAATGGCTCCGGTATGCCTGCAAGCGAGATAGTCCGAATTTTTGAACCGTTCTACACAACACGGGAAATGGGCACAGGGCTGGGTCTCGCCGCGTCAAGGGGCATCATGAATGCGCATCTAGGCGACTTGACGGTTGAGTCACAGTTGAGCCACGGCAGTCAATTTCGCCTTCTGCTGCCTCGATCGGCGAATCAGCCGGAGCCGATTTTGAGCGAAGTGCCTGGCCGGCTGAAAAGTGTTTCAGAGGAAACAAAAGTATTGTTAATTGAAGATGAAGCGCTCGTTGCAGAACTGACCATCGCAATGCTCGAACGGAGTGGGCGTGAGGTACAGTGGCTCGAAAGCTTGGCTGCTTTTCAACGCGACCTTCCTTCAATTGATCTCGAACAGCTCGAACTCGCTTTGATCGATGTCACCCTGGGCGACGGCAGCGGGTTCGACGCTGCGACGTTGTTGCGCAACCGACGTCCCAACCTGCCCATCGTTCTTGTCAGTGGCTACGACGCTCGGAACGTACTGGACGGCCAGCGCCTTGATGATTCTGTGGAGTTCTTGTCAAAACCATTCTCGCGCAGCACGCTTCAAACTTCGATCGAGAACGCCATCGAGCAGGCAGGAAGTTTAAAGACTAAGAGAACGTCTTCGACATCAACTTGAAGGGGGGTTCCCGCAGGTAGCCTCCCTTCGCACGGCTATAGCGGGTGGCCTGTATTGGTGACCTTGCTGCCATTTGTGCTTGTGCCCGTCGCGTTTTTACTGAGGGTCAGATCCAAGTCCTTTGATGTTCAGCCAGTGGCCTAAACCGAACGACGCTTTATCCATCGCTATTGATGTCGACAGCAATCTCCGAACCTTGATTGATGAGCAGGAAGCTGTTCCGTTGTACCAGAAACTCCTGCGCCTGCTTTTGTCCGAACCATTGAATCCTCAGTCGGAAAATACCATCTACATCACCTAATCCAAAGTGCAAAGTGTGAGTATCCTGACTGAGACCGTATGCCTGACCCACTTCACGGTACCCCATTAACTGACCGTCGCTATTGTATAGTTCTACCTGCGCACCAATAGCGTCTCTGTTGGTAGTGCTTCCCTGCAGTTCCAACATCAAGTAGCCATTGGTCTTTTTCGAACTATTCAGCCAGTACTGGTATGGCCCTCGATGGGAGGGCAGAAGGCCCCGCCCGTTGGTTGAGAATAGGTCTGGCAGACCGTCATTGTTGAAGAAGCCCTGTACGATCAGGTCAGCCGTAAATATATCGTCTTCAGAATTTACCAAAATGTCATGCCGGGTGAACTCCAGGTCACCGTGGTTCAGCACGATAAATGGCGTGCCGTTTTCCTTGCCATAATCGCGTGACCTGACCCCCACAATGTCAACCCAGCCGTCATTGTTAAAGTCCGCCGAAGTCACATCGTTTACCCAGTAGTAGTGGTCCGGGAGATCAGTTCGAAGCATTTTCCAGTCACTACCGGCCTCATTCATAACGATATAGTCCTCTACCATCCTTGGCGAGTTTGTTTCTAGCGCTTCTCTGTCACTCATTTCGATCCCTTCAGATGAAATGATCCCCTTCGCGTCAGTCGCGACATCTGCGGCATGTATCCAGCGGACATTCCACAACTGACTCTGCGTGTCGAACCAGATATAGCTGCCCGGTTGGTCAAATTGATCGGGACGACCGACCGCTTCGGCTGTGGTTATTTTACCGGTGCGGCTCGGTGGGTTAGCCTTAGCTGCTCCAACATAGATATCTGAAGCATCGGTACGAGCTTTCCATAGGCCAGACAGATGCTCGACAAAATTAATCGTCAATGTATCTGATTTTGTGGAAAAAACAATCTGGTCATAGT
>ERZ888423.2800-NODE-2800-length-12411-cov-18.584736_pt1 | contig 12411 bp, 11 predicted proteins | sample MGYA00520523_ERZ888423 | MGnify/ENA primary metagenome ERZ888423 (study PRJEB32303, sample SAMEA104408611) | aquatic metagenome | biome: Brackish water; feature: Pelagic; material: water | place: Baltic Sea | collected 2014-06-08T10:24:00 | depth 30,27 m ...
AGCTGGAAGGCCTGCATCATTACGGTGAAGGCGCCACCGCTGCTGCAGGGCACGATGTGATCACCCTCTCCGCATAGCCGGGAGAGATCTTCGACCATGCCAAAGGGATTGAGGAAGCCCTTGGGCGTGGCATTGCACGGTTCAGAGAGGGGCAGACGGGCACGCACCTCTTGGCTGAAGGCCAGCCATTCACGGTGCTCCCCGAGGGGGTGGGCCAGCAGATCGGTAAGGAATTGATCCGCATCGGCCTGGATGCCTGCTGCCAGGCGTGGATTGGGTTTGGCCAGTTCGGCAGCATCAATATCAACCTGGATCACCTCGCCGAGGGGCACAAACTGCTGCCAGTTGAAGCCGGTCTGCTGGAGGCCGAGCCGTGAGCCCACTGCAACCACCAGATCAGACTGTTGGAGGATGATGTTGCTGGAGCGCTGACCCCAGGTGTTGGGGCGGCCGGCGTAGTTGGCATAGTCAGATGGATATCGATCGGCACCGTTCCAGGTGTTCATGATTGGCAGATCAAGCGCTGCGAGCTTTGCCTCCAGGGCACGGGCCTGGCGATGGGAGAGACCACCACCCAGCAGCAACAGCGGCCGTTCGGCCGCCCTGAATCGTGCCGCCACCTCCGCCACCTGCTGAGGCACCGGAGCGATGTTGCTGCCCTGGGGATTCGGTGATGCGAGTGCGCCTGTTTCCCCCCAGGCCTCGGGCACCTGCACCGCCTGGACATCGAGGGGTAATTCCAGAAACACCGGGCCGGGACGACCGCTCCAGCTCTCGGCCACCTCAGCGAGCACGGCATCGGCGCAAAGCGGCTCCCGCAGGCAGAGGCTGCGCTTGCACACAGGTGCAGCCATTGCCACGCCATCCACCTCCTGAATGCCCAGCTGCCGCAGGTCTGGTGGGGCGAGATCCTCCACCTTCACTTGCCCCCCTAACAGGAGAAGTTCGCGGCTTTCGAGCCAGGCTCCGGCCAGGCCTGTGAGGGTGTTGGTGAGTCCTGGCCCGGCTGTGACCATGGCCAAAGCCTTGCCTACGCCAGGCGCTGCAGCTCCTGCCTGCACTGTGGCGTTGTGGTACTCGGTGGCGATCGCAGCGGCCACCTCGTGCACCACCGGCACGCAGACCAGCTTCTGGCGGGCGGAATTAAGCAGGTGCATGATGTTGCCGCCTGCCACGAAGTAGCAGTGGCTGAAGCCTGTGGCCTTGAGCCAACTGATCAGGGCATCGGAATACTTCATCCGGCGAGCGCAGGTGCTCCTCGAACAACCGCCAGCGCCTCACGCATGGCCTGAAGCACCAGCGTCTGGGAGGCCTCGGTGGCGGGCAGGCGCACCTCTTCCACGCCGAGATCTTCTGGCGCTGCAGCAGTGGGCACGATCAGATGTATGTGGCCGGGAGAATGCTTCTTATCGGCGCGGAAGGCCTGCAGGAAGCGGTCTGGATTGAACGCGTGCAGCTGAGTGGGCTCAATCACGGGGCTTAGCAAGGCAAGGCAGTGGTTCCAGAGGGCAGCGGAAGAGGGCTGTTCTCCTGTGAAGCGAATCGCGGCGAGCATGCCGATCGCCACGGCAAGACCATGGGGGATGGCGAACGACGTAGCTGATTCGAGCGCATGGCCCCAGGTGTGGCCGAAGTTGAGCAAGCGGCGCTCGGCCTGATCGAACTCGTCGGTTTCGATGAACCACTGCTTTACCGCCAGGGTGGCGTGCAGAAGCTCAGCCAACTGCTGATCCTGCCAATTGTCGCGCAGCACGGGCGCTGAGAGACGCTCGTAGGCCGCGAAGCTGCTTGCACCCCGGCAATAGGCGATCTTGGCGGCCTCAGCCAGGCCCCCCGCCAGTTCCACGGCGGGCAAGGTGCGGGCAAAGGCTGGAAGGATCTCGATACGGCGAGGGGGATGGAAGTTGCCGATCAGGTTTTTGTAGGGGCCCACATTGATCGAACTTTTACCTCCCAGGCAGGAGTCGGCCATGCCGAGGAAGGTGGTTGGCACGTAGCTCCAGGGAATGCCGCGCATGAACAGCGAGGCCAGGAAGGTGGCGATGTCCTGCACCACGCCGCCGCCGATGGCGGTGAGCTGAGAGGAACGCCCTAGGCCGGCATCCTTGAGGGCCACAAAGAGGGGCAGGGTTTGCTCCAGGGCCTTGGCCTCCTCGGTGGCTTCGACCCAGAGGACAGGCTGGGAGGCCGGCAGTGCAAGGCGATCGCGGAAGAAGGCATCCACCAGCAGCAAATCACCTTCTGGCTGCCACTGGCTCAAATCTGTGAGCACGGGGAAGGCCACGCTGTAATCGGCGCGGGCGCTGCGGATATGGAGATTGGGAAGGGGGGCGGGCATGGGAGCTCAGGCGTGCTTGAGGCCGATGAAACCGGCATCCACGGTGAGGAATTGCCCGGTGATGGCGCGATTGGCTGATGAGGCGAGGAAGCCCACCGCCTCCGCGATGTCGGTGGGCTGAGGCAGACGGCCGAGAGCCGACTGGGAGGTGATGGCGGCAATTTGTTCCGCTGAGAGGTGGGCGCGGGTCATCGGGGTGTCGACCACACCGGGCAGCACGGCGTTGATCACGATGCCGCGGGGCCCGAGATCGAGGGCACAGGATTTCACCAGCCCCTGCAGCGCTGCTTTGGAGATGGTGTAGGAGAACTTGCCGGGCCGGCTTTCAAGCTGCCAGATCGAACTCACAACCACGAGCCGGCAGCCCTCGCGAAGCCTGCCTGCCGCCAGCAGGGCCTGGATGCTGGAAGCAATGAACAGAACATTGCCCTGCAGCAGGCTCTGCAGATCATCGGCTTTGAAGGAAGCGACGGTGTCGCTGCAGTTCAGCCCTTGAGCCCACACCACAGCTTCAAGGCTCGGCAATGACGAGAACGAAGAGGCCTCAAGGGGGGCGTCGTAGCTCAGAGGAAAATGGGAAGCTGCAGCCGGGAGGGTGGAGCCTCCTGCAGTGTGCAGCGCAAAGCCCTGGCCGAGCAGATGGCCACCGATGGCGGAACCGAGGGCACCACCGGCACCGAAGAGAAGCAGATTGGACGCCATCGCTTGCTCAGGAGCGGACAAAGCCTGAGATCACCTCGATCTCCCGGTTAAGCATCGCCTCTGTCAACCCCGGATATGTCCCCAGAAAAAGCGTGGTGTTCATGATCTCGTCTGAGCCTTCCATATCCCCAACCACCCGCAACGCGTCCGACCGATCCTTCCGCAGTTGCACGAAGGCGGGCTGACGCAACAGGTTGCCGCCAAAGAGCATGCGGTTGCCGATCAGATGCCGATCCAGCTCTTGAGCCAGCTCGGTGCGGCTGAAGGGCGCATCCGGCTTCACGGCGATTTTGAAGCCGAACCAGGAGCAATCGGTGCGGCAGTCCGTGTCATCCCAGGAGAAGCCGTGCTCCGGATCCCAGCCGGTGGTGTGGGTAGGCAGGGCAAACTCGAGAACGTCCTCGTGGGATGCCAGGCCCCGGCGCAAGGTTTCCCAGTTTTGCTTGCGTGCCTCGATGAACTCAGGCAGCCGCCGCAACTGCACGCGGCCGATAGCCGCCTGCGGGTCGAGCGGTTTGAGATTGAAGCCCAGGTGGCTGTAGGTGTACTTGTGGTCATATCCCTCGGGCAGCTCACCTAGTTGCCACTCAAAGCGCTTATTGCAGGTGTTGTCGATGCCGCTGGGGCACCAGCAGTCGCGGCCCCAATCGCGGAAGCTTTCGGCGATTACTTTCAGCTTGGCGTCGCTAACAATATTAACAGCGCCCCCCTCGCCCATGGTGAGGTGGTGGGGCGGGTAGAAGCTCTGGGTGCTCAGGTCGCCCCAGGTGCCGGTCCAGCGGATCACCCGATCCGGGCCCTCATCCAGGCCAGGGCTGTTCTCGCTGAAGCCCAGGCTTTCAGCCAGGGGCCGGGGCATGGAGTAGCTGCAGCCGAGGGCGTCGCAGTTATCTTCCACCAGCCAGAGGTTGTACTTGCGGCAGAAGGCCAGGGTGGTGGCCAGGTCGAACGGGTTGCCCAGGGCGTGGGCCATCATCACGGCCTTGGTTTTGCCAGGGCTGTAGGCCGCCTCCAGCTGGTCGCAGCGGGCATTGCCCGTGATCGGGTCGGCGTCGATGAATACCGGCACCGCCCCCACCTGCACGATCGGCGCCACGGTGGTGGGGAAGCCCGCCGCCACCGTGATCACCTCATCGCCGGGCTTGATCCGCCGCGCCTCCGGCAGCTTGGGTGAGGTGAGCGCTGAGATCGCTACCAGATTGGCGCTGGAGCCGGAATTCACCAGCAGGCTGTGGCGCACCCCCAGAAACGCCGCCAGCTCCTGCTGGAAGGCCTCGCCCTCCTTGCCCAGGGTTAGCCAGAAGTCGAGCGTGCTGGCCACCGCCGCTTCCACTTCGTCTTCCGTGAACACCCGGCCGGCGTAGGGGATGGTCGTGCCTTCCTGCCAGGGTTTGCGGTCGGGGTCCGCGGCGGGTCGGAAGCCGGCGTGCACCTGGCGGGAGTATTCGCGGGTGAGGCGGAGGATTTCCTGGCGCAGGATTGCTGGGTCGGTCATGCAGGCCGGTTGGATTACTGAAAAGGTGGGGATTGATAGGCCTGAAGATCGGCCAGGCAACACTCCAGGGGGCTAGCCCCTTTATGCACGGCGCGATACCACCCAACAGTGCGGGCAATGGTGGTTGCATAGCCCCAACGGGGTTGCCAACCCAGGCGGTGAAGTGCCTTATCGATCTGCAGATGGAGCAGACCCGCCTCGTGGGGGGCATTGGGATCGCTTTGATCAAGCCACTCGCCCGGCCAGTGGCTGAGCATGGTGGCTACCAGCTCGCGCACAGGGCGGTTGCTCTCCAGCTGGGGGCCGAAGTTGAAGGGCTCACACGGTGGATCTGGATCGCTGGCCAACGCTTCTGCGAGGCGCAAGTAGCCACCCAGCGGTTCCAGCACGTGCTGCCAGGGTCTGGTGGCCTCTGGATTGCGCACCGCGATCGGGCCACCAGCCGCAAGAGCGCGCATGGCATCGGGCACGATCCGATCAGCAGCCCAATCGCCACCTCCGATCACATTGCCGGCGCGGGCCGTGGCGATGCGCAGATGGGGTGTTTGGTGGGGAGCCGTACCGCAGAAGCTATCGCGCCAGCTGGCGATGGCAATTTCTGCAGCAGCCTTGCTGGCGCTGTAGGGATCGTGGCCACCGAGGCGATCGGGCTCTCGGTAGCCATAGGGCCACTCGCGGTTCTGATACACCTTGTCGGTGGTGATCATCACCACGGCGCAGGGATGCTCGAGGTGCTTGAGCGCTTCCAGCAGATGCAGCGTACCCTGCACGTTGGTGGCCCAGGTGCCCAACGGGTCGCGGTAGCTGCGGCGCACCAGGGGCTGGGCTGCCAGGTGCAGCACCACCTCGGGGTGGCAGCAGGTAATGAGCTGCTGAACAGCCGCAAGATCAGCCAGGTCTCCTTGCTGATGGTGCCAGCCGTTTGCATCTGATGGCCGTTCTGCCGCCAGCTGGCGAAACAGGTTCGGCGCTGGTTCAGGCTCCAGGGCATAGCACCACACCTGGGAACCGAGCTCCTGCAGCCAGAGCAGCAGCCAGGCACCCTTGAAGCCCGTATGGCCAGTGAGCAGGACCCGGCGGCCACTCCAAAAGAAGGGATCCAGCATCACCACAACTTCCAGGGGGCCCGGCCGCTGGCCCAGAGCTCCTCCAAGTGGTGGCGATCGCGGAGGGTGTCCATTGGCTGCCAGAAGCCGTGGTGGTGGTAGGCCGTGAGCTGGCCATCGGCTGCGAGGCCCCGCAGCGGTTCCTGCTCCCAGAGAGAGGCATCACTGTCGATGCGATCGATCACTTCGGGTTCGAGCACGAAGAAGCCGCCGTTGATCCAGATGCCATCACCTTGTGGTTTTTCCTGAAAGCCCTCCACAGCCCTGTCGGTTCCGATCTGGAGGGACCCAAACCGCCCCGGCGGCTGCACAGCCGTCACCGTGGCCAAGCGCCCATGGCTGCGGTGGTGTGCGATAAGGCTGGTCACGTCCACATCCGCCACGCCGTCGCCATAGGTGAAACAAAAACTGGACCCACCAACGTGTTCTCTCACGCGCTTGAGGCGTCCGCCGGTCATGGTGGCTTCACCGGTATCCACCAGGGTGACCTGCCAGGGTTCGGCTTTCTTGTGATGAACTTCCATTGAATTGAGCTTCATGTGGAAGGTCACATCGCTCATGTGCAAGAAGTAGTTTGCGAAGTATTCCTTGATCACATAGCCCTTATAGCCGCAACAGATCACAAACTCGTTGATTCCATGGGCGCTAAAGATCTTGAGGATGTGCCAGAGGATCGGCTTGCCGCCGATTTCCACCATGGGCTTGGGCTTGAGGTGGGTTTCTTCGCTGATGCGGGTGCCAAGGCCACCGGCGAGGATTACGGCTTTCTTTGGTCAGGAAAGCCAGCAAGGGTCTTAAGTGACAGTACAAAAGAATGTAGCTTCCGGCGCTTTATGCTATATTTAAGTACTACGTAAGCCTGCCTGCGTATACGTTCGGCCAAAGCTGCCTTGGCAGAGCCAGTTGATACGAGCCGTCGAATACGCAGAAGGACCCGGAGCAGTTCATCCTGCAGAAAGCCTTGAGATGTAAGGCCTGCACTAGACAATCGATAAGCAAAAAGCCGATCAGGCAGGTACATTGCACCACGTGAACGGCTCGCAATCTGCGCCAACAACAAGACATCAGCAAAGCATTGAAGACTGGTATCGATTTCACAAGCCCGAGCAAGCTCAGTCCTGACAAAGAAACAATCAAGGCAAATACACTGCTTGATGGCAAGATACTCGAGGCTTTGGACAGGGCCAGGTGAAAGGCCAGCACGGCCATACTTGACTGAATTTAGATAAGTATTTTGAGGCAGGATCTCACCTTCACTGTCGGCAATCCAGTGATCTGAGAACACAAAGTCTTCCCTGTCCAAGTCAGCCAAAAGCCCGGGAATGATCTGGGATTCATTCGTAAAAAAGTCGTCGTCGTGAAGAATGGTCAGCCATTGGCCAGAAGCCCGCGAGATAAGCGATCTAAGATTGTCTGGATATGTTGACCCTGCAGGATTTTGGAGATGTACTACAGGGAAATCAATCTTAGCGTCAGCTATTGCCAAATACACTGGCTCTGGTTCACCGTTATTCCCAACGATGACTTCCAATCCGTCTCCGAGATATATCAATGAGGCAAGGGCTTTTTTGAGACACTTCCGCCTATTATAGGTGGGTATTAGAACAGATAGAACGGGCATAGCACTCGAAAGAGGGGCTTTTACAGGTTGCAACTAAGATATAGATTGTAATCACAAGCTGGTATGCAGTCTATTCAACATCGCAAACCTTCAATGCTAACCCATTTACTTATTTTCTTGATCAGCAGGTGCCGCTTTTTATTAACGCTACGAATTTGATTTACTTCGTCCGAACTCAGAGAATGTGAAAAGCTTTGATGATAAGCTAAGTGCTGAATTGGGTAGTTCAACAGTGTCGTCGCTGCCAACTCGGCAACTTCCTCTGGCGAATTTTTTATGGATAATGTTTGATACAGGAACTGAGCTTCACAGGGATCGCTAGTAGTAAGCATCCAACAAGTCTGAACATCTACCCAATTTGGGTAAGGCAAAAGGCATATGACACCACCAGCAAATGCACTAGGAAGAACCATATGAGAACCTGCGAGGCTTATTAATAAATGGCTTCGGGAGCACTGCAGAGCTGATGCACGATTTGACTCTACACCTGGATTATCTGAACGTATATCAATAAACCATCCAGGAAAGGATACCTCTGTACTTGTTCCTGCAATGGCAAATTCAATTTCTCCAAATATTTTTCGCAGAGTATTCGCCAAATGAACAATATTACTTTTCTGTTGGATAAGCAGGTACTTGTCAATTACTTGGACTATTCGTCTGCGTAAAAATACCGGAAATATAGGCAGCGCTCGAAGAATTCTATTTATCAAAACATGATGAGCTCCCCAGCACCGATCTGGGCGATACAAAAAAGTTACTACGGGCTTGTCGATAAGCCTATCTATCCATTTGTTTCGGGGGAACGGGCTGATCCCTGTATATGCTTTAACCTGCTCAGGCGTTGCTCTTGTTGGCTGAAATAAGCGTGGTATGTAGCATGAATCTAAACTGGCAACCAAATCATGAATCTTCAAGTCAAATGTTTCGTTCCATTGATTGGCATTTAAATCTTTGAATGGTACAATCCAAGCCTCATCCACTTCTGGTGGCAACAGCCATTGCAAATCGGGGTGTATAATAGCAATAATACCGATGCCTGCTGTTGACAATTCCAAAAGATTTAATTGATTTATTCTCCACAATAAACTGATCGCATCACCCCACCAGGGATACAAGCAGTTAATTAAAATTGCATTTTTTACAGGACTGCGTTTTACGCGAGTGATTTCAACTGGTTTATTGACTCTGTTCTGCCATAGCCTCCTGAACAGTTCGGTTCGCCAGTCCTGTGTTGGAGCTGAAAATATTTTTCCACTCTCCGCGTCAATACTGATTGGCGAATGTACACCCATAGACCAAGGCAACTCAGTATAGAACGGATTAGCTCCTGAGCTGGAATCGCACCTTGCTAAAATCCATGGTCCAACCATGGACCAAGACGTGGCTTTGGCTGTGCCGGATCCGTCTGGGGAATCCGCTAAATATTCAATTAGTGGATGAATCTTTACGAAGCTACTTGGAAATGTTTGCATGTGCATTGAAAAGTGTATTATTCAATAAGACCTAGTGTAACTTCATGGAGATTTGTGAGCAGTGACTCTAGAGTTTCTCTAGAAATGAGTCCGCTGATGCGGTCCACTTGCACGGCATTTTGATCTTATCAACGTAAATCAATTTCTCTCCTGCCACATAGCGCATCACTTCACCATTACGATAAGAAACTCTTCCAAAGAGTAGAGATCCCTTCGCATCCCAATGATTCCACCATCGCTTGGCAAAACAGCGGATGCTGATCGGCTCGCAGCTACTCAGGTTAAACACCTGAACCAGCGAGGCGGAGGGTACAGGCAAGCTCACCCGATCAAGAAAAGTACGTGCCACAGCCTCCACAGGCATGAAATCGCGAATTTGCTCACCTTCCGTCATCGGGAGGTCTTCACCAGCCAGAGCAGCCCGTCGCAGCGACGGCCAGAACCTCGTTTCGGCCTCCCCTTCTCCAAACACATGAAACACGCGCAGGATCTCCAGGCTCAGCTGGTGCTCCTGGGCCCACTGGCACAGAGCGATGGAGGCGGCCGCCTTAGAGGCCGCGTAGCTGTTGGTGGGCTCCAACGGAGCATCCGTGGGTATTGACTCATAGCGCTCAGCACTACGCCCATACTCAAAACAACTGCCGGCCACCACAAAACGGCGAATGCCTGCCAGGCGTGCCTGCTCGAACAAATCCAGCACCGCCATCAGATTCCAACGCAGACAGCTCGCCAGGCTGTCGTAAGGCACGTTACCCGTGTGGGCCGCCAGATGCACCAGCACCTCGCAGCCGTGCAGCTCCTCTGCCGCCACCTCATCGAGCTGACAATCCAGCCACACAGGCTGCTGGTCAATCGGAATGCGAGTTTGGCTCGAATGGTTGCGCCTGATCGCCCGCAGTGTGTGGCCTGCCGCTAGAGCCTGCTTAAGAAAGTGAGAGCCGATGAATCCGGTGCCACCGGTGAGGGCAATATTCATCCCTCCTCCTGAATCGATGGGTGGTGCCTATCTCGCTCAGAGAGCAGTGGATGCTTAATAGGCCAATCAAACGCAATTGAGCTCCAAAGCACGCCTCGATCCAGTGCGGGGTAGTGAACCGTGGAAGTGGAGTAGAGCATCCAGTTGTCGTCAGCGAGGGTGAGGAAGCCGTGGGCATATCCCTTGCCGATAAGAAGGGCTTTATTGCTGGCCTCAGCAAGTTCCACAGCAAACGGCTGGTTGAAATGCGGACTCTCGGGCCGCACATCCACCACCACATCCAGCACCGATCCCTTGATGCAAGCCACAAGCTTGACGTAAGCAGCTTCTCCTACCTGAAAATGCATGCCGCGCAGCACACCAACCTTGGAGCGAGTGAGATACGATTCCGCTGGTGTGAAGGCAATGCCCTGAGCAAGCAGGGCGTCAGCATGAAAGAGCTTGGTGAAGTCGCCGCGATGATCCGGAAAGTAGGGGCAATCCAGTAAAAACACACCTGGCAGCGGCTGGCTGCAAATACGCAGATCAGCCATCACGCCGGCCGGTAGCAAAAGCCTGAATCACCATAATCTCCGCCTGTAGCATCTCAGGGGTGAGCCCTGGATAGGTGCCCAGGAACAGGGTGATGTTCATGATCTCGTCAGAGCCCTTCATCTCCCCCGCCAGGCGCAGCGCCTCAGGCCGATCCTGGCGCAGCTGCACGAAAGCGGGCTGCCGCAACAGGTTGCCGCCAAACAGCATGCGGTTGCCGATCTGATGGCGATCCAGTTCCTGAGCCAGCTCGGTGCGGCTGAAGGGTGCATCAGGTTTCACCGCAAGCTTGAAACCAAACCAGCTGCAATCTGTGCGGCAGCCGGAGTCATCCCAGGAGAAGCCTTGCTCAGGGTGCCAACTGGTGGCGTGGGTGGGCAGGGCGAATTCGAGCACGTCGTCATGGGCCGCCAAGCCACGGCGCAGCGTTTCCCAGTTCTGCTTGCGGGCCTCGATGAACTCCGGCAGCCGCTTTAGCTGCACCCTGCCAATCGCCGCCTGCGGATCGAGCGGTTTGAGGTTGTAGCCCAGGTGGCTGTAGGTGTACTTGTGGTCGTAGCCCTCGGGCAGCTCACCAAGCTGCCACTCGAAGCGCTTGCCACAGGTGTTGTCGATGCCGCTGGGGCACCAGCAGTCGCGGCCCCAGTCGCGGAAGCTTTCGGCGATCACCTTGAGCTTGGCGTCGCGCACGATATTCACCGCACCGCCCTCGCCCATGGTGAGGTGGTGGGGCGGGTAGAAGCTCTGGGTGCTCAGGTCGCCCCAGGTGCCGGTCCAGCGCACCACCCGATCGGTGCCATCATCCAGGCCAGGGCTGTTTTCGGTGAAGCCCAGGCTTTCGGCCAGCTCGCGGGGCATGGAGTAGCTGCAGCCGAGGGCATCGCAGTTGTCTTCCACCAGCCACAGGTTGTACTTGTGGCAGAAGGCCAGGGTGACGCTCAGATCGAAGGGATTACCCAGGGCATGGGCCATCATCACGGCCTTCGACTTGCCTGGGCTGTAGGCAGCCTCCAACTGGTCGCAACGGGCGTTGCCCGTGATCGGATCGGCATCGATGAACACCGGCACCGCACCCACCTGAACGATCGGCGCCACGGTGGTGGGGAAACCCGCCGCCACCGTGATCACCTCATCGCCAGGTTTGATCCGCCGCGCCTCCGGCAGCTTGGGCGAGGTGAGCGCTGAGATAGCGATCAGGTTGGCACTGGAGCCCGAGTTCACCAGAAGACTGTGTCGCACCCCCAGGAAGGAAGCCAGCTCCTGCTGGAAGGCGTCGCCCTCCTTGCCGAGGGTGAGCCAGAAATCGAGGGTGCTAGAAACCGCTGCTTCCACCTCGTCTTCCGTGAACACCCGGCCGGCGTAGGGGATGGTGGTGCCTTCCTCCCAGGCGGTGCGATCGGGGTCGGCGGCGGGGCGGAAGCCCGCGTGCACCTGGCGGGAGTACTCGCGGGTGAGGCGGAGGATTTCCTGCTTCAGGGCTATTGGGTCGGACATTGACAAAGCTTTGGGGATTCTTTGCTTCGGAGGCGGGGATGGCTGATGAAATCAGCCAAGAAATCTTGGATCTGCCAGACAGCCAAGCGATGCGGCTGCCTTGGCGAGTTGCTTGGCTGCGGTGATCAACCGAGCACCCTGCTTGAGCGCGAGAGCCAGGTAAATTGCGTCATACGTACTCAGCGTCCGGACGAGGGCTTGATCAAGCGCTGCAGCAGCACATCCGCCAAGAGGGCGTGGCATTCATCAAAGCTTAGCAATTCGAGTTGCACCTGTTTTAACAGTGTCGATGCGCATTCGAGCAGGCAGATGTCTGGCAACAACAGCAACGCATCGCCAGTACAGCCCCGCTGGATGGCCGGCTCTAACTAGGGTGGCAGCAGTCCATCGGCCAAATAAAGACTCAGTAGGGCAGAGGTATCCAGAACAAACACATCGGATCGATTCGGCGCTACTTCGGCCATTGCTTCACCTGCTCCTGCATGCTGCGTTGGTTGCGGATGGCCAGCTGCCCCAAGCCCTCATAGGTCTGAAACGACAGCCCTCGAAGACTCAGTGATGGCATGCAAATGCTATTTGACTGATCTTATTATTCTATCGAAATCCGAGTGCCTCGCTGCCCAGGGCTGATTCAAAGTTCAGCCAGGAGTTGATACCGGCTGCCGCCGCGCCA
>ERZ888423.2803-NODE-2803-length-12406-cov-5.267266_pt1 | contig 12406 bp, 10 predicted proteins | sample MGYA00520523_ERZ888423 | MGnify/ENA primary metagenome ERZ888423 (study PRJEB32303, sample SAMEA104408611) | aquatic metagenome | biome: Brackish water; feature: Pelagic; material: water | place: Baltic Sea | collected 2014-06-08T10:24:00 | depth 30,27 m ...
GGGTTGCCAGTGGGCAACAGGCCACGCTTGACCACAGCGCCCGCAAAGTCACCAAAATCGAGGTTAATGCGCGCGGCTGTGCCCGGAACACCACCAATGGCAAAGTCGCCCTCAACCTCGGGGGCATCATCGCGCATGGGAACATCGGCCAAGATCCTGCGGCCCAGGTTCACCTGATGCACCCGAACCCGCATTGTGCCATTTGCCGACATCTGACCATAGCCTTTGAGCGCGCCATAATAGGCCGCCCCAGACGAAAGGTTGCCACAATTTGATGTCCAATCAATCTTTGGCAGGGTTTGATTGACCTGTCCAAACAGATAATCCACATCGCAATCATCCCGGCTGGGCGGCCCCATAACACAGACCTTGCTGGTCAGCTTGTCAGCCCCCCCCAACCCATCAATCTGGCGTTTGTCGGGCGACCCAAAAATTTTCAATATCACCGCATCGCGTGCGGGTCCCGCGGGCGGCAGATCGCGCACATCCAGATACACCCCCTTGGACGAGCCGCCACGGATGATCATCGTATCCAAGCACTGCATGTTGAACGCTGTAGATTTTGCCATGGTATCCCCATTCAAAAAGACAAGATGGTCTTTGGGCCGCCACCGGGGCGCTTAGTTTTTGCTGTCTGTTTTATCCAAAAAGGCCTCAACCGACGCGCGGTGTTCTTTTGTGGTATAGCACACCGCCTGCGCTTGCCGGCCCATGGCAAAAATGTCTTCGTCTGATGTTTCAAACGTGCGGTCGAGAATGGATTTACTCAGCGCGACCGCCGCCGGCGAGCCTTGGGTCAGCTCTTGCGCCCAATCGCAACACAGATCCATCAGGTTTTCCAACGCGGACACCCGGTCTACCAAGCCAATTGCCAGCGCCTCGTCGGCCAGAACAACGCGGCCAGAAAAAATCAGCTCTTTCGCGCGTGACAGGCCAACCCGGCGGGGCAGAAAATACATCCCCCCCCCATCCGACACCAAGCCGCGCTTCAGAAAGCTCATCGACAATTTGGCCCCTTCGGCAGCAACAATAAAGTCGCACGCCATTGCCATATCCAGCCCCAAGCCAAAGGCCGCGCCATTCACCGCCGCAATCACCGGCTTTGTGCAACCATGGATCACCGCAATGCCGCGGTGGGTTTGTTTTTGCCGCTTCCAGCCATTAAAGGCCACCTCGCCTTGGGGGGCGTTCAGCCGGGCACGCATGCCGGAAATATCCCCACCAGAACAAAAGCCTTTGCCTGCGCCAGTTAAGATGATGGCGCGCACCTCGGGGGTGTTTTCGGCCCATTCAAAAGCGGCAATCAGCTCTTGACGCATTTGATCGTTGATCGCGTTACGTACCTCGGGCCGGTTAAGCCGGATAATGGCGCAGGCACCGCGCGTCTCAGTTTCGATGAACGCAGCGTGCAGATCGGTTTTGGTGATGCTGTCTTTCATTGTCTTCCTGTCTATTTCAAACGTCTGGGTCACAGCCCAGACCGCGCGATGGCCGAAAATGCGACGGCTCCGGGCAGGTCATCTGATTGCATGATAAGGTGTTTTAGCCGCGCGGCCTCGGTGGGGGTCAGAACCCCGGCGGTCAGCTCATCATATTTTTCAAGCAGATCCGCATCAGTCAGCGGATCATCTGGATCGCCCTTGCGCGTGGGTTGAAAGTGGGTGATCACATCGCCAGATGTCAGGGTGATGGTCAAACCTGCCTGACGCTTGGCTGGATAGGCCGCGGTGATACTTTGGTCTTCGTGCACCGTTACCTTGGGCATAAAGGCACGCAGATCGGCACGCGCCAAGGCGTCTGGCCCAAATGCTGCAAGCCGCACACCGCCCATGTGCATCAGGGCCGCTACACAATATTGCACGCTAAAGCGGGCATCGCGGGGGGTTTCAACCTGCATTCGGTCACAAATTGCCACCGTTGCCCCGTAGCCCGCGATCGCAATGGCTGCAACATCCTCGGGGCCAAAGGTCTGCGCGGCTTGAACCGAACGCAGACCGTCCAGCGTCGGGAAAATGTGGCCGCAGCAGCCATGGTTTTTAAATGTCATACGGCTAATCGGCGTCCACTGGCCAATGCCTGCCAGCCCAGCGTCCCAATTGCCCGTGGAATCACTGGTGGCTGCAGCATAACCGTGGGGCGCATGCAAACTGTCGGGCGAACCGGTCACCCCTTGGGCAGCGGCCAGACCTGCCAACACCCCCGCCTCGGCAGCATGGCCACAATGCAGCGGCTTGGTTTGCCCCAGACCTTGCAGGTTTTCTTGGTGCCCACCGGCAAAGCTACTGGCGATGGCGATCGCATGGCCAATCTGCTCTGCGGTGCAGCCCTTCAGCATGGCTGTCGATACGGCCGCCCCGATTGTGCCCACCGTCGCAGTGATGTGCCAATCGCGGTAATGGCTGGGTTGCAGCGCCATTGCAATTCGACACCCCACCTCATAGCCACCAATCACAGCGCGGTGAAAACTCTCGGCGCTTGCGCCCTGATCTTGGGCAACAGCCAAGGCGGCGGCAATTGTCGGGCTGCCCGGATGATAGCCGCCATCGCGGAAAATATCATCAAATTCAACTGTATGGCTTGCAATGCCATTGAGCAGCGCCGCATGGCGCGCAGTGCCACCCCCACCGTCAACATACGCCACGGCCTCCCCCGTTCCACGGCCACTTGCCAATGCAGGGGCCAAAATCACAGCGGGCCCCTCGGCGCATCCGGGCAAAAGCGCGGCAAACCAATCAAGAACCGCACGCCGCGTGTCATGCACAACTGCAGCATCCAAATCGCAGCTGCCCCAATGGTGGGCCGCCTGTGCAAGTTCTTTCAGGGGGTTTTGCTGTATCATGCTAGCCTCTTTTCAGCACCAAACCACCATCCACGGGCAACAAGACGCCTGTGATATATTTTGCCTCATCCGACGCCAAAAACACTGCAGCATTTGCAACATCAAGCGCTTCACCCATATGTCCCATGGGGACCAAAGCATCACGCTCAGCGCGGATATCTGCGCGGGGGCGTCCGGTTTCGGCGGCGCGGCGTTCCACCGCCATTGGTGTATCAATCAATCCCGGCAGAATGGCATTGGCGCGCACGCCAAACTTTGCGTTTTCTGCAGCGATATGCTGCGTGAACGTATTGATCGCACCTTTGGATGTTTTATAGGCCACCGTTGGCCGCATCGACAAAGAGGATGTCGACGAGATCGTGATGATGGATCCGGCCCTGCGCTCCCGCATCGACGGCAGGGCCGCCTTACACAGCATGAACATGCTTTTAAGGTTAAGCGTCATGATCTGATCCCAGACCGCCACATCTAAATCTGGCGTGGCGCGATCCCCTTTGGACATGCCGACGTTATTGTGCAGCACGTCAATGCGGCCAAATGAGGCCAGCGTCTTATGAATGATGTCGTTGCAGCTGGCTTCATCTGTCACATCTGCGGGCAACACAATGGATGCGCCACCCCCGATCATATCACGGGTTTCTTCGGCCCAATCACCGTTGATATCCACCAAAACGCAGGTGGCACCTTCTTGGGCAAACCGAAGGGCCGTGGCGCGGCCATTTCCCGGCGTTGTTCCGGGCTGTTGCCCTGCACCAGTTATAATTGCGATCTTACCGTTCAGTCGTCCGCTCATGATCCTGCCCATTTCGCCCAAATCTCAGATCAGTGTAGCAGCGCTTTCGCGGCAGCAGACCTGAGTAGAGGTAAGGCTCGGCAAATCGGGGGTCTGAGCGGGGCGTCAGTGGCTGTCCGGGGTGCCCGATTTGAAAAATTCGCGCGGCTGGGCCACTTGATCCAGCAACCAATCAATAAACCGCTTTGTTTTAACGCTGACAGACACAGTTGTAGGCCAGATGACGTAAAATGCAGCCCCTGTCGGGATCCGCATATCAAGCGGGCGCACCAACCGCCCCTCATTGATGACGTCATCCAACAGCCCCAATTGGCCAATGGTCAAGCCCAACCCCTGTTCGGCGGCAGATACTGTCAGCAGCGAGGTTTCAAAATCTGTGCCGGTGTTGAAATCCATATCAACACCCACAGCCCGCGCCCAAAACTCCCACGAGCGGCGACGATAGCGCGAGTGCAGCAATTCCCCCTTAGTGACATCTTTGGGGCCGCTTAACCCGCCAAGGGCCTCGGCATAGGACGGGCTGCACACCACATCGACCTCTTCATCCCACAGTTTGCGTGTGCGCGTGTCACGCCAATCGCCATTGCCCAATTGCAGCGCTACATCCAAATGGTTGCCGCGAAAATCCAGCGGTTCAACCCGCGTATCAAACCGCACCCGAATATCGGGGTGACGGCGGGTGAAATTGCGCAGCTTTGGCATCAACCAATGATGCGCCACGGTTGGATGCACCCGCAAATTGACGGTGCCTTCGGTTTCATGGCTGATCATGCGCTGCGTGGCGCGTTCCAAATCATCAAAAAGGCCCGATATTTCCAGCCCAAAGGCACGGCCAACCTCGGTCAGCTTGGCAGATCGCACGCCGCGCTCAAACAGGCTGACATCCAGAAAATCCTCAAGGATTGAAATCTGGCGGCTGATCGCGACCTGACTGACACCCAATTCTTGCGCGGCCGCCGTGAAGGTCTTATGGCGGGTGGCCACCGCAAACGAGCGCAAAGGGTTCAGCGGAAGGTTGATGCGGCGACGTTGCATGATCTTTGGTTATCCTTTGGCGACATTCAGGCAGGGTAACATACTTAAGAGTAAGGCTAAACTTGAATTCTACATACCGTCAAGGTGGCGACAGGCCATCGCGATGACCAGGAATTGACGATGGAACCACCCGTGCCCCCCCACCAAACCCCGCCACTTTTGCAAGGATGGCGGCACCACCTTGGATTGGCTGCTTTGTTTGTGGTGTCTGGGGCGGCGGGCTGGCTGTTTCAGACTCTGGGTGCGCCCTTGCCTTGGATGATTGGCCCGCTGGTGTTGACGGCTGGTATTTTTATGGGGGCCTCGCCGCGGGTGCGGGTGCCAAACAAGTTGCGCCCGGTGGGCCAAATTGTGGTGGCGACCCAAGTGGGGTTGGCCTTTACTCATGATGCGTTGGATATGTTGGCGGAACTGGCGCCGGTGATTGTTGGGGCCGCCCTGGCGACCGGGGTCTGTATTTTTGTGGTGGCGGTGCTTTTGGCGCGGTTTACGGGCCAAAGTCTGGCACAAGCTTTTTTGTGCTGCGTGACAACCAGCCCGGTTGAGGCCGCAGCCATGGCGATTTCGGCAGGGGTAAACCCCATGCCTGTGATCCTATCCCAAACCCTGCGTTTGTCGGCGGTTGTGGTTATCTTGCCCTTTGGTCTTTACGCAATTGAGGGCTGGCCCGCTGGGCAACGTGCCCCCGTGACGCTAAGCGCGATTGACCCTGTGCACATCGTGTTACTTGCCAGCACCGGGATTATCAGCGCAGGAATATTTCGTGGCTTGCGCATTCCAAACCCAAACTTTTTGGGGCCGATCACGGCGGGCGCGCTGTTGTCGGTCAGTGGCTATGGGCCGCTGCCCTACCCTGCCCTTATTTTGGCCCTGGCCCAGATTGTGTTGGGTACCTGGCTTGGGGCGACGTTTCGGCGTGATTTCATCACCTCTGCTTTGCGGCTGACCTTGGCAAGTGTTGCGGCCTCACTGGTTTTGGTGGTGCTTTGTGCGCTGAGCGCGATTGGTATTGCCATCTTATCGGGTGTTGATTGGAAAACGCTTGTGTTGGGCGCAGCCCCGGGCGGCGTCACCGAAATGGCGCTCACCGCCAAGTTTTTAGGCCAAAATGTCGTGTTGATCACAACATTTCATCTTGTGCGCATTTTTATCTTCATGCCGAATATCCCATGGATCGTGCGCATGATCGCCCGCCGCGAACAGCGCGGCCAAGAGAAAGCATAACCAAAATGACAAACCACCGCCCCCTGCCCAATGGCCGAAAAGCGCGTATTGCAGTTTTAGATGACTATATGGGTGTTGCACATCGGCTGGCAGATTGGTCACGTTTAAGCGACCGGGCCGAGGTGACTTTTCTCACCCATGCCATCGCCCCCACAGACCTTGCCAGAGAGCTTGCGCCGTTTGATGCGATTTGCTTGTTGCGCGAACGCACCGACATGCCGGGGGATCTGTTGCGCGCCTTACCAAACCTGGCCGCCATTGCGGCCACAGGCCGACAAAACCGCACGTTAGACAGTGACACAGCCGCAGCGCTTGGCATTCCTGTCATGACAACAGATGGCAGTGGCAATGGCGTGTTTGCAACGGTTGAACTGGCATGGGGCCTGATCCTTGGGCTGATGCGCCATATCCCGGCCGAATCGCGTGCCATGCAACATGGTGCGTGGCAGACACGTTTGGGCAACGCGCTTTATGGGCGGACCTTGGGGGTGATTGGTTTGGGCAGGCTGGGCCAGCGCATGGCATTGGTGGCGCGCGCGTTTGGTATGAACGTCATTGCTTGGAGCCCAAACCTGACCCCAGAGCGCGCCCAAAAAGGCGGCGCAGACTATGCCACGAAAGAAACGCTGTTTCAGACTGCTGATGTCGTATCACTGCATCTTGTGCTTGGGCCAACAACCCATGGGATTATCAGTGCGCAAGAAATCGCCGCTATGAAATCCACAGCCCTTTTGATCAATACTTCACGCGGGCCATTGGTGGACGCTGCAGCTTTAACAGATGCACTGGCCAATGACCGTATCGGGGGCGCCGGGATTGATGTCTATGATATCGAACCCTTGCCCACCGATGCGCCGATCCGCACCATGCACAACGTGCTGACAACGCCACATCTGGGATATGCGGTGCAAGAAACATTTGAAAGCTTTTACGAACAAACGGTCGAAAATCTAGACAGTTGGCTGAACGGAAAACCGCAGCGTTTGATAAGCGCAAAATAAGACAGCCCAATGAAAAAGCCGGCCCATTTCGGGGCCGGCTTTAAAGTGTGATAGTTTGTCGACTTATTTGCCGATGCCGCGCTTTTCGGCCAGATCTTTCCAGATCTTCAGATCACGCTCATAGACCACCCAAAATTCTGCAGGCGACAGATCACCAGCCAAAGCATAGTTATCTGTCAGCAGTTTTTGCATCGAATCCGTGGCCATCGCCTTGGCGAAATCAGCGTTGATCTGGTCAGCCAAGGCAGGATCCATGCCGCCCGGGCCAAACAGGGCCACCCAGCCCTCGATATCAACACCCTTTACGCCCGCCTCGCCGCTGGCCTGCACATCGGGCAGCAGCGGGAAACGCTTGTTGGCCAGAACAGCCAGCGCCTTAACCCGACCATCGTTCACATAGGGCATCACACTGGCGGTTGTTGAAATATAAGTGTCAGAATGGCCGCCCATCATGTTGGTTTGCGCCTCACCACCACCGGAAAAGTGAACCACATCCGCCGGCAGATTGGCCCCCAGAATGACCAACTCAGACATAAAATGGCTGGAGCTGCCCGGGCCTGCTGTGCCCATGAACATCGGGCGCGTCTGCGCCTCTTCCAAAAACCCTGAAAAGTCGTTTGATTTCACATTGGCGCCGCCAACCAGAACATAGGGGCTGGTGATCAAAAGCGAAATCGGGGTGATATCTTTCACTGGGTCAAATTTCAGATCTGACTGAATGGCCGGTGCCGTGGTGATTGCGGCGGTGTTGAGCAACAACGTCAGGCCATCTGGGGCAGCTTGGGTCACTTCAGTGGTGCCGATCATTGATCCTGCACCCTTTTTGTTCACGACCACAACGGGGCTGTTCCAGATTTTTTCCAGCTCAATCGCTACGGCGCGCGCAGTAAGATCGGTTGACCCGCCGGTGCCATAGGGCACGATGATTGTGACGGGCCCACTGGGATAATTGCCTTGTGCAAAGGCAACAGTGGTGCTGAGCGCTGCACCAATCGCAGCTGCGATAATTTTCTTCATGGTCTTCTCCTCCTGTTAATCTTGGCCGTTTCGTTTTTATCTGTCGGTCTATTGTCACGCTGGTTTGGCTGATCACCAAATTGCCAGCAGATCGCATTTACCCCCCGACCGATTTCTGATGACGCGTGTCTAAAATTTTCCGCCGACGGCGCAGCATCGCCCCCCCAAGACCCCAGACCAGCATCAAAACTGAAATTGCGATCACTGTGCCTGCAATCGGGCGTTCCAGAATGGCGGTGAAATCACCCCGCGCCAAAACCATTGCACGGCGAAACTGCGTTTCGACCAAAGGCCCCAGCACAAACCCAAGCAATAGGGGGGCGGCTGGCAATTGGGCAATGCGCATCACATACCCCAGCACACCAAATGCCAAAACCATCGCCACATCCGCAGCGTTGGCCCGTACGCTGTAGGCCCCAATACACACAAACACCAAGATCGCTGGGTAAAGATAGTGATAGGGCACCAACAGCAACCGCACCCAAATCCCGATCAGTGGCAGGTTCAAAACCAAAAGGATCAGGTTCCCAATCCAAAAGCTCATCACCAAGCCCCAGAAAAGTGCGGGCTGCTCGACAATCAACGTGGGGCCGGGCTGAATGCCATGGACCATCAGCGCCCCAAGCATCAGCGCCATGGTGGCGCTGCCGGGGATGCCGAGGGTCAGCGTTGGAATAAAGGCGGTCTGATCGGCAGCATTATTGGCGGTTTCTGGGGCAACGATGCCCTCTATCGCGCCATGCCCAAAGCGTTCGGGCGTATCAGACACGCGCTTTTCAACCGCATAGGCCATAAAGGCTGCGATAGATGGCCCAGTGCCTGGCAATGCACCAAAAAACGCACCAATCGAGGATCCGCGCAACCCCGGCATCCAAGACCGGCGCCAATCATCGCGGGACGGCAGCATATTGCGCATCTTAGCACTAGAGCTGTCAATTTTCGCGCTTCGCGTGGCCCCGACTGAACTTAAAATTTCGCCGATTCCAAACAGACCCATTGCCATCGCGCTGATGCCAAACCCCTCTAGCAAGCTCATTGAGCCAAATGTAAAACGCGCAACGCCACTTTGGCTGTCCGTGCCAACGGTGGCCACCAACATGCCCAGAACAACCATCGAAAGCCCGCGCGAGGGCGATGCATTGGCAATGGTCGAGGCCGCAACCAACCCCAGCACCATCAGCGAAAAATACTCAGCCGGGCCAAAGGTCAGCGCATATTCAGCAATGACGGGTGAAAACAGGCTGAGGATCACAATGCCAAATGACCCCCCAACAAAAGAGGCGATGGTGGTCATAAACAGTGCAACACCCGCGCGACCTTGTTGGGCCATCGGATAGCCATCGAGGCAGGTCACAGCCGCAGAGGTCGCCCCCGGAATATTCAGCAAGATTGAGGCCGTAGACCCCCCATAGGTCGTGCCATAATAAATCCCAGCCAGCATGATCAGCGCCGCCGTTGGATCAAGATAAAAGGTGATGGGGAACAACATCGAAATGGCCGCCAAAGGGCCAACCCCGGGAATCACCCCAACAAACGTGCCCAAAAACACACCTGCAAAACAGTAAAACAGGTTGACCGGCGTGATGGCTGTTTCCAGCCCCAAAGCAAGGTTGGCAAGCAATTCCATCAAAATGGCCAATCAAAAGCGGAAATGGGTAAACGCAGCCCCAGAATGAAAATTGTCCACGTGAGCAGGGACATTGACGCAGCCAAGATCAACCCACGCCGAAGTGGAACCTTATTCTCGGCAAATGTCGCGATCATGGTGGTTGAAAACACCGCTGGGATCAGACCAAATGTTTCAATCAGCAGCATAAAGCTGAGAACACTGGCTGACAAAATGACCAAAGCCCGAAACCTGACGTCGATTTCTTTTCGGCTTTCGAAAAAGGCAGGCACCGCGATGATCAGACCAAACACGGCCAAAATCACACCCAACGACGTGGGCATCATGCCAGGCCCCATCCGTTTGACGGTGCCCAATGCGTAATGCGTTAGCGCATAAACCGCAGATCCACCCCCGATCAGGGCGAGCGCAAGCCCGGTCGCGACATCACGATAGTTGCGATCTAGCAATTTTCCCCTCCCCGCGGATGTGTCCGCTGTTTCTTATTTAAAGTGTTGAGCGAACGCGGCCGTCATACAACAGGTTAAAATATGGGTGAGCATAACAAAAGGTCAGGGTCAGGCTTTGTAAGATGCCGCTTGCCTTGGGCAAATGCTGGGGTCACAACATTCAAGATGCAAAATGATCTTGAAAAACTGGGTTGGCGGCTGGAATTTGATGACAGCTTTATAGGCCATGTCGGTGGCCTTTGGCTGCGGGAACTGGGTGAACAACGGCAATTTGCTTTTATTGCGCAAGAAATGCACAGCAATCGCAACGGTGTGGTGCACGGCGGTATGTTGATGACCTTTACCGACCGCGCCATGGGGCAAACCGCACGACTGACGGCAATGGCCACGCGCAGCGCCACAATCAGCATAGCGCATCAGTTTCTTGCTCCAGTTAAAATTGGCGACGTTGTTGAAATAGCCCCACAAATCACAAAAGTGACCGCCCGGCTGGTTTTTGTAACCGGGACGGCTTTTGTTGGCGACACCCCCGTGGCGTCAGCTCAGGGCGTCTTTCGGGTGTCGCACAGCGCCCCCTGACACGGGCTGCGACGCGGCGGGGCAGATGTGCCCGCGCTTAGCCACCCAGCGTAGGGCGGGACAGCACCACAAGCCCATCAGCGGCGGCCACGCCTTGGCCTTTGGGCAACACAAACAACGGGTTTATTTCAGCCTCATCCAAAGTATCCCCCAGCGTGGTTGCCATCTGCGCCAGCGCCTCAATCGCGGCAACAAGCGCCTCAATGTCATGGGCAGGTGCACCACGATACCCATCGAGCAGCCGCTTGACCCGCAGCGCCTCCACCATGCTGCGGGCATCGCCCTCACATAATGGCAAAAGCCGCAGGGTGCTGTCATCTGACAATTCGGCCTGAATTCCCCCTGCGCCCAGCAAGATCAGCGGGCCAAGTTGCGGATCGCGGCGTAACCCCAAAATCATCTCAACGCCACCACGCACCAGTGCCTGCACCAAAAAGCCCTCTGGGCGTGGCAGGGATTGGCGGGCAAGGGCCTGGGCCATCTCGGTCAAGGCAGGGCCAACCGTATCAGCTGACAGCCCGACACGCACGCCGCCCACGTCTGATTTATGCGCAATCTCGCGGGACAGCACTTTCAAAACCACGGGGCCGCCAAGTGCCTCGGCCGCTTTGGTCGCAGCCTCTGGCGTGTGCACCACATGGCTGTTGGCACCGTGCAAACCAAACGCGGCAAAAAGGCTGCGGGCCTCGGCCTCATTCAAGGTGCCGGCCGGTAACCCGGCGGGAACAGCCCCCGGGATATGCCCTTCGGCATGGCCCGCCAAGGGCGCACCAACCGGCGGGGTGGGCAACGCCGCGTGCAGGGCGGTGGCGCAGGTTTCAGGGGCAGCAAAGGCCGGCACGCCCTCGCGGTTCAGAAGATCAACAATATGGGGGGCATGCGGGCTGACATAGGCAATCAACGGCTTGTCGCTTTGCGCAGCGCCCGCGCGAATGGCACCAACCGCAACATCCGGTCGGGCCAGTGCAGATGAACCAACCACAACCACAACCCCGTCAATCTGGTCCGATGCCAAAAGCGCATGCGTGGCCGCCGTCATCACCGCCGGTTCAACCCCGGCCAAGGTCACATCCACCGGGTTGGCCTTCATGGGGGCATCATGGCCCAAAAGCGCGGCCAAAGTTGCTGCCGTTGCCCCATCCAGTTCGGGCACATCGAGGCCCAGCACGCCACAATTATCAGCCACCAGACTGCCCGCCCCCCCAGTTGACGTCAAAACCGCCACACGGTTGCCGCGCATCCGGCGCGGATTGGCCAGCATTGCCGGAATATCAAGCAGATCACTAAAGGTCTGGGCCCGGATTGCCCCAACCTGTTGAAAAAGCGCATCATATGTGCGGTCTTCGCCCGCCATTGCCCCTGTGTGCGACACCGCCGCGCGCGCACCTGATTCCGAACGACCCACCTTGTAAATGACCAAAGGCTTGCCAGCAGCCCGCGCCGCAGCAGCCGCCTGGCGGAACTTTTCAACCGAGCGAATTCCCTCGATATAGGCGGCGATAACACGGGTGTCCGCATCATTGGCATACGCCTCAATCAGGTCAGAGATGTCGATATCGGCCTCATTTCCCGTGGACGCCAGCTTGCAAAACCCGATCCCACGGGCGGATCCGCGCGACAAAAGTGCCCCCAAAATCCCGCCGCTTTGCGATGCGACGGAAATCCCGCCCTTGGGGATATTGTCCCCCTCCAGCGCGCCACTGGCCGACAGAACGATCCCTTGGGTAAGATCCATCGCCCCGATTGTATTGGGACCCAGCAGCCGCATTTCCCCGGCAGCAGCGCGCAAGGCTTGTTGGTGCTTTTGCCCATCATCACCAGCCTCGCTGTAGCCGCTGGCCA
>ERZ888423.2804-NODE-2804-length-12397-cov-8.272646_pt1 | contig 12397 bp, 8 predicted proteins | sample MGYA00520523_ERZ888423 | MGnify/ENA primary metagenome ERZ888423 (study PRJEB32303, sample SAMEA104408611) | aquatic metagenome | biome: Brackish water; feature: Pelagic; material: water | place: Baltic Sea | collected 2014-06-08T10:24:00 | depth 30,27 m ...
GGCAATGATCTTGGTGCCATTTTTGGCAGCACTTTATGTGCTGTTTGAACACACGCTGCATGTGCCATGGCCCGCATCAGTCCTGGGCGATATTTTCCCCGATCTGCGCAAGCTGACGGGACGCATGCTGTAAATTTTGCTTATCCCTGAAGAAAAAGGACGCGCATTATGGATGACCTTAGCACTGCAAAACCGACGGGCGAGACGATTTATGGCAGCGACGTTATTGCCGATGCGCTGCGCGAGCAGGGGTTCCCGTATATCTGCCTCAATCCTGGGGCCAGTTATCGCGGGCTTCACGATTCTTTGGTGAATTATCTGGGCAATACGGTGCCAGAAATCATCACGTGTATGCATGAAGAACACGCGGTGGGCATTGCCCAAGGGTATGCCAAGGTAACCGACCGTGCACTGGCGGTGGCGGTTCACAGTAATGTTGGGCTGATGCATGCCTCAATGGGCATTTTCAACGCCTGGTGCGACCGCACGCCCATGCTGATCATGGGTGCTACAGGTCCCGTCGATGCCGCACAACGGCGGCCTTGGATCGAATGGATACACACCACACTCGATCAGGGCGGCCTGGTGCGCGACTATACCAAATGGGATGATCAGCCTGCATCGCCCGAAGCTGCGGTGGAATCTGTGCGGCGTGGCGTGATGCTTGCCAATACCCGCCCCGGTGGTCCGGTCTATATCAATCTTGATGTCAGCGTTCAGGAAGCAGAGTTGGCAGCCCCACCCGCACTGAACCCCATTTCACTCTATGACACACCCGAGGACACCGAACCACCAACAGCCGCTTTGGCCCGGGCTGTTGAAATTCTGTCAAAGGCCACGCGGCCATTTTTCTTTTGTGGCCGCGCCAGCCGCAGCCTGCAGGGGTGGAACGATAAGATCCGTTTGGTGGAATTGCTGGGCGGGCGGGCCACGGCACATATGAAATTGGCAGCGTCTTTCCCAACCACCCATCCCGCCTTTGTCGGGGAAACTGGCTGGCGGCTCAAAGGGCCCGTACTCGCCGCAATCCATGATGCTGACGCAATCATCATGCTTGATTGGTTGGATGCGGGCAACGCAATCAACCTCGCTTTTCCTGCGGGGAAAAAACGTCCACCCATCATCAACATATCAAATGATTTTCACATTCATCGTGGTTGGAACGCCGATTACGGCGGATTGCCTGCAGTTGATGTGAACATTCCTACAGTGCCGGAAACCGGTGTGCGGGCCTTGCTGGAAAAACTGAACACATTGTTGCCCGAACGCCCTGCGCAAGCGCTGCGCACCTGGCAGATTGACCAGCCCGAGGGCCAAGGCGAGATTGGATTGATGGATCTGGCACGCACTTTTGCGCATGTATCCAACACCCGTGATCTGTGCATTACATCCCGCCCGCTCGGCTGGCCCGCGAATGGCAATGTCATAGAGCATCCGCTTGATTTCTTGGGCCATACGGGTGGGGGGGGCTTGGGGGCTGGCACATCGATTGCCGTCGGTGTGGCGCTTGGGCTTAGACAAATCGGATCAAGCAAAACCACCGTCGCAATCTTGGGGGATGGCGATTACACGATGGGGCTGACAGCAATCTGGAATGCAGCCACACTTAAGCTGCCGATACTGTTTGTGGTTGCCAACAACCATTCCTATTACAACGACGAAGATCACCAAATTAAAGTTGCCCACAAACGTAAACGACCCGCCGAAAACGCGCCCATTGGCCAGCGTATGCAAAGCCCCGAACCAGATTTGGCAGCTTTGGCGCGTGGCTTGGGGTTAGAATCGCCAGCACCTGTAACCGATCTCGCCAAGCTAAAGGGCGCGCTCGAAACCGCCTTTGCCCGCGTGGCCGAGGGGGCCGCCTATGTTTTGGATATACGGGTGCGGGCCGAATATATTGGTGAGGCCATGCACGACGTCAGCTGACGAAAAATCCGCATGTGTGGGGGCAGTCCCACACATGTATCTTGCCGTGAACCTTGGAGAGCCCGATGCAAAACACGGCCATCACGACCGCCGCAGATGGAACAACACTTTTTTATCGGACATGGGGAACCCAAACACAGGGGCCACGCTTAGCGTTGGTACATTCACTTGCGATGGATGGTGCGTTTTGGGATCGCGTTGCAAAAGAACTGCAAGATGAGATGCAGATTTTGGCATTAGATTGTCGCGGTCACGGAAAATCAGGCAACGCGCCTGGGCCCTATGATGTTGGTCTCTTTGCTGATGATTTAGCAGCGGTGCTGAATCACGCCGGTTGGCCAGACAGCGTTGTTGCAGGCGCATCCATGGGGGGCTGCGTTGCACTGTCGTTTGCGCAGAAATACCCCATGCGCACAAAGGCGCTGGGGTTGATTGATACCACCTCATACTATGGTGCCGATGCGCCTGCCGCTTGGGAAGACCGCGCCCAAAAAGCGCTGCAAGGCGGCATGGCTGCTCTGATCGGGTTTCAGAAAAGCCGCTGGTTTAGTGAAGCGTTTCAAACTAATCATCCAGATATTGTTGAAGTCGCAGTAGAGGTATTTTTGCGCAACAATCTTGATTGCTACGCCGATACTTGCCGCATGTTGGGGCAGTGCGATTTGCGGGCGGGTATGGCGCAAATGATATGTCCCACCGAAGTTGTTGTGGGGGAAGAAGATTATGCAACGCCCGTTGTGATGGCCGAAGAAATGGCCCGCACGATTGCAGGTGCTAACCTGACAGTTCTGCCCACCGTGCGTCACTTTACCCCGCTCGAAACACCCACTGTGATTGCGCAGCATCTGCGTGTGCTGGCACAGAGGGCTTAAACGCACAACATGATTAGCGCCCGCCAATGGCCGCACGTCACGCGTGCGTACAGGCCATTGGCGTTACCTCTCAACAGAAAAGTGGCAATGATGGGCGGCGCAGTCGCGCGGCATCGTCAAGCGGCTGGCCAAGATACATCTGGTCCATGACCAGCCAGACTTGGGGGCTCAGGCTCAGGCTCAGGCTCAGGCTCAGGCCAAGTTCACCACAGCGTTGCATATGGGGTGCAACAACAATCCCGTCACGCAACAGCACAAAAACGCAAAAGGTCGCCCGAAGGCGACCTTTGCAAACTTTCTGCTGTTGCAGAACCCAATTGGAGCGGGCGAAGAGATTCGAACTCTCGACCCTAACCTTGGCAAGGTTATGCTCTACCCCTGAGCTACGCCCGCATCCGTTTCGTGTGGCTGATCTATATTTGTGGGCGGGGCACCGCAAGACCCTATTTGAGAATTTACGCGACTTTTTCTGTGGGGGTCCATGGCTTAGGGGTTGGGGGCCGTCGCTTAGGGGGTTGCGTCGGGCAGCGCCGCGCTGCCGGTGAAAACCTGCGCATTTAGCCCCACGTCTTCGGAATGAGCGATCACCCCGTCAGGGGCCAGCAAAAGAACGCCATAAGCGCCGGGTTCATCGACCGAAATCGTAGAATCGTGGCTGCGCAAGTCCAGTGGGGCTTGATGGCAGGTGCTTTTGAACAGTGTGAAGGGGATGCCAGCCGTGCTTCCCGAAATCGTGCGATGCACATGGCCGCAGAACAGATGCGCGCGCGGATGGGACGCCAACAACGTGATCATCGCCTCGGCACCGTCCAGAATGCGAATGCCGTCCATTCCGGGCAGGCCTATGTCCATTGGTGGATGATGTGCAAAGACCAATGGAATGCGTCCGTCTGCACCATCTAATGCATCGCGTAGAAAGGCCTGACGTGTCGCACAAAACTGGCCTGCGTGGCCGCGCAGCCCCTCAAGGTCGGATCGCGTATCAAGCGTAATCAGGCGGTGCGTCGGCAAATCCGTGATCGCCTGCACAAAGCCGCCTGCGCTGTGGGGGGCGTCGGGGAATGCGGCGCGAAACCCTGCACGCGCATCATGGTTGCCGATCATTGGGATCACGGGGATTGGCAGATCGCACAGGGCCCTGACCAATTGCGCATATTCAGTCGCTTTGCCGGAATGCGTCAGATCCCCCATCACTACGAGTGCGGCCGCGTCCCCGTGATGGGTTAGCGCGTGATCAAGTGCGACTTGCAACCGCGCGAACGGGTCCAGCCCGATAATCGTTTCCCCGGGGCTGCGCAGGTGCAAATCTGTGAGAACTAGGATCTTTTGCACGCCGATCACCACGAGAGGGCGCCCAGATGCCCAAACGTGTGAGGAGATGCCTTGCTGTCAAGACGCCGGGCCATAAGGCAAAGCCGCAAGGGCGGGGCGTTTCGTAAGGCGTAAAGCATCATCAGGCCCTTTCAAGCAGTGAGACCCTCATAACAGCGCGATTCGCAGGGCGGTGGCAATAAGCCAAGCGCCCCAAACGGATTAAAAGCCTGCACAGAATTTTAATCAGAAAGGGCACATTTTCTAGCTCACTCTAACTCGATCAGCAGGTCTTTGGCGTCAATCTGGCTACCTGCCGCCACATGCACGGCTTTGACGACCGCGTCGCGTTCCGCGTGGATGCCGGTTTCCATCTTCATGGCTTCGATGGTCAGCAACAGGTAGCCCTTTTTGACCGCTTTACCGACAACCGCCGCCACACTGGCCACAACGCCGGGCATTGGCGCGCCGATGTGACTGTCGTTGCCAGCCTTGGCTTTCGGGCGCTGGGCTGTCGTCGCCTTGACCAAACGGTTGGGCACACGGATCGTGCGCGGCTGGCCGTTAAGTTCAAAGAACACCTTCACCTCGCCGTCCTCGGTGGTTTCACTCATCGCTTGCAGCCGGATTTCCAGCGTTTTTCCGGGATCGATTTCAGCGGTGATTTCCTCACCCGCTTGCATGCCGTAAAAGAATGTCCGCGTCGGCAGGGTGCGCACAGGGCCATAGGCTTCGTGGCGTGCCACGTAATCGGTGAACACCTTGGGGTACATCATGTATCCGTTCAGATCCTCGTCATCAAAGCTGCTCTCGGGGAATTTTGTTGCCAACTCCTTGCGCGCCGCGTCCAGATTGGCGGGCGGCAAATGCTTGCCGGGCCGTTCCAGATTTGGCTTTTCGCCCTTCAGTACCTTTTTGACGATTCCGGCAGGAAACCCGCCGGGAGGTTGGCCAAGATTGCCACGCATCATGTCGATGACACTGTCTGGAAAGGCCACATCGGTGTTAGGGTCTTCGACCTGTGCGCGGGTCAGCCCTTGGGCGACCATCATCAGCGCCATGTCCCCGACAACTTTGGACGAGGGCGTGACCTTGACGATATCGCCAAACATCTGGTTCACGTCGGCGTAGGTCTGCGCGACCGCGTGCCAACGCTCCTCAAGGCCCAAGGATCGCGCCTGCGCCTTGAGATTGGTAAACTGCCCGCCGGGCATTTCGTGCAAATACACCTCGGAGGCGGGCGCTTGCAGGCCGGATTCGAACGCCGCGTAATGGCCGCGCACCTGCTCGAAATAATTGGAAATCTCGCGGATCGCGCCGATATCCAGCCCCGTGTCACGGTCGGTGGATTTCAGGGATTCGACGATCGACCCAAGCGTCGGCTGCGAGGTATTGCCCGAAAAGCTGTCCATCGCCGCGTCGATACAATCAACACCTGCCGCGCTGGCTCCCAAAACGGTGGCGATCGCCGCCCCGCTTGTGTCATGCGTGTGGAAATGGATCGGCAGGCCGACCTCGCCCTTAAGCGCGGTAATCAGGGCCGTGGCCGTGCCGTGTTTCATCAGCCCCGCCATGTCTTTCAGGCCCAGCACATGCGCGCCCGCGGCTTCTAATTCTTTGGCCATGCCGATGTAGTATTTCAGGTCATACTTGGATCGGTTCGGGTCAAGCATATCGCCAGTATAGCAAATCGTGCCTTCGCAAACCTTGTTCGCATCAATCACCGCGTCCATTGCTACGCGCATGTTTTCGACCCAGTTCAGACTGTCGAAAACGCGGAACACATCGACGCCGGAAACGGCTGCCTGACGGACGAACTCCTGCACAACGTTGTCGGGATAGTTAGTGTAACCCACGCCATTGGATGCGCGCAAAAGCATTTGCGTCATGATGTTTGGCATCTTTTCACGGATGTCGCGCAGGCGCTGCCACGGGCATTCCTGCAAGAAACGGTAAGCCACATCAAACGTAGCCCCACCCCAACATTCCACAGAAAACAAGCCCGACATATTTGCGGCATAAGTCGGTGCAACACGGATCATATCAATCGAGCGCATACGGGTCGCTAGCAGTGACTGATGCCCGTCGCGCATGGTCGTGTCGGTGATCAAAAGCTGCTGCTGGTCGCGCATCCAATTGGCCACGGCCTCGGGGCCACCTTGATCCAGAATTTGTCGCGTCCCGGGGGTGACGTTTTGCACAAATGACACAGGCGGCTTGGGCAATTTGAGATCAGCATGGGGCAGGGGCCGTCCGGCAGTTTCAGGATGCCCGTTCACCGAAATATCCGCCACATAGGTCAGGATTTTCGTCGCACGGTCACGGCGTTTCTTAAAGTCGAACAGCTCCGGCGTCTCGTCGATAAACTTGGTGTGGTATTCGTTGTTCAGGAACGTCGGGTGTTTCAGCAGGTTTTCTACAAAGGCGATGTTGGTGCTGACGCCGCGAATACGGAATTCGCGCAGGGCGCGGTCCATGCGGGCAATCGCGGCCTCGGGGGTGGGCGCCCATGCGGTCACTTTGGTCAGCAGGCTGTCGTAATAGCGGGTGATCACTGCACCCGAATAGGCGGTGCCACCGTCAAGGCGAATGCCCATGCCCGTGGCGCTGCGATACATCTGAATGCGGCCATAATCAGGGATGAAGTTGTTGCTGGGGTCTTCGGTTGTGACGCGACATTGCAGCGCGTGGCCGTCCAGTTTCACGTCATATTGCGATGCGGCGCCCGTGGCCTCGATCAGGGATTTCCCTTCGGCAATCAGGATTTGTGCGCGCACGATGTCGATGCCTGTGACTTCCTCGGTGACGGTGTGTTCGACCTGCACGCGGGGGTTCACTTCGATGAAAAAGAACTTACCGCTGTCCATATCCATCAGGAATTCGACGGTGCCCGCGCATTCGTAATTCACATGTTTGCAAATTCTCTTGCCGAGGTTGCAAATCTGCTCGCGCTGGGTTGCGGACAGGTATGGGGCAGGCGCGCGTTCCACGACTTTTTGGTTGCGGCGCTGCACCGAACAATCGCGTTCATACAGATGGTAGATATCGCCGTGGCTGTCGCCCAAGATTTGCACCTCGACGTGGCGGGCGCGCATGATCATCTTTTCCAGATAACCTTCGCTATTGCCAAAAGCCGCCTCGGCTTCGCGGCGCCCCTCAAGAACTTTTTCCTCAAGATCGGCTTCGCTCATGATCGCGCGCATGCCACGTCCGCCGCCGCCCCATGACGCCTTGAGCATCAAAGGATAGCCCACTTCGGCGGCCTCTTTCTTGATGGCTGCCATGTCGTCGCCCAGCACTTCTGTCGCTGGGATCACTGGCACGCCTGCTTCAATCGCCACGCGGCGGGCAGAAGCCTTGTCGCCCAACTGGCGCATGGTTTTGGCCTTGGGGCCGATGAATGTGATACCGGCCGCTGTGCAAGCATCCACAAAATCGGGGTTTTCCGAAAGCAGCCCATAGCCAGGGTGGATCGCGTCAGCGCCGCTCATCTTGGCGACACGAATGATTTCTTCGATGGAAAGATACGCGGCGACTGGCCCCATGCCTTCGCCAATCCGATAGGCCTCGTCTGCTTTGAAACGGTGCAGGCCCAGCTTGTCCTCTTCGGCGAACACGGCGACGGTCTTTTTGCCCATCTCGTTGGCTGCGCGCATCACGCGAATGGCGATTTCACCACGGTTGGCAATCAGGATTTTCTGGAAGTCGGTCACGGCAGGATCTCCGGCTTATTGTGCAGTTGCAGCATTTATGAGGGTTTTTGCGCGCATGTAAACAGCAAGTTTGGCGGCTATGTTAACGCTAACACACGCTATTTCACTAGGCGCGCGGGCAGGTCGGCCAATCGCGCAGCACCAATCTGATGCATGTTCGCGATCATATCCGCGCGCAGGACATCGACCAAATGCGCAGGGCCAATCGCCCCCAGCGCCCCCAAAGCATAGTGCCACGCCCGCCCCAACATCACAAAATCCGCGCCCAATGCCAGCGCGCGGAGAACATCCAACCCGCAGTCTATCCCGCTGTCCACAATCAGGGGTAAATCTGTCACCGCGCGGATCGCGGGGAGGGCATCAATCGTCGCGGGTGCCCCGTCAAACTGCCGCCCCGTATGGTTGGACACCCAAAGTGCGTCAACGCCAGCGCCCTCCAAAAGTGCGGCATCATCGGCGTTAAGCACGCCTTTAACGATCATCTTGCCGCCCCATGCATCGCGCAGCGCTTGTAGATATTCCCAGTCGGGCGAGGTGCGCAGCAGATACCCCACATGAGCATTGGACGGCAGCGTGCCGGATTTCGCCAGATCGCCCGCGTAGCCGTCAATCAGCGCCATGCGCGGCATGCCTTTTTGGGTAATCCCAACCGCCCAAGCCGGACAGCGTGCAACCTGCGCCAGAAGCCGCGGCGTCAATCGCGGCGGCTGCACCAACCCGCCACGGGTCTGGCGTTCGCGCCGCGACGGGGCAGGGACATCGACCGTCAGAACCAGCGTATCAAACCCGCTATCGTGCGCGCGTTTCAGCATGTCGGCGCGAATGTCGGGATCGCGGGGAGGGTAAATCTGGAACCAGCCATGCCCGGCTGTCAGCGGCCCTACATCTTCGGGGATCGCAGTGGCGACGGTGGACAGCGTATAGGGCAGCCCCGCATCGGTGGCTGCACGCGCTAACAGGCGTTCGCCGTCCGGCCAGATCAGTCCCGACATACCCACAGGGGCAACCCCAAACGGTAGCGGATAGTCGCGCCCAAGAAAGGTTGATGATGTGTCCGGTGTCAGTTCGCCATGCAGGATCGAGGGGCGCAATTGTACCGCGTCCAGTGCTGCGCGGTTGCGCTGTGGCACGGCCTCGCGCCCCGTCGCACTGTCCAGATACTCCCACACGAAATGAGGAATCCGGCGGCGCGCGGCGCGTTTCAGATCGCTTATCGCGGGGAATTTTGCATGCAGATCAGCCATAAAGCGCGCCCTTTTCCTGCGTGTTAGGCTAGCCATTACGCGCCAGATCACAAGCAGTGAACATAGGGCGAACATTGGCTTTTATTGCGCGCAACTTCACGCTAGATTGCGCGCCATGAGCAGTTTTTCAGATGATGACGCCTTCGAGGCCGCCGCAATCCCCCTGTCACAACGGGCCATGGCCCGTCCTGTGGCGAATTATATGGAGGGGCTGAACCCCGCCCAACGCGAGGCCGTCGAGGTTCTCAATGGCCCCGTGTTGATGCTTGCGGGCGCTGGCACGGGCAAGACCAAGGCGCTGACCTGCCGCATCGCGCATCTTTTGATGACCCATGCTGCCAAGCCCAATGAAATCCTTGCCGTGACCTTTACCAACAAGGCCGCGCGCGAGATGAAGAACCGCATCGGCGGGCTTTTGGGCGAGGCCGTCGAAGGGATGCCGTGGCTTGGCACATTTCATTCGATCTGTGCCAAACTGCTGCGTCGCCACGCCGAACTGATCGGGCTTAAGGGTAACTTTACCATTCTGGATAGCGACGATCAGTTGCGGCTTTTGAAACAACTGGTGGTCGCATCCGATGTGGACGAAAAACGCTGGCCGCCACGGATGCTTGCGGGGATCATTGATAACTGGAAAAACAAGGCTTGGACGCCGGCCAATCTCCCCGTGGCCGAAAGCAGCGCATTTGATGGCAAAGGGGTAGAGCTTTACGCCGCCTATCAGGCTCGCCTGAAAACGCTTAACGCCTGTGATTTCGGCGATCTTCTGCTGCATGTGGTGACGATTCTCCAGACCCAGGAAGACGTGCTGAAACAATACCAGCGCTGGTTCAAATACATCCTTGTTGACGAATACCAAGATACCAATGTCGCGCAATATCTATGGCTGCGCCTGCTTGCGGCGGATCACAAAAACATCTGCTGTGTGGGCGATGATGACCAATCCATCTATGGCTGGCGCGGCGCCGAAGTGGGCAATATCCTGCGGTTTGAAAAGGATTTTCCCGGCGCGCATGTGGTCCGGTTGGAACAGAATTATCGCTCCACGGGACATATCTTGGGCGCTGCTGGCGGCGTGATTGACGCCAACAAAAACCGCCTTGGCAAAACGTTGTTCACGGACGGCGAAGATGGCGAACAGGTCCGTCTGATCGGTCATTGGGACGGCGAAGAAGAGGCCCGCTGGATCGGCGACGAGATCGAGGCACTGCAGCGTGGCACCCGCGGCCGTGATGCGATGGGCCTTGATAGTATGGCGATCCTCGTGCGCGCCAGCCACCAGATGCGCGCCTTCGAAGACCGGTTTCTTACAATTGGTCTGCCCTACCGCGTGATAGGCGGCCCGCGGTTCTATGAACGCATAGAAATCCGCGATGCCATGGCCTATTTCCGCCTTGCTGTCAGCCAAGACGATGATCTGGCCTTTGAACGGGTTGTGAACACACCTAAACGCGGGCTTGGTGACAAAGCCGTGCAAACCATCCAGATGACTGCGCGCAGCAACGGCGTGAACCTTGTGGACGGCGCGCGGATTTGTGTCGAATTGGGCGCGATCAAAGGCAAAAGTGGCGCAGCACTGGGCATATTGGTGCAGGGGCTTGACCGTTGGCACCGCCAAGTTCGCGAGGAATCCGACACGCACGTCGAACTAGCCGAAATGATCTTGGACGAGAGCGGCTATACCGGCCACTGGCAAAACGACAAAACACCCGAAGCGCCGGGCCGCCTTGAAAACCTCAAGGAACTGGTCAAGGCCTTGGAAAACTTCGAGAACCTGCAAGGGTTCCTCGAACACGTCAGCCTGATCATGGACAACGAGACCGAAGAACAGGGCGAGAAGGTCAGCATCATGACGCTGCACGCTGCCAAGGGGCTGGAATTCCCTGCCGTGTTCTTGCCCGGTTGGGAAGACGGGCTGTTTCCGTCCCAGCGCAGCATGGACGAAAGCGGGCTTAAGGGCCTCGAAGAGGAACGCCGCCTTGCCTATGTCGGCATCACGCGGGCCGAGGAAATTTGCACCATTTCATTCGCCGCCAACCGGCGTGTCTATGGCCAGTGGCAATCCGCGCTCCCCAGCCGTTTCATTGACGAACTGCCCGAACAACACGTCGAAGTCCTCACGCCGCCGGGCCTTTACGGGGGTGGCTATGGCGCTGCAGCCCCGCAGCCCGTGCAATCGCACCTGCACGACCGCGCCGCGAGCGCGAATGTCTACAATTCCCCCGGCTGGAAACGCCTGCAAGACCGCAGCCAGCAGCGCGGCATGTCCCAGCCGCGCGAATCCCGCAACGTGACGATTGATCTGGACGCGATATCGTCCTTCACCGTCGGCGACCGCGTGTTTCACCAGAAATTCGGCTATGGCGAGGTGATGGGCATAGAAGGCGATAAGCTTGAAATCGAATTTGACCGTGCCGGCAGCAAAAAAGTCATCGCGCGGTTTATCGTGGCGGCTGACAAAGCGAACGATGTGCCGTTCTAAGCCAGTCTGCCAAGTTTAATTTCGTGCCATTCAGGTCCAGATCGGGATCAGCGTGGCAACCAATGCCAGTGCCATTGTCCAGTTAAAGGCGCGCAATCGTGACGGCGTGGCCAGCCAGCGGCGCACCTGCGTGCCGCCCCAAGCCCAAAGCGACACAGAGGGCAAGTTGACCATTGCGAAAATTGCAGCGACCAGTGCCGCCCCCCACCAGCCCGATCCCTCAGGCGCGTAATAAGTCTGTGCGGTGATCGCCATATAGACCGCCTTAGGATTAACCCACTGGAACGCTGCTGCCTGTAAGAAGGTCAGCGGTTTGCCACCTGTTTTGGCATCTTTTGGCGCGGCGGCATTGGCGATTTTCCACGCCAGATACAGCAGATAGACCGAACAGATCACCAGCATCGCCTGTTTGATCACCGGATAGGCGTTAAACACCGCGATCAGCCCGATCCCCAGCAAAAACCCCATCAGCGCATGCCCCAGCGAAATCCCCAACATATGCGGGATCGTGCGGCGCACGCCAAAATTGGCACCCGACGCCATCAGCATCAGGTTGTTTGGGCCGGGGGTGAGCGAACTCACTCCGGCGAAAATGATCAGGGCAGAAAAAAGGTCAAATGTCATTTGCGTGGCATACGCCGGAAACATGACAAGAGGACAGCCCAAAACAAAGAATGGCGACGCCCGGGAGGAGGTGGGCGTCGCCATTCTTTGCGCGTGGCCGTTCAGGGAGGAGGTAGAACAGCCCGCCACGTTATGGGTGAGGCAGCGACATCGGGAGGAGGTGATGCCGCCGCTTCAGGTGTGATGGCCGGTCAGGGAGGAGGAAAACCAGACCATCGGATTAAG
>ERZ888423.2805-NODE-2805-length-12396-cov-7.128677_pt1 | contig 12396 bp, 11 predicted proteins | sample MGYA00520523_ERZ888423 | MGnify/ENA primary metagenome ERZ888423 (study PRJEB32303, sample SAMEA104408611) | aquatic metagenome | biome: Brackish water; feature: Pelagic; material: water | place: Baltic Sea | collected 2014-06-08T10:24:00 | depth 30,27 m ...
AGGTCGCTGCGTTGTCGATCGCCGAGTGTGCGGGGTTTCTTAACGCGCTGACCCTGGGGACCAGAGAGCAGGCGATTGCCGGTCAGGTGCTCAAGGAGGTCCAGTCGCGGCTGGGATTCCTGCTCGATGTCGGATTGGAGTACCTGTCGCTGTCGCGTGCGGCCGCGACGCTGTCCGGCGGCGAGGCGCAACGCATCCGACTGGCCACCCAGATCGGGTCCGGACTGGTCGGTGTGCTTTACGTGCTCGACGAACCGTCGATCGGACTGCACCAGCGCGACAACCGCAGGTTGATCGACACCCTGGTGCGGCTACGCGATCTTGGCAACACCCTCATCGTCGTCGAGCACGATCTCGACACCATCGCCCACGCCGACTGGGTCGTCGACATCGGGCCGGCAGCCGGTGAGCACGGCGGTCAGATCGTGCACAGTGGTTCCTACGAAGAGTTGCTCAAGAATCCGAATTCTATTACCGGAGCATATCTTTCGGGCAGAGAGCAGATCGAGATCCCGGCTCTGCGACGGCCGGCCGACAGCAGACGCCAGCTGACAGTCGTCGGTGCGCGCGAGCACAACCTGCGCGAAATCGACGTGTCGTTCCCACTGGGGGTGCTCACGTCGGTGACTGGCGTGTCCGGTTCCGGCAAGTCGACCCTGGTCAACGACATCCTGGCGTCGGTGTTGGCCAACAAGCTCAATGGAGCGCGGCAGGTTCCGGGGCGGCACACCCGCGTGACCGGTTTGGACAAGGTCGACAAGTTGGTTCGCGTCGACCAGTCGCCAATCGGCCGGACACCGCGTTCCAATGCCGCTACCTACACCGGCGTGTTCGACAAGATCCGCACGCTGTTCGCCGCGACCACCGAGGCCAAGGTCCGCGGGTATCAGCCCGGGCGGTTCTCCTTCAACGTCAAGGGTGGCCGCTGCGAGGCCTGCTCCGGAGACGGCACCATCAAGATCGAGATGAACTTCCTGCCTGATGTGTATGTGCCGTGTGAGGTCTGCCAGGGTGCCCGCTACAACCGCGAAACTCTTGAGGTGCACTACAAGGGCAAGACCGTCGCCGAGGTGCTCGACATGTCCATCGAGGAGGCAGCGGAGTTCTTTGCCCCGATCACGTCCATCCACCGCTACCTGAAGACCTTGGTCGACGTCGGACTCGGTTACGTCCGACTGGGCCAGCCGGCACCGACGCTGTCCGGCGGCGAGGCGCAGCGGGTGAAGCTGGCGTCGGAGTTGCAGAAGCGCTCGACGGGTCGCACGGTCTACATTCTGGACGAGCCGACCACCGGACTGCATTTCGACGACATTCGCAAGTTGTTGATGGTCATCAACGGACTTGTCGACAAAGGCAATACGGTCATCGTCATCGAACACAACCTGGACGTGATCAAGACCTCGGACTGGATCGTCGACATGGGTCCCGACGGGGGATCCGGTGGCGGCACAGTGGTCGCGACGGGCACGCCGGAAGATGTCGCCGCCAACGGCGACAGCTATACCGGCCACTTCCTGGCCGAATCGTTGGGTGTGGCGCGGCGGAAACCGGCCAAAGCTCGGACCCGCCGCAAGGTCAGCGCGTAGCGATAGACAACCTCTTGCTGCCGTGAGGTCTTGCTGCTGCGATAGCTACCGGAGTTACCTGCCGCCGAGTCGAACTACTGGGCGTCCGGCTCCGTGCGCATAGCCGCGCGAATCTGTGCGAGGCGCTCGGCGGCTGCCTCTTGGCGGGCCTCATACTGTTCCTCGACGCTGCGGCCTTCTGGACTGTCGGCAGCGAGCTCCGAGGATCCGATCGACGTCGCATACCGGGTCTCGATCTTCTCGCGGACCGACTCGAACGTCGGGACGCCGCCGGCGGTGTAGCCGGCGTCAGGGGTGACGTCAGGCTCGGTGCTGGGCTGGTCCGGCATGACGACCACGCTACTCCGCGGAGGGGCTTTCTCAGTGCCCTCGATACGACAGGGCCCTCGATACGACCGGCCTACCGCGGTTTGGCCAACGGGAAAGGCAAAGTCTCGCGGATACTGCGGCCGGTGATCAGCATGACCACGCGGTCCACGCCCATGCCCAGACCGCCTGTCGGCAGCATGGCGTACTCCATGGCCTGCAGGAAGTCCTCGTCGAGTTCCATTGCCTCAGGGTCGCCGCCGACGGCCAGCAGCGATTGCTCCTGGAGTCGGCGGCGCTGCTCGACGGGGTCGGTGAGCTCGCTGTAGGCGGTGCCCAGTTCGACGCCCCAGGCCACGAGATCCCAGCGCTCGGCTACACCGGGGATGCTGCGGTGTGGCCGGGTCAGGGGAGACACGGTCGTGGGGAAGTCCTTGTAGAACGTGGGCTCTTGGGTGTGGTCCTCGACCAGCCGTTCATAGAGTTCGAGCACCACCGCGCCGCTGTCCCAATGGGTGAGATACGGAATTCCGGCGGCGTCGCACAGTCGGCGCAGCGTGGCCAGGTCGGTCTGCGGTCCGATCTCCTCGCCCAACGCCTCCGATACCGCGCCGTGCACGGTCTTGACCGTCCACCGGCCAGAGATGTCGACCGGTTCCAGCGTCCCGTCCGCACGGGGTCGTTGGAACACCGGCGCGCCGTTGGCGGCCTGCGCGGCGTTTTGGATCAACTCACGACATCCGTCGATCCACACGTTGTAGTCGGCGTGCGCCTGGTAGGCCTCCAGCAGGGTGAACTCTGGGTTATGGCTGAAGTCGACGCCCTCGTTGCGGAAGGCACGGCCCAGTTCGAAGACGCGCTCTACTCCGCCGACGCACAATCGCTTCAGGTACAGCTCGGGTGCGATTCGCAGATACAGGTCGAGGTCGTAGGCATTGATGTGGGTCAGAAACGGCCGGGCATTGGCGCCTCCGTGGATCTGCTGCAGGATCGGAGTCTCGACCTCTAGAAAGCCTTTGCCGACAAGGGTTTCGCGGATCGCGTGCAAGACCGCACTGCGTGCCTTGATCAGATCGCGTGCCTCGGTGTTGACCGCCAGGTCGACGTAGCGGGTGCGTACGCGAGCCTCCTGGTCGGTCAGGCCCTTCCACTTGTCGGGCAACGGTCGAAGACACTTCCCGATCAGACGCCATTGGGTCACCAACACCGACCAGGAGCCAGATCGGCTGCGCCCCATGGTTCCCGTCACTTCGATGAGGTCGCCCAGATCGATCGTGCGGTTGAAGTCGGCGGTGCCGCCGTCAGTAAGCACAGAGTTGTCGAGCAGTACCTGGGCGTCGCCGGACCAGTCCCGCAATTGGGCGAACAGCACGCCGCCGTAATCGCGCAGCCTCAGTACTCTGCCGGCGACCGTCACCTCGGCGCCTTCGGCGGCGGCCAGCGCCTGTGCGACTCTGTGGCTGGGTGGCCGGCCCACCGGGTAGGCATCGACGCCTTCGTTCTGAATTGCTTTGAGTTTGGCCATCCGTACCCGAACCTGTTCGGGCAGGCGCGGCTGATCCTCGATGTCAGGCAGGTCAGCCCTGAGTCCACTGATATCGGGGGTGGTGCCGTCGGAGTGCAGCAGCCCCGACTCCACCAGAGTCCCGGGCGCAGCGATGTGCTGCCCGGTGTGTGGCTGTTCGTGACGCCGCGAAAAGGGAAGCACCAGAAAGCCTTCGGCGATCACGGATGCCGCTCCGACACGCGGGACCAGTCTGGCGTCTTCGTAGCAGGCGAATCGCGGTACCCACGTGGGTTGGTACTTCATGTTCGACCGGTACAACGTCTCCAACTGCCACCAGCGGGAGAAGAACACCAGCAACCAGCGCCACAGCCGCGCCACCGGTCCGGCGCCCAGTTGCGCACCCTGTTCGAACGCCGAGCGGAACATGGCGAAGTTCAACGAGATACGGGTCACTCCGATGTCCTCGGACTGCAGGCACAGTTCGCTGACCATCAATTCGATACTGCCGTTGGGGGATTGGGGCGACCGACGCATCAAGTCCAGCGACACACCGTTGTTGCCCCACGGCACCAGCGACAGCATCGCGACGACCTGCTCCCGCTGGCCGTCGCTCTCTCCCCGGCCGTCGTTATGCACGGCTTCAACCAGCAGACAGTCGCTGTCAGCGGGATCGCCGATCCGGCCCAGCGCCATCGAGAAGCCGCGTTCGTCGTCGGTATCGCGCCATGCGTCCGCCCGATTGACCACCTCGGCCATCTCGTCGGGGCCGATGTCGCGATGTCTGCGGATCCGAACGCTGGCTCCGGCGCGCCGGGCGCGTGTCACCGCTTGGCGCACTGCCCTCATGTCGGGTCCGGAAAGCCGGAAACTGTCCGGGTACAGGATCGCCTCGTCGCCGAGCTGTAGCGCGTTCAGGCCGGCGGCGCGGAAGGCCTCCGCGGCCGTCGAGCTGGCGCCCATCACGCCGGGCGCCCACCCGTAGGTCTGGCACAGCCCCAGCCACGCCTCGATGGCCTGCGGCCAGGCTTTCTGATCCCCGACGGGATCCCCGCTGGCCAGGCATACACCTACCTCGACGCGGTAGGCGATGGCCGCGCGGCCGTTCGGCGCAAACACCACAGCTTTGTCGCGGCGGGTGGCGAAATAACCCAGCGAGTCGTTCTTGCCGTAGAGCTCCAGTAGACCGCGGATGGCCGATTCGTCCTCACCGGTAAGCGCATTATCGGCCCGCTGTGATTGGAACAGCACGATCGCCGCCGCCATCAGGGCCAGCGCACCGAACAGCCCGAGCAGCGCGTTGACGAATACGTGGGGATACCCGGTGAACGAGTCGGCGTCAGCGCCGCTGAATGCGCTGACCCGGTTCAGCGCGTACCAGAACCGCTCCGACCGGGGCAGGGTGCCGGGGAAGAGCTCCAGCAGCGCCCACCCGGTCAGCGTTCCGACGCCCATCGCGGCGACGAGCACGCCGGCTGCCTTGAGCAGTGCGCCGCGGCGCACCCTCGCCCAGAACTCTTTGCGGGCCAACAGCAGAAAAGCGATCGCTGAGACATGGACGGCCAGGCCGATGACCTCACCGATCTCCTGGAACCACGATTCGTCGCCACTGAGCAGGTCGCCGACGTTCCAGCCGGCCGCCGCGACCATGTAGACCACCAGGATCAGCCACCCGATCCGCTTGCGTGCCGCCAGCGCGGCGGCAAGCAGTACCAGCACGAATGCCCAGGCGAAGCTGGTATCGGGAAAGTTGAAGATGTATTCGTTGACGAACTCGCGCGGGACCCCGGTGGCCGATCGGATCAGCGGCGAGATGCTGGCCAGCAGAGACAACGTCGCGATGACGCCCACCACCCAGCCTGCGGCCGTGGGCACCCACCGGAAACTTGAGGTCGGGCGGGCCCTCGCGGGCGTCGTTAGGGTCATAAGCCGCGAGGATATTGCCCCGTTACGGGAAATTGGCGTTACCAGACCGGGCCGGTGTACTTCTCTCCCGGACCGTGTCCGGGTTCCTCCGGTGCGGCGCTGGATTCGCGAAAGGCCAATTGCAGCGATTTGAGCCCATCGCGGACCGGTCCGGCGTGCGGCCCCAGGTACTCCGCTGATGCGGTGACCAGCCCGGCCAACGCCGTGATCAGGCGGCGGGCCTCGTCGAGGTCGCGGTAGGGACTGTCGTCGGGATCGTCTGCAGACAGTCCGATTTTCTCGGCGGCGGCGCTCATAAGCATCAAGGCTGCGCGGGTGATCACCTCGACCGCCGGGATATCGGCGAGCTCGCGTGCCAGCGGAGCCCCCTCTGAATCGCGTGTTGGATCAACGGTCATGCCTGCTAGACTTGCACGCGCGACCGTCCCGGCGAACGCCAGGGACAGCAAGTGGAGTCCCACTCCCACCGCTGGCCACCGATCCACTCGAAGGTACAGCGGTCCGGTCACAGGCATCGAAGATGTCTGTCCTGGTCGGCTTTGGGCCCTGCTACGAGCAGGGCTTGTCTGTTCTTCGGGGCAGAAGGCCGTCGGCGTGGGGGGCTCCTGAGGACAACATAGGAGGCCCCATCAGCACTGAAACCCGCGTCAACGAACGCATTCGCGTACCTGAGGTTCGCCTGATCGGACCGGGCGGTGAGCAGGTAGGCATCGTGCGTATCGAAGATGCGCTCCGCGTCGCCGTGGATGCTGATCTCGACCTTGTCGAAGTAGCCCCTGATGCCAGACCGCCGGTCTGCAAGATCATGGACTACGGCAAGTTCAAATACGAGACGGCGCAGAAGGCGCGCGAGTCCCGCAAGAACCAGCAGCAGACCGTGGTCAAGGAACAGAAGCTGCGACCCAAGATCGACCCGCACGACTACCAGACCAAAAAGGGTCACGTGATCCGCTTCCTGGAAGCAGGGTCAAAGGTCAAGGTGACGATCATGTTCCGCGGGCGCGAGCAGTCGCGGCCCGAACTGGGCTACCGACTCCTGCAGCGCCTGGGCGCCGACGTCGCCGATTACGGTTTCGTCGAGACGTCAGCGAAGCAGGACGGACGCAACATGACGATGGTTTTGGCGCCGCACCGCGGCGCGAAGACTCGCGCCAAGGCGGCCCATGATGCAGACGCCCCGGCGGCGCAGCGCGCCAACGCGCAGGCCGCCGAAGTACCGACCGACACCACCCAGTAGAACTGAGGAACCCATGCCCAAGGCGAAGACCCATAGCGGCGCTTCCAAGCGTTTCCGCCGTACCGGAACAGGCAAGATCGTGCGCCAGAAGGCCGGCCGTAGGCACTTGCTCGAGCACAAGGCGAGCAAGCGCACCCGGCGGCTCGACGGACGTACCGAGGTGGCCGCCAATGACAAGAAGCGCGTCGCGAAACTCCTGGACGGCTGAAACTTTTCGAGACCTTTCGGCGCCCCCAAGCCCGAACCTGACCCGAACGATAGGAAGACCCCATGGCACGCGTGAAGCGCGCAGTCAACGCGCACAAGAAGCGGCGCACGATCCTCAAGGCCTCCAAGGGGTACCGGGGCCAGCGGTCCCGGCTATACCGCAAGGCCAAAGAGCAGCAGCTGCATTCGTTGACCTATGCCTACCGTGACCGGCGGGCCCGCAAGGGCGAGTTCCGCAAGTTGTGGATCTCGCGCATCAATGCGGCAGCCCGCGCCAACGACATCACCTACAACCGGTTGATCCAGGGCCTCAAGGCTGCTGAGGTCGAGGTCGACCGTAAGAACCTCGCCGAGCTCGCCGTCAGCGACCCAGCCGCCTTCACCGTGCTGGTCGAGGTTGCCAGGGCTGCTCTGCCCGCCGATGTGAATGCTCCTTCCGGCGCAGGCGAGGCTGCCTGACGGAGGGCAGGAGCGAAGCGACCCGGGAAATGTCGACGCTCACCGAGCGATCTGCCCGGGTGGCGGCTGCAGTCAAACTGCACCGTCACATCGGACGTCGTCGCGCCGCACGCTTTCTTGCCGAGGGACCCAACCTCGTTGAGGCAGCGTTGCGGCGCGGAGTCGTTTCGGAGGTATTCGCCACCGAGAGCGCAGCCCAACGGTATGGCGATCTGCTGGCCGGTTCCCCGCTCCATCTGGTCACCGAGCGTGCCGCAAAGGCATTGTCGGACACGGTGAATCCCGCCGGACTTGTCGCGGTGTGCTCGGTCCCCGATACCAGTCTCAGTGACGTTCTGGCCGGTAGACCGATGTTGCTGGCGGTGCCCGTGGGTGTGTCTGAGCCCGGCAACGCGGGAACCCTGATCCGGGTCGCCGACGCCATGGGCGCCGACGCGGTGGTGCTCGCCGGGCACAGCGTCGATCCTTACAACGGCAAGTGCCTGCGCGCGTCAGCGGGAAGCATCTTCTCGGTTCCGGTTGTCAGTGAGTCCGACGGCGTCGGAGTTGTCACACAAATACGGGATGCCGGGCTTCAGGTGCTAGCGACTGCGCTCGACGGCGACGTCAGTCTGGACGACGCCGAACTGGCGGTCCCGACGGCGTGGCTGTTCGGACCGGAAGCCCACGGACTACCGGCCGATCTTGTGGATCTGGCGACTCATCGTGTTCACATCCCGATGCGCGGAGGGGCGGAAAGCCTCAACGTCGCCTCAGCCGCGTCGATCTGCCTCTACCAGAGCGCGCAGGCTCACCGGAGGATCGGTGGGTGATGAGGCAGCGGGTCGGTGGCCTGTGATGGAGGAGCTAATTGGACTTCATTATCCGCTCCGACACCGCGAGCATCAGCTTTCTGGGAGCCACCCGATACCCGTGAGCCATGATGCTGTTGCGCAAACCCGAGACCACTGTCGGGGAGGATTTGTCGAGTGCGGCCAGGGCGGTGTCAACAACCTCTTTTGAGGTCTGCCGTCCGTCGGTGAGGAACTCCTCTCCGGTGCGTGTGAAGAACTCGGTTTCCGTCGCGCCGGGACAGAGGGTCAGCACCTTCACCCCGGTGCCCCTGCAGTCCTGCCAGAGCGCTTCGGTGAAGGAGAGCACAAACGCCTTGGTTGCGCCGTAGATGGCCATCCCAGGGGTCGGCTGGAAGGCTGCCGTCGAGGCGACGTTGAGCACGACTCCGTGTCTGCGCTCGGTCATCGGCGGCAGAAATCGCGCGGTGAGGTCGACCAATGTGCCGCAGTTCAATTGGATTTGAGCGGCGTTTGGCTCGGGTGCTTGTTCATGGAACTTCCCGTGCAGTCCGACCCCGGCATTGTTGATGAGGACATCGATGGTCCGCCCGAGCTCGCGAACCTTGGTTTCGAGTTCGGCGCCCGACCCTGGCACCGCAAGGTCGGCGGTGATGACGTCGACCACGATTCCGGGATGCTTGGCTACGAGCTTGTCGCGCAGCTCTTCGAGTTTGTCGGCCCGCCGCGCGACCAGCACGAGATTTGCTCCGCGCTGAGCAAGCTGGACAGCGAACTCCTCGCCTATCCCGCCACTCGAACCGGTGATCAATGCGGTGTCGTTGCTGAAATCCACCCTGGAGCTCCTGCGCTAGTCGGTTGCCCAACGTTAGCCGACTAGCTGAGCAGGCCCTTGGCCACGTGCGTGATTTGCACCTCATTGCTACCGGCGTAGATCATCAGTGACTTCGCGTCGCGGGCGAGTTGCTCGACCCGGTACTCGGTCATGTAGCCGTTTCCGCCGAAAACCTGGACGGCCTCCATCGCGACATCAGTCGCGGCCTGCGAGCAGTACCACTTGATCGCGGAGGCCTCCGCCAGGGATATCGATGTGCCTTTCTGTGCCGCCTCAATCACTCGGAACAGCATGTTGCGCACATTCATTCGTGCCACCTCCATGGTGGCAAGTTTGAGCTGGATCAGCTGGAACTGGCCGATCTCCTTGCCCCACAGCGTGCGCGTCTTGGCGTATTCGACGCACAGTCGCAGGCATTCCTCGATCACGCCGAGCGCCATCGCCGCCACGCCGATCCGTTCGGCCGAGAAGTTGGACCGTGCGCTGTCCCGCCCGTCGCCCGCAGCGTTGTTCTCAGACTCGCCCAGTAAGCGATCGCGCCCGAGGCGGACATCTTCGAAGAACAGCTCTCCGGTCCGCGATGAGTGAATACCCATCTTGCGGAACGGCTTTGACTGAGTGAATCCATCCATCCCGCGATCGAGCACGAACGTCAGGACTTTGCGGTCACGGGGGTTCAAGCGGTCACGCGGGTTCGAGGGGGAAGCACCGGCCTCATCCTCGTTGAGCTTGGCGTACACGACGACGACGTCGGCGTCTGGGCCGTTGGTGATGAATGTCTTCTGGCCGTTGAGGATGTAGTTCTCACCGTCGCGCACGACGTAGGACTTCATGCCCCCGAACGCGTCGGAGCCCGATTCCGGTTCGGTGATCGCCCACGCGCCCACCTTGTCGTAGGTCACCAGATCGGGCAGCCAGCGTTCCTGCTGGGCGAGGGTGCCGCGGCCCATGATCGTTGGAACGGTGAGCCCGAGGCTGACGCCCATCCCGGTGACGACTCCCATCGACACCCGGCACAGCTCGCTGACCACGACGAATCCCATCCCTGCTGAACCGCCGTCGCCGCCGAACATACTGCCCGACGACGACTTCGTCCCTGCCGAGGCGCCGCCGTCGCGCAGTTTGGCCAGCCGTTTGTTCAACGAGTCGCGCGCCATGTCGGCGATGCCGAAGGTCGCGAAGAGCTTGCGGATGATGCCGTAGGGCTCCATCTCGCCGCTCTCGAGCGCATCCACGTGCGGACGGATCTCTTTGTCGACGAACCCCCGCACGGCGTCGCGCACGGCAAGATCGACGTCAGACCATTCAAGCATGTGTTCAGGCTGCCTTACCGGTTCCGCGCGCGGGACGCAGCCCTGCTAACGAGAACGTCGTGTGCACCAGGGACCCGACACGGTCGAGCAGTGACTTGTGCGGTGGCACGTAGTGGGTGGGCATGTCCCTGTGGTCGCGCGGGGGCGCCATGAACGCGGGAGCCTCGACCAGTGGAGCGTCGGCCGCGAGCCTGCCCTCAGCCCGTCGGAATGCGGCCACCGCCCGCGGATGCAGCCGGACCTCGTCCGGCACGGCGACGAACGCGAACTCGACGAGCTTGCCGAACAGACGAAGCACGACCTCGTCGCCGGCGGTCCACCGCATGCCCGCACGTTCGCGCACTGCAGGGTCGAAAAGCCCTGCGGCAATCCAACGTTGCGCGCCCACCATCGGCTTGAACATCTGATCCCACAGCGGTGTGGGCATCAGCACGAACCACGGTTTCGGGATGCGTATCGAAAAGATGTCCTGCGTCGCAGGGTTGATCTCCAACTCGTCACGGCACTTGCGGTCCCAGTACTCCTGGAAGGCTTCCCACGTCTCAGGCACGGGACGCATGCTCATCCCGTACATCCGATACCACTGGACGTGTTCATCGAACAGTTGACGCTTCTCAGCCTCGGTCAGCCCGCCGCAAAAGTACTCAGCGGTCTTGATGATCAGCATGAAAAAGGTGGCGTGGGCCCAGTAGAACGTCTCAGGATTGAGCGCGTGGTAACGCCTTCCAGCGGCATCGACGCCCTTGATCGACTCGTGGTAGCTCTTGATTTGAGCGCCGGTCTGCATGGCCCGCTCACCGTCGTAGACGACACCCATGATCGGGTACACCGACCGAGCGACCCTTTGCAGGGGTTCACGAAGCAGGATCGAGTGGTCCTCGACGCCGGCCCCGAGTTCGGGATACATATTCTGAAGCGCGCCGATCCATACGCCCAGCATGCCCGTCCGCACGTCACCGAAGTACTTCCAGGTCAGTGAATCTGGACCCAGTGGATTGCCTGCCGCCGTCGTTGCCATCTCCATTGATCGCACCGGCTCAATCTAGTTGTTGACAACGGTTGTTGTCTACGGTTTCGGCTCCGCGACACGGCGGTGTTATGCAGCTGCTGCCACCACGCCACACCTTCGTGACCTGCCGGTTTATCCTCGAGATCGAGAGCGGATTAGGCTGGCTTTCGTGGACGATGCCCCGCCGAGTGAACGCGCAGGCGGGCAGTCGTCAAGCCCGATGGGTTGGTTGAAAGTGGCCAACCACAGCCCCCCCTTTATTTCCTTCCTCCGGCGCGCCCGCCGTGTGTTACCCGGCGACCCGGAGTTCGGCGATCCGCTGTCGGCCGCGGGAGTAGGTGGGCCGCGGGCGGCTGCCCGCGCCGCCGACCGCATCTTGGAGCGCGATGCGGCATCGCGTGAGGTCAGTCTCGGAGCTCTTCAGCTCTGGCAGGCGCTGACCGAGCGCGTGTCTGGTCGGCCCGCCAACGCGGAGGTGACGTTGGTGTTCACCGACCTGGTCAAGTTCTCAGCGTGGTCGCTGAGCGCGGGCGACGAGGCGACGTTGAAGCTGCTGCGACGGGTATCCCAGGTGGTCGAGCCGCCACTGCTCGAATCAGGGGGTCAGATCGTCAAGAGGATGGGCGACGGGATCATGGCGGTGCTCGCCGATCCGACCACCGCGGTTCGCGCGACTCTCGCCGCCCGGGAAGCCCTCAAATCCGTTGATGTGGAGGGCTATACGCCGCGCATGCGGGTCGGTATCCACACTGGTCGCCCGCAGCGCATCGGCTCGGACTGGCTCGGCATCGATGTGAACCTCGCCACGCGGGTGATGGAACGTGCCACGAGGGGCGAGTTGGTCATTTCACAGGCGGCCCTGGAGCGGATCGACCCGGCGGATCTCGAAGCGCTCGGAGTGACGGCTAAGAAGCTCCGCAAGCAGGTCTTCGCGGCCAAACAGGAGGGCGTGCCCCCTGACTTCACCGTTTACCAGTTGAGAGTTCATAGGCAGTTGCCGGTTGGCGAGGACGACGGGGAGGACGAAGGGCAGGACGAGGACGTAGAAGGCGGGCAGGGCGTCTAGATTTCGCTGAGGCGCATCGATTCGCGCCGATGCGCGTCGAATCTCTCGCACCATTGATGTCGGTGTGTGATGTCGAGGTGTGATGTCGGTGTGTGATGTCGGTGTCGGTGGGTGCGCCTATAGTCGAATGTATGTTCGATGAATCGCTGGCGGAATC
>ERZ888423.2811-NODE-2811-length-12385-cov-9.419059_pt1 | contig 12385 bp, 13 predicted proteins | sample MGYA00520523_ERZ888423 | MGnify/ENA primary metagenome ERZ888423 (study PRJEB32303, sample SAMEA104408611) | aquatic metagenome | biome: Brackish water; feature: Pelagic; material: water | place: Baltic Sea | collected 2014-06-08T10:24:00 | depth 30,27 m ...
GCCGTCGACTCGCCTACGAGATCGACCACAAGGGCGAGGGCATCTACGCCGTCCTGGACGTCACGTCGACGCCCGAGGATGTCGCGGAACTCGACCGCCAGCTCAACCTCAATGAGGCCGTGCTGCGCACCAAGGTCACCCGCCCGGTGGAGGTGTAGTCATGGCCGCCGGCGATATCAATGTCACGGTCGTGGGCAACTTGACCAACGACCCTGAGTTGCGGTTCACCCCGAGTGGTGCCGCTGTCGCATCCTTCACCGTCGCCTCAAGTCCGCGCTACCTCGACAAGGCGACCAACGAGTGGAAGGACGGCGATCCGGTCTTCATGCGCTGCAGCGTGTGGCGTCAGTACGCCGAGAATGTCGCCGAGTCCCTCCAGAAGGGCACGCGCGTCATCGTCCAGGGCCGCCTCAAGCAGCGCTCATACGAGACCCGCGAGGGCGAGAAGCGCACCGTCGTGGAGATGGAGGTCGACGATGTCGGCCCCGCACTGCGCTACGCCACGGCCAAGGTCACCCGCACCCAGCGTGGCGACAGTGGCTTCAGTGGTGGTGGTGGCGGCGGCAACACCGGCGGCGGAGCACCCGCAGACGATCCCTGGGCGACACCGACCGGCGGCGGAGCCGCCTTCGACGAGCCCCCCTTCTAGCCACACCCCCAGGCTTTTTCACCGACTGACTTCAGGAGCACTTCGATCATGGCGAACGATCGCAATAGCAAGCGCGCGGAACTCAAGCGCGTGCCCAAGCCCAAGGCGTGTGTCTTTTGCAAAGAGGATGCAGCCGCCATCAACTACAAGGACACGGGGATGCTGCGCAAGTACATCTCCGATCGCGGCAAGATCCGCGCCCGTCGCGTCACCGGATGCTGCACGCAGCACCAGCGCGAGATCGCGACCGCTGTCAAGAATGCGCGGGAGATGGCCCTCCTGCCCTACACCGCGACTGCGCGCTAGGAGGCCCAGATGAAACTCATCCTCACTCAGGACGTAAATGGTCTCGGTGCACCCGGGGACGTCGTGGAGGTCAAGGACGGCTACGGCCGCAACTTCCTCATGCCCCGCGGATTGGCCATGCCGTGGACCAAGGGCGGCGAGAAGCAGGTCGTGCAGATCAAGCGGGCCCGCAACGCCCGTGAGATCCGTGACGTGGCGCATGCCAAGGAGGTCAAGGTGCAACTCGAGGCCCTGACCGTTGTCATCCCGGCCCATGCCGGTGAGACGGGCAAACTCTTTGGCTCCATCACAAACGCGGATGTTGTCGCGGCTGTGCGCAAAGCCGGAGGTCCGCTGCTGGACAAGCGGTCCGTCGAGGTATCCCATGTCAAGACGGTCGGCAGTCACAAGGCGAAGGTGCGGGTGAGCCCCGACGTCACCGCGTCGTTGTCCTTCACCGTCACCGCCGACTGACGTACACCTTCAGCACCACCGGAATGTGACGTCTCGCCACGCTGTCAGGTCCTTGATGAGCGTGCTGAGGCGTCACATTTCGCGTTGAGGCGTGGGGCGCAGGCATCCAGCATCGTCGGCAGATCAGGGGACGAGGTGGGGCCGGGCTTGCCCGGGCCGGCCCGTTGTGCCCACATCCCGTCGTTCTTCGGGAATCTCAGCGAGTTTTCCTCACTCATTCTCCCGAAGAACGACCCCGGGGGGCCGCCGTCCCGGGCCGGCCCTCGCGCACGAGGCTGCTGCGGACCTGGCTCGTGGCGAGGACCGTGCGTCCCGATGTGGCGACGACCCGCCACTCATACGTGCGACCGAGGGGCGCCGAGCGCGGCACCTGCACGGCGAAGCGGTAGCTGCCTCGAGCGGTGGGCCGGACCGTGGCCTTGTCGCGCCACGCGGTCCCGTCCCAGCGCACCTGGTAGGTGACCTTGACATCGGCGCCGGCCGGGACAACACGGCCCGTGAGCACCACCCGTCCACCGGCGTCGATGCTGAGGCCCGGGCAGCGCAGCGTCACCTTGGCCGCCGCGCGCTCCGCAGCGCCTGCCATGCGCGCACCGCTACGACCGGTCGGCGTGAGGGTCATCGCAGGCTCGCAGTCGGCGGTGAGGCCTGACATCCCACTGCGCTCGCACACGCCGCCGCGCACATCGCCGCCGTTCCAGACCTGGCGCCAGCAATTGCGCAGGGCGAGCTGACCCCAGTAGTTGGGGTGCATCGACTCCTGCTGGTAGGTGTCGGAGGCGTTGATGACGTTGATCTCCATGACCCATTCGCTGCGGTCGACGGCGTCCTTGTCACGCCAACTGTCGGGGCCGCCGATCCCGATGCGCGACACCGCGTCGTGGCACAGTTGCCGCTGGCTGAAAGCGCGCGAGGAATCCATCACCGCCACCTGCAGCGATGGTCGCTGGGCGATCACATCCTGGGCGGCGCCCCGGAAGGTGGTGTTCACCAGCGGCAGCAACGTGGTGGCCGCCCAGTCCAGGTCGGCGTTGGTGAAGCCGCAGCCGCCGCGGGTCTGCCGGAGGACGTCGTATCGCATGTTGCCCGATCCGGGCAGGGGCTGGGGATACATCTGGAGCACGAGGGTCCAGTCGCCGTCGTCGTAGCCGGCTCCCTGCATGGCCGTTGCCACATTGAGGATGGCCTGCGCCGTGTCCGCACGGACCCGCTGCGCAGCGGCGTCGGAGATGTAGGACAGGACCTTCGCATCATCCTTGCACTGAGCCGAGAAGGTGAGCAGGTAGTCCTTGACGCATTGGGAGATGATGTCAGAAAAGCGGAAGTCGTTGCCGCCGATGGACAGCGCGACCATCTTGACATTGTTCTGCGATGCGAACTCCTGCAGCATGAGCGCCTGGCCCTGGCGGCCGCCCTGGTCGTAGAAGTCGATGCCGGGCTTGAAGTTGCCGTTGCCGTCAACTTTGGTCGTGGTGATCGCGCCGCTGCACGCGAGATTGAGCGACCTCACGACGCCAATGTGGATCGCAGCGGACTTGGATCGGTGGCAGCGCTCGATGGCCTCGCTATCGCCGGCATCCCAGTAGGCCCCCCGACCGAGGGCATCGACGGAGGTGGTGGAGAAGGACTCGTTGCCTGCCCATCGACCGGCCTCGCCCGAGATGAAGGAGTCGCCGAGCGAGACCACCCAGGGCTCTCCGGCAGGCGCGGAAGCTGGCTGGGCCGGGCCGGTTAGCGGCGACTCCGGCGGCACGGCCTGCGCGCCCACGGGCACCAGCAGGCTCAGCGACAGAACGGATACAAGGGTGAGCAGGATCCGGCTTCGGGTCATGGGGTGATGTTATGGACGGTGTCCCGAGGTGTCCAGTCCGTTGGAGCCGCTCGGCGGCGCGTCACATTCCGCGGTGAGGCGTGGGGCTCAGGCATCCAGCATCGTCGGAAGGCGTGCCACGAGGCCATCGGCGGCAGCCTCGATCATCGCGAGCACCTCGACGAATCCATCGTGGGCGCCGTACCACGGATCCGGCACATCCAGGCGCGGGTCACCGGGTGTGAGCCCCGCGAGCGACGGATCGAAGGATCTCAGCATGTGCACGCGGCCGCGCGACGGATCATCGGGCGCTAGGTCGATGACCGTTGTGTAGTTGCTGGCGTCCATGGTGAGCAGGAGATCGGGTCGACCCGGCTCGAGGAACCACTCGGTCGTGATCTGCCGACCGGCATGCGTGAGGTCATAGCCGGCGCTGCGCAGCGTGGTCAGGGCGCGCGGGTCGGCGTCCTCGTCGATATGCCAACCATCCGTGCCGGCCGAATCGACCAGGACAGGCTGGCTGAGACCGGCAGCGTCGATGCGCGAGCGCAACACCGCCTCGGCCATCGGGGAGCGACAGATATTGCCCAGGCACACCGCCGTGATGCGGTACATCAGGAGACCTCCGTCCAGAATCGATCGAGGAAGCGCAGGGTGTCATCGCGCTGGTCATCCGCTCGCTGGCGAAGTGCATCGACCTGAGGATCGGCGATATCGGCCGGGATGCCGACATCGTGGAAGATGCGGGCGAGGATGTCGGCGTCGACCTCGGGATGGAACTGCACCCCCCAGGCACGTCCATATCGGAAGGCGATCGGCGCGTGGCCTGCCTCCGCCAGTACGTCGGCACCGGGGGGCACGGTGAAGGCATCGTTGTGCAGCAGTGCCCAGGGCCCCTGCAACTCCGACATCGAGGTCACGGGTGTCTCCCAGGCGATGTGCGCCTCATCCTGGCGCGTCACCATCCCACCCAGGGCGACCGACAGGAGCTGGCCCCCGAAGCAGATGCCGAGCAGTGGTGTGTCCTGCTCGACGTGACGCTGCACGAGAGCGATTTCCGCGGCGATGGCGGCAGCGGCGTACGGTGGATCCTCGGATGCGGTCATCGGCCTGGCCAGGGTCCACATCGAGCCGAGGATGATGACGAGATCAGCATCGTCGGCGGCATCGACATCCAGGATGTCATCGCGGGTGAGTCGGCGTACGTCGAAGCCGCGCCCCGTGAGCCACGTGTCAAGGTGTCCGAGTTCGGCGCCCACGCTGGGGTTGGCGATGACCACGGCGGTGCTCATGAGGTCTCCAGCAGACGATCAACGACCGTGATGAGATCGGGACCGTCGATGTCAGCCGGTGCGAAGATGTCGGGCCGGATGTGCTCGAGTCGCGACACCCAGGCTGTGCGCAATCCCGCGCGACGCGCGCCATGCAGGTCCCACGAGTGTGCCGCCACCATCGTGACATCGGCGGGCGCCAGGCCGAGGGCGAGACAGCCCGCCAGATAGGGCGCTGGTGCGGGCTTCCATCGGCCGATCTCATCGACGGACAGATGACCTGTGACGAGATCCGACAGCCCGTGCGCATCGAATATCGCGGCCACCGTCTGCGCGCTACCGAGCGTCAAGGTCAGGGCTGGGATGCCGGCATCGGCGAGCGTGCGCAGCCCGGGCTCAACATCAGGATGCAGTGGCAGGCCCGCAAAGGCGTCGAGCAGGGGATCGGCATCCGTGGGCTTCAGTCGAATCGGATCCAACGAGACAAGGCTGGCGCGGGCGACATCGGCGAAGGATCGGTAGTCACCCGCAGCGGCGAGTGCGAACCCGTTGCGCAGGGTGCGGGCAAACCAGAGCGCCCGCCCATCGGGGATGCCGAGCCGGTCAAAGGCCGGCTGCAGACCAGCCAGGTCCAGGAGGGTCTCGTTGACATCGAGCAGGACACCGCGCACGACGTGACGCTATCGCGGACGGACGGCACCGGTGACGAGCCAGGCATTCCCGCGCGCGCGCCAGGCGACGAGAGCCGCCCTGATGAGCAGGAACCAGCCGAGCGCCCACCACAGGCCCTCGACCCCCCAGGAGAAGCGCAGCACCAGCCACGCCGCGGGCAGGAAGGCGATGAAGACTCCCACCTGCGCCCAGGCCAGCCACCGCGTGTCGCCGGCACCGATGAGCACCCCGTCGAGGGCGAACACCACCCCTGAGAGTGGCTGCAGCAGCGCCAGCACGAGCAGTGCGGAGGAGATGATGACCGCCACGTCGGGATCGTCACCGAACCAGCCCGGCATCCACGGCCGCAGGGCCAAGACGATGAGCGTGAGCACGACGCCGAGCCACACCGACCACCACACGATCCGTCGGGTGATCCGCCGCGATGAGTCGACATCGCCGGCACCGAGTGACTTGCCGAGCAGTGCCTGACCGGCGATCGCGACGGCGTCCAGGGCCAGGGCGAGTGCAAAGAAGAGTGTGACGGTGACGTGATAGGCGGCGAGCTCTGCGTCCCCGAGTCGGGCGGCGACAGCGGCGGCGATGACGAGGACTCCCCGCAGGGCGACGGAGCGGACAAAGAGGGGTACGCCGTCCCGCGCTGAACGCACGACTCCTATGCCGCTGGGGCGGATCGGCACGTGCTCGCGGCGGGCCAGGCGCGCGAGGATGACGGCGTACAGCACCAGTCCGAGTGCCTCGGCGATTGCGGTGGCGGCGGCACTGCCACCGATGCCCCAGTTGAAGACGAGCACAAAGACGAGGGACAGGACCAGATTGGTGCCCACCTGCAGGAGCGTGACCACGAGTGTGGTGCGCGTGTCCTGCAGTCCGCGCAGGACACCGACTGCGGCGAGTACGCCGAGCACGGCGGGGAAGGAGATGGCGATGATGCGCAGGTAGGTGACGGCGTACGGCGTGGCCTGATCGGATGTGCCGAGCAATCGGACGAGCGGGTCGGCGGCGATAAAGGTGATGGCGCCGATGATGATCCCGAGACCCACGCCCAGGGCCATTCCGTCCACGGCCTGGGACAGCGCACCGGAGCGGTCACCCGCGCCGACCAGTCGGGCGACGGCCGAGGTCGCGGCGTACGACAGGAAAATGCACAGCCCAACGACGGCACCAAAGACCGTGGTGGCCGCCCCCAGTCCGGCCAGGGGCAGGGTGCCCAGGGTGCCGACGATGACCGCATCGATGAGGATGAAGAGCGGCTGAGCGAGGAGTGCTCCGAAGGCCGGCAGGGCCAGTCGGGCGATGGCCCGATCCATGCCGGGGTGGGGTGACTCCTTCACTGCCCGGACGCTAGCGGAGTCAGCGGGATCCACATCTGGTGGATAGTGAGTCATCCGATGTTCACGCGGAGGCTGCCTCCCCGCAATGCTCCACGATTTTGTGTGCACAGGCGGGGGATGACGTTCACCCACGTCAGAGCTAGTATTGATGGTTGATTCCGCGAGAAGTCCCCAGGATGTCCACAGTCTGTGAACGGGGCGCGCCCGGCTTGTCCCCCGGATATCCACAGGACTGTCCACAGGGGTGCTGGACGGTGCCACCTCCGCACCCCTAGGTTCCACAGGCTGGGGACCTCGGTGATGGGGACACCTTCACGGGCGAGGATCCACGCTCTGTCGGACCCCCCTGCTTGGGTGGAGATGGCATGACTGACATGGGCGAAGGGAGTGCGCGTGAGCGTCGCTGAATTGCCCGTCCCCTATGAGGGCAGTGGCCCCGCCTCCGATCGCACCCCACCCCAGGACATTGCCGCCGAGCAGTCGGTGCTCGGCGCCATGATGCTCAGCAAGGATGCGATTGCTGATGTCGTCGAGGCGCTGCGAGAGGCCGACTTCTACCGTCCAGCGCACGCGACGATCTACGACGCCATCATCACCATCTACGGCCGCGGCGATCCCGTCGATGCCGTCACCGTGTCGGCTGAGTTGACCCGGGTGGGAGAGATCGGTCGGATCGGCGGTGCGTCCTACCTCCACACGCTCGTCTCCCTCGTCCCGACGGCGGCCAACGCGGGCTACTACGCCGCCATCGTCAAGGAGCGTTCGATCCTGAGGCGGCTTGTCGAGGCGGGCACCCGCATCGTGCAGATGGGATACGCCGGCGAAGGTCATGTCGATGACGTTGTGGATCGCGCGCAGGCGGAGGTCTATGAGGTCACCGAGCGCCGCGCCGCCGAGGACTATCTGCCGTTGCGTGACCTCATGGATGGAGCGCTGACGGAGATCGAGGCCATCGCCAATCGCGGCGGCCAGATGGTGGGTGTGCCGACGGGCTTTGCTGATCTCGATGCGCTGACCAACGGCCTGCATCCCGGGCAGTTGATCATCCTGGCGGCGAGGCCTGCTCTCGGCAAGGCGCTCGCGCTCGATACGCCGATCGCGACACCGTCCGGCTGGAGCACCATGGGCGATATCCGTCCTGGCGATGACGTCCTTGACGAGCAGGGACGACCCACCCGAGTGGTGGCCATCAGTGAGACCTGGTTCGACCGTCCCTGCTACCGAGTGACCTTCTCCGATGGATCGAGCCTTGTTGCCGACGAGCAGCACGAGTGGTTGACGCAGACGCGAGCTTCCCGCAAGTCCGCTCAGGCTGCCGCCGTCGGCTACAACCGCACCCGCAATCAGCGGATCTTCGCACAGGTGCGGACCACAGCCGAGATCGCGCGCACACTGCGCTGTCCCACTCAGGACGCTCGCCTCAACCATTCGATCGTCAACACACGTCCCCTCGATCTTCCTGACGCCGACCTACCCATTGCTCCCTATGTGCTCGGAGTGTGGCTGGGGGATGGCACATCGGCTGCCGCTCACTTCACTTCCGCCGATCCGGAGATCGCCATGTTCATCGAGGCCGAGGGACTCGACGTGCCTTACCTCGGAAACCTCCTCAACAACAAGCACATTCCCCGGGCCTATCTGCGGGCCTCGGAGCAGCAGAGGCGGGCACTGCTCGCCGGATTGTTGGACACCGACGGCACCATCACGTCCTCGGGCAATGTCCAACTCACCACGACGGCACGCCGGCTCGCTGACGAGGCCTATGAACTCATCGTGAGCCTGGGCTATCGGTGCTCGATCTCGACCAAGCGTGTGCGCGGCCGCACCGAGGCGTCATCCACGGCGTACAACCTCAACTTCACGACGCTCGATGAGGTCTTCCGTTTGCCGCGCAAAGTGCTGTTGCACAAGGAGCGCATGGCGGGCAAATCATCGGCCAGGATCGGCAACCGGTTCGTCACAAGCGTGGAGCCGGTCCCGAGTGTCCCTGTTCGCTGTATCCAGGTGGCCAGCGACTCTCACCTCTTCCTCGCCGGACGCGCAATGGTGCCCACCCACAACTCGACGCTCGCTCTGGACGTTGCGCGATCGGCCAGCATCAAAAATGGTCTTGCCAGTGTCATCTTCTCCCTGGAGATGGGGCGCAATGAGATCCTCATGCGCCTGCTGTCCGCCGAGGCCCAGATCGCGCTCCATCACATGCGCAGCGGCAACATGAGCGACAACGACTGGCAAAAACTCGCGGGCAAGATGGGTGCCGTCAGTGAGGCCCCCCTCTTCATTGATGACTCGCCCAATCTCACGATGATGGAGATTCGCGCCAAGTGCCGGCGACTCAAGCAGCGCCACGACTTGCGCCTGGTGGTGGTCGACTACATGCAGCTCATGACGAGTGGCAAGAAGGTCGAGAGCCGCCAGCAGGAGGTCAGTGAATTTTCCCGCTCGCTGAAGTTGCTGGCCAAGGAGCTCGACGTCCCTGTTATCGCTGTCAGTCAGCTCAACCGCGGTCCGGAGCAGCGCACCGACAAGCGGCCGATGCTGTCAGACCTTCGCGAGTCGGGCTCGCTCGAGCAGGATGCCGACATGGTGATCCTGCTCCACCGCGAGGACGCTTACGAGCGAGAGTCACCGCGCGCGGGAGAGGCAGACTTCATCGTCGCTAAGCACCGCAACGGCCCCACCTCGACGATCACCGTCGCCTTCCAGGGCCACTACTCCCGCTTCGTCGACATGGCACAGCAGTAGTCCGACACTGCTGTGCCGTGGTTCGCGGTGGATGACATGCTGTCGTCATGACGAGTGCCTGGCCCAGCCGGATCCTCGCGGGAGCCTTCATCGCCAGCGGTGTCCTGCACGTTGTCCGTCCGCGTGTTTTCGAGCCGCTCATCCCACCGGCACTGCCGTGGCCGACGACCGTCGTTGTCGGCACGGGTGTTGTTGAGGTTGTGTGTGGTGCCGGTCTGCTCCTGGGGCGGGCGTGCGTACCAAAGGCAACGGCTGCGACGCTGCTTGCGGTCTGGCCGGGCAACATCTGGCACGCCGTACGCACACAGCAATCAAGCCAATCGCCGTGGGTGAAGGCGGGTGTGTGGGCGCGGGTGCCGATGCAGATCCCGCTCGTGGGTGTTGCGCTGCGCGCCCCGACCCGAGTCTGATCCCGCGGCCGTGGGGCGATGCACTAGGGCTTGATGGCCGCGATGGTGGCGGAGACGACGTAGTCGGTGATGTTGCGACCGGGTGCCCAGTCCTCGATAAAGGCTTTGCTGTCGTCCTTGGGGATGATCGCGATGTCACCGAATCCGGATGCGCCCAGCATGTCAATCAACTCTGAGATCATCGACGCTCCCGCCATGCATCCGCTGTAGAGCGTCAGATCTCCACGCACGTCCTCGGGCAGATCGGCGAAGGCAACGACATCGGAGATGGCGAGTCGGCCGCCGGACTTGAGCACGCGGAAGGCCTCCGTGAATACGTCGGACTTGTCGGGGGAGAGGTTGATGACGCAGTTGCGGGTTATCCAGATGTACATTGACCCCATGACCTCAAAAAGGGTCGCAGGCTACCTCCGCCTCTCCGTCTCCACAGACGAATCCACTTCGATAGATGGGCAGCGCGCTGTCATCGAACGCTGGGCGAGCACGCAAGGCTCCGAGGTGACTGAGATCTACATCGATGACGGCTTCAGCGGATCGAAGGACATCGAACGCCCCGCGTACGACAGGCTCTGCGCGGACGTTGCCGCTGGTCTTTACGACGCTGTCGCGGTCAAGAGTCTTGATCGACTAGGACGGCGGCTGCGCGCGTTCCTTGAGTTCGTAGACCTCGCCGCGACTGTCGGCTGTCGCGTGGTGGCTGTTGAAAGCGGCTTAGACACTGGCACCCCTACTGGACGCTTGATGCTGTCATTGCTATCGGTATTCGCGGAGCACGAGGCGGCAGCCATGGGAGAGCGTCAGAAAGTGAGTCAGGCTCAACGACGAGCGCAGCCAGCACGAGCACTCGGTGCACCTTCGTTTGGCTTCCGCAACGTCAAGCGCGACGGAGGCACGTTCCGTGAGATCGATCCTGCGCAGGCTGAGATTGCTGTCGACCTGGCGCATCGGCTGATCGACGGCTCGTCGTTCTCGGCGGAGGCCAGACGTCTGAACGACGCCGGAGTGAAGTCGTCGAAGGGTGCGGCCTACTTCACCGCCGCCCAGGTCTCCCAATTGATCCGTAATCCTGCACTTCGCGGGATGCGCACGCACAAGGGTGAAGTCGTCCGCGATGCCGACGGCCTGCCCATTGTCAACGATGACCTCGTCATCATCCCCGCAGCCCTCTGGCGCGACCTCGACCTAGCACTCACGCGCCGATCGGATCACGCGCCGCGCACAAGGCTGGGTCGCGAACGCCTTGCGTACCAGGGCATCGTCACTTGCTCTGGGTGCGGCAAACCGATGGCGCACAGTCAGGCGAACGGTTATTCAGCGTATCGATGTACTCGCAAGATTCGCCGTGAGTGCACAAGCGCCGCGTCGGTGAAGGCGAGCGTGCTGGACGAGTTCGTCGACGAGCAGATGCAGCCGCTGTTCGCGTTGCCTGTGATCAGGTACGCCGAAGTCGCGGACGAGAATGCGTTGCAGCGCAGAGCATTCCTGGCGACGGAGATTGACGGACTTGCAGCGAGGATCGCGAGCGCCTGTGGTGATGAGATTCTTGATCTCGCGCAACGTATCTCGGCGTTGCGTGGTGAGCACGACAGCGTAGAAGTGAAGCACAACGTCACTGCCGTTGATACCGGCGAAACGTTCGGCGAAGTGTTCGCGCGGGATCGACGGGCAGCAGTTGAACAGGCTGTGGAGACGATTCAAGTTCGGCAGGCAAAGGGGTCGCACGAGCCGATTGATGCGCGGACAGTGATCGTTTGGCGAGACGAAGGCTGATACTGGTTCTGACATCGCGCCCTGCGAGGAGGGGGCAAGAGCAAGACCAGATCTGGTCTTGCTGTGTCCACGCTGCGCTCTACACGCGGCGTTCGTCGAAGTGACTTGGCTGATTCCAGCCAAGTTGCCCGCTGTTAGATCCCGCGCAGCAAGCCAGCGGAGACTTCAAACGAGGTCCGAATCAAGTCCTCAGGATTGCTCTTGCGTACATCGAGTCGCCACAACTCAACGCTGTCTCTCTCGTCAAGCGCGGTCAGGATTGCGACCGCGCGTCGTCGGCGCCATTCGTTGCGATCTTCGGCTGCGCGCCGACTTTGGATCGCGCTGAGCGCGTCGCGGGTGACGTCGACGACTACAGCCTGATCCAACGTCGTTGACGATGCTGCGGCTGCGAGGGTCGCGGCGGTTAGGTCGAATGGGCTCATGTTCGGCTCCTTAGGTTGAGGGTTAGTGGTGCCATTGCGGCGATTTAAGGTCGGACAATTGATTGCGGCCAGACGTGGAGCGTGGCGCCGAGGGGGCGGCTGTGGTCGGCGAGGTCGGGTGGCCCCCACCTTCCAAGGGCCAAAGGGAGTGAATCGGACATAGGGGAAAATGAGGACGCACGGACCGCTCAAGCCCTATCGGATTGCCTCCTAGAACGGGCCATTTTGCGGCTCTGTAAGCGATTGGAATGGGTCCTAGGTCAAATCATGCCGCCGATAACGAAATCGGCCCGCAGACGCGTTTCTTAGGGTACCCTAACAGACCGATGGTCTGGACCGCCGTTCTAGTGGGGTCCGACGAGGAGGGCTCTCTCGCGAGGGCGCGCGCGCTAGACAGTAAAGGGCCTCGGCTCTACAGAAATTTTCAGAAAATGTCATTGGAGCGAGGCGTGCGCCGAGTCCACCACAGCCTCTCGCGAGCATGTGTCGCGTCGTGTGACGTGTGCACACCGTGTGTTGCTCGTTGCGCACAGGCTCCGG
>ERZ888423.2812-NODE-2812-length-12383-cov-10.497891_pt1 | contig 12383 bp, 16 predicted proteins | sample MGYA00520523_ERZ888423 | MGnify/ENA primary metagenome ERZ888423 (study PRJEB32303, sample SAMEA104408611) | aquatic metagenome | biome: Brackish water; feature: Pelagic; material: water | place: Baltic Sea | collected 2014-06-08T10:24:00 | depth 30,27 m ...
CCATACCACATAGGCAAACTGTATGCCAACCGTTTTTTTAGTTAAAAAATGACAGTTTTATAAAATATTTTAAAAATGATATGACATATTGACATAATTGAATTTTTCAAATTTCATTTTTTAAAACATAAATTACTATAATTTTTTCTTTTATTTAAGAAGTTTACACCATTTTAATGGGTGAAAAATTTATTAAATCAATACAATTATGAATAAATTTTCTGAAAAAGTAGCTATGTACAAGTAATCTGGTGAATGATAAAAATTTACAATCAAAAATTGATTTGCTAGTTTCAGTTACAAAAGATTTAGTAACTTTAATCTATAAATCCAATGCTAAAACTATCTTTGGATCTTATGCGAAAGAGTTAGAAAACGTAAAAACAAATTTTCAAATTAACAAGCTAGGTTTGGAGGATACTCCTGAATTGGATGAAAAAATTAATTTAGTAATAGAACTTATTGAAAAATTTTAAAGAAAAAAATACAGAGCCTTTGTGTATTATATGCTTATTGAGAAATTTAATTAAGTATCAGTTTACGGAATGTAAAAATAAAATTCTTAATTTGATAAAAATCTAGCTCTTTGAGTTAGATTTTTTACATTTACAATATTCAAATTTTTAATTTTTACGAATGTCACAATATATTAGTGTTTTTGATATGCTCAAAATTGGAGTCGGTCCTTCAAGTTCACACACACTTGGACCTTGGAGAGCCGCACAACAATGGATTCATAAATTAAAAGGACAACAGTTATTTAAAAAATTAGACCGTATTCAGGTTGATTTATATGGTTCTCTATCACTAACAGGTAAAGGTCACGCAACAGATTTAGCTATTTTATTGGGTTTAAGTGATGCAGATCCTGAATATATTCCTATTGAAGATATTTTTATCATTGTTGAGCGAATCAATATTCAAGAAGAAATATATTTTAAAGGAGGAAAAATCATTCCTTTTTATAAAAACTCGATTATTTTTAATAGAGAATTTTTGCCTTTTCATGCAAACGGAATTACGTTTAGAGGTTTTTCTAATGAAGAAGAAATTTCTATAGAAACATATTTTTCTATTGGAGGAGGATTTATAGTTCAAGAAAATGATACTTTAGAAGACGATATTGAAATCAATAAAAAAAACTTTCCCTACCCAATAAATAGAGCCATTCAACTGGAAGAATATTGTGAAAAAGAGAATTTATTGATTTCTGATATTGTGTTTAAAAACGAACTTGAGTTAAGGTCTGCTGAAGAAATTGATCACGAATTAAAAAGAATTTGGGATACTATGGTAGAATCTATGTATTTGGGTTGTCATACTTCAGGAACACTTCCTGGAGGATTGAATGTAAAAAGACGTGCTTTTGATACGCACCAAAAATTGATCAAAGACACTTCATATACAAATCCAGAAGAATGGATTACAGCCATCAGAAGTTCAGAAGTGAAATTTAGAGAAATCTTAAAATGGGTAAGTTGTTTGGCGCTTTCAGTAAATGAAATAAATGCCTCACTAGGAAGAGTTGTGACTGCTCCAACGAATGGAAGTGCAGGCGTTATTCCAGCAGTTTTGATGTATTATATGGTAATTGAAAACCACGAAGCAGATTTCAGTCATGTAAAAAGATTCTTATTAACAGCCGGCGAAATTGGAAGTATTTTCAAAAAAAATGCTACAATTTCTGCAGCAATGGGTGGTTGTCAGGCTGAAATTGGTGTTTCATCTGCAATGGCCGCTGCTGCTTTGACGGAAATGCTGGGAGGTTCAGTAGCGCAATGTTTGTCTGCTGCAGAAATTGCGATGGAACATCATTTGGGAATGACTTGTGATCCAATTGGGGGTTTGGTGCAAGTGCCATGTATTGAACGAAATTCAATGGGAGCCATCAAGGCAATACATGCAGCAGAGATTGCTTTGGAAACAAATCCTAAGGAATGTTTGGTGAGTTTGGATAAAGTAATCGATACCATGTGGGAAACTGCCAAAGACATGAATAAAAATTACAAAGAAACTTCTGAAGGTGGTTTGGCAGTTACAGTTCGTTTGGCTGATTGTTAAAAAAAAATCTCAAGGTTTTTAGACCTTGAGATTATAAGTTTTAAGTTCAAAAACTGATTATTTTTCTGAACTTTGAATCGCTAAATTATAAATTACCAATCCAAATCCAATTTTGTTCACAGCATCACCAATGTTGTATATGATATCCATGTCCAAGTTTAAGCTATGTAAAGCAGAATACCAACCATCTGTTCCTGCCATGTATCCTAAAGGATAAATTGCCCATCCAACCAATACAAACCAACATAAAGTTTTGTGAGCAGCCAATACTGAGCCACCTGCTGCTTCTGCTAATTTTTTTGCTTTACCAAACCAAATGTCATATACGATTACAAAGTAAGCTATTCCAGAAACCAATCCCCAAATAGCTGCATTGTCTTTGTCTACAGCCTCTCCAAAATATCCAGTAACCAACATGATTATTGAAAGGAAGATCAAACGCCACATTAATGATTTTTTTGCGCCTGCAACTTTTAAAATTAAGAAAAACTCAACACACATTAACGGCACAGTCAATAACCAATCTACGTAACGAAAAAATGTTGGAGATTCAGCATTTGCAGCCCAATAATCTCTCATGTAGAAATAATGAACAGCAGCAATAAAAGTAATCAAACCTGATACTAAAATTGAAGTTCTCCATTTTTTATCAAAAGTATTTAATGATAAAAAGAAAAAGGCTGAAGCAGCCATCATAGCCATACTTCCTACAAAGAATGTAAAGCCCACGTAATCGTCAGTTGCTAATTTAGCTACTGATAAAAAATTTGTAAATAAAATCATTGTGAATAAAATTAAGTTAGTAAATAATTGTTCAAAAATATTATTGTCTTACAAAAACAAACATACAAAATTTTTTTTATATTTTTACTACATGGTAGTAAATAATATTAAAAATTATCAAAATTTTAAAATTTTCATCACGGTTTTCTTATTATGGTTTAGTATTCAATTCGGAAAACCCATTGAAGACTCCATTGCATTTGTGTTGATCATTTCAATTGGAATTATTCATGGAGCAAATGACTTGTTGATTCTTTCCTTAAAGAAAATGAAAAATAATAGGTTTGTAATAAATCTTTTTATCTATTTATGCATTGTATCTTTTTGTGTGATATTTTATATTTTAAATCCTTTTTTAGCTATTTTACTATTTATTTTTATAAGTTCATATCATTTTGGGGAAGAACATTTGAGCGAAAAAATGATTACAAATAGGTATTTTGAATCTTTTTATTATATCGTTTATGGACTATTGATTTTTTCAATGCTTTTTTATGAAGCACTTTTTGAGGTAAACACCATTATGTTAGAGCTTACAAAAACTATTTTTTCTGAATTTTTTGTAAAATATACTTTTATCTTCTCTCTCATATCATTTCTATTAATGAATACATTTTTATTATGGAAAGAGAAAATTGATGCAAAAGTGTTTCTTAAAGAAGGTTTTTCTTTGGGATTACTTTTTCTTGTTTTTAAAACGTCTTCACTAATTTTAAGTTTTGCGATTTATTTCATTTTTTGGCATTCTATTCCATCCATTATCAACCAAATTCTTTTTATCTCTGGAGATATTTCTAAGAGTAGTATTCTCTTTTATGTGAAAAAAGCATTTCTTTTTTGGTTGATAAGTATTGTAGCATTGTTTGTCTTATATCAATTTATTCCTGAGGTTACACTCTTATCGACCATTGTTTTTGTTATTTTATTTTCAGTTACAGCACCACATATTTGGGTGATGTATAAAATGAAAAATTAGCGCGTAAAAACCAATTCATTTTTTGAGGACATATTTTCATGAAAACGATAATTTTCAATATCAAAATGTTTTAATCTATCAATCGTTTTTATATTGTTATCGATTATATAACGCACCATCAAACCACGCGCTTTTTTAGCGAAAGTCATGATTGTTTTGTATTGTCCACTTTTAAAATCTTTAAAAACTGGCGTTATCATTGGAACTTTTAAAATCTTTTGATTTACTACTTTAAAATATTCTGAGCTTGCTAAATTGATCAATAATTCATTTTCAGAAAGTTCTTCATTCAATGCATTTGCGATTGAATCTCCCCAAAAATTATAAAGATTTTTCTTGCTTCCAACGGGTAATTTTGTACCCATTTCTAAACGATAAGGTTGCATCAAATCCAAAGGTTTTAACAAACCATACAACCCTGATAAAATTCTGAGGTTCTCTTGTAATAAAGGTAACTTTTCAATAGGTAAAGTATTTATATCTATACCTCTAAATACTTCTCCAGTAAAAGCATAAATGGCTTGTTTTGAATTTTCTGGTGTAAAAGGTGTTTGCCAAGTTTGATTTCTTTCATAATTTAATGATGCCAAATCCTCTGAAATCGACATTAAATCTGACAATTTTTTTTTAGAAAGTGTTTTTAACTCTTGATTTAGTTTTGTTGATTGCTCTAAAAAAAGAGGTTGTGTGTGCAAACTTGTTGGTACAATGCTTTGAAAATCCAAGGATTTTGCCGGAGATATGATAATTTTCATAAAATAAGAATCTTAAAATTGTAAAATTTTGTGTAAAAATACGAATCAAATCATATTTTTAAAAATTAAATCTAAAGGGTTTTCTGATATTTCTATCTATAAAATTGATAGGTTTGTAGGTATTTCATATTATTTTTTGATGACATCAAACTTTTTTGTTTTTTTTGTGTCTAAAAAAAGAGTAACCAACTTTTACTTGAGTAAAGAAACTGAACTTCTATGCAAGTTACGCAATCCTGCATTAAAAGACTATGCTTTTAATGAATTGCTTGATACCTATCAAGAGCGATTGTATTGGCATATCAGAAAAATTGTGATTACTCATGAAAATGCAAGTGATGTTTTGCAAAACACGTTTATTAGAGTGTATAAAAACATTCAAAATTTTCAAGAAAAAAGCAGTTTACACACTTGGATGTTCAGAATTGCCTATAACGAATCTATTCGTTATTTAGAAAAAAACAACAAAAAAGGATATGAAATTTCTGAGGAATTTATCGAAGAAAAAGTACAAATTTTGTCAGAAGATGCTTATTTCAACGGAGATGAAATTCAATTAAAATTGCACAAAATCATTGAAAGTTTTTCAGAAAAACAAAAGCGCGTTTTTCAGATGAAATATTTTGATGAATTGAGTTTTAAAGAAATTTCAGAACTCACAAAAGTATCTGAAAGTACATTAAAATCAATGTATTATTCATCTGTAAAAATTATTGAAGAAAAAATCTTTTTATAAAATAAACTATTTTAAAAATCTAGGGTCAAAGAAATATCATGAAGAAATTTGATAAAAAAAATAAGGAAAAAACATTTTTAGAACAACAGTATTCTAAGGATATAACTGAGCGTCATTCAAATTATTTAGGAATTGAAATTCCTGAAGGATATTTTGCAGCTTCCAAGTTATCTATTTTGCGAAAAATTAAATCAGAAAAACCAGACGAGTCTAAAATTATACATGAAAGAAAAATGATTTTTTGGTTGCGCCCTCAAGTTAAATTTGCTGCAGCAGCTTCATTGGTTTTGTTTTTAGGAGTGACAATTTGGTTTCAAAATGCTAATTTTTCTCAAAAAGGAAAAACAGTCTATTTTGAGTTGCTCACTTTTTCAGAGGATGTTCTTGTCAATTCATTATTAATCGACGAAAATGAAGTGGAATCGTTTTCAAGCATCACTTTAATGAATGAAATTGTGTTTAAAGCTGAACTTTCTGAACAAAAAATTGATAATTTATTTTTAGATTCTTTATTTATAGAAGATTCATTAATAGATAATTACACGAATAAAAATTTTATTGAATCAATTATTTTATAATTTTTTCAAACTATTTTTTCAAACACAGTTCTAAATAAACAGAAACAATAAAAACTTAAAATTTAATACCATGAAAACAATCAAATCCAAAAAAACCTTTTTTACTACAAATTTAAAATCGCTAACAATGGTAACTGTTTTTTTATCAGTTGTCTTATTTATGTCTTGTTCAGAGCAAGCAACTATTGAAGAATTAGCAGCTGATGACACTTTGTTAATTGAAAAAATTGAAAGTGCATCAAAAACGTTCGTAAATGCGGCAAGCTTACCAAAAGAAACTAAAACTGCTTTTAACGAGGATTTGTCTGATAGTTATATAGAAAGTGTTCAATTAGCAAGTGGTTTGGGTTATAAAGTATCACTATTTACGGACAATCAATCAAGAGTTGAAGAGACTGGAAATATTTATTTTTCTATGAGCGGAAAACTTTTAAAAGACAACAATGAGCAAAGAAAAGGAAGAAGAAATAAATGTTTTGAATTCGTTTTCCCTGTTGATTTTATCATGCCAGACAACACTTCAATCACATTAGATGTAAAAGAAGATTGGGTTTTGATCAGAGAATGGTATCAATCAAATCCAACAGTAAAAATTAGACCAACACTTATATTTCCATTAAATATTACTTTGAAAGATGGTACAGTTCAAACTATTTTAAATGAAGAAGAACTATTTATTTTAAAAGATGCTTGTAAAAAAAATAGAGACCAAAGAAAATGTGCTGTTTTAGTTTTGCCAGTTAGTTTTACAATGCCAGATGCAACTGTGATTAATGTAAATGAAAGAGCTGAATTTAGATTGTTGAGAGAATGGCACAAAGCAAATCCAAGAATTAAACAAAAAGGAAGTTTGATTTTTCCTGTAAACGTGATATTTAAAAATGGAACAACTGCAACAATTGCCAATGAAATGGAATTTAGAGTAGCAAATAATTCTTGTAGAAATTAATTTATAGATTTATAACTTAGATTAAAAGCATAAAACACCAAAAATGATACTAAAAAAGACCTTATTTATTTTAAGTTTCATCTCATGTTTGTTATTCAATGTAAAAATGGTTTCTCAAGAATCTAACTACGATCTAATAAAAAAAGAGCTCACAATTGAGCAAAGTGGATTACTTCAAAAAGAGCAAGAATTGTTAAAATCAAATCGTGAAGTATTCAAATCTTCTTTAACCAAAGAACAATTAGCAATCTTGCAAGATAAAAATATGTCAAAAGATGAAATTAGAAATCGGTTAACAGCAACATTTTCCTTAGAGCAAAAAAATATGGTTCAAAACCAACAAATTCGTTTAAGAAACACCAGAGAGCATTTTAGAAAATCGTTAACAGGTGAACAAAGAAAAATGTTGAAAGAGCGAATTGATAAAATCAGAAATACCAAAGATAGAGGGGAGTTGAAAGACGGGCCAAGAAATCAAGGAAATAATGGAAGAAAAGAAAGGAATAGAGGTAATTAGCTTTCGAAAAGGATGTTGATTTCTTTCAGAACAATAAATAAGAAAATAAGTTTATTTAGGTTGCTATTTTTTTCAATAGCAACCTCTTTTTGTTCTTATGCGCAGGAAAAAAATGATGAAAATGTAGATTCTTTGATTGATGAATTGTTTTTTAATGACCAACAATTTTTAGATGAAATGCTTGAAAAAAATTACATCTACAATTTTATTTATACCTCACTTTCCTATAATAGCAACACTTTTTTTTCAGGGCGCGATTCAGGAATAGATCAATTCAATATTATTCCGCAAATATCTTATTATCATTCTTCAGGTTTTAATGCAAGTATTTCAGGAATTTATTACGAAAATTTTACCCCAAGTTGGGATTTTACGAGTGTATCTCTTGGTTATTTTAAGACTTTTGGAAAATCAAAAAATTTCATGTATAACTTAGGATACACCAAATATTTTTATTCAGACGATTTTGATTATTTTACCAATTCATTAGATATCAGTCTTGGAATCAGAAATAAAAAACGAACTTTAGGAACCACATTAGCGGCTTCTTATATTTTTGGAACGGATGAATCTTATCAAATTGTTTCCAATAGTTTTATGAATTTTACACTTTCAAGAACTGCCAATTTTGCGATGCGATTTCGTCCAAATATCAGTTTTGTGATTGCAAATCAAACTTTTGGAAAATATACAATTAGGATTATTAATGGACGAAGATTTTTTGTTTACTCAGGTACAGAAGTATTTGATTTATTAAACACACAAATTGGTTTTCCAATATCTTTTTCGAGAGAATCTTGGGATTTAGAGCTAGGATATTATTTAAATCTTCCAAATCCTGCTGCAGATGAAAACAATTTGAGCAACACAAGTTTCATAGGATTTTCTGTTGGATATTTGTTTGATGTATCAAAAAAGAAATAATTTAAAAAATTTATTTTTCGAGTTTTGAATGTTCAGAATACGAACGCCATTTTTCCAAACAAGCTATCATATCTTCAGGGATTTCAGAATCAAATTGTAAAAATTTACCAGTTATTGGATGCGTAAATCCTAATGTTTTTGCATGCAATGCTTGTCTTGGCAACACATTAAAACAGTTATTTACAAATTGTTTGTATTTGGTAAACGTAGTTCCTTTCAAAATTTCATTGCCTCCATAACGTTCGTCATTGAAAAGTGTATGTCCAATATGTTTAAAATGCGCTCTAATTTGGTGCGTTCTTCCAGTTTCTAATTTGCATTGAACCAAAGTTACATAGGTCAAACGTTCCAACACTTTATAATGAGTAATGGCAGGTTTTCCAAAATCGCCCTCAGGAAAAACATCCATTTGCAATCTGTTTTTTAAACTTCTTCCAATGTTTCCTTCAATTGTTCCTTCATTTTCTTCGATATTTCCCCAAACCAACGCATAATAAAAACGCTCTGTTGAACGCTCAAAAAACTGTCTTGAAAGGTTTGCCATTGCAAATTCAGTTTTTGCAATCACAAGCAAACCACTTGTATCTTTGTCAATTCTGTGGACTAAACCGGGTCTTTCATTTAAATTTATAGGTAAATTTTCAATGTGGTGAATCAACGCATTTACCAAAGTTCCAGAATAATTTCCATGGCCAGGATGAACAACCATTCCAGCAGGTTTGTTGACAACAATTACTATGTCATCTTCAAATACAATGTTGATTGGAATATCTTCAGCAACCAATAAATTTTCATGAGGTGGATGACTCAAAACTACTCGAACAACATCATTGGGTTTTACTTTGTAGTTTTGTTTAACAACGACATCATTCACCAAAATATTTCCTGCTTTTGCAGCTTGTTGTACTTTATTTCTAGTAGCATTTTCGACAAAATTCATCAAGAATTTATCCACTCGCAAAGGTACTTGTCCTGAGCTCGCTACAAATCTATGATGTTCGTATAAATCATCATTTTCAATCTCTAAATTCTCGTTTTCTATCAAAATATGTTTGCTACTTAAGGATTATTTAAAACTCAACATCGTCATTGATACTATCTTTTTCAACAGCATCTTGTCCCATTCCACCATCGCCTAAAACCAAGGTTATTTCAGAGTTTTTTTGTAATTTATCGTTTGGATTTAAGATTTTTCCTTTGTAACGCATTCCTCTAACCACATCTTTTCCAATGTCATTTACATAAATAAATTCGGAGCTAACGATAAATCCAATCGCGCGCAATTCAGAAATGGCTTGTCTTTTTGTTCGTCCGTTTAAATTGGGAATCATCACATCTCTGTATCTTGACGGATTTAACGTGAGGTAAATTTTACGTTTTTCTTTTACAAAATCTCCTGCTTCTGGATTTTGTTCAATCACCGAAAATTTTGGATACTCTGGATTGTAGCTTGCACTATCAATCACAATATAATCTAAGTCCAATTCACTCAATTTCATAGCTGCTTCTTCGATTGAAAGTTTACTCAAATTAGGTACTTCAATTTTTTGATTGTGATTTGTTGAAAATCTCAACACAATTTTAATCACAAAAACAAATACAATCAATCCAACAAATGCGATGAGGATTTGTTTAAAAAAAAGCTTACTCTTAACGAACTGAATGATACTCATAAATCGGTTTTTTGATATGTTTACAAATATATAAAAACTAAACGTCGTGAAATCTATTTATATTTTGATAAATTTGTTACAAATAATTTGAATTCAATGAAAAAAACGATTGCCATTGTAATGGGTGGATTTTCATCCGAAGTTGCTATTTCTATGATAAGTGGAAATGTAGTTTATAAGCATTTAGATAGAGAAAAATACATGCCTTTTAGGGTGCATATTTTAAAAGAAAAATGGGTTGCTTTGGATGATGAAAACAATGAATATCCTATTGATAAAAATGATTTTTCGTTTTTAATGCATGGAAATTCGATACAATTTGATGCTGTTTTCAATGTCATTCATGGAAATCCTGGAGAAAATGGCGTTTTATTAGGGTATTTTGATTTGATTGGAATGAAATATACGTCTGCACCTTTTTATCAAATGGCGTTGACTTTCAACAAAAGAGATACCTTGAGTGTTTTGAAACAATATGGTATAAAAACAGCAAAATCAGTATTTTTAAACAAAGGAGAGGTTGTTAATTTTAATGAAATCATTGAAAAAGTTGGATTGCCTTGTTTTGTAAAACCCAACAATGCAGGTTCAAGTTATGGAATTTCAAAAGTGTATGAAAAAGAAGCCATTTTACCTGCTCTAGAAAAAGCGTATCATGAAGATAGTGAGATTTTGATTGAATCATTTTTAGATGGAACAGAGGTTTCTGTGGGCGTAATTCAGTATCAAAATGAATTGAAAGTATTACCAATTACCGAAATTGTTTCTGAAAATGATTTTTTTGATTACGAAGCTAAATATCTAGGAAAATCTCAGGAAATTACTCCTGCAAGAATTTCATCAGAAGTTCAAAAAAAGGTAGAAGAGGTGGCTAAAAAAGTGTATTCTGTGTTGAATATGAGTGGTTTTTCAAGATCAGAATATATTTTGGTGAATGACGAACCTTTTTTCCTAGAAATGAATACAGTTCCAGGAATGACAGAAGAAAGTATTTTGCCACAGCAAGCATCAGCAGCAGGGATTTCGTTAAAAGAATTATTTGATAACGCCATTCAAATGGCTTTAAATTAAAGAATATGAAAAGAGCTGTTTTTCCGGGATCTTTTGATCCAATTACGTTAGGACATTTTGATATTATTGAAAGAGGAACCAAACTTTTTGATGAATTAATCATTGCAATTGGTATTAATGCGGAGAAAAAATATATGTTTCCGGCTGAAATACGTAAAAAATTTATTGAAGAATCTCTTCAACACAACCCAAAAATAAAAGTAGTAACTTACTCAGGTTTAACGATTGATTTTTGTAAAGAAAATAAGGTGGATTATATTTTAAGAGGCTTGCGAAATCCTGCTGATTTTGAGTTTGAAAAAGCGATTGCTCATACAAACAGGCATCTTTCTTCAATAGAAACTGTTTTTTTATTGACGGCTGCAAGAACTTCTTACATTTCTTCTTCAATTGTGAGAGATGTTATCAGAAATAATGGAGATTATACAAAATTGGTTCCAAAATTTGTCAGAATTTAAGGTGTATGAAGTTGTTGAATTCAAATTTTTTAAAGTTTTTCTTTTTTTCGATTTTGATGATTTCTTGTAAAGTTTCATCAAAAATCAACTCTGATTTTGCCACATTTTTTGAAAAATCAAATGGAACAGAAACTCCTGACATAAAAACAAGTTTTGAAGACAAACTAAAAAAGGATGCAGATTTTGCAAAAAATCCGAGAGTGCAATTGGATTTTGTTTTTAAAAACTCACCTCATTATGAAAAAGCGCATTTGCGATTGCCTATTTTTAAAGTTAACTAATTATGAAAAAAGTGTTATTATTTGCATTGCTGATCCTTGTTTTTAGCGCAAACACTACTAAAATGAGAACAGTAAAAAACGCTCTTTTTTTTGTAGGAACCTATACAAAAGCGGCAGATATTCATGTTTCTGCTGATGGAGAATTTTTGTGTGCCTCCAATCGTGGTCACAATTCAATTGCTATCTTTAAAGTGGATTATTTCAAGGAATTATAAAGTTGATTGGTTTTGAATCGGTTAAAGGTTAAAATCCAAGAAATTTTAACCTAACACTAGGCAATAAGTTTTTAGTGGTTGTGAATCAAGATTCAAACAATATTGTGAGTTTTAAACGAGATATAAAAACAGAAAAATTAATATTTGTAAGCGAAATTTCGGCACCAAGTCCAGTTTGTATATATATTTTAATGAATACATGCTGCAAGGTTTTCAAAATCTTGTAGGTATAAGTAACCCATAAAAAAATCATAAGACCTACAAGGTCTTTAATACCTTGCAGGATTAAAAAATCAAAAGGTTTATAAATTAAAACAACCTCAATAAATGAAAGCAAATTTATCAATAAACGGAAAAGAGTATTCTATTGATGCACCAGAGGAAATACCACTTTTATGGGCAATTA
>ERZ888423.2813-NODE-2813-length-12380-cov-52.474564_pt1 | contig 12380 bp, 10 predicted proteins | sample MGYA00520523_ERZ888423 | MGnify/ENA primary metagenome ERZ888423 (study PRJEB32303, sample SAMEA104408611) | aquatic metagenome | biome: Brackish water; feature: Pelagic; material: water | place: Baltic Sea | collected 2014-06-08T10:24:00 | depth 30,27 m ...
TAACTGTCGGATATAAACGGTCAGTTGGGCATAATTTGCGAAAGTGTGCGGCACATGAATGGGGATGACGATCTGCTTGATCCAATTTGGCTGAACGATGTCATCACGCGAGAGCTTGAATTCATTCGCAATGTTGGCACGCACAAGAACCTGCTGATGGCCACATCAAACCAAGGCGCTTATGAGGCATTCCTGATGCTCATGCTGGCGCGGCAAGATGGGTTTCCCGTTTACCAGACGCTTGAGCAGATCCAGTCGCGCTATGCCAGCCAGTCCGGCATCATCAAGCGGTTGCGCATGCTGCGCGACGCCGGCCTTATCGAGGCCAAACCGGGCCGCAAGGGGTCTGAGGTGCGTTTGGCGCCGTCCAAGGACATCATCGCCGAGTTTGCCCGCTTGCTCGATCACAAGTACAATCGGTCTCACTGAGTGTTCTGGCGCGGCTGAACGGCATGCGATGCCTGGCCTTCGGGCGATGGCACGCGGTGATGCACCGATAGGTCCGGCCTGATCCGGGGTGACTGTTGCACGCCGATGGCCGATGGCAAAGCGCGGCAACTGGTCTCGCCCCGACACGGCATGGAACAGTAGACGTTCGGTCGTTTGTGTACTATGGCATACCAAACCTAGAGCCCATGGGGATTGCCATGACCGATCAGACCACGCCCGACATCATCATCACCAAGGTCGACGAAGCGCCCGAGCTTGCCTCGGCTTCGCTTTTGCCGATCGTCCGCAGCTTTGCCGCGGCCGCTGGCGTCAGCATCGGCACGCGGGATATCTCGCTTGCCGGGCGCATCCTTGCCGCCTTTCCCGACGCGCTGACGCAGGCGCAACGCGTCCCCGATGATCTGGCCATTCTGGGCGATCTGGTAAAGACCCCGCAGGCCAATGTGGTCAAGCTGCCCAATATCTCGGCCTCGGTGCCGCAACTGGTGGCAGCCATCCGCGAATTGCAGGGCCAAGGCTATGCTGTTCCCGATTTTCCCGAAGCACCCGCCACCGACGCCGAAAAATCGGCCCGTGCGAAATACGACGCGATCAAGGGTTCGGCGGTGAACCCGGTCTTGCGCGAAGGCAATTCCGATCGCCGCGCAGCCAAGGCCGTCAAAGCCTATGCACAGGCCAATCCGCACCGCATGGGCGACTGGTCGGCGGCCAGCAAGACGCGCGTGGCCTCCATGCCCGCGGGGGATTTCCGCTCGAACGAGATGTCATCCACCCTGCCCAAGGCGGCCACGGCCAGGATCGTGCTGACCACCGCGGATGGCGTCGAGCATGTTCTGAAAGCGGGCGTCAGCTATCCCGCCGGCACCGTGGTCGACACGACCTACATGAGTGCTGCGGCCCTTGATGCCTTTCTTGCGGCCGAAATCGACAAGACCAAAGCCGAAGGCGTGCTGTTCTCCATCCACCTCAAGGCCACGATGATGAAGGTCTCGGATCCGATCATCTTTGGCCATGCGGTACGCGCCTTCCTTGCGCCCGTGTTTGCCGAATTCGGCGATCAGATGGCGGCGCTGGGCGTGAACGCCAATTCGGGCCTCGGCGATCTGCTGGACCGGGTCAAGGGCGATGCACAGATCATGGCGGCGATCGAGGCCTGCATGGCCGCGCGGCCGCCGCTTTACATGGTCGACAGCGACCGGGGCATTACCAATCTGCATGTGCCCTCGGATGTGATCATCGACGCGTCGCTTCCCGCGCTGATCCGCGCGGGCGGCAAGGGCTGGGGCCCAGATGGCCGCGAACATGATGCGGTCTGCGTCATCCCCGACAAATCCTATGCCGCCGTCTATGACGAATCGATCCAGTTCTTCAAGGAAAACGGCAAGTTGAACCCGGCCACGGCTGGCACGGTGCAAAATATCGGTCTGATGGCCCAAAAGGCCGAGGAATACGGCAGCCACCCAACCACATTCGAGATGCCCGCCGATGGTGTGGTGCGGATGATCTTGGATGACGGCAGCGTTCTGCATGAACACAAGGTTCAGGCGGGTGATATCTGGCGTGCGGCGTCTACCCGCAAGGCTCCGATCGAAGATTGGGTAAATCTGGCCATCGACCGCCAGCGCGCCGAAGGGTGCCGGGCGATTTTCTGGCTCGACCAAGCCCGCGCCCATGACGCAGAGCTGCTCGTCTATGTAAAGCCGATCCTTGCCGCCAAGGGTGTGGCGCATCTGTTCGAGATCATGGCCCCGCGCGAAGCCACCCGCGCAAGTTTCGAGACGATCACCGAAGGCAAGACCTGCATCGCCATCACCGGCAACGTGCTGCGCGATTACCTGACCGATCTGTTCCCGATCTTGGAACTGGCAACTTCGGCCAAGATGCTGTCGATCGTCAAGCTGATGCAGGGCGGCGGGCTGTTCGAGACCGGCGCGGGTGGGTCCGCCCCCAAACATGTGCAGCAGCTTCAGGCCGAAAATCACCTGCGCTGGGACAGCTTGGGCGAATTCTGCGCGCTGGGCGAAAGCTTCAAGTTTCTGGCCGATACCAAGGGCAATGAAAAGGCACGTGTGCTGGGCAATGCCATCGACGCGGCCACCCAAGGTGTGCTGGATCATGACCGGTCCCCCGGCCGCAAAGCCGGTGAGCCCGACAACCGCGACAGCCATTACTGGTTCGCCCGCTACTGGGCCGAAGCGCTGGCCGCCCAGACCGAGGATGCCACCTTGGCGGCAGGGTTCGCACCCATCGCCCAAGCCCTGGCCGACCAAGAGGCCGTGATCTTGGCCGAACTTCACGCCGCGCGCGGTCAGGCTGCCGATACGGGCGGTTATTATCACACCGATCCGGTCAAGACGGATGCGATCATGCGCCCCTCGGCCACCATGAACGCGATCATCGGCTGACCGCCCCTTGATCTGAACATCAAAAGGCCCCAGCCTTGGCTGGGGCCTTTTTCGGTTAGCGGCCTGTGCAATTTCGCGGGCGCCGTGGTCATCCTTGCGGCAGGGCGATCACCATACCGTCATGCCCGATGTCAAGTGCACCCTGCCAGCTTTGGCGCACCGCCGCTTGCCAATCCAAGGGGCCAAAGCCGGGGTCGTCGGCCGGCACAAGGTGGTGCAGCACCAAACGACCGACATCAGCCATGCTGGCGATCCGCCCCGCTTCGGCCGCCGTCGAATGGCTTGCTGTGATATGCTTGCGCAGCTTGTCGCCGCCGTTGCTGCGCGCGACAAGCGCATCCACCCCTGCGGGCAGCAGCGCTTCATGGACCAGCACGTCGGCGCCGCGTGCGAATTCCGCAAGTGGCGGGAAAAACCGCGTATCGGCAGAAAACACCACACAGGTCCCGCGGTCAAAGCGAAGCGCGAAACACGCGTCCACCGGCGGATGTTCGACCTGCAAGGCGCTGACCTGAAGATCGCCGTCATCAAAAATGCGGCCCGGACCATATTCGGTGATCTCCACCAGATCCGGCAGGGGTATCCGCCCCTCATCGCGGACACGGATATCGCAATCGAAAGCCAAGGAGGTCATGAAGCCCGTCCAAAGGGAACGCGTTCCCTCAGGCCCGAAAACCCGCAGCCGCTGTGTCAGCCCGGTGGTCCAGGCCGTGTGGATCAACCCCCCCAATTCAAGGACATGATCGGAATGCAGGTGGGTGATGAAAATCAGCGACAGTTGACGCAGGTCAAGACCCGCATTCACGGCGGCCCGTGTCACCCCAAGCCCGCAATCCACCACGATCGGGCGGCCGCCCAACCACAGCAGGCTTGCGGTGGGCATCGGCCCGCCGGGGCGCACCGCGGGGCCGCCCTTGGTGCCGAGCAAAATCAACCTGTCCGCTTGCATGGCCCGTCTCCTGCCTTGGTCAACATCCAGCACGCACAGCGCCGCCGGGCAAGTCGATCATTTTTCGCATGGACAGGGCAACACCAAACGCGCCTTGGCACAGTCACCTGATGGTCGCCGGATGCAACATGCGGGCCCGCAACAGGCTGCGTGATGCACGCCCGGCAGGATCTGATTTTGCTCTGACACGGTGTGTTTTGGTGGAGCCTAGGGGGATCGAACCCCTGACCTCTTGCATGCCATGCAAGCGCTCTCCCAGCTGAGCTAAGGCCCCATTTTCGGGGGAAAGTCCCCCTTGAAGTGGTCGGCGGTGTAAGCGAGGGCGGCAATCGGTGCAAGGGGAAAATCCGAAATTCCCGCCGCTTTTCACCGCCCTCGAAGGCTGTCAGTCGTCGTCGCCGGGCCCGGCGACATCGGTCAGATCGTCGAGCGCGACGGTATCGCCGTCATCGTCTTCGTCCAGAACATCATCATCATCGATTTCCACATCGGCCTCATCGGCGTCGATGTCGATATCATCATCGAGAACCAGATCGTCCTCGTCGAGAACGGCCTCCTTCACGACCTTTTTATCGGCCTTGCCAGCCACAAGGCTGCGACCCGACTTGGCGGTATCAATATCAACCACCTCGCCGGTGTAGGGGCTGATGATGGGCTTGCGGTTCAGATCGTAGAACCGTTTGCCGGTGCTGGGACAAACACGTTTGACGCCCCATTCCTCTTTCGGCATGAAACCCCCTTGAAAGAAGTCTTCGGTATCGCAGGATGCGGTCCTCTGCCATAGTCACGGCATGCTGTAAACCCCGTATGGCAGGCTATCGCCCTTGCCTCGACAGGACTGCTCCTTTGGTGTCTAGCCCCCGCGTGTCAACCCATCTTTTGCCCGGCGATCCCCCGGTCGAGGTATCGCTCAAACGATCGCCTCGGGCGACACGCTTCAGCTTGCGCGTATCGCGCGCGGATGGGCGTGTCAGCCTGTCTTTGCCGATCTGGGCGCCCGAAGGCGAAGCCCTGGCATTCTTGCGTGACCGCGAGGATTGGCTGCGCCATCATCTTGAAACGGCCCCTGTGATCCAGCGCGCCGGCATCGGCGCGTTCGTGCCGGTCTGCGGCATCCCGCGCGAAGTGGTCGCGGGGCGCCTGCGCGTGGCGCGCTTTGCCGATGGCCGTATCGAAGTGCCCGATGGCGCGCGCACCGGTCCTCGTATTCGGGCGCTCTTGGGGGCGCTGGCGCGCGAACGTCTGACACGCGCGGTACAGACCCACGCCGCCACATTGGGCCAGAGGGCCGCGCGCATCACCTTGCGCGATCCACGCAGCCGCTGGGGCAGTTGTTCGTCCAAGGGCGATCTGATGTTTTCATGGCGCCTGATCATGGCACCGCCCGACGTGCTGGATTACGTCGCCGCCCATGAGGTGGCCCATCTGATCGAGATGAACCATTCCGCCGCCTTTTGGCGGGTCTGTGCGCGGCTCAGGCCCGATTACGCCCTGCAACGGGATTGGCTGAAACGGCAAGGTTCTGGTCTGTTGGCCTGGCGCTTTGACACGGCCGAGGATGGCGCGAAATGCCCCTGACACCGCGCCCGGCCGAGACCGGGGCCGCAGTGGCCCATGACAGGGTCTATCGCGCCCTCAGGACGCGCATCATGCATGGTGAAGTAGGGCCGGGGCAGGCGATGACCTTGCGTGGTCTGGGGGCGGAATTCGGGGTGTCCATGACACCCGCGCGTGAGGCGGTGCGCCGTTTGGTGAGCGAAGGCGCGTTGTTTTTGTCCAGTTCCGGGCGCATGTCGACGCCCGAGTTGTCCAATGAGCGCATCGAGGAGCTGGCAGCCTTGCGCGCGCTGCTCGAGCCCGAGCTTGCCACCCGCGCGCTGCCGCGTGCCCATCCCGCGCTGATCGAACGGATGGAGGCGATCAACGCCACCATCGGCCAAGCCATCGCGCGGCGCGATGCGGTTGCCTATATCCGCCGCAATCTGGAGTTTCACCGCACGCTCTATCTGCGCGCGCAGGCACCCGCCATGCTGGCCCTGACGGAAACTGTCTGGCTTCAGCTTGGGCCGACCATGGGGGCGCTCTACGGGCGTTTGAACCGCACCGAATTGCCCCAGCATCACCGGCTGATCGTGGCCGCGTTAAAGGCAGGCGACGAGCCGGGATTGCGGCTGGCCGTGCGGGCCGATGTGACGCAAGGCTTGCGGTTGCTGGCGGGATAGGTCCGGGGGCCTTGTGCCCCCGGACCCTCGCCGAGCATTTGAAAAACAAAGATAAAACGCAGCTGGTGGGGTCAGCTGTGGATCGGGCCGTCGCCGCAGGCCAACGCCGCCTCGCGCACCGCCTCGGAATAGGTGGGATGCGCGTGGCAGGTCATGGCGAGATCCTGGGCCGATGCGCCGAATTCCATCGCAACGCAGACCTCATGGATCAGATCGCCCGCCATCGGGCCGATGATATGGGCGCCAAGAATGCGGTCGGTTTCCTTGTCGGCAAGGATCTTGACGAAACCGTCGCCCGCGAAATTCGCCTTGGCCCGGCCATTGCCCATGAAGGAGAACTTGCCGATCTTGTAGGCGCGGCCGTCCTTGTTCAATTGTTCCTCGGTCGCGCCGACCGATGCCACTTCGGGGTGGGTGTAGATCACGCCGGGGATGACGCCGTAATTCACATGGCCATGACGGCCCGCGACCACCTCGGCCACGGCCATGCCTTCGTCTTCGGCCTTGTGGGCCAGCATCGGCCCGGTGATCGCGTCGCCGATGGCGTAGATGCCCTTGATATTGGTGGCATAATGGCCGTCGGTCGCGATCTGGCCCCGGTCGGTCATCGCAACGCCCAGCGCATCAAGGCCAAGACCATCGGTATAGGGTTTGCGGCCCGTGGCGACCAACACAACATCGGCGTCGATCTTGTGGCTGCTGTCATCCTTGCGCAGTGTGTAGGTGACGCTGGCGCGGCCCTTGTGGGTCTCAACGCCCTGAACAGCGGCGCCCAGCGTGAAGCCAAGCCCTTGTTTTGCCAAGATACGTTGGAAGTTCTTGGCGACCTCGGCATCCATGCCGGGGGTGATGTGGTCGAGGTATTCGATCACCTGCACCTCGGACCCGAGGCGGGCATAGACGGAACCAAGTTCAAGGCCGATCACGCCCGCGCCGATCACGACCAGTTTCTTTGGGATCTTGGCCAGGCTCAGCGCGCCCTCGGAGGTCACGACGATCTTTTCATCGATCGTGATGCCGGGAAGGGTGGAAGGGGTGGAACCTGTTGCGATGATTATGTTTTTTGTCTCGTGGATATGGTCGCCCACCCGCACCTTGCCGGCTTCGGGGATCGAACCCCAGCCCTTGAGCCAGTCGATCTTGTTCTTCTTGAACAGAAATTCGATGCCCTTGGTGTTTTGTCCGATCACCTCATCCTTGTAGGCCAGCATCTGTTTCCAATCGACGCTCGGGGTCTTTCCGACCAGCCCCATTTTCGCGAAATTATGTTCCGCTTCATGGAGTTGGTGGGAGGCATGCAGCAGCGCCTTGGACGGGATGCAGCCGATGTTGAGGCAGGTGCCGCCCAGCGTTTCGCGCCCCTCGACCACGGCGGTTTTCAGGCCAAGCTGCGCGCAGCGGATGGCGCAGACATAGCCGCCGGGGCCGGAGCCGATGATGATGACGTCATAGTTGGACATGGTGTGCTCCTGTCGGAATTCGGGCTGTCACAGGGCGTACACACCCTGTACACAGGCTGTACATATGCAAGCTCATGCCGCCCCGCCGAAAATCGCGGCCAGAAGCATGATGAGGGTTGCCAGAAATCCCACCGCCCAGATCAGGCTGCGCCATGGGACAAGCCCCTGGGCATAGGCGGGGATGAAAAGGATGCGGGAGATCAGATAGGCATGCGCGCAGGCTTCGGTCAGCGCGCTTGAGCGGCCCGAACGCGTGACGACCACGACTGCGATGCCAAACAGGATCAGCCCCTCGAAATGGTTGTTCATCGCGCGCTGGAGGCGGCCGGCGGCGCCGGTCAGTTCGATCTTGACGTCGCGCGGCCCCATGGCGGCCTTGACGCCCGCCTGTGCATTGCCCGCGACGGAATAGAGTATGATCTGCACATATTGCAGAAGTGCTGCGAGGGCGAGGATGTAGAGTTCGGCGGTCATGGGTGGCTCCGGCCTTGGGGCATGCGGTGCGCCCGTGGGCACACCGCTGGGGCAATCACAGATCCATCAGCAAGCGGCGCGGATCCTCGAGCGCTTCCTTGACGCGCAGGAGGAAGGTGACCGCCCCCTTGCCGTCGACGATGCGGTGATCGTAGCTGAGCGCCAGATACATCATCGGGCGGATCACGATCTGGCCGCCGACGACCATCGCGCGGTCCTGGATCTTGTGCATGCCCAAGATGCCCGATTGCGGCGGGTTGAGGATGGGCGAAGACATCAGCGAGCCATAGACGCCGCCGTTCGAGATGGTGAAGGTGCCGCCCTGCATTTCCGCCATCGACAGCTTGCCGTCCCGCGCACGGCGGCCTTTTTCGGCGATTTCCTTTTCCAGATCGGCAAAGCTTTTCTGGTCGGCGTCGCGGATCACCGGCACCACAAGGCCCTGCGGCGTGCCAGCGGCGATGCCCATATGGACAAAGTTCTTGTAGACGATATCGGTGCCGTCGATCTCGGCGTTGACCTCGGGCACCTCGCGCAGGGCGTGGCAGCAGGCCTTGGTGAAAAAGGACATGAAGCCAAGCCGGGCGCCATGCTTTTTCTCGAACAGGTCCTTGTATTCGTTGCGCAGTTCGCTGACGCCGGTCATGTCCACCTCGTTGTAGGTGGTCAGCATGGCGGCGGTATTCTGTGCGTCTTTCAGGCGGCGCGCGATGGTCTGGCGCAGGCGGGTCATCTTGACCCGTTCCTCGCGGGCGGCGTCTTCGGCCGGGCTGGGGGCGCGGGGGGCCTGAACCGGGGCGGGGGCCGATGCGGCGGGGGCGATCACGGCTTTCATCACGTCTTCCTTCATGATCCGCCCATCGCGGCCGGTGCCTTGTACCTGTGCGGGCGACAGGCCCTTTTCGGCCATCAGTTTCTGCGCCGAGGGGGCGTTTTCCACATCCTTGCCCTTGGCGCCCGAGGCGGCAGCGGGGGCAGGGGCGGCGGCTGTGGGTGCGGGGGCGGCGGCCGAGGCCCCGCCGATCACGGCCAGTTGGCCCGCTGCCTGCACGGTCGCGCCTTCGGGGGCGAGAATGTCGCTCAGCACACCCGCCACGGGGCTGGGCACCTCGACCGAGACCTTGTCGGTTTCCAGTTCGCAGAGCATTTCATCTTGCGCGACGGTGTCGCCGACCTTCTTGAACCATGTCGACACGGTTGCCTCGGACACGCTTTCACCAAGGGTCGGCACCATGACAGCCACGCCAGCGCCGGATGAGGCGGGTTTGGCGGCGGGGGCGGCGGGGACAGCGGCGGCGCCTGCGGTCAGCGTCGCCAAAAGCGCGTTGACGCCGACGGTTTCGCCTTCGGCGGCAATGATCGCGCCCAAGGTGCCTGCGGCGGGCGCGGGCACTTCGACCGTCACCTTGTCGGTTTCCAGTTCACAGAGCATTTCATCGACGGCCACCGCATCGCCGGGCTTTTTGAACCATGTGGCAACGGTGGCTTCGGTGACGCTTTCGCCCAAGGTGGGAACGCGGACTTCGATTGTCATTCTGAGTTACCCTTCGATGGTCAGCGCGTCGTTCACGAGCGCGGTCTGTTGGGATTTGTGCATGCTGGCAAGCCCCGTCGCAGGTGAGGCGCTGGCGGCGCGCCCGACATAGCGCGGGCGGGTGTGTTTCGCGCGGATGCGGGTCAGGACCCATTCGATGTTGGGTTCGACGAAGGACCAGGCGCCCTGATTCTTGGGCTCTTCCTGGCACCAGACGATTTCGGCGCCCTTGAAGCGTTCCAGCTCCTTCATCAGCGCCAGCGCGGGGAAGGGGTAGAATTGTTCCAGACGCAGCAGGTAGATGTCGGTGATGCCGCGCGCATCGCGTTCTTCCAGAAGATCGTAATAGACCTTGCCCGAGCAGATCACGACGCGGCGGATCTTGTCGTCCTTGGCCAGCACCGTGTCGGAATGGCCCTTTTCGGCGTCATCCCACAGCACCCGGTGGAAGCTTGAGCCGGTGGTGAAATCGGCAGCGTCCGAAATCGCCAGACGGTGGCGCAACAGCGACTTGGGCGTCATCAGCACCAGCGGCTTGCGGAAGCTGCGGTGAATCTGGCGGCGCAGGATGTGGAAGTAATTGGCAGGCGTGGTGCAGTTGGCGACGATCCAGTTGTCTTCGGCGCACATCTGCAAGAAGCGTTCAAGCCGGGCAGAGGAATGTTCCGGCCCCTGACCTTCGAACCCATGCGGCAACAGCATCACGAGGCCCGACATCCGCAGCCATTTGCGTTCGCCCGAGCTGATGAACTGGTCGAACATGATCTGGGCGCCATTGGCGAAATCGCCGAACTGGGCCTCCCACAGGGTCAGCGCATTGGGTTCGGCCAGGCTGTAGCCATATTCAAAGCCCAAGACCGCATATTCGGACAGCGCGCTGTCGATCACCTCGAAGCGGGCCTGACCCGGGCGGATGGAGTTGAGCGGGTAATGGCGGTTTTCGGTCGTCTGTTCGACCAGCGCGCAATGGCGCTGAGAGAATGTGCCGCGGGCGCTGTCCTGGCCGGCCAGACGCACCGGGAACCCTTCGGCCAGAAGCGAGCCAAAGGCCAGCGCCTCGGCGGTGGCCCAGTCAAAGCCATGGCCGGTGGCAAACATCTCGGCTTTGGTTTCCAGAAGCCGCGAGACGGTCTTGTGCAGGTTGAAGCCTTCGGGTGCTGTGGTCAGCGCGCGGCCCACCTGCGCCATGGTTTCGGGCTTGATCGCAGTTTCGCCGCGCTGGTAATCGGCGCCTTCGCGGTTGAGATGCGACCAGCGGCCATCCAGCCAATCGGCCTTGTTGGGTTTGTATTCCTTGCCGGCGTCGAATTCGGTGTTCAGTCGCGCCTGAAAGGCGGCCTTGGCATCCTCGATCTCGCCTTCGGGGATCAGGCCGTCCTTGACCAGACGCTCGGTGTAAAGCTGGAGCGTGGTCTTGTGGGTCTTGATGCGCTGATACATCACCGGGTTGGTGAAATTGGGCTCATCGCCTTCGTTATGGCCAAAGCGGCGGTAGCAGAAGATGTCGAGCACGACATCGCGGCCGAATTTCTGGCGAAACTCGGTGGCGACGCGGGCGGCATGGACCACGGCCTCGGGGTCGTCGCCATTGACGTGGAAGATCGGCGCTTCGACCATCAGGGCGATATCGGTCGGGTAGGGGCTGGAGCGGCTGAAATGCGGCGCGGTGGTAAAGCCGATCTGGTTGTTGACCACGATATGCATGGTGCCGCCGGTGCGGTGGCCCCGGATGCCGGAAAGCTGGAAGCCTTCGGCCACGATCCCTTGGCCGGCGAATGCCGCGTCGCCATGCAGCAAGATGGCCATGACGCGGCGCCGTTCGGTGTCGCCAAGCTGGTCTTGCTTGGCGCGGACCTTGCCCAGAACCACGGGGTTCACCGCCTCGAGGTGCGAGGGGTTGGCGGTCAGCGACAGATGCACGGTGTTGCCGTCGAATTCGCGGTCCGATGATGCGCCCAGATGGTATTTCACATCGCCCGAACCATCGACATCTTCGGGCTTGAAGCTGCCGCCCTGAAACTCGTTGAAGATCGCGCGGTAGGGCTTGCCCATCACATTGGCCAGAACCGACAGGCGGCCGCGGTGCGGCATGCCGATGACGATTTCCTTAAGGCCCAGCGCGCCGCCGCGCTTGATGATCTGTTCCATCGCGGGGATCAGTGCCTCGCCGCCGTCAAGGCCGAAGCGCTTGGTGCCCATGAATTTCACATGGCAGAATTTCTCGAAGCCCTCGGCCTCGACCAGCTTGTTGAGGATCGCCTTGCGGCCGTTCTGGGTAAAGGCGATTTCCTTGCCGTAGCCTTCGATCCGTTCCTTCAGCCAGGCGGCCTGTTCGGGGTCGGAGATGTGCATGTATTGCAGCGCGAAGGTGCCGCAATAGGTGCGTTTCACGATCTCCATGATCTGGCGCATCGACGCCATCTGAAGGCCCAGCACATTGTCGATGAAGATCGGGCGATCCATGTCGGCGTCGGTAAAGCCATAGGATTTCGGATCAAGCTCGGGGTGGGGCGTGGTTTCGCGCATGCCCAGGGGATCAAGATCGGCGACCAGATGGCCCCGGATGCGGTAGGCGCGGATGATCATCAGCGCGCGGATGCTGTCCAGAACGGCGCGCTGGATCTGTGCATCGGTGAGTTCCACACCCTTGGCCTCGGCTTTCGCCCTGATCTTGTCGCCCGCGCCCTTGATCTCGGCGGCGGCTTGCGGCCATTCGCCGGTCAGCGCGGCGGTCAGGTCATCGGACGGGGTGGGCGGCCAGTCGCGGCGCGCCCAGCTTGGGCCCTGCGCCTCGGCGCGGGCATCGGCGGGGGCGTCGCCAAGGGCCGCGAAAAAGGCGCGCCATGCCTCGTCGACCGCGCCCGGATCCTGGGCGTATTGCGCGTA
>ERZ888423.2814-NODE-2814-length-12380-cov-8.004544_pt1 | contig 12380 bp, 9 predicted proteins | sample MGYA00520523_ERZ888423 | MGnify/ENA primary metagenome ERZ888423 (study PRJEB32303, sample SAMEA104408611) | aquatic metagenome | biome: Brackish water; feature: Pelagic; material: water | place: Baltic Sea | collected 2014-06-08T10:24:00 | depth 30,27 m ...
GGGGAACGGGTGTACGGTGGGATGCAGCATGAGGACATCCGGATCACTCAATTTGGGTCGGTATTTCGGGATCCCGGTCCGAGCCCACTGGAGCGTGGCGTTGATCGCTGTGTTCTTTGGAGCCAACCTCGCGACAGCGCTCGGTGTCGTTTCCGGCATCACTGCGACGACAGCCTTCTTCCTCTCGATCCTCCTCCATGAGTTTGGTCATGCCCTTATGGCCCGCCGATTCAGTGTCAACACCGAATCGATTGACCTATGGGCCCTCGGCGGTGTTGCGCGACTCGACCGTGAGCCCCCGACGCCGAAGGCCGAGGGCCTCATCGCTGGTACCGGCCCCGCCGTCAGCCTCGTCATCGGTGTCGTGACGTTCGGCCTTGGCTACGTCTTCCGCTCGAACCTGCTGCTGTGGATCGGGTTCGTCAACTTGGCACTTGCTGTCTTCAACATGCTCCCGGGGGCGCCGCTTGACGGCGGCCGTGTACTGCGTGCATTCCGGTGGGCGCGAACCGGCAATAAGTATCTGGCGATGCGTGAAGCGGGCAATGCAGGTCGTGTACTCGGGTGGAGTATGGCCCTCATTGGGGTGGCAATGATGGTCCAAGGTCTGCCCGGGATATTCATCGCGGTCACCGGTGTGTTCATCGCGATGAACGCCAAACAAGAAATCCTTGCCTCATATGTGGGCGAACAGCTCCAGGGTGTGAAGGTCCGTGACCTGACGTGGTTCGGCGTCGCACATGCTGGTTCCGACATGGATGCCGACTCGATGATCGACCAGCGTCAACGCCTTGGCGACGCCGGAGCAGTGGCAATCGACTCAAACGGAGACGGTCACGTCGACGGCCTCGTGCTCGAAGACCAACTGTGGGCGATCCCGACCGACCGACGAGCAATGGTCATGCTCACACAGTTGATGACACCGTTCAGCACGCTGGCCAGGGCCGGCCCTGACGAGGAACTCAGTTCGGTACTTCCCCGCATCAACCCGCTCAGGCCGGTGGTGACCGTGTGGAGTGACGACAAGTTACTCGGCGTCGTGTCGGCCAAGAGGCTGACCGAGCGGCTTGCGACTGCTCAGCGGCAAGCCTTCGGAAACTAGGCGTCTTTGACGGACCAGTTGCGCTTGGCGACCGGATCCTGGTCGCTCCATGGGAAGTTAATCCACTCGTCGGTCCGCTTCCAGACGTAGTCGCACTTCACAACCGAGTGGGACTTCTCGTAAATGCAGGCGGTGCGGACTTCGCCAACCTTGCCTTCGCAGAACTCTTCGACAGATTTGAGCGTGTGGCCGGTGTCTGCAACGTCGTCAACCACGAGGATTTTACCGTTCGATAGGTCGACGAAGTCGGGTGCCGGGGGAAGGATACGAGGGACCTCGAGACGTTCGTCGACGCCGGTGTAGAACTCGACGTTCATCGTGTAAACGTTTTTAACTGACAGTGCATATCCCATGGCACCCGCTGGCAGCAGTCCGCCGCGAGCAATGCCGAGAATCATGTCGGGCTCGTACCCGTCGTCGGCAACCATCTGCGAGAGGGCTCGTGTGGCAACCCCGAGCATGTCCCAGGTCATAATTTCGCGTACTTCTGACATCAGCTCGAAAACTACACGCGGTGACGGCGCTCGTCCTGATCTGTGACAATCAACCCTGGTCGCAACCCGGTAACGAGCGCCACAACTACCAACTGACTCATAACAAGCAGATGTCGCCAGGGCGGACCGGTACGCGGTTGAGCGGGGCGTCGATGCCCGCCTGCGCCAGTGCATCGCGAATGGCGGCGACAATTGCAGGCGTCGAGGAGATACACGGGGGTTCACCAACGCCCTTGGCCCCGAGCGGAGCGAGCGGGTCGGGTTGTTCGATCAGCGTGGCAACAACAGGCGGCATGTCAAGGAAAGTGGGAAGCAGGTAATCGGTGAAGTTGCCGTTGCGGATGACACCATCGACTTGGATGATCTCTTCCATCACTGCCATGCCCAGACCCTGGGCGATACCTCCTTCGATTTGGCCCATCACCGACAGCGGGTTGAGTGCGACTCCGACGTCCTGAGCGGTGGCGATCTGGACGACCTTGACCAAGCCCAGTTCCGGGTCAACGTCGACGACGGCACGGTGCGCTACGAACGCAAACGCCGTGTGGCAGTTGCCCTGGCCATTCTCGTCGATCTCGCTGGTCGCGGGATGGCGATAGACGGCGGTCTCGTCGAACGACACGCCAACGCAGGCTTCAGCAACATCAAAGCGTCGACCGGTGCGCGGGTCAACAACGTCGGTGTGGTCGATGAACAGGTCCCCGGCGGAGCAGCCATGAAGAGCGGCAACGTGTTCGAAGATCAGCGAACGCACGAGTTCGCAGGCAGCATTGACCGCGCCGCCACTCATCCACGTTTGGCGAGACGCTGACGTCGAGCCAGCCGACCCGACCTGGGTATCGATTTGATCGAGTTCGACCCGGTCGATGCCGAGCACTGAGCGAGCAATCTGCGGTGCCAGAGTCACGAAGCCCTGTCCGACCTCGGCCGTTGCAAACTTGAGGAACACCGTCGGTCCGTCGGGACCGCCTTCGATCCGGCAGCGCGCAGTCGCGTAGTCGTCGAACGATTCGGAGTACATCAGGTTTTTAATCGAGACGCCCCAACCAATCCCCCTGACGATGTCGCCGGCATCGGCGGTCCGACCGGCACCGCCAGGCAGTTTCATTGCATCAACGGACCCGTCAGTGCGAACATGTCCACCGACGGGCTCATCAGGGAGCGGCAATGCATCGGTCTCGCGCAGACACTCCTCAACAGGCGCCACGTTCAGCACCGGCTGACCGGTGATCAGCACGTCACCGGTGGTCATTGCGTTCAAGAGACGAATATCGAGCGGACCGACACCGCAAGCGGCGGCCAGTTTGTCCATCTGCGACTCGTAGGCGAAGCAGGCCTGTACCGCGCCGAAGCCTCGCATCGCGCCACATGGCAAGTGGTTGGTGCGGACGGCCCAGCCGTCGACAACTGCGTTCGCACAGCGATACGGCCCCTGGGCCAGCGTTATCGCGTTGATCAGCACGGCCGACGAGGTCGAGGCGTAGGCGCCGCCGTCGAAGACCATCCGCGACTCAATCTTCACGATCGATCCGTCGGCAGTGGCATGGTGGCGCATCCAAATCGTTGCGGGATGTCGATGGACATGGCCAAGGAAGCTCTCGGCGCGGCTGTACGCCATGCGCACGGGCCGACCGAGACGGAGTGCAAGCAGGCTGCAGTGCACCTGCAGGCTGATGTCTTCGCGAGCACCGAACGCTCCCCCAACGCCACCGAGCACCAGCCGCACGTCTTCTTCAGCGAATCCGAGGCATGCGGCAATCTGCTTGCGGTCTTCGTGCAGCCATTGAGTTGCGACGTGCATCTCGATGCCCTTACCTCCAGGATCGGGGATGGCTAAGGCGGCTTCGAGGCCAAGGAATGCCTGGTCTTGCATGCCGATCTCATAGGTTCCCTCGACCACAATTTCACCTGTTGCGGCGGGGTCGCCGTGGACGATTCGCTGATAGCGGATCACGTTGCCGTCAGGGTGGATCGGGTCGAACTCGCCGCTGATTGCCAACTCCGGATCGAGCAGCGCTGGGAGGACTTCGTACGTGACCTCAATGGCGTCGAGCGCTCGTCGAGCAACTTCTGGATCGTCGGCTGCGAGAGCTGCTACTGGCTCACCCACGTAGCGGACGATGTCGCTCGCGAAGACCGGCTGATCTTGCGAAATCAGACCGTAGGTGAGTTGGCCGGGGACGTCCTCTGCCGTCACGATGGCCTGAACACCGCTGATCTTCCACGCGGCTGACAGGTCGATGGAGACGATGCGCGCGTGCGAATGTGGCGACCGCAGGGTTGCGCCGAAAAGACAACCGTCAGCGGAGATGTCGGAAGAGAACTCGAACGTTCCCTGCACCTTTGCAACGCCGTCTGGCCGCGTGGGCGATGTACCGAGGGCGCCGTGGCGAGGCCCCGTCGACGTGGGGCGATCGATAATGCTCATGCGCCGCTCCGGTCGGTCCGACGGGCAAGAGCGACTTGTTGGACCGCGTCGATGATCCGGCCGTAGCCGGTGCACCGGCAGATGTTGCCGGCCAACTCTTCACGGATCTCGGTGCCATCGGGGTCAGGCGTGCGTTCGAGGAGGTCGTGCACCGCCATGATCAAGCCTGGCGTGCAAAAGCCACATTGCACAGCGCCCGCATCGACGAACGCCTGCTGTACGTCGCTGGGGGTTCCAACCGGCGCGACCCCTTCGATCGTGACGACCTGTTGGCCAACAGCACTCGCTGCCAGGACGAGACACGAACAGACCAGGTGGCCGTCGACAAGGACGCTGCACGAGCCACATTCGCCCTGTTCGCAGGCCCCTTTGGAACCCATCAGACCCAAGCGATCGCGCAACACGTCCAGCAGGTTCTCGCCAAGCCAGGAGTCGCGCACTGGCCGTGCTTCCCCGTTGACGTGGAGGGTGAAGATCTCGTTGCTCATGATGCTGCTCCTGCGCGGCGTGCGAGCCGTCGAGCGAGCACGCCCACGGCGTGTCGTCGGTAATCGGCGGTCGATCGATGATCGGTGATCGGTTGGCTGGCAGCCGACACGAGTCGGCCGAATTCTGCTTGGTCGGCATCAGACGCGATCAAGGAATCCCAGTCGAGTCGTGCTGCGAGGAATGACTCGGCCTCGGGGCATCGAAGTATCGTGGGACCGACCGAACCAAGTGCAACCGCGATGGTGCGGCGCGTCCGATCGACCACGACACAGGTGCTGGCCACGGCAATCACCATGGCGTTCCGTACCCCAACCTTGGCGTAGCCCTGCCAGCCGTCGACCACGGGAACGGTCACACCGGTGATGATCTCGCCCGGCTCGAGTGCTGTTCGCTTGACGCCAACCATGAAGTCGTTGACGTCGACGTTGCGGGTCGAGCCGGCTGCCGCGAGGTGCACAACGGCATTGAGAGCTGACAGGACAGGAAGTCCGTCACCGGCCGGCGATGACGTTCCAAGATTGCCTCCCAAGGTCCCTGCATTTCGGATCTGAGGAGAACCGACCGTTCGTGATGCCTCGGCGAGCGCTGGAACAAGGCCCGCAATCGAATGGTGCATCAGCTCCGTGTACGTCACGCCAGCACCCACGGTGAGCGTGCCTGCGCCGGGGTCGTGCCGCCAAGATCTCAGATCGGCGATGCGGTTGACCGAGATCACCGTTGCGCCCGGTCGATGGTGTCCGTCGTTGATTCCGACCATGGCATCAGTGCCACCGGCAAGGAGCATCGACTCGGGGTGGGCGGCGAGTGCAGTTGTTGCCTCGTCGACGGTGGTCGGGAAAAGGACCGGCATACCCCAGACTTTACAAACCGTTCAATCCAGATGTTGCGATGGATGCCGCGGACTTCACCCACCGTTCACAAGGGCGCGAATAACTCGGGAGCGAATCGCAGGCACGAGCAGTGACTCGTGCACGGCACTTTGTGTGCTGCGAACCCGTCGGAGCTACTCGGCGACATACGGGCAGTGGCGGCAGCCGCTGTCGCAGCAGTATTTTCGGGACTCCAGGAATCCAGCGGTAAAGACACTGAAACCGCTCATCGGGTCGATGTAGCTGGGCCTTGACGCTGCTACTGCTGCCCCGTGGCGTTGTAAAATTTCGGCGCGCTGGGGGTGCACGAGTGAGACTCTTGATGCTGCTGGCACCTGCCAATCTGATCGTACGTCTGGAGTTTCAGGAGTCACACCGTGCATTGTCGCGGACCTGGGCACAGGTTCAAACGTTTCGTTCAAGCTGCACCCAACAGACTTCTTTCGTGCACGGGCCAAGTTTCTTGTTTGTGCGTTGAACTTGTGACGCACCTCGCGTCTAGAGTCGACTGCCGTTACGCTAGTGACGACTATTGGACCACACTAAACAATGGGGGAAACGATGAAGACACGAACGAATCGCAGTGCCAAACAATTGGGTACCGCGGCCATCCTGAGCTTCGCGCTCGTCGCCGCAGCATGCGGTGGCGGCAGCAGCGACAGCACACCAGACGCCACTGCCGAGCCTGCCGCCGAGCCTGCCGCCGAGCCTGCCGCCGAGCCTGCCGCCGAGCCTGCCGTTGACGCCGACCAGACAATCGACCAGGCCGACGTCGTCGAAGAGCCCGCAGATTCTGGCCCGGTTGCCGGCGGCACATTGCGCTATGGCCTCGAAGCCGACGTGAACGGCATCAACCCTGCCAGTTCATCACTGTCGTCGCCCGGACTCATGATGGGTAACGCTGTCTACGACACGCTGTCTGCTTACACACCTGACGGCCAGTGGGTCCCCTACCTCGCCGAGTCGTTCACGCCGAACGACGATTTCACGCAGTGGACCATCAAGCTTCGCGAGGGCATCAGCTTCCACGATGGCACGCCGCTCAACGCTGCAGCTATCCAGGTGAACTTCGAGACGCAGCGCGCCCATCCGTTGGTCGGTCTCGCCGTCAAGCCGTTCTACCCTGCTGAAAACGCAACGGAACTGATCGACGACCTGACGATTCAGTTCAACCTTTTAGAGCCCAACGTCGTCTTCCCCGGTGCCATGTCCGGTCAGCTCGGTATGGTCGCATCGCCGACTTGGCTCGCTGCAACACTCGTCGACCCGACCCTCAACCAGGCTCCCGTCGGAACTGGACCGTTTATCTTCGAAAGTCGGTCCGAGGACTCGACCACCAAGTTCGTCCGCAACGACGCCTGGTGGGGTGGCGAGGTCTACCTCGACGCCATTGAGTTTAGGCCGGTGACCGATCCCGACACCCGCAACGACCTGTTGTTCAGCGGTGATCTCGACGCTCTGCAGACCACGAACCCCGCCTCAGTCGGCGACCTGCGGGACGACGACGGCATCGAGAACATCATCGATGAAAACGGTGAAGAGGGGTTCGTGATGATCAACACGGAACGGGCTCCGTTCGACGATATTCGTGCCCGCGAAGCTCTTACTCTGGCAACGCCGCTGCAGGCCTACCGCGACCTCATTGGTCTTGGAATCGCTCGTGCGGCCGACCAGGGCTTCGTGCCAGAAAGCAAGTACTACAACCCCGACGTCGTGCAACAGGGTGACAACCCCGAGCGTGCACTCGAACTGGTTGCCGAGTACTGCGCCGACAGGGGCACTGAAATCAACATCACCCTCGGCGAGACCACAACCTGCACCGATGGCAAGATCAACATGGAACTGCAGTGGAGTGGCCCGTCAGTCGTCCAGACCCGTATCGCCGAAATTCTCGACGAGGGCTGGAAGAACGCCGGCTTCAACGTCACGTTCAACGAACTACCCCAAGATGAGCACATTCTCGAGACCGCCATTGGTTTTTACAACGTGAACACATGGCGTCAGTTCGGTGCCACCGACCCCGCCCTGGACAACGTTTGGTTGATGTGCCGCACCATTGGCGGCATCTCGCTGAACTGGCCGAGGTTGTGTGACGAGTCCCGTGACGCACTCCTCCTCGAGGCCCAGGCATCACAAGACGAGGCAACCCGCGTGGCGCTGTACCAGGAATTGCAGCAGAAGATCAACGACGACTTCGCGTACATCTTCTTGCTCCACACCATCTGGGACAATGCCTTCGCCGAGAACGTGCGTGGCATGTGTGATCGTCTGACGCCCGAGGGCGAGCCCACCCAGTGTGCCAACGGAGGCCGTACCTGGTTCAGTTCGGTGTACTTCGCCGCCTGAACCACCGTAACTGAGGTCCTGTTTCACTGACGAGAAAGCCAATGAGAACCCGATCCCATGAGATATTGGCTTCAACGGCTAGGAGTAGCGGTCGCGCTGCTCCTAGCCGTCAGTGCGCTGACATTCGGCGCCATGAATCTGTTGGGCGATCCGCTCTTCAACATTTTGGGGCCAACATCGGCCAGCACCCTGCCTGAAGACCTCAAGATCATCGAGGCCGCGAAGGCCGAGTACAACCTCGACGACCCGCTTCCCGTTCGTTACGTGAAGTGGGGGTCGGCGTTCATCACCGGCGACTTCGGAGTGCAGTTCAGTAGTGACGGGCAACCACCCGTGAGTGATCTCATTAAAGAACGACTGCCTCGCACGGTGATGCTGCTCATCATCGCTCAGACCATGGCGGTCCTGATCGCCATCCCCTGGGCACTGTTTGCAGCATCCCGTGCGAATAAGGCAGTCGACAAGGTGTCGACCTTTACGTCGTTCCTGTTTATCGCCATCCCAAACTTCGGTTTGGCGGTCATCCTCAAGTACCTGTTCTCGTTGAAGTTCTCGATTTTCCCCCTGATCTTCAACGCTGCAGACCCATTTTGGTCACGGGTCTGGCAGTTGTTCCTGCCGGCGATGGCACTCGCGCTTCCGGTGTCTGCGATCTATCAGCGACTCCTGCGCACCGACTTGATCACCACATTGCAGGAGGACTACATCCTGACTGCTCGCTCGAAGGGTGTGTCGAAACGCAACGTCCTGTTTAAGCACGCCTTGCGTCCGTCGCTGTTCTCCTTCGTCACGATCTTTGGCATCAACACAGGTGCTCTGCTCGGTGGCTCGCTGATCGTCGAACAGATTTTTATCATCCCCGGCTTGGGGAGCGCGATCGTCGAAGCAATTCTGCGTGAAGACTTCCCGGTTGTCCTCGCAATCGTGATGATTGTCACGGCGGCCTTCGTGGTGATCAACATTCTCGTCGATCTGCTCTATTCGTTGATTGACCCGAGAGTGAGGTCGGCATGAGCAGCCTCGACATCAACGGCGCCGAGACGACGCCCGTCGTGTCGGCGACAGGTGGTGCCGACACGAGCGCCATGTCGTTCAATGACGCCACCAACCAGGCCAACGCCGACGGTGCCGCATTCAAGCGCCGGCTCGGGTTCGGATTCTGGGTCGCAGCGACCTGGCTCGGGATCGTGTTCGCTGCGGCAGTGTTGGCACCGTGGCTTCCGTTCAAGGATCCCAATGTCAACAACATTGTCAGCGGCCAACGGCCCCCGTACGCGCCGTCCGGCACGCACCTCTTCGGTACCGACCAGGATGCCCGTGACATGCTGTCTCGAACCGTGTTCGGTGCTCGAGTTTCGCTGACCGTCGGCCTGGTTGCCATCGGGATGGGCATGCTGTTCGGCGGCTTCATGGGAATCGTGGCCGGCTACTTCCGTGGCTGGTGGGATCGCGTCATCTCGTTTATCTTCATTATCTTTCTGTCGTTTCCGGCACTGGTGCTCGCCATTTTGATCACCGCACTCCTCGAACGCAGCCTGCGGACGATTTCCATCACCCTAGGAATCTTGGCGATTGCCCCAGTCGGTCGTGTCGCTCGCGCGACAACGATTTCGTTCGCCGACCGAGAATTCGTGCTCGCTGCTCGAACACTCGGCGCCAAAAATGGCCGGATCATTGTTAAAGAACTCCTTCCAAACGTCCTCATTCCGATGTCGGCGCTCGCTCTGCTCGGTATGGCTGTTGCAATCGTCGCTGAAGGTGGCCTCGCTTTCCTCGGTCTTTCTGTTGAGAAGGGCCCGACCTGGGGCAAGGTCATTTTGACTGGTGCCGGTTCGCGTGACCTCCAAAAGGCCCCGTGGATTGCAATCATTCCGATCATCGTGCTGTTCCTGACGGTCCTGGCACTGAACTACGCGGGCGACCGTATCCGGACCTACTTCGACGCCCGGGAGACCGGACTGTGAACAAGAGCAACCACATTCAGATTGATCATCGAGTCGAATCAGGGGATCCACTCCTCGAACTGATCGACCTCACGACCCACTTCAGAACCGAACGAGGTCTCGTCCGAGCGGTCGATGGCGTCACGCTGTCGCTCAAGCGTGGCGAATCGCTCGGAGTCGTTGGAGAGTCCGGCTCGGGCAAAACCGTCCTCGCTCGCTCCATCATGGGGTTGCTGCCTTCCACGGCCGTCACGCACGGGTCGGTCAAGTTCGCGGGCCACGACATCCTCGGGTTCTCCGCCAAGCAGATGCGGCACCTTTGGGGCGCCGAGATGTCAATGGTGTTCCAAAACCCGCTGAACTCACTCCACCCGCTGATGAAGATCGGCAAGCAAATCACCGAACCACTCAAGCTCCACTTGGGAATGGACAAGGCAACGGCGACTACAACCGCACTCCAACTGTTGCGCGACGTCCGCATCCCAGAGCCCGAGCGACGCCTCAACCAGCTCCCACACGAACTGTCTGGTGGCATGCGTCAGCGTGTGATGATCGCCATTGCGTTGGCCTGCGGGCCCACCCTGCTGTTCGCTGACGAGCCGACTACCGCACTCGATGTCACCGTGCAGGCGCAGATCCTCGACCTGATCGGCGAGCAGCGGCGGGATCGCAACATGTCAGTCATTCTGGTCACCCACGACCTCGGTGTCGTGGCCGGCCACACCGACCAGATCGCGGTCATGTACGGCGGCAAGCTGGTCGAATATGCGCCGACCAAGACGCTCTTCGCCAACATGAAGATGCCCTATACCAAGTCGTTGATGCGCAGTATCCCGAAGCTGAGCGACCCAAGCCACACCCGGCTGGCAACGATTCACGGCCGCCCGCCGGACCTCGTCAACCCGCCCATGGGTTGCAATTTCGCACCGCGCTGCATGTATGCGCTGCCCAAGTGCCACGTCGAAGAGCCACCGCTTACGCCGACTGCTGACCCGAAGCACGTGTATGCGTGCTGGTACCCCGTTGGTTCCCCCGAATTCGAGAAGCGAGACGTTGAATTGCAGGCAACCGGTTACCTTCCCGAAGACATTTCGGCGGTGTCCTGATGGCAGGTACCGGCAAAGCACACCTGCGTGACGGTGACAAGGTCCTCAGTATCGAGGACCTCATCGTCGAGTTCAAGGTCGGCCGCGGCAAGACGGTCAAGGCCGTCTCGGGCATCAGTTTCGACGTCTTGCGCGGCGAAACGCTCGGGATCGTCGGCGAATCGGGCTGCGGGAAGAGCACCACTGGTCGCGCCATCATGCAGATCCCACCGCCGACGAGCGGCTCGATTGTCTTCGAAGGCGCTGAGCTCACCGAGATGAGCAGCAGCGCTGTACGCGAGGCCCGTACACGTGTGCAGATGATCTTCCAAGACCCTGTGTCTTCGCTCAACCCGCGCCGTTCGGTCCGTGACAGCGTGCTCGAGCCGCTCGATATCTGGAAGCGCGGCACGAAGGAAGAGCGCAACAAGCTCGTCGACGAGATCCTCGAATCGGTGGGTATCGACCCGGCGCGTGCTGCCGAGAGCAAGCCGCATCAGTTCTCTGGCGGTCAGTGTCAACGCATCTCCGTGGCCCGGGCGCTCGTGCTCGACCCGACGCTGATCATCTGTGATGAGCCCGTCTCGGCGCTCGACGTGTCGGTGCAAGCGCAGGTTCTCAACTTACTGGAGGACTTGAAAGAGAAGTTCGGCCTCACCCTCGTGTTCATCGCTCACGACCTCGCAGTTGTGAAGAACATCAGTGACCGAGTCGCGGTGATGTATCTCGGCAAGCTGTGCGAAGTCGCCTCGAGCGACGATCTTTACGCCCGCCCGGCGCATCCGTACACGAACGTACTGCTTGATTCGATCCCCGAAGCCGACCCTGAAGCCGATCACTCTGTGGGCAAGATCGTCGGTGAGCCGCCCTCACCGGTCTCTCCCCCGTCAGGCTGTCGGTTCCATCCGCGTTGTGCGTACGCGACCGACATCTGCACCAGGGAAGAACCCCAGCTCCGGGCAATGGGCGATGGCCACTTCGTGGCCTGTCACCATCCGGTCGAAACTCCCGTCAAGATCAGCTGAGACTGCCGTCGGGACGTGGTTCCGGCTGCTAACTTCCTGCCGTGCCCGTGCCTACCTCTCAGCTCGTTCGCGAGCGACTCATCGACATCGGTGCCACGTTGTCGTGGTACCGCCACGGGGTCTGTGACCCGACCACATGGTTGAACGTCGTTGGTCGCGGTGTCACATCGACAGGCGAAATGGTCCGAGCAACACGTACTCCTGACGGTCCTGGTACGCTCCGCATCGGGTGGAGCGATTCGCTCGACACTGACGTCGACGGGGTCCCCGGAATTTCGCTGGCGGCGTACGGCCCAGGCGCAGCGTGGATGCTTGATCAGGCCCCTCGGATGCTTGGGGTCGACGACCAGATCAATCACGGGCTCGAAGGTAACCATCACCCAGTTGTGGCCGAGGCTGCTCGCAACGGACGCTCGGTCCGCATGGGCGCCAGCCGCGATCTGTATCACTCCCTGCTGCCGACCATCCTCGAACAGCGCATCACGATTGGCGAGGCGCACAACCAGTGGCGACAGCTGTGCTGCAACCTGAGTGAGCTCGCCCCGGGGCCGTTCACACGGCTGCTGCTGCCACCCGAACCCGGCGTGCTCGCACGGCAA
>ERZ888423.2815-NODE-2815-length-12378-cov-45.393816_pt1 | contig 12378 bp, 8 predicted proteins | sample MGYA00520523_ERZ888423 | MGnify/ENA primary metagenome ERZ888423 (study PRJEB32303, sample SAMEA104408611) | aquatic metagenome | biome: Brackish water; feature: Pelagic; material: water | place: Baltic Sea | collected 2014-06-08T10:24:00 | depth 30,27 m ...
TTAGGTATAGTCACATTTGCAATCACAAAAAAAGGGAACCCAACGGGTTCCCTTTAAAAAGCAATTACTGATGGTCCAGTTAGATTCTCGGTAAATCGCCTTCTCCTTTTAATGGTAAGTTAGAGCTCCCCATGAGATAGCTATCTATATGGTGTGCAGCCTGTCTTCCTTCTGCAATGGCCCAAACAATGAGTGATTGTCCCCTTCTTTGATCGCCAGCAGTAAAAATACCCGCTATATTGGTTTTATAGTTGTCCTCAGTTGCAGCAATATTTGTTCTTTGATCCATTGCTACCCCCAACTGTTCTGCTACTGTATTCTCAGAGCCTGTAAAGCCCATGGCTAATAAAACCATTTCTGCCTTCCATATTTTCTCTGTTCCAGCTACTTCTACCAATTTTGAACGCTGTCCTGGGCTGTGCTCCCAATGTACCTCAATGGTTTTTAAACCTGTGAGGTTTCCATTCGCGTCTCCAACAAATTCTTTGGTATTAATGCTAAAGAAACGCGAGGCACCTTCTTGGTGAGAGCTAGTTGTCTTGAGTCGCATTGGAAAAAATGGCCAAGGCTGGTTTTCTGGTCGTTCGCTAGTGCCTTTAGGCATAATTTCAAAGTTAGACACGGTATTAGCCCCTTGTCTAATAGAGGTTCCAATACAATCAGATCCTGTATCTCCTCCGCCAATTACAATGACATCTTTCCCTGTAGCTAAAATGTCTTCATTGGTGTAGGTCTCTTTTCCTACGCGTTTATTGCTTTGTTTTAAAAAGTCCATGGCCTGAACCACCCCTTTTAGGTCTGCTCCAGGAATATCTAATGTCCTTCTTATAGTTGCACCACCGCTTAGTAATACAACATCGTAGTCTTTTTTAAGATCAGCTGCGTTTAGGTCTTTTCCTATTTCAATTCCTGTTTTAAAAACAATGCCCTCTTCTTCTAATATAGCCAAACGCCTGTCTATGACATTTTTCTCCATCTTAAAATCTGGTATACCAAACCTTAATAATCCGCCTGGTTTAGAGTCTCTTTCGTAAACGGTCACTAAATGCCCCGCCCTGTTTAATTGTTGTGCAGCAGCTAGTCCGGCAGGACCAGATCCAACAACAGCCACTTTTTTTCCAGTTCTTATGGCTGGTTTATGAGGCACAACCCAGCCTTTTGCAAAGGCTGTTTCTGCTACGCTTTTTTCAATATTTTCTATAGTTACTGGATCTTCATTAATACCCAATACACAGGCTTCTTCACAAGGTGCGGGACACAGCCTTCCTGTAAATTCAGGAAAGTTGTTGGTGGCGTGTAATATCTTAGCTGCCTTTTCCCATTTTCCTTTGTAAACGGCGTCATTGAAATCTGGAATCAAGTTTCCTAATGGACACCCACTGTGACAAAATGGTATACCGCAGTTCATGCATCTTGCACCCTGATCTTTGAGGTCTTTCTCTTCTAAAGGAACCGTAAATTCTTTATAATTCTTTACGCGCTCTTCTGGCTTTTCGTAAGATTCTACTTTTCTGTCGAATTCTAAAAATCCTGTTATCTTTCCCATTTTCCTATAAAGTTTGAGCGGTTTCTGCTGCTATTCTAACTAGTGCGAGTCGGTATTCTTCTGGGAATACTTTAATGAAATGCCCCAGCTGAGACTCCCATTGTTCTAATATTTCTTGAGCCCTAGGACTTTGTGTGGCGTGATAGTGATTTTTTATCAGTGTCTTTAATTGGTCTATGTCTGTCTGATCTTCTACAGCCAGTAGATTTAATCCTTCTTCTTTACAAATAGACTTAAAGGTCTTATTAGGGTCATAGACATAGGCAATTCCACCACTCATACCTGCGCCAAAATTTCTTCCTACTGCCCCGAGTATTACCGCTGTTCCTCCGGTCATATACTCACAACCATGGTCTCCAATACCCTCTACTACAGCTATAGCTCCTGAGTTTCTCACACAAAAACGTTCCCCTGCTTTACCGTTAATATAGGCTTCTCCTGCCGTAGCACCGTATAAGGTCACATTTCCTGTAATGACATTGTCGTGCGGAACAATAGTAGCTTCTACAGGTACTTTCACGACTAATTTTGCCCCAGAAAGTCCTTTTCCAAGGTAATCGTTTGTGTTTCCATACACCGTCATGGTTAAACCTTTGGTGGCAAATGCACCAAAACTTTGTCCTGCTGCTCCTGTAAAATTAAGTTTCAAGGTGTTGTCTGGCATTCCTGCTGCGCCATATTTTTTAGATATCTCATTTGAGATAATAGCTCCAACGGCACGGTCCGTATTTTTAATAGGAAAATCTAAACTCATTTTCTCTTTTCTATAGAGTGCAGGGTGGGCTTTTTCTATAATGTCAAACTCTATGGAGTCTTCAATATGGTGTTCTTGCTTAGTGGTATTGTACAGTTTTGTTCCAGGAATAACGTCTACCTGATGTAAAATTGGACTTAGGTCAATACCTGCGGACTTATAATGGTTTAATACTTTCTTTCTGTCTAGTTTTTGCACCTGGCCTACCATTTCGTCAATGGTTTTGAATCCAAGTTCTGCCATGATTTCTCTGAGCTCTTGTGCTATGAAGTACATGAAGTTAACCACGTGTTCTGGTTGTCCTTTGAATTTTTTTCTCAATTCTGGATTTTGTGTGGCAATACCTACTGGGCAGGTATTTAGGTGACAGGCACGCATCATTATGCATCCTGAAGCAACTAATGGAGCTGTTGCAAAACCAAATTCTTCTGCACCTAATAGACAAGCAATAGCTACATCTCTACCTGTTTTTAACTGTCCGTCACACTCCAACCTAACCCTATTTCTAAGGTCATTCATTACAAGGGTTTGTTGTGCTTCTGCAATACCTAATTCCCATGGAAGTCCGGTGTGCTTTAAAGATGTTAAAGGAGAAGCTCCTGTACCACCGTCAAAACCTGAAATCAGTATAACGTCGGCCTTGGCCTTAGAAACCCCAGCAGCGACTGTTCCAACCCCCACTTCTGAGACTAGTTTTACGTTAATTCGAGCTTCTCTGTTGGCAGATTTTAAATCAAATATAAGTTGAGATAAATCTTCAATAGAGTAAATGTCATGGTGTGGTGGTGGGGAGATTAAACCCACATATGGGGTTGAGTTTCTTGTCTTGGCTATATCTGGATTGACTTTTGGACCAGGCAATTGCCCCCCTTCTCCAGGTTTGGCTCCCTGGGCCATTTTTATTTGAATTTCAGAAGCGTTGGTCAGGTAATTTGAGCTCACGCCAAAACGTCCCGAAGCTACTTGCTTAATAGCAGAGTTCTTCCAATCTCCAGTTTGATTTTTGTAAAATCTTTCTGCGTCTTCTCCCCCTTCTCCGGAATTGCTTTTTCCGCCAATCCTATTCATAGCAATGGCTAAGTTCTCATGAGCTTCTTTGCTAATGGATCCGTAAGACATAGCACCTGTCTTGAATCTTTTCACGATGTCTGTCCACGGCTCTACTTCTTCTAACGGAATTGGGTCGTAATTAGAAAATTCTAATAAACCTCTAATGGTCATTAGGTCTCTGGCTTGATCATTGACCAATTGGGCGTATTCTTTGTAAGTGCTCGTTTCGTTGTTTCTTACTGCTTTTTGTAATTTAGCAATAGAAAGTGGGTTGAATAAGTGCTTTTCGCCCTCTCTTCTCCACCTGTAATCTCCGCCTATTTCTAAGTCTAAAGAAGCCTCTGGTTGGTTTTCAGAAAATGCCCTAGCATGTCTTTTGCTGAGTTCTTTCTCAATTTCATGGAGGTCAATTCCCTGAATTCTAGAGGTGGTTCTCGGGAAGTATTTGTCTATTACTTTGGTGTTAATCCCAATACATTCAAAAAGTTGAGATCCTCTGTAGGAGTTTAAGGTAGACACCCCCATTTTGTTCATTACCTTTAAAATGCCTTTTCCTACTGCTTTGTTGTAGTTCTGTATGGCAGTTTCAAAAGTATATGCTGTAATATCGTTTTCTTTGAGTTGTTCTGCAATAATTTCATTAACTAAATAAGGGTTTATGGCACTGGCGCCATACCCAAAAAGCAAACAGAAATGGTGTACCTCTCTAGGCTCTGCAGATTCAATGATTATACTCGCTTTAGATCTTTTTCCCAAACGCTGTAAGCCATTATTTACATAAGAACAAGCGAGTAGGGCAGGGATGGCTGCTTTGTCTTTTGAGATATACCTGTCAGAAAGGATGATGATATTACTGCCTTCTTCAATGGCTTTGCTGGCTTCTGCTAACAAAGATTCAAGTCCCTCCTCTAATCCGTTATGCCCTCTTTCTAGGGTGTATAACATTTGTAGGGAGGTAACCTTGTAGTGTGGGTTTATATCGTAATTCTTAATCTTGTCTAAATCTTCTTTAGAAATTACAGGATTCTGAATTTTTAATTTTCTACAGTGTTCTTGGGTCTCCTCAAATATATTGTGGTCGCTACCAAGGGTAAGGCTAATGTCCGTAATCATCTCCTCTCTAATGCCGTCTAACGGAGGGTTGGTCACTTGGGCAAAGAGCTGCTGGAAGTAGTTGTACAACAATTGTGGTCTTTGCGACAATACAGCTATGGGTGTATCTGTTCCCATTGAACCAATGGGCTCTTTGGCTGTTTCTGCCATAGGCATTACTATGGTGTCTATGTCTTCTAAGGTGTACCCATAGGCTGCTTTTCTTTGGGCAAGTGGGGCTTCTCCAATAAATAATGGGCAGTCGTTATATGGAATGTCCTTTAAATGTACGAGGTTGTCTTTGACCCATTTTTCGTAAGGATGCTTTTTGGCAATTTGTTCTTTAACTTCTTCATCATTAATGATTCTCCCTGCAGACATGTCTACTAAGAACATTTTACCAGGTTCTAAACGTCCATGATGCGCCAAATTTTTTGGATCAATGTCTACTACGCCAGTTTCTGAAGACATAATTACATAACCGTCTTTTGTCACAGAATATCTAGAGGGTCTAAGACCGTTTCTGTCTAAAACAGCACCAATATAATTTCCATCCGTAAAAGGAATTGAGGCAGGTCCGTCCCAAGGCTCCATCATACAGGAATAATATTCATAAAAGGCTTTTTTAGCCGCAGACATATTATCGTTTTTTTCCCAAGCCTCAGGCACTAAAATCATCATGACTTCTGGAAGAGATCTTCCTGTCATAAGCAGTAATTCTACGACCATATCTAGCGTGGCTGAATCTGATTTGTTGGGTAATATAATGGGAAGGATCGCTTTTATGTCTTCGCCAAAAAGGTCGCTCTCTAAAAGTTCTTCTCTGGAACGCATTCTAGCGACATTCCCCCTTAAAGTGTTTATTTCCCCATTGTGACACATATACCTGAAAGGCTGTGCCAAATCCCATGTAGGGAAGGTGTTGGTGGAAAATCGCTGATGCACCAAGGCCAACCTAGTCACAACCCTAGTATCTTGTAGGTCTCTAAAGTAAAGACTAATGTCTTCTGGCATGAGCAAGCCTTTGAAAATAATGATTGTGGTGGAAAGGCTAGGCAGATAAAAGAACCCTTGCTCAGATAGTTTTGAGTTGTATATGGTGTGTTCTGCTTTTTTTCTAGCTATAAATAATTTTCTGTTAAAAGTAGCTGTGTCCTGCTTAGGCTGCTCTTTTCCAATAAAGATTTGGGCTATAAAAGGCATGGTTTCCATGGCAATTCTTCCTGGTACGGATTTATTGACAGGGACTTCTCTCCATCCTAAAAGGACCAACCCTTGAGATTTTATTTCTTTCTCAAATTCTTTTGTACAGAAATTTCTTTGGTTGTCTTTTTGAGGTAAAAATACATTAGCTACCGCATAATTTCCTGGCTCTGGTAATTTAAACGAGCACTCACTTACAAAAAAATCATGGGGAATGTCAATGAGTATTCCCGCACCATCTCCAGTTTTACCATCTGAACTCACTGCGCCTCTATGTTCTAGTTTTTCTAGAATCTCGAGTGCTTTGTGGATAATATCATTGGATTTTTTTCCTTCTAGACTACAAATAAATCCTGCGCCACAATTGTCATGTTCAAATTCTGGGGAATACAGCCCCTGTTTTTTTAGCCTCATAAGTATTGGATATTTACACAAAAATATCCAATATGTTGAATTTACGGCAATGATGTAGTCATTTATAACAAAAAAGTTCAGTGTTTTTAAAAAAACGTTGAAATAAATGTAATGTGATAATTTTGACCACTTTTAAATGAGATTTCAATAATGGCCTTTATTTAGTCTTTTAAAATAGCCCTAGATATTACCATTTGTTGGATTTCAGAAGTGCCTTCGTAAATCTGCGTGATTTTAGCGTCCCGCATGAGTCGCTCTACATGATATTCTTTTACAAAACCATTTCCACCAAAGACCTGAACGGCTTCTACACTGACCTCCATAGCCACTTCTGAGGCATATAATTTGGCCATTGCTCCTGATAAATCGTAATTGAGTCCCTGGTCTTTTTCCCAAGCTGCTTTGTAAACCAAATGCCTAGCAGCCTCAATTTTAGTATGCATTTGCGCCAATTTAAAGGCAATGGCCTGATGCTGACTAATGGGTTTCCCGAAAGCTTCCCTTAGTTTGGCGTAATTTAAGGCCAATTCATAAGCGCCAGCAGCTATACCGAGTGCCTGTGCAGCAATACCAATTCTTCCTCCTGAGAGCGTTTTCATGGCAAAGGTGAAACCAAATCCTTCTTCTCCAATCCTATTTTCCTCATGCACTTTAACCTGATTGAATTGAAGGGAGTGGGTGTCACTACTGCGAATACCTAATTTATTTTCTTTTGGCCCTATCACAAAACCTGGACTTTCCTTCTCCACAATAAAAGCACTAATGCCTTTGGAGCCTTTTTTAGGGTCTGTTTGTGCTATGACCAAATAAATACTCGCACTACTTCCGTTGGTGATCCAATTTTTAGTCCCTGTAATTTCGTAGTAATCACCCTTTTTCACAGCCATTGTTTTTTGAGAGGTGGCATCTGATCCAGCCTCAGGCTCAGAAAGACAAAAAGCCCCTATTTTTTTTCCATTGCATAGATCGGGTAGGTATTTTTCTTTTTGCTGGGTGTTTCCATATTTTTCTAATCCCCAACAGACCAGTGAATTGTTTACAGACATGATTACAGAGGCAGAAGCATCTATTTTTGAGAGTTCTTCCATGGCCAATACATAAGACATAGTATCTAATCCGCTTCCTCCATAGCTAGGGTCTACCATCATTCCCATAAACCCCAATTCTGCCAGTTGTTTAATTTCTTGGATAGGAAAAGTTTGGGTTTCGTCCCTTTCTAGAATCGTAGGAAGGAGTACCTGTTGCGCAAAGTTTGAAGCAGCTTCTTTGATGAGTTTTTGCTCTTCATTCAATTTAAAATCCATAGAAAACTATTTTTAATCTATTCAAATATAATTATATTTACTATGCATGCATAGTAAACATGAAATCAATTGATTTTTAGACCTTCAAGTATAAGCGCATTAATTATTTTTAAAGCAATCTGATAATTAATGATTTTTACTTGCTCATTTTTTTATATTTGTTAGCGTAGATGTTGGGATTCCTTTTGAGTCTCAGTTAAGTTGAAAAATTCAAAAACACCATATATTTTATGGAAACTATTATCCTGATTTTATTTATTGTAGGTTACTTGGCCATTACCTTAGAGCACAACCTTAAAATTGACAAACTAATTCCTGCCTTGGCCATGATGGCTATTTTATGGGCGATTATAGCTTTAACTCATATGGATGTTTTTGAGGTAGACACCGCACTCCGCCAATTGGTTCCTACCCATATAGAGGAGATTTTATTACACCACCTTGGTAAAACTGCAGAGATTTTAGTATTCCTTTTAGGGGCAATGACTATTGTAGAAATTATAGATTATTTTGATGGTTTTGCTACCATTAAAGGTTTTATAAAATATAAGAAAAAATCTAAATTACTATGGTTGTTTTCCGTTCTGGCATTTATTTTATCTGCGATCATTGACAATCTAACGGCTACAATAGTACTGATCACGATCCTTCAAAAAGTAATTAAGGAAAAGGAAACGCGTATGTGGTTTGCTGGTATGGTGATTATTGCTGCAAATGCTGGAGGGGCTTGGTCTCCTATTGGAGATGTTACTACAACTATGCTGTGGATTGCCAACAAGGTGTCTGCCTTACAATTGGTGGAACATGTATTATTACCTTCAATCGTATGTATGGTAATCCCTACTTTAATCGCTACCCGTTTTAAAGCTTTTCAAGGAAACCTAGATGTGGATCCTTCAGAAGAAGATGGGCCTAAATCAAGACATGGTGCTACCATGCTTTACTTGGGTTTAACAGCAATTGTTTTCGTACCTTTCTTTAAGACCATTACACACTTGCCACCTTATGTGGGTATGATGCTATCTTTGGCTGTTGTAGCCACTTTTGCTGAGATATATTCTAGCTCAAAATTCTCTTTATCTGACGTAGACGGCAAGAGTGAGGCGGCTGGCCACCACAGTCCAGTGCACCACTCATTGTCTAAAATTGAGTTGCCAAGTATTTTATTCTTTTTAGGGATATTGTTGGCTGTTGCAGCTTTAGAATCTCTTGGAATGTTATTTCATTTCGCAGAGGGTTTAAACGCAGCCATTCCCAATTCAGATGTTGTGTTGCTGTTATTAGGTGCAGGCTCTGCAGTGATTGACAATGTGCCTCTAGTTGCCGCTAGTATTGGTATGTTCTCTGAAGGATTAGACAATCCTTTGTGGCACTTTATTGCTTATTCTGCAGGAACAGGGGGCAGTATGCTTATTATTGGTTCCGCTGCTGGTGTTGTAGCTATGGGGATGGAGAAAATAGATTTCTTCTGGTACTTTAAAAATATTGCTTGGTTGGCATTAATTGGCTTCTTAAGTGGTGGTTTAACATTCATTTTATTGCGTGATTTTGTGTTGAACGCATAATTTTTTGCATTTTCTTACGTTAGCTTATAAATTAATTTGATTCTATTTTATGCAAGATAACTTGGCTGAAAATACCCTAGAGCTTGCGGCTTCTAGTGAGAAAACCCTATCCATTATAGACCTTATTTTTAATGGAGGTGCAGGGAGCGTATTTATTATGGGCTTACTTTTTGTCCTCTTGGCGGTAGCACTTTACATCTATTTTGAACGACTTTTTGCTATAAAAGCAGCAGCTAAAATAGACGCTAACTTCATGAACCAGATAAAGGACTATATCAGTAATGGTAAAATAGATGCCGCAAAATCACTTTGTGCTCAAACAGACTCACCTGTTGCTCGACTTACTTTAAAAGGGGTGTCTAGAATAGGAAAGCCTTTGGACGACATTAATACAGCCATTGAGAATGCAGGTACTTTAGAGGTGTATAAATTAGAAAAGAATGTTAGCGTGCTTGCTACAGTAGCAGGTGCCGCTCCAATGATTGGATTTTTAGGCACGGTGATTGGAATGATATTGGCCTTTCATGAAATGGCTACCTCTGGTGGTCAGGCAGAAATGGGGGCGTTGGCTTCAGGTATATATACCGCAATGACTACTACGGTAGGTGGTTTAGTCGTGGGTATTATAGCCTATATTGGCTACAACCATTTGGTTAATATGACCAATAAAGTGGTGCATAGTATGGAAGCTAACGCAGTAGACTTCTTAGACTTATTGAACGAACCTGTCTAGTTTTTATGAAATTAAAAGGTAGAAATAAGATCAGTCCAGAATTTAGTATGTCTTCTATGACGGACATTGTGTTTCTGTTGCTTATATTTTTTTTACTTACCTCCAACAGTCCTAATGCGTTAGACTTAATACTGCCAAAAGCCAAAGGTAAGACCACTAATACCCAACAGGTTTCAGTGAGTATAGACACAGATTTAAGGTATTTTTTAAATGAAAAGTTAGTGGAAAAGAGCCAGTTAGAGGCTGTTTTAATTCAAGAACTGTCTGCACAAGATGCCCCTACAATTATACTTAGGGCGGCAGAATCCATTGCGATAAAAGAGGCTGTATTTGTCTTGGATGTAGCCAACAGAAACCAATTCAAGGTAATCCTTGCAGTAAGGCCAAATTAATGGCATTTTTACAAACCACATACGAGAAAAAATCTTTTTGGACCACCGCTTTTATTCTATTAGCAGTGTTGTTACTCCTTTTTTTTGCAGGTCTTAGGTACCTAGATCCGCCGCCAGAAAATGGCATACTCATTGCTTTTGGAAATACTGATCCCGGTAATAGTTTAACGCTAGCACCTCCAATACAAGCCGCTACAGAAGAAACAATTGTACCTGAGATGAATGCAGCTCCAGAAGTAAAAGAAGTGTTGGTAGAGGAAGTGGTTTCAGAAGCACTAGAAGAAGTTTTAACTACAGCAGATTCCGAGCTAGTTCTTCCCAAAGAGCTCGATGAAAAAGCGGCTGAAACAGTGCCAGAAAAAGTGCCCGAAACAGTACCAGAAAAAATACCAGAGAAAGTAATCCAACAGGCATCGGCCGCTACAAAAGCGGCCCTGGCAAATATTTTAGGCGCTAAAGAAGCCCAAGGGTCAGGTAAGGGAAATGGCGAAAAATCTGCCAATCAAGGACTTTCTGATGGATCTAAGTATGCGAATTCATTTTATGGCAGTACTACAGGAGAAGTTCAAGGCTTTGGCTTTGGATTGGCAGGTAGAAGTTTGGCTTCTAAAGGATCTGTAACGCCTGATTGCAACGAAGAGGGCAGGGTGGTTGTGGCTATTACGGTGGACAGGTCAGGAAAAGTAATTGCTGCAGATCCGGGAGTGAAAGGCTCTACCAACAACGCCCCCTGCCTTTTAGCCCCTGCCAAAGCGACTGCATTTATGTATCAGTGGGCCCCAGATACTGAGGCGCCTGAAAAGCAAATTGGTTTTGTAGTCATTAATTTTAAGCTGGGAGGGCAACAGTAATGAATTACTCAGAAGCCACTCAATGGTTGTTTGACCAATTACCTATGTACCAGCAAAAAGGGGCTGTGGCCCTTAATGCTAAATTAGACGGGATTACACATTTTTGTGCTTACTTGGGAGAGCCACACCAAAAATTTAAAAGCATTCATGTGGCTGGCACTAATGGAAAGGGATCTTCTTCTCATATGTTGGCCGCTATTTTACAAGAAGCAGGTTATAAAGTAGGGCTTTATACCTCACCACATTTAAAAGACTTTAGAGAGCGTATTAAAATAAATGGTCTTGAAATTTCTGAGGATGAAGTGGTTTCTTTTGTGTTGAATCACAAAGATTATATGAGCCAAAATGCCCTGTCTTTTTTTGAAATGACTGTGGCTATGGCATTTGATTATTTTGCATCAGCTGAGGTAGATATTGCCATTATTGAAGTAGGTCTAGGAGGGCGTTTAGACGCCACCAACATTATTAAACCTGAAGTATCCTTAATAACCAATATTGGTTTTGATCATATGGACTTGTTGGGCAATACGCTCGCTCAAATTGCCATTGAAAAAGCTGGAATTATAAAGCCTAGCGTTCCTGTGGTCATTAGTGAGTGGCATAGGGACACAGAAGCTGCTTTTAAGGCAAAATCAGCTGCTATAGGCGCGCCCATTTATTTTGCTAGTGATCTTATTGAAAAGCAGTATGCAACGGATTTAAAAGGCGCTTATCAAGAAAAAAATACAAAAGGTGTTGTTGCTGCCTTAAGGTACTTGTCCGGATTTAATGTGACCTCTAGCCACATTAAGTTAGGTTTGTCTAATGTGGTGGCTTTGACGGGATTATTAGGTAGGTGGCAGGTATTGCAACACAAACCGCTTGTCATTGCAGATACGGCGCATAACGAAGCAGGTATTTCAATAGTGGTAAAGCAACTTTTAAAAACGCCTCACAAACGCCTTCATATGGTTTTGGGTTTTGTGAAAGACAAGGATTTAAATACTATTTTACCTTTGCTGCCTGTAGATGCCTTGTATTATATTGCTGCGCCAGCCATTCAAAGAGGCTTAGACCCTTTGGTTTTTATTGAACAAGCAAAACGGTACAATCTTTTTTGCAACCACTATGAATCTGTAAATGAAGCCTTTAAAGCGGCAAAAAAGCAAGCCAAAAAAGAAGACTTGGTTTTTATTGGAGGAAGTAATTTTGTAGTGGCTGAGGTGGTTTAAAAAAATGCATCTTTTTTTATTTTTTTCTTTTGGGAACTAAAAAACAATCCTATATTTGCACTCGCTTCTGCAAAGGAGTAAAGTAAGGGCCCTTAGCTCAGCTGGTTCAGAGCACCTGCCTTACAAGCAGGGGGTCACTGGTTCGAACCCAGTAGGGCCCACAAAAAGCCCCTCATTTATGAGGGGCTTTTTTTATACCCAAAAGTCACTTAATCCAATGTTTTAGGCAGTTGGTCTGAATTTTTGGCCTTGGAGGGGATTGG